>JACCDY010925535.1_pt1 | contig 20407 bp, 18 predicted proteins | sample 7446391 | NCBI WGS metagenome assembly JACCDY01 (sample SAMN15323451, study PRJNA562643) | freshwater metagenome | isolation source: river surface water | place: USA:Blue River Watershed | collected 2017-08-18 | reverse complement strand
GGCCGCGCTGGAGCCAGGCGATCGCGGAGTCGAGGTCGCCGGCGGCGATGAACTGGCGGACGATGTCGCGGTAGAGGTCGAGGCTGTCGGGCTGGGCCTGGATCTTCTCGGCCAGCGCGGCGGCCTGTTCGAGCGCGGTGCCGGCGTCGGTGACGGTGCGGGCGGCCTGTTCGAGGCGGAGGGCCTCGTCCTTGTCCTTGAGCTTGGATTGGAAGTCACCCTTGGTGTCCTCCCAGTTGCCCTTCTTCATGGTCTTGTTGACGGAGGCCTTGCGGACGGCCTCCTGCAGGTCGCCGTTGCCCGGGAAGGCCTTGAGGCCCGCGTCGGCGGCGGCGAGGGCGTGGTCATACTCGTGGCCGGCGATCCACGCGTTGGCGAGGTCGACGTAATGCTGGACGTTCTTGGGGTCGGCGGCGGCGAGTTCCTCGTAGGCGAAGGCGGCGAGTTCGTAGAACTCCAGCTTGGCGGCGGCGAGGGCGATGGTGCGGTTGGCGACGGCATCCGTCGGCTTCTTGGCGAGGACTTCCTCCGCGGCCACGATGGCGGCGACGGGGTCGGCCTCGGCGGCCTTGGCGGCCTTGCCGGCCATCAGCCCGCCGACGAGCCCATCGAAAAGGCCTTTCTTCGTCCCCAGGATGGTCTTCTGGGCCCGACGGAGGGTACGGCGCACCTCGATGCAACCCGGGTTGCGGACCAGGATGCCGGTCAGGATTTCCATGGCGTACTGCGGGTTGGTCTTCAGCTGCTGCTCGGCCACGGCGACCTGCTTCTGCAGGCGGGGGTCCAGTTCGGTGAGGGCGACTTTTTTCATGGAAAGGGGGAGGGGGAGAACCAGCGGAAACTGAACGTCGGGGGGCAGGGGGTCAATCCCTTGGACGCGAAAAACGCAGGTGCCGTCGGAGCGCCCCGCGGAGCGGCTCGGCGACGATCCGCCCGACGCAATCGGGGGCCCCGCATCGGCAGGGGTGGAAGAGGCTTTCCGCCAAGGAAAACCCGTAGTCGAAGGTGATTTCGTCCCCGCCGTGGACCGGGGTGAGCGCCGTCAGCCAAGCGGTCGCGGTCGCCCGGTCGTAGATCAACTCGGCGTTCGGGTGGCAGGCGTGGTTGGCGTGCCGGCCCGGGTTGGCCGGGTCGTCCCCATCGAGCCACTGGCCCGGCTCGATTTCCAGCAGGTAGGTCGGTTGCCCGGGTCGCCGCGGCGAGGGTGGGCAGGTGGTGCGGCGGCCCGCGTACGGCACGATGCGCTCGCCGGCGGCGAACGCCCGGACGGCGAAGAGGCCGAGTCCGGCGATGGGCGAGGGACGCGACTCGACCCCCGCGGAAATCATGCCTCGGGCTTGAGGTCGCGGGTCATCAGCGCCGTGACCCCGGCGGCCGGGTCGAGTCCGCGGTAGAGGATCTCGTGCAGGCAGAAGAGGATCGGGGCGTCCACCCCGCGCTGCTTGGCCAAACGGGTGAGCGTGTCGGTGGCGCGGTGGCCTTCGACGGCCTCGCGGCGATGGGCGAGCGCGGCGAGCGTGCCCTGCGGGTCGCGGGCCACTTGTTCGCCGAGGGTGCGGTTGCGGCTCCAGCCGCCATGCGCCGTCGCCATGAGGTCGCCCACGCCGCCGAGACCGAGGAAAGTCTCCGCGCGGCCGCCCAGGGCGACGCCGAGGCGGATCATCTCCTGCAGGGCGCGGGAAAGCACGGCGGCCTTGGCGTTGTCGCCGAGGTGCAGGCCATCGCACAGGCCGGCCCCGACGGCATAGACGTTCTTGAGCGTGCCGCCGATCTCGACGCCGGCGACGTCGGACGAGGTGTAGGCCCGCAAGGTCGGACCGCTCACAGCCGCCTGCACGGTGCGTAAGGTGGCGTCGTCCTGCGCGGCCGCCAGGACCAGCGCGGTGGGCAGGCCGCGGGCGACCTCGGCCGCGTTGCTCGGTCCGCTCAGCGTGGCGACCGGAAGGGAGCCGAAGGCCCGCGCCATCAGTTCGCTCGGGCGCAATAGGGTGGTCTGATCGAGGCCCTTGCAGAGCGAGATCGCCATCACGGCCGACGACGCGCGCACGGCCGGCCCGATCTGCTCCAGCAACGCCGGCAGGCCCTTCGAGGGGCAGGCCAGGAAGATCAGCTCGGCATCCATCAGGGCCGGCAAAGGTTCGAGTCCGATCTGGATCGACTCGTCGAGGCGGTGGCCGGGGAGGTAGTCCGTGTTCTCGCGGGCGCTGGCCAGGCTGAGCGCATGCTCCAGGCGGCGAGGTACCAGAGTGACGGTGTGGCCCTGACGGGCGAGGTGGATGGCCATCGCCGTACCCCAGGCGCCGGCTCCGAAGATCACGCAGTTCATCGGCGGGAGGGGGCGCGGCGGACCTTGCCGGCCCAGCGTTTGACGGCGGCGACCGCGTCGCGGTGGAGGTTGGCTTCGGGGCGCACGAAGGGCGGAGGTTCGGGGGTCAGGCCAAGGAGGTCGTGCAGCACGAGGATCTGGCCGTCGCAGCCGCGGCCGGAGCCGATGCCGATGGTCGGGATCTTCACGGCGGCGGTGATGGCGGGCATGAAGGCCTCGTCGACGCACTCGACGACCATCGCGAACGCCCCCGCTTCGGCGACGGCGACGGCGTCGGCGAGCAGCCGGACCTGGTCCTCGGGGGTCAGTCCGCGGCGACGATAGCCGGTCGCGTGCACGCGCTGGGGAAGCAGGCCGACGTGCCCCATGACGGGGATGCCGGCGTCGACGAGCTTGGCGATGGCGGGGGCGAGCGTGGCGCCGCCTTCGATCTTCACGGCCTGGGCTCCGCCTGCCTGGAGGAAGCGGCGGCCGTAGCCGAGGAGCTTGGAGAAGCTGTCGTGCGCGAGCGCGAACGGGAGGTCCCCGACGATCAAGGCGTCGGGCTTGGCCCGGGCGACGGCGGCGGTGTGGTGGATCATCATGTCCATCGTCACGCCGACGGTGTCCGGCAGGCCCAGGACCGTGTTGCCGACCGAGTCGCCGACCAGGAGGAGGTCGGCCCCGCCTTCCGCCGCGATGCGGGCCGTGACGGCGTCGTAGGCGGTCAGGCAGACGATGGGCCGGACGCCCTTGAGGGCGCGGAGGGACCGGGTGGTGGTCTTCACGCCCAAGGTGCTACCCTGTGACGCTCCGCTTGTAAAGCGTGGGGAACTGGTCGTAGGGTGGGAGCATGTTCCGCCGTCTGGCCAGATTGTTCAGCAGGAAGGAGTACCGTGCGGGCGCCTACGCCCATCCCGACCTCTCCGCGCAGACCGGGCTGGCTTGGCATGTCCGCCTGCGGCTCCTCCTGACCGGCCGCGGCGGCGTCGACCCGACGGACGACAAACCGAGTTTCTGGATCGAGCACCGCCGCTGGTTGCTGCTGCTCGGGGCGCTGGCCCTCGCTTGGTTGATCGTCGAGAGCGCCTTGGCCTGGAACTTCCTCGACGGCTGAATCAGTCGGCGCGCCGCAGGCGCAGCTTGAGCGGCAGGAACTTCAGGTCGTCCCGGAAGGTCACGGTGCGGCCGGACTTGTCGGCCCAAGCCTGCAGCAGCGTGTGCAACCAAGGCAGCGAGCAATGCGCGGCCGTGAACGTCACCCGGAAGTCGGCGCCGACCACCGACCAGCGCAAGCCCTCGGCGCGGAAGCTCACCGGCGCGGGTTGCCCGTCGAGCTCCACGGTGACGGCCACGTCCTCGGCGCCGAGCGTCAAGGCGGTGACCTTGCCCGCGCCGCCGAGGCGGCGCGTCGCGGCTTCCGCGATGAGGGCCTCGAGCGCGTTCACGCGGCGGGGAAGCCGAGCAGGGTCACGCCGAGCTCCTTGGCCCGGGCGATGACCGCCGGCTTGTCGATGAGGATGACCGCGTCGGTCTCGAGCGCGGCGCGGCGCACGCCGCCGGCCACCATGCTCTCGAGGGTCTGCAGGCCGAAGCACGGCACGTCGAAGCGCCAGTCCGGGTCGTGCTTCGCCGCCTTGACGAGCAGCATCTCCTTGCCGCCCGTCGCCGCGCAGCGCTTCAGCATGTTGTCGGTCCCTTCGAAGGCTTCGACCGCGATCACCGTGCCCTTCGCGGTCACGACGGCCTGCCCCACGTCCAGTCGGGCCATCTCGCGCGCCATGCGCACGCCGAAGGCGAGTTCGTCGTCGTCGATCCCGCTCAGCCAGCCCGTGAGGCAACCCGGCGAGGCGAGGTGGTCGTCGAGGAAGACGCGGGCGTCGAGCATCCGCACGCCGGTCGCCTCGATCTCCCGGGCGACGCCCCCGAAGATGGTCTCCGCGTTGCGTTCCTTGAGCGAGGCGAGCAAGGCCACGAGCTTCAGGTCCGGGATCATGCCCGAGAACAGCTTGCGGGGCGTGACTTGTCCGGCCATGAGCGCCCCCGCGACCTTGAGCTCGGCGAGGGCATCCAGCAGGCCGCCGAGCTTGCCCACGGGGACGGCGCGGCGGTGCGCCGGCTCGAAGGTGGCCACGAGCGCCGGGTCGGTCTCCTCCTCGAAGGCCACCAGCCGGACTTGGGCGCCGCGGGCGCGGGCGCATTCGATGAGCAGGGCGGGGTAGCGTCCCTTGCCGGCGATCACGGCGATGGGCCGGGCCGGATCGAAGTCGGCGGGAAGGAAACGCGAGGCGGTCGCCATCCCGGCATCGTTCCCGGGGAAGGGGTCGGGCTCAAGCCTGCTTTGGGTTGCCAGGCGGCGGCGGCCCGGGCGTAATCCCCCCATGTCCGCCGTGCTCGGCATCTTCGGAGGGTCCTTCGACCCGCCCCACGTCGGGCACGTGGCGGCCGCGGCGGCCGCCTGGCGTCAGCTGGGCTTGGATCAGGTCATCGTCATTCCCGCCGGGCAGGCGCCCCTTCGCGATGGCCCGCCCCGCGCGTCCGCCGCCGACCGGGTCGCCATGGCCCGCCTGGCTTTCGCGGAGGCCCCTTGGGCGACCGTGGATGCGCGCGAGACGCTCCGGCCCGGGCCCAGTTGGTCGATCGAGACCGCGCGGGAACTCGCCCGGGAGCATCCCGGGGCGCGGCTGGTCTGGATCCTCGGGGCCGATCAGTTGGGTCGTCTGGAGCGCTGGAAAGATGTCGTCGACCTCGCCGGCTTGGTCGAATTCGCCGTCCTGTCCCGCGATGGCCTGGCGAGCGAGCCGCCGCCCGCGTTGCGCGGCAAGGTGCGGCTCCATCGGCTGGACGCGCCGCCCGTGGCGGTCTCCTCGACGGAGATCAGGACGCAGTTACGCGCCGGTCAGCCGACAAACGGCTTGCTCCCCGCCGTGCGCCGCCACATCGAAGAGCACAACCTTTACCAAGACTGACCATGTCCGCCCTCAAGAAGAAGCCCGCCGCCAAACCCGCGAAGTCCGCCAAGCTCGCCAAGGCGGTCAAGGTGAAGAAGGTGGCCAAGGCGGCGGTCAAGCCCGTCAAGGCCGTGAAGTCGGCGCGCAAGCCCGCCAAGCCGGTCGCCAAGCCCGCCCCGCGGCCGGCCGTCAAGGTCGCGCCCATTCGCCGCGCTCCCGCCAAGCCCATCGGCCTGAAGGCCAAGGGACGCTCCGCCAACGTCGCCCCGGCCAAGCCGGCGGTCGCCTTCCAGTTGCCGCTGATGCCGGCTCACCTCGTCGCCGCCGTGAAGGCCCTCGACGAAAAGAAGGCCGTCGACCTCCGCGTGCTCCAGCTTGGCCAGCTCTCTTCCGTCGCCGATTTCCTCGTGGTCGCCACCGGCAACTCCGAGCCGCACCTGCGCGCGCTGCGCATCGAACTGGAGCGGGTGGTCGAGGCCGCCGGTTCGAAGACGCGCACCGAAGCCCATAAGGACAGCGGTTGGTCGGTCGTCGATGCTTTCGACGTCGTGTTCCATCTCTTCCGCGACGACACCCGCCGGAGCTATGGCCTCGAGTCGCTCTGGAAGGATGGCCTCGACATCCCGGTCTCCGCGATCCTGAAGGCCTGAGTGCCATCAGGAAATAGGGAGTAGGAAATAGGGAGTAGGGATTGGGGCGTAGGTGTTAGGGATTAGGGGTTGGGGAGAATGGGTCTGCTGACTTCAGCGGCTACACGCTTCCTTCGTCCCAATACCTGATACCTACTCCCTACTACCTAATGCCCACTTCCTAATCCCTACGTAGATTCATCCCCGGTGGTGGTAGCGGGCAGGATCGAACTGCCGACCTAGGGCTTATGAGTCCCTCGCTCTAACCAACTGAGCTACGCTACCGAAAACCGAGGACGCGGAGTCCATGTAAACGGCCCGATTTCGTCAAGCCGTTACGCTGGCTAGTGGTTGGAGATGTACCACCAACTCATGAACGACCAGAGGATCGCCCCCGAAATCCCCAAGATTAGGGCGAGTTTGACCTGGGCTTCGCCTTCCTCCTTCAGGCCGGCTTGGCCGAGGGTGATGCTGATGCGGCGGACGAAGACCAGGGGGAGGAAGCTGCCGAGGAGGATCGCGAGGAGGAAGACGATCGACAGGTGCAGGTTGCGCATGAGGGCGACTTCGACCCCCTGCAGCCAAGCCATCGGGAAGACCAGCAGGGCGAAGATCGGCGGCAGCAGGAACGTCGCTCCGCACCAAAGGTAGCCTTCGCGGACGGAGCGTTCGAGCATCTCGGAAGGGCTGAGCCGTCGGCGCACCGTCGCGGGCCGGGGGCCTTCGCCGCCGGCGCCCGGGGGCGGCGGCGGCATCTCGTCTTGGGCGAACGGCGAGAGCGGCGGCGCGAAGCCGGGGGTGGGCGTGTGGGCCCGCGTCAGCCCGGCCGCGCGGAAGTAGTCGCGCACCGTGGTCCACTTCCCGTTCACCTCGATGTTGTGCAGCAGGCTGATCTCACCGGTGCGCAGCATCTCGGTGATGCGCGCGAGCGGGAAGGGGCCCGTGATGGCGCCTTTCCAGCGGAGACGGTATGCGTCGGGCGAGGGCATGGCTCAGAGGTCGCGGCCTTGCAGCAAGGCTTCCCAGCCACCGGTCGGGGGCGTCAGTCCGGCGGGGATGCCGGCGGCTTGGGCGGCCTCCGCGACAGTGCCGGGCAGACGCAGCAGGGGCGTCCAGGGGGCGGCTTCCGCGACGCGCACCGGGATGCCCTCCTGGTTGACGCGGAACAGGACGGTCGCCTTGCCTTCGGTGTCGATGCCGTAGAGCACGACGTTCGCCAGCGGATCGCGCAGCGCCGCCTTGCCGTCCCGGCCCACGTGGCCGGCGAAGATGAGCGGACGTTCCCGCAGCGTGCCGAGGACGGTCCGCCAGAAGCGGGCTTCGTCGGCGTAGCCCGGACCCGTGCGCGGCAGCAGGAAGACCTTGAGCTCCGTCTGGGCGTCGGCCCACTTGTCCTTGTGGAGGAAATCGAACGCCCCCATGCGGTTGGCCGTGATGCGGCGCAGCTGTTCGGCGTCGCGCTGGGCGGAGGGCGAGTAGAGCAGCCCCCAGGCGTCGGGTCGTTGGGAGCCGAGGCGGTAAAGCTCCTGCAGCTGGTAGGCGCGCACTTCCAGGTAGGGGGCCGTGCCGCGGCGGAGCCGGTCGAGCGTGCGCAGCAGGGGTTCCGCCAGTTGCCCCGTCTTCGGGTCATGGAAGCGACCCAGTCCGCGCAGGTATTCCACTTCGGGGATGATCAGGCCCTCCTGCAGTTCCTCGCCGGATTTGACGCCATTCACGAAATCGCGCCGGCTCCACACCGCGTCGACCAGGGCGCCTTCGCGGGTCAATTCCTTGCCTTCGGTCCGGATTTCGATGCCGTCGCCGAAGGAACTGCGCGACTGGGCGAGTTCGCCGACCACGTAGACCGAGCGCACCAGCCGCGGGCCCTGGGCGGAGTGGGCGACCACGCTGAACCGGCGCAGCGAACGCAGGACCGTCTCATCGGTGAGCTGCTTGAGCAGCTTCAGCTCGCCCTCGCCCAAGTCCTTGGGCTGGAAGAGGCCTTGGGCGTCGGAGGTGGCGCAGCCGTCCCACATCGCGCCGAAACGGGGCGCCAGCGCCGAACGGGGCAGGTTGCGCAGGGCCTCGGCCTTCGCGAGCACGGTCTCCCCGCGCTGGCGCAGTTCCGCCTTCTCCGGCGCGGCGTCGGCGGCGTCCTTCAGCGCGGCGAGGTAGGAACGGAGGTCGCCCGTGGTCTCGAGCGACTTGACCGCGCCGAGGGATTTGCGTTCGTCCTCCAGGCGGCTGCCCGCGCGGTCGGCCTCGGCGTAGGCTTCGTCGAGGTTCTTGAGGCCCGCCTGCCGGAGTTGGTCGAGCAGCGCGCGCAGTTGGTCGAGCGCCGCCACGGACTTGGCGACGTCGGCGATGTTCTCCGTGTCGCCGAGCGCCTGCCGGAGGCGGCGGCGGGCCGCGGTCAGGTCGGCGCCGGCCTGTTCCTCCAGGCGGGTCGCCTCCGCGAGCAGCTTGGTCGCGTCGGGCAAGGTCTTGCCGAGCGTCGCCTGGGCGGCCGGCCCCAGCTTGCCGACTTCGTCCACGTAGGCGGCGACGCGTTGCCGAACGTCGGCGAGCCCGGCCAAGTTGAGGCCCTCCGCCTGCCGGGCCTTGAGGTAGCCCGCCTCGCCTTGCAGCCTTTGGAGCGCGGCGCGTTGCGCGGTGATGCGTCCGCGCATCGCCTCCTCGGCCTCCTTCTGCGCCGGCGTCTCGGCCAAGCCGGGATTGCGGGCGCGCAGTTCATCGAGCAGGCGGGCGGCGGTCTCGGGGTCGCCGCGGTCGACGGCGATCCCGGCGGTGGCGAAACGTTCGCGGGCTTCCTTGTCCGCGGCTTCCCCGCGCAACCAGAGCAAGGTGCCGGCGCCGACGCCGAGGACCGCGAGCACCAAGCCGGCGGTGAGCAGCGCGTACCGGCGGCTGAGGCGGGTGCGGGTGAGTTGGCGCAGGGTGCGCGCATCCCGGACCAGTCCGTCCGGCAGGCGGTCGGCCAAGGGGACCGCGCGTTCCAGCCAATTCCCGAGCCGGGCGACCAGGGTCGCGGGCGAGGAGCCGCGGGCGGCCTCCTGCTGGAGGCTCCGCCACTCGGCGGTCAGGGCTTCGACGGCGGCGCGCAGCGACGCCTCGGCTTCGGCGGTCGCGGCGAGTTCGCCGGCCCAGCCTTCGAGGCCGGCCAGGCTCTTCGCGAGGTCGGCGGGAAGGTTCACCTGGTGGTCGCGTTCGAGCGAGCGCGCCCGTCCGATCGCGGCGGCGCAGGCTTCCCAATGGCCGCCGGCGCGGGCCTTCGCGGCCTCTTCGGCGGCGACCGCGATCTGTTCCAGGGCCTTGGCGCGCAGCCAATCGCGGCGGGCGCGGAGGGCGGCCTCCCAGCGGGTTTCCCCCGCGAGCGCGGAGGCCCCGAAAAGCTCCATGCGCTTCATGAGCGCGATGGCCTCCTCGGGCTGGTTCGCCTCGAAGAGGGTGGCGACCTTGCCGAGCGACTCGCGCAGGAACTTGGTCGAGAGGCGGTCCAGTTCCGACCGGGCGTTGGGGTCGTTGGGGTTGATGCGGACGATGGAGCGCAGGATGGTCAGCGCCCGGTCCTCCTGCCGCGTGCGCATGGCCTCGCGGTAGTCCCGGTAGAGCGGGTGGTTCTCCCCGATTTCCTTGCCGTAGAGGCCTTCGACGGCGACCACCTGCTGGTCGTCCATGGCGAAGCCGGTCGGCAGGCCGCGTTCGCGGCAGAGCGCATGCCACCGCTCCGATTCGGCGAAGCTCAGCTGGGCGCACAGGCCCAGGAGGTCGGGCTCCGACTCGGCGACCTGGAAGGCCGCGTGCTCCTGGCCGCCGCGGATGAGCCCCGCGCATTGTTCCAGCCGCTCGCGCGCCCGGGCGCACAGCGCGGCGTATTCACCGGCCAGCGAACGGGCCTCCAGGTCGGGGCTGCCGAGTTCCAGTTGGCCGCGGATGCGGGCGATGAGGCGGTCGATCTGCATGCCTCAGCGGAATTGGAGCGGGCTCGCGAGTTCCTCGCCGCGGACGCCGACGATGGTGACCCGCCAAGGGGCGCCGGCGCGGATGAACTCGCCTTCGTTGAACAACCGGCGGCGTTCGGCGATCTGCGCGGAGGGCGGCGCGCCGGGGCCGGATTTGCCCTCCAGCCGGATCAGGTCGGTCTCGAGGGCCGAGCGCGTCGCGCGGAGGGAAGGGAGGTCGCGGTCGGGGAATTCATGGCCCGCGGGGAACAGTCCGGTGGTGCCGCCGACCCAGCTGACCGCGTTGACCGCGGGCTCGGCCCAGGCGGCGGCGCGGACCACGCCGGTGTCGGCGTCCTTGCGGAGGCCGCCGAGGCCCAGTTCCAGCGGTTGCAGCAGCGACGGGTTGGCGAGCAGGCCCAACGCGAGGCGTTCGCCCGACGGCAGGGTGATCTCGAGCTGGCGGTTCGTCTCGGGGTAGCCGCGCGCCGTGCCGTCGCGGAACGACAGGTCCAGGGTATTGGCGCGGGGACCGACGCCGAGCACGATCGGCTGGCTGAGTTGCCCGGGTTCGGCGCGCGCCTCGACCCACAGGCCTTGGCCGCCCCGGCGCAGTTCGCCCATCAGCGGCCGCACCTTCGGCTCGCGGACATGTAGGCGGTCGAGCGGCAGCAGACGCAGCTGGACGGCCACGGCGTTGTTGGCGCCGACGCCGCCGCCCTCGAGGAACTTGGTCAGCCGCTGGCCGGCCTCGACCGAGAGGTCGAAGTGCGCCTGCGAAGGTCCGGCGGGGCCGTTGTCGACGGTCTTCCAGGCGCCCGTGACCAGCAGGGTGGGGCGCACGTCCAGGCCGGCCGCCAGTTCGGCGCGGGCGGCGATGGCCTGCAGCTGCGCCCAGGCCGCGTCGACCGGCACCTCGAGGCGGGTGCCGATGCGCAGCGCTTCCTGCAGCTCGGCGGCGAGGGCGGCCGCGTCCTTGCCGTCCCCGCCGACCGGCAGCGCGTCGAGGCGGGTCGCGAAGCGCGCGGCGCCGACCTCGGCGAAACGCGCCGTGAGGCGCGGCACCACCCGGGTGCGATGCTTGGCGGCGAATTCCGGGGAGAGGGTCGACGTCTCGAACCAGAGTTTGGCGGCGTCGATGAATTCCTCGCGGTCGATCAAGCCATCGATGTCCTTCAAGGCGAGGTTCGCCTTCATGATCTCATCGGCCTTCGCGGTGTCGATGGGGGTGGGCGGCGGCGCGGTCACGACCGGCGGGGTGGGCGGCGGGGGCGTCTGCAGGACTTTCCAGCCGAGGAAACTCGCCAGCGCGACGACGGCCAGGACCAGCACGATCAGGCCGGCGGAAGGGCCGGAGCTGTCGCGGCTTTTGGCGGGCTTGGGTTGGCGCGCGGTCGGCGCGGCGGCGGGCGCCGGCGCGGCCAGGCCCATCGCGGCCGCCCGGGCCATGTCCCCGGTGGGCGCCGGTTGCGCGGCGGCCGTGACGAGGTCGATGGCGGTGCGGCCGGGGACGTGACCGATGCACCAGCGGAAGCCTTCGGCGCCGCTGACGGCGACCTCGGTGGTGAAGGTGGCGGCCCAGCTGGATTTCCCGAGCAGGGCGGCGGATTCGGCCAGAAGCCGGAGGGCCGTCTCCGGGTCGGCGCAGTTGAGCAAGGCGACCTCGGCCGGCCCGGTGGCGTCGACCAGCCAAGCGGCCTTCGCGCCGGTGCCGGCGACCTGTCGCCAGGTGGCGGCCGGCGTCAGCGCCGGGCCGGCCTTGAGCGTGAGCGGTTTCGCCTCGCCCTCGAGCCACGTGGGGTCGCCGGACCACTCGTCCTTCCAGCCGTCCCAGCGGTAGGCGAGGGCGGCCGGAGGGGGGAGCACCATCGCCTCCTCCTGGGTGAAGGCGAGGTGGTGGGCGAGACGGTTGTCGCGTTGGGTGTAGTCGAGGCCACGGGCGACGAACCGGGAGAGCACGTACCAGCGCTGACCGGAGGCTTCGAGCAGGCGGAAGGTGAAGGTCGCCCCGGTGGACGCTTCGTGCGGGGTGCCGAGCGCTTCCAGCAGTTGGGCGAGCCGTTCGGGCATCGCGCGGTGGCGGGCCACGGTGCAGAAGCCGGAACGACCCGGGACGAGGCCCTGGCGGGCGGAGGTGAAGATCAGTTGCAGGGGCATGTCAGGAACCGCTCGCGGCGGGGAACTTCTCCAGGTTGAGGCGGGGCGCCGAGGGCAGGAGTTCGGGCGAGGCGCGATGCAGCAACCAGTAGACCGGTTCCTCGACGTGCGCGGGGGCGAGACGCTGGGGGTCCGGCGCGATGCGGCCTTTGTTCGGGCCCTGTTGGATGACCACGGGGTTGTGGCCGAACGAGGTCGCCGCGAAGTAGCGGATCTCCTCCGCGAGGGATTCAGCCGAGGCCACGAGGCCGGGGCAAAGGTCGAGCAACACCGCGCGGACCCGCTGCGAGTTGCGGTCGACGGCCGCGAGGTCGAGTCCGGCCGGCGTCGTCACGGGTTCGAGCGGCGAGGCCAGCAGGCGCGACCAGGTGTCGCACTTGCCGACCACGAAGGCGAGCGGCGTCGCGATGCGCTGGTCGTGGGCCAGGCCCAGCACCCGCTTGATCCGCGTCTCCATCTCCGCGAGGATGCTGTCCTGTTGGTCGACCCGGCCCTTGAGGCTGAGCTGCGGGTCTTCGACCCCGATGAGCCGGGCCTTGAAGCGGGCGTTCGCCGTCGGGTCGAAGAGGAAGATCAGGCCGGCGGAAGTGGCGACGTGCATCGCGCCGGGGGAGTCATGGATGTCGACCCCGGGTTCGAAGTGCTCGCCGGCGTTGTCGTAGAGGATGAGGGACGTCTCCTGCTTGCGCGCGCCGGGGCGGCTGAGCGCGTAGATGAAGGGGCGGGGGAGCGACACCATGCGCCCGAGTCGCGGCAACTTCTCGTAGGTGGCGCCTTCCAGCGCGGTCTTGCCGAGCAAGGCCTCCTCCGGCGTCGCGGCGGAGAAGAGCGTGTTGCGCATCTGGTTGAGCAGCATGTTGCCGCTCGGATCGCCGTCCTTGAAGGCGAGGCCGAAGTCGTTCGGCAGGCGTTCCTGCAGCTCGCGCGTCAGCACGGCCAGGTAGTAGGACTTGCCGGAACTGGGCGCCCCGATCAGCGAGAGGATGCGGTGCGGCATGTCCAGGTAGCCCGGGGGCAGCTGGCGTCGGCAATGCGGGCAGGCGAGGTCGGTGCAGGCCAGGCCCATCGGGTCGAGGGCCAGCCCCTGGTCGTTGAAGCGGGTCGGCTGGAAGCGGAGCCGGGCGTCGGAGCCCAGGATCGGGTCGCCCCGGAGGTCCTCGTGCACGGCGATGCTCAAGGCGTCGCCGGCGTCGAATCGCGTCCAGCAGACGGGGCACAGGTGGGCGCCGCGGTTCTGCTCCGCGGCCAACAGCGCGGGGCCGGGCGCGCGCGGGGCGGTCTCCTCGCGTCGGGAGAGCAAGGGCGCGGCGAGCGAGAGCGAGAAGCCGACCTCGAGTCCGGTCGGCGTGCAGGCGAGGTGCTCCGGCGGGCGCCCCAAGTCGTTCGCGCGATCGAGCAATTCCGCGGGCGGGAATTCCCCGAGCAACTCCCCGGAGGCCGCGTCGAAGAGCATCCAGGCGTCGGTGCGCAGGTCGCGGAACGTATCCGCTTCGTCCAAGCTCAGGACGAGGAGGCAGTCCTCCAGCTGCACGGTGGAGGTCTCCGCGATCGTCACCGGGCCATCGATCGCCAGGCCGTTGACCAAGGTGTGTCGCCCCGGCGTCGGAGTCAGCGTGAGCCCCTGGGTCGCGGGGGAAACCTCCAATTGCGGGGTGGGGGAGCCGGCCGGCAGGCGAAAGGGGAACTGGTCGACCGAGCCGCGGGTCCCGCTGAGGCAATTGACCCAGCGGAAGGTCGGGCTTTTCTTGGTCGGGGAGAACATGGGGCGCCGGGGGGATGGTAGCGGGAAAGGGTTGCAGACAGCAGTTGATATCCGCAGGGATGTCAGCACCATTGTCGGGTATCCCCACCCGAAATCCACCCCTAAACCATGGAGACCGAAGCCGACCAGTCCGCCCTCGACCGCGCCCGCGCCGGGGATCTCGCGGCCTACAACGAGCTGGTGCTCCGTTACCAGGGTCGGATTTTCGCCAAGGTTTTTTCCCTGCTCCGTAACCGGCAGGATGCCGAGGAAATCACCCAGGATACCTTCATCCGGGCCCACCGGGTGCTGGCTTCCTTCCGCGGTACCGCCACGTTCTCGACCTGGATCCACCAGATCGGGACCAACCTGGCCCGCAACCGCTACTGGTATTGGCGCCGCCGCAAGCGCGACCAATCCATGTCGCTGGACGCCGACCTCGGGGAGGACCCGGGCGCGACCCTCCACGACATCCTCTCGGACGGAAGCCAGGGTCCCGGCCGCGAAGCCCAGCAGAATGAATTCGTCGATAAAGTGGCCGAGTGCATGGAACAACTGAAGCCGGAACACGCTCGTATCCTGACCATGCGCAATGTGCGGAACATGTCGTACGAGGAGATCGCCGAGGAGCTCGGCCTCTCCATCGGGACGGTCAAGAGCCGCATCAACCGGGCCCGGGAGGCCTTGCGCGACCTGATGGGGGAGGAGTTCCGCGCATGAGCAACGCCGAGCTCGAATCCCTCATCGTCCTCTACCTCGAGGGGACGGCTTCCCGTCAGCAGGTGATCCGCCTGCGCGACGCCATCAAGTCTTCGCCCGAGATGCACCAGCGCTTCCAAGCCCGCCTGCGCCTGCACCGCGCCCAGATGGCTTACTTGGCGAAGCAGGATGTCCGTTCGCCCCGCCAGGCCATGCTTTGGCTGCATGGGTTCGCCCAGCGGGCGGGCCGTTCCTTCGCCCACCTCTGCCTGCTGGCCCTCGTCTTCGTCGAACTGCAGGTCCGCCTGCCCGATGAGGTCTCCGGCCTCGTGCTCTTCACCGACATCTCCGCCGTCGAGGAGATGCCCGAGATGGGCGAGATGCCCACGCTCGCCGAGGCGCCGGGCGGCATGGCGTTGGTCAACGTGGAGTTCCCGGGCGACTTCGAGGTGCCGAAGGGCGAAGTGCACGACCGCGTGGTTCCGCACCTGACTCCGCCCGACCTGCTCCAGCCGATCGAGGCCAGCGAGCCGACCTTGGTCTGAGCCCTTAATCCTCCTTGCTTCCTCCCTGCAGGGGCTTCTTCTGACCTTCAGGATGCAGGGCAACTCCCATCGGGCCGAGGTCAGGCTGCTCGGGACCGCCGCCGCCCCCGGCGTGGCCCGGGCGACCGCCTACCTGCTCCAGCAGGGGCGTTCGCTGGTGGTTCGCCGACGGGTCGACGATCCGGAGCGGGAGCTGGCCCGGCTTGAGGCCGCCTTGATCGCGACCCGGGCGGAGATCTCCCGGCTCCGCGCCGATGTCGCCCGCAAGCTCAACGATTCCGAGGCGGCGATCTTCGACGCCCACCTGCTGGTGCTGGAGGACGTGGCCCTCATCGACGAGGTGACCAAGGAAGTCCGCCGATCCGGCTACAACATCGAGCACTGCTTCGAGACGGTCGCGCAGCGCTACATCGCCATCTTCGCCCAGATGGAGGACGACTTCCTCCGCGAGCGCGCGGCCGACATCCGCGACGTCACGGGGCGGGTGCTCGACCAGCTCCTGGGCGCGGCCCCCGCGGAAGTCGGTCCGGTCGCCGGCCGCCAGGTGGTCGTCGCGCTGGACCTGACCCCCACGGAGACGGCCGGCCTGCATGAGGCGGGCGTCGCGGCGTTCGTCACGGAGGAGGGCGGCCGGACGAGCCATTCCGCCATCATGGCCCGTTCCTTGGACATCCCGGCCGTGGTCGGGGTCAAGGGGCTGATGGCGGCGGTGGGCGCCGGCGACACCCTGCTCGTCGACGGCGAAGCCGGCCTGGTCATCGTCAACCCTTCGGCGGAGACGCTCGCCGCCTACCTCGACAAGGAGCAGGCCTTGCGCACGCGCCGCGACCGCGTGATGGGCGAGATCGCCCTGCCGGACGCGACCGCCGATGGCGCCACGTTCGGGCTCCTCGCCAACATCGGCGGGCCGGAGGAGATGGAGGACGCGCTGCGCTGCCATGCGCGCGGCGTCGGCCTTTACCGGACGGAGAACCTCTACCTGCGCCTCGACGCGTGGCCGACCGAGGAGGAGCAACAGGCGGAATACGCCGAGGCCGTCCGCCTCGCGCAGGGCCGGCCCGTCACCTTCCGCACGCTCGACATCGGCGGCGACAAGCGTCTGGGCGACTTGAGCGACGAGGCCAACCCCTTCATGGGCTACCGCGCCGTGCGCATGTGCCTGGAGCGCCCGGAGATCTTCCGCCCGCAGCTGCGCGCGATCGTCCGCGCCGCCGCGTTCGGGCCCGTCCAGGTCATGTTCCCGATGATCTCCGGCATCGAGGAGCTGCGGAAGGCCAAGGGGATCTTCCGGGAGGTCGAGGCCGAGCTCGCGCAGGAAGGCGTCCGGCCCGCGTCCCCGATCCGCCTCGGCGCGATGATCGAGATTCCCTCGGCGGCCCTGGTCGCGGCGGAGCTCGCGCGCGAGTGCGACTTCTTCAGCGTCGGCACCAACGACCTCGTGCAGTACCTCCTGGCGGTGGACCGCGGCAACCGTCGCGTGGCCACGCTCTACGATCCCTGCCACCCGGCCGTGGTCCGGACTTTGGCCGGGATCTTCCGGGCCGCCGCCGCGGCCGGCATTCCCGCCGCCGTCTGCGGCGAACTGGGCGGCGACCCCGTCTGGGCGCCCCTGTTGCTCGGACTCGGCGCCCATGAGCTCAGCATGACGCCGGCGGCCTTGCCGGAAGTGCGTTTCCGCCTTCGCCATGCCCGCCAAGACGAGATGAAGGCCTTGGCGGAGCAGGCCCTCGCGTCCCCCTCCGCCGCCGCGACCCGCGGCCTGCTGCTGGGGTTCGCCACCGCCCAACTCAAGTCCCGCTGATGCCCGCCTCCGTCCCTTCGCCCAATCCCCACGTCGCGGCCATGTCCGCCTACACGCCCGGCGAGCAGCCGCAGGGTGGGGGCTGGGTCAAACTCAACACCAACGAGAATCCTTATCCCCCGAGCCTGCGGGCGCTCGAGGCCATCCGCGTCGCGTTGCTCAACGATGGGGCCGCCCTCCGGCTCTACCCGTCGCCGGACTCCGCCCCATTGCGCGAGGCCGCCGCGCGCTTCCATGACTTCAAGGCCGAGCGCATCGTCGCCGGCAATGGTTCGGACGACATCCTCAACCTCCTGATCCGCGCCTACGCCGGCCCGGGGCGGCCCATCGGGATGCTCGACCCGAGCTACTCCCTGTATCCCGTGCTCGCCGCGGCCCAGGGCGCCCCGGTCGTGAAGGTCCCGGTGACGGCCGACCTGTCGTTCGACGTCGCCGCGGTCGCCGGGTGCGGCGCCGCCGTCTTCTTCCTGACCAACCCGAACGCCCCGCTCGGCGTGGCCTTTCCGGTCGCCCAGGTGGAGGCCTTGGCGCGCGCCTTCGCCGGTCTCCTCGTGGTCGACGAGGCCTACGCGGCCTTCGCCGAAGGCGATTGCGTCGAGCTCGCCAAGCGTCTGCCGAACGTCGTCGTCACGCGCACGCTCTCCAAGGGGCACGCCCTCGCCGGGCTCCGCGCCGGCTACGCGCTCTGCCCGCCCGGCGTCGCGGAGGTGCTCCATCGCGTCCGCGACAGCTACAACGTCGATCGCCTGGCGCAGGTCGCCGCAGCCGCGGCGCTCGACGACGCGGAGTGGCTCCGGGTGACCTCCGGCCAGGTGCGCGCCACGCGCGACCGGCTGACCCGGGAGCTCGTCGGCCTCGGCTGGTCCGTCATCCCTTCGGCGGGCAACTTCCTGCTGGCCGCCCCGGCCTCGCCGCGCCGCCCCGCCTCCGTGGCCGCCGCCGAACACGCCTTCGAATTCCTCCGCGCCCGCAAGATCCTCGTGCGTCGTTTTCCGCATCACCCGCTCACGGAGAAGTCCCTCCGCATCAGCGTCGGGACCGAGGCGGAAACCGAGGTCTTCCTCGCCGCGGCGAAGGCTTGGACGGAAGGGTGAGGTTGACAATCCCCCCGCCCGCGGGGATTTCTGGAGCATGACCGCCGGAGTCCGCCAGGCCACCATCCGCCGCAACACGGCCGAGACCAAGATCGCCCTCACGGTGAACTTGGACGGTACCGGCGCATCCCAGATCGAGACGGGCGTGCCGTTCTTCGACCACATGCTCACCTTGTTGGCGCGCCACGCGCTCATCGACCTGACCGTCAAGGCCGAGGGCGACACCGCGGTCGACTACCACCACACCGTCGAGGACGTGGGCATCGTGCTGGGTACGGCGATCAAGGAGGCCTTGGGCGACAAGGCCGGCATCCGCCGCTACGGCTTCTTCCTGCTCCCGATGGACGAGACGCTCGCGCGTTGCGCCGTCGACCTGAGCAACCGCGCCATGCTCGTCTACCAGGTCGAGGTCACCAACTACATGGTGCGGGACTTCAACATCTGCCTGGTCCGCGAGTTCTTCCAGGGCCTCGCCAACGCCTTGGCCGCGAACGTCCACCTCAAGCTCGAGTATGGCGAGGAGCCGCACCACGTCGCGGAAGCCCTCTTCAAGGCCTTCGCGCGATCGCTGCGCGCCGCGGTCGAGGCCGATCCCCGCCAGGCTGGCCGGGTCCCCAGCACCAAGGGTACGCTCGCCTGATCGTGGAAGCCGCCGGTCAGTCGCGCCGCCCCCGGGTCGCCGTCATCGATTACGGCATGGGCAATCTCCGCAGCGTGAGCCGGGCCATGGTGGCCGCGGGCGCCGATGCGTTCCTGGCGGCGACGCCGCAGGCCGCCGAGAAGGCGGAGGCCGTCGTGTTCCCGGGGCAGGGCGCCATGGCCGACTGCATGGCCTGCATCCGCCGCAACGATTTCGAAGCCTTCATCAAGGAGTGGATCGCCGCGGACCGTCCGTTCCTCGGGGTCTGCATGGGCTTGCAGGTGCTCTTCGAGCGTTCCGAAGAGGCCGACGTCCCCGGGCTCGGCGTTTTCCCCGGGGTGGTCACGCGATTTCCGTCCCAGCCCGGCCTGCGCATCCCGCACATGGGGTGGAACGAGGCGGTCTTCCGGGAGGCCAGCCCCCTGACCGCGGGACTCAACATCGCCGGCGAACCTTTCTATTTTGTCCATAGTTACCGGGTCGTCGCCACGGATCCGTCGCTGGTCTGGTGCGAAACCGACTACGCCGGGCGTTTCGTCAGCGGGGTCCGGCGGGGGCGGGTGCTCGCCACCCAGTTCCACCCGGAGAAAAGTCAGGTCAAAGGCTTGCAACTCTACCGTAATTTCCTGACTTTGACGGACCGCTGAGGCGCTTCGAGGGCCCGGCGGACTCCCACCCCGCCATGACCGCCAAGACCGCCACCCTGAAACTGGACGACAAGGAAATCGTCCTCCCCATCGTCGTAGGCTCCGAACAGGAGCGCGGCGTCGACGTCCGCAAGCTGCGCGACGAGACGGGCTACATCACCTTCGACGACGGCTACGCCAACACCGGCGCCTGCGAGTCCAAGGTCACCTTCATCGACGGCGAAAAGGGCATCCTCCGCTACCGCGGCTATGCCATCGAGGACCTCGCCGAGAAGTCCAACTTCATCGAGACGGCCTACCTGCTCATCTACGGCGAGCTGCCGACGGCCGCCCAGTTGAGCGCCTTCAAGGCGCGGATCCTCGACCACTCCCAGGTCCACGAAGGCCTGCGCATCGCCCTGAGCGGCTTCCCCGGCAACGCGCACCCGATGGCGGTGCTTTCCGCCACGCTGAATACCCTCGGTTGCTACTACCCCGAGCTCGGCACGAACGAGCGCACCCACGACCTCGCGAAGTTCGACGCGACCGCCGCCGTGCTGATCTCCAAGGTCCGCACCCTCGCCGCGCTCGCCCACCGCTCCAAGGAAGGCGAGCCGCCCGTCTACCCGAAGCCGGGCCTGGATTACTGCTCCAATTTCCTGCACCTGCTCTTCTCGCAGCCGAACGCCGACTACGCCGTGCACCCCGAGGTCGCCCGCGCGCTCGACCTGATCCTGCTGCTGCACGCCGACCACGAGCAGAATTGCTCGACCTCCACGGTCCGCATGGTCGCCTCCGGCGGCGCCAACCTCTTCCCGTCCGTCTCCGCGGGCGTCTGCGCGCTCTGGGGTCCGCTCCATGGCGGCGCCAACCAGGCCGTCATCGAGATGCTGCAGGAAATCCATGCGTCCGGCGACGACGGCTCCCGCTTCATCGCCGACGCCAAGGACAAGACCAAGAGCGTCCGGCTCATGGGCTTCGGCCACCGCGTCTACAAGAACTACGACCCGCGCGCCAAGATCATCAAGGCCCAGTGCGACAAGGTCCTCAAGGTCCTCGGCATCAACGACCCGCTGCTGGCCATCGCCATGCGCCTCGAGGAGGCCGCGCTGAACGACCCCTACTTCAAGCAGCGCAACCTCTTCCCGAACGTCGACTTCTACTCTGGCATCATCCTCAAGGCCATCGGCATCCCGACGGAGATGTTCACCGTCATCTTCGCCATCGGCCGCATGCCCGGCTGGATCTCCCACTGGAAGGAGATCGCCGAGACGCCGAAGCAGAAGATCCATCGTCCGC
>JACCDY010030344.1_pt1 | contig 20414 bp, 21 predicted proteins | sample 7446391 | NCBI WGS metagenome assembly JACCDY01 (sample SAMN15323451, study PRJNA562643) | freshwater metagenome | isolation source: river surface water | place: USA:Blue River Watershed | collected 2017-08-18 | reverse complement strand
TTTTCAATTTACGACATCGATTTCAAACCCATTCCCACCGTGGACCAACACCCAGAAGCCACTGCTGGCATGGGCTACTTTGGCGTGGTGCAGTACATCGGCGCAGGCCGCAGTGCCGACTGGCTGGCGTACTTTGAACACATGTTTGATTTCAGCTTTGTCCCTGATGACCAACGCTTTGGCATCTTGCCCAAAGGCAAGCTGATGAAGAGCCCATGCGGCAACTTCTTGTGGCAACTCATCGAACCCGACCCTTGGATGGACACCGACGAGTCGCCCGAGTGCTTGCAGCGCATTGGTTTAGGCGCCGTGGATGTGGGGGCCGCCGTGAGTGCGCTGAAAGCACGGGGCGTGGAGTTTGTCGAGTCCACGCAGTTGCATCCTGAAGACCGTGGCGCGCTGACACGCAGCGCCTTGGGCTCGGTGTCGTTTGAGTTGGTTCACAAAGAAATCTCATAAGGTTACGCCATGAACTTACTCGACGGTTTCGGTATGGATACCATCACGATGGCGGGCTCTTTAGAAGCCAAGCTATCGGCGATGAAAGACGCGGGATTCTCGCAAGTCATGCTCATGGCGCGTGACTTGGTCACGCATCCAGGCGGCGTGCCTGCGGCAGTGGCCGCAGTGCAGGCCAGTGGTTTGCGCCCCACAGGTTTTCAGGTGCTGCGCGACTTTGAAGGTTTGTCTGGTCACTTGCACGGCTACAAGGTGGACATCGCCAAGTCGATGCTCGAGATGTGCGCGGCCACAGGCAGCAAAGTCTTGTTGGCGTGTTCGTCTACCTCACGTCACGCGACTGATGACCTTGACCACATTGCCCGCGATTTGAAAAAGCTCGCCATGATGGCTTTGCCTTTGGGAATCAAAGTGGCTTACGAAGGTTTGTCATGGGGTCGCACCGTCAACGAGTTCACCACCTCTTGGGATGTGGTGTGCCGCGCCGATTGCCCCAACCTTGGCATTGGTATCGACTCCTTCCACATCTTTGCGGCGAACACACCACTGGACGCGATTGAAGATCTCGACCCCGAGAAAATTTTCTTGGTGCAACTGTCAGACTTCATGTGGCATGAAACCCCCACGTTTGAAGACCGCATGACCACGGCGCGTACCTTCCGCGTGTTCCCAGGTGAGGGTGTGCACAGCGAAGCCTTGGCCGACTTGGTGTTACGCCTTGACCGCATTGGCTATCGCGGCGACTACAGTTTTGAAGTGTTCAACGATGACTACCAACAACTCCCACTGGCGACCGTAGCCGCGCGCGCGCGCAAAAGCGCCACATGGCTTCACGACAACGTGCTGCACCGCTCAGCCCCGTTGCCTGTTTGGACCCGTACACATACCCACACACACGCATGAAACAACGTCAACTCGGCCCCTACACAGTCTCAGCTATTGGCCTAGGCTGCATGAACCTCAGCCATGCCTATGGCGCGCCCCCTGCGCCTGAAGTGGGGGAGGCACTGATTCACCGCGCCTTAGACCTTGGCGTGACGATGTTTGACACAGCAGCCTTGTATGGTTTTGGCACCAACGAGTTGTTGGTGGGCAAGGCGCTCAAAGCGCATCGCCATGAAATCACCTTGTGCAGCAAGGGCGGCATGGCCGGCGTGTCGTTTCCCGATGGCGTCAAGCGCGTGATTGATGGTCGCCCCGAGACGCTGCGCAAAAACTGTGAAGACAGCTTGTCGCGTCTGGGTACCGATGTGATTGACCTGTATTACTTGCACCGCTGGGACAAACAAGTGCCCATCGAAGACAGTGTGGGCGCCCTGAGCGACCTCGTGCGTGCAGGCAAGATCCGTGAGATTGGTTTGAGTGAAGTCTCAGCCACCACGCTGCGCAAAGCGCATGCTGTGCACCCCATCGCCGCGGTGCAAACCGAATACTCGCTGTGGACACGCAACCCCGAAATTGCGGTGCTCGAAACCTGCGAAGAGCTGGGTGTCACGTTTGTGGCGTTCAGCCCCGTGGCGCGCGGTTTCTTGTGCGGTGATTTGCGTGATGTGGGCACCTTGGCCGCCAACGACATTCGCCGAGCCATGCCGCGTTTCAGCGCTGAGACCTACACTGCAAATTTACCTATGCTCGACGCCTATCAGGCCATCGCACGCGAAGTGGGTTGCACGCCTGCGCAATTGGCATTGGCTTGGTTGTTGCATAAAGACAGCAAACTCATTCCCATTCCCGGCACGCAAAATATCCACCACCTCGAAGACAACATCGCAGCATCCGAAGTCGCGCTGTCGTCTGAACATATGCAGCGTTTAGAAGCGCTGATCAACCAGCAAACGGTGAAAGGGCCGCGTTATAACGCGCTCAATGCGTCAGAGGTGGATACAGAAGAATTTCAATAAACGTCTGGCTCAGTAGCCACCTGTTGCGCCGACCTTGCTACCCACAGCGGCTGACGAAGGGGCTTGTTTAAAACTCTGAGCCAAGTCTGTTGCTGCTTTGACCAAGAGCGATGTGTCAACGCCTACCGCCACAAAGTTAGCGCCATGCGCAAGGTAGTCGTTGGCCAGTTTTTTATCCGTCACCAAGATGCCAGCGGATTTGCCTGCTGCACGTACTTTGGCAATCGCATCCAGGATGGCTTTTTGCACTTCAGGGTGCGAGGGCTGCCCACGAAAGCCCATGGAAGCCGATAAATCGGAAGGGCCAAAAAACACACCGTCGACCCCCTCGGTCTTCGCAATGGCTTCAATGTTTTTCACAGCCAAAGGCGTTTCGGCTTGCACCAGTAAACACATTTGTTCGTTGGCGAGGTTCAAATAATTTTCAACTTGGTTCCAGCGTGACGCTCTGGCGAGAGCCGCACCCACACCACGAATGCCTTCTGGTGGATAACGCATGGCCTTTACCAGCAAGGCCGCGTGCTCAGCAGTATCGACCATGGGCACCAGCAAAGTTTGCGCACCCACATCAAGGTATTGCTTGATCAACGCCACATCACCTTGCACAGGGCGAACGACCGGTGACACAGCATAGGGTGCCAGCGCGCGCAGTTGCTCCAGCACGGTGCGCACATCATTAGGTGCGTGTTCTCCGTCGAGTAGCAACCAATCGAATCCGCAGCCTGCCAAGGCCTCAGCCACATTGGCATCTGCCAAGCCGACCCAGCAGCCAATTTGGGTGTGACCTTGTCGAATGGCAGCCAAAAATTGGTTGGTTGGAATTTTCATATTTCATCCTTTGGGTAAAGCCCGCGCGTGCGGGCCATCAATCGTGTGAGGCCATATAAGGCGTCAATAGAGGGGGTGGGCAGTTGCAGGTGTTGCCCTATCGCGCGAACCGCGCCCAGCAGTGAGTCGAGTTCGATCTGTCGGTCATGTTCAACGTCTTGCAGCATCGATGTTTTGAAAGAGCCCAGCTTACGTGTCACGGCATGCCGATCTTCTGGCGCTTGTGCAATGTCGCAGCCAATGCGTGCGCCAATGGTTTGAGCTTCCAACATGACGGCGCTGCAAAATGCGCGCACCAAGTCGTCGTCCAATATCTGGTCGCATGGTGCTCCCGTCAAAGCAGAGACGGGGTTCATGGTCATATTGCCCCACAGCTTGAACCAAATGTCTTGTTGAATGCGGGGTGACACCTTCACCTCAAAGCCAGCAGCGTTCAGCACATCTGCCACGCCCTGTGCGCGTGCAGAAACGCCGCCAGCAGGTTCACCAATGATCAGCTGATTGCCTTTCATGTTTTGAACCACGCCTGCACTGGGTGACTGGGCTGAGAAATGCACGACACACCCTAGCATCTGTGATGTGGGAATGCACTGGGCTATCACACCTTGTGGATCGAGCACCGACAGCTGCAAACCATCACATGCACCACCCAAGCCATCGAAAAACCACCAAGGCACACCATTCATCGCCACCAGCACCACCGTGTGTGGTCCCAGCAACTTTTGAACCACAGGTGCCACGCCGCCAAGCGAAGGGCCCTTCACCGCCACGATCACCACATCTTGTGGTCTGAGATCTGCAGCATCATCGCTGGCCGTCATCGCGACTTGATGGCTTTGACCCGACGCATCGGTCCACATCAAGCCCTGCGTTTGGAGTGCGGTCAAAGTTTTGCCGCGTGCGATGGCGGAGAGTTGCATGTTTTTGGATGGCTGCAGTGTGCCCAACAAACCTGCAAATGCACCACCCACAGCACCTAGGCCCACCACTGCAATTTTCATCAAGGGATCCGTCACGGTATTAAGCTCTGTAGCTGGGGTCGATACGGTCGATCATGCGTTGCATGGCTGCAAACGAATCTTCACCCGCACCGAACTTGGGATTGAAGTTGAGTGAGTCACGCACGCAGGCTTCTAAAGCTTTCTCGGAGATGGGTTGCAAGGCTCCCAAGGCTTGGCTGGCCACTTGCACTTCACACGCACGGTTTACCAGCCACATCAAATTGAACGCTTGCGCCAACGAGGTGCCAATCACCACAGGGCCATGGTTACGTAAGAACAACACAGGCTTGCCTGCCGAGCTGGCCAAAATGCGAGCGCCTTCTTCGGCGTGGACCGTGATGCCCTCAAAGTCGTGGTAAGCCACTTGGCCCCACAGTTGGGCCGCATAAAAGTTGGTGTAAGACAGACCGTCTTTCAAGCAACACACCGCCATGGTCGGTGTGGAGTGGATATGCATCACACAGTGTGCATGGGGCATGGTGGCGTGAATGGCACCATGAAACGTGAAGCCTGCAGGATTGATAGGCCAATCGCTATGGCCCACGATATTGCCTTGTCCATCGACCTTGACTAAGTTGGACGCAGTCACCTCGGTGTAGTGCAACCCAAATGGGTTGATCAAGAAGTGGCCTTCTTCATCAGGCACACGCAATGAGATGTGGTTGTAGATCAGCTCAGACCAACCCAAATGCGCAAAGATTCGGTAGCAAGCCGCCAGCTGAACGCGAGCTTGCCACTCGGACTCGGTGAAACGCTGTGGACGAGTGAAGGCTTCGGTCATGGTGATACCTCAAGCAAATTTAAATTTCAAGCAGCCCAGTGGACCGTAATCGGCCTCAAACACATCACCCAGCTTGGCAGGCGCAGGCTTGGTGAATGAACCCGCCAACACAATTTCACCTGCTGCCAAGTGTTCGCCCCAAGGTGCGAGTTTGTTGGCCAACCATGCAATGCCAATCGCGGGGTGGCCTTGCACGCCCGCTGCCAATCCGGTTTCTTCCACCACGCCGTTTTGACGCAAGATGGCACCGCACCATGGCAGGTTGGTGGTTTTTGCGTCGACCTTGTTCGCACCCAACACAATGCCGCCATTCGCTGCGTTGTCGCTGATGGTGTCAAACACCTTGCGCATGACTTTGGTGTGGCGATCAAATTGCTCGATGCGTGAATCGATGATTTCAATTGCGGGGGTCACATACTCAGTGGCGTCTAACACTTGTTCTAAAGTGACGTTGGGTCCACGCAACTCCTTTTTCAAAATGAACGCGAGCTCAACTTCCACACGCGGCGCGATGAACTTGGTGAATGGAATGTCGAGGACTTCGCCTGGGGTACAAGTGAACAACATGTCATCGAGCAAAGTGCCGTAATCGGGTTCATCGATTTGGCTGGACTGTTGCATGGCACGACTGGTTAAGCCAATTTTGTGCCCGATGACCGTGCGGCCCTCTTTGTATTTCAAAGCCATCCACGCGCGGTTGATGCGGTAGCCGTCTTCAATGGTCATGCCCGCGAAACGCTTGGAAAAATGCTCAACCTGCGTGCGTGTTTTCTCAGCGGTGTTTAGCTCAATAGCCAAAGCTTGAATTTGTTCTTCTGTGAATACCGACATATTGATGCCTTGTTCAAAAGTGGAGGGAGGCTGCTGTGCTTGGCATCAAACACTTCTTGGCCCACATCGATTTGCAAGGTCACCCCCATGTGCTTGGTGGCCATGAGTGGGGCGAAAAATGCTTTGGCCACTGCAAGCAAAGTCTCGCCTGCGAGCTTTTGTGTGGCATCGGTCCGACCACGGCCCATGCGCAAGTTCAAATAAGCAAATGCGTAGTCGCCATCACTGCCGGCTGCAATACCTGCTGCACCGCCATCAGCCACTGCGAAGTGCGCTGCGGGGTAAGCCAGAACGCGAGTGCCGCCTGTGGGAAACACTTGTTTGCCCGACTCATCTTTGACAGTCAGCATGGCATCGGCGAGTTGTCGACAGAGCGAAGTCATGTTGACTTCTTGGTCGAGTTGGCCGGTATAGAGAATGACGAGATGAGGCATGGTTTACAACCGAGTAGCAACTTTGTAACCCTGCGCTTGGCTGGCCACAGCCGCAGGAATGTGTTGACCGTTTTGTGGTGTGACTTCAAACACCGCATTGAGCTGGCCCGTGCCCGAAGCGCCGAAGTACGGTGTGACGATGTCCACACCACCGTTGTAGCCACCCCAGCCCAATGCACCTAGCAACATTGCTGTGTCATGCATGAAGCCTTCGCCGTGACCTTTGGCGGCGTATTCGGGCAGCATCTCGCAGAAGTCGGCCCACTCGCGTTTGTGCCACATCTCCAGCACATGTGCGTCCAAGTGTTCAAGGAATGGGCTCCACACTTTGAAAGCAAACTCAGGCGCCAAGCCGTTTTGTGCAAAGCGGTGAGAGAGCGAACCACTGGCCAAGAAAGCCACTGTGCCGTCGTAGTGTTTTTCCACTGCTTCACGCATGGCCCAACCCAAACGTGCACTGTCGTTCAAGTAGTGCGAGGTGCACAGAGCAGAGACCGAAATCACTTTGAAGTGTTGGTCTTCGTTCATGTAGCGCAGCGGCACCAAGGTGCCGTATTCGGGTTGCAAGGTAGTGGCGTCATGCGCCAATGTTTCTACATCGTAGGCATTGCAAGCCTTGGCCAGAATGTGCCCGAGCTCTGGGTTGCCCGCAGACTCATAGCTCATATTGCTGATGAAGTGCGGCAACTCGTTGCTGGTGTACGTGCCTTTGAAATGCGCGCCACAGTTGATGTGGTAATTGGCATTGACCAACCAATGGGTGTCAAACACCACTAAGGTGTCCACGCCCAATTCACGGCAGCGACGGCTGATTTCTTTGTGGCCATCAATCGCGTCTTGGCGCGTGCCAAAGCGAGGGCCCGGTATTTCACTCAGGTACATGCTAGGCACGTGGGTGATTTTGGCGGCCAATGCGAGCTTACCCATGGCGAGCACTCCTTGTGTTGTCGAGTTGTTCCATATTTAAACGCCCCAGTGCGGGATGTGGTGTGAGCCCATCGACACCGCAATGTTTTTAGGCTCAAGGAACACTTCATAACTCCACGTGCCGCCTTCGCGCCCTGTACCGCTGGCCTTGGTTCCGCCAAAAGGTTGACGCAAATCACGCACGTTTTGGCTGTTCACAAAACACATGCCCGCCTCAATGGCTGCTGCCACGCGGTGGGCTTTACCCAGGTTCTCGGTCCAGACATAGCTGGACAAACCGTATTCGATGTCGTTGGCTTGGCGAATGGCATCGGCTTCGTCTGTGAAGGGAATCAAGCAAGCGACGGGACCGAAGATTTCTTCTTGCGCAATGCGCATGCGGTTGTCCACATCAGCAAACACCGTGGGGCTGACAAAGTTGCCCTTGCGCAAATGTGCTGGCAAGTCTGGTGCGTCTAAGCCACCACACAAAATCGAAGCGCCTTCTTTGGTGCCCAACTCGATGTAGCTGCGCACCTTGGCTAAGTGGCCTTGGCTGATCATGGGGCCAATGAGGGTTTTCTCGTCCAGTGGATCGCCCACTGCAATGCGTTTGGCGCGTTCGGCAAACTTTGCTGCGAAATCAGCGTAGATGCTTTTTTGCACCATGATGCGGCTGCCTGCGGTGCAGCGTTCGCCGTTGTTACTGAAGATCATGAAGATGGCTGCATCCAAGGCACGGTCTAAATCTGCATCTTCAAAAATCACAAAGGGTGATTTGCCGCCCAGCTCCATGCTGAACTTCTTCAAGCCTGCGGCTTGCACAATGCGGTTGCCTGTGACGGTCGAGCCTGTGAATGAAATCGCGCGCACATCAGGGTGGGCGCACAAGGGTTCCCCCGCTTCTTTGCCGTAACCGTGCACGATGTTCAAAACGCCAGCAGGCACACCTGCCTCTAGCGCCAACTCGCCCAATCGCGCAGCCGTCAAGGGTGAGAGTTCGCTCATTTTCAACACAGCGGTGTTGCCAAACGCAAGACATGGCGCCACCTTCCAAGTGGAGGTCATGAACGGCACGTTCCAAGGTGAAATCAGTGCGCATACGCCGACGGGGTGGAACAGGGTGTAGTTCAAATGCGTGGGCGTGGGATAGGTGTGACCATCGACACGCGTACACATTTCAGAAAAGTAGTAAAAATTATCTGCCGAGCGTGGCACCAACTGCTTGCCTGTTTGGCTGATGGTTTGGCCGGTGTCTTTGGTCTCCGCTTGTGCGATCTCCGGCACATGCTTGGCAATCAAATCGCCCAAGCTGCGCATGATTTTGGCACGCTCTGTGGCAGGACGCGCAGCCCACGCGGGAAACGCATCTTTGGCAGCTTGCACCGCTGCATTCACTTCTGTAGATGAGCCACTAGCCACTTCGGCCAGAACGTCTTGCGTGGCGGGGTTGACTGTTTCAAAGTAGTCCTTGCCAGCGACTGATTTACCGTTGATCAGATGGTCGATACGCATATGCTTTCCTTCATTCAAATGTTCAAAACGGTTCAACGGCCAAACGTGGCATCCGCCACGATGGTGTTGACCAGTCGGCCAATGCCGTCAATCTCGGTGACCACTTCATCGCCCACATTGACGTTGACCACACCATCAGGTGTACCGGTCAAGATCACGTCACCTGCTTGGAGTGTCATGAAGCTGCTGAGATACTCAATCAATGCAGGAATATCCGTAATCAAGTCGGTGGTGTTTCCCTGCTGCGTCACCACACCATTGACCGAGGTTCTCAATGCCAAGGCGTGTGGATCGGATACATCTGCGGCATCGACCAACCAAGGGCCCAATACGGTACCCCCATCGCGATTTTTCACACGCAGATTTGGGCGGTAGTAGTTTTCTAGATAGTCGCGAATGGCGTAGTCGTTAGCCACTGTGTAGCCGGCCACGTGTTGCATCGCATTTTCGCGCTTGACGTTTTTGGCCGTGCTGCCAATGACCACAGCCAGCTCGCACTCATAGTGCATAAAGGCCACACCTTCAGGACGGCGGGTTTGTGCACGATGACCAATTAATGAGCTGCGGCCTTTGAGAAAAGCCAAGGGTTCGTCTTTGGCGGTGACGGTCAGCTCTTTGGAGAGCTCTTTCACATGGTCTGCATAGTTCAGACCCAACGCAATGATGGTGCCCACCTCAAAGGGGGGCAACCAGACCACCGCATCTTCTGCCAATACACGGCCATCAGCTAGTTGCAGCCCTACGGGGTGTTCGAAGGCGTCATGAATGGCGCCACCGTAGGCAACTTTTGCGCGCTTCATACCAACTCCTCCGCCAGTAATACATTTTCTAGTTGACCCACGCCTTCAATGGTGATGGTCACGCGCTGCCCTGCATGCGCGAGTGGGGCATGAGCAGCCACGCCAACGCTGAGGACGTCACCTGGATTCAAGGTCATGAACTCTGTGACATCGGCTAACAGCTGCGCCACCGAGCGAACGCGACCACCTGTATCGGTGTGTTGCACCACCACACCATCAATCGCCACCGTCACAGCAAGTGCATCAGGGTTGGCCGCAGCATCACGTGACACATACGCACCCATCGGACAAAAACCATCTCGGCATTTGAAACGCATAGATGGCCGATAAAACGAGTCATGCGGCACGCTGATGTCGTTCACCACCACGAAGCCCGCCACATGGTCCAGCGCATCCGCCACACTCACCTTGCATGCGGTACGTCCGATGACCAGTCCCAAGGTGGCGCCCATTTGCAGTTCATGTGTATCAGAAGGCACCACTACGGTGTCGCCACTTTGCGCCCATGTGTTGCGTGGTTTGATATACAAAATCGGGGCTATAGGCGGCGCCTTATATGGCGCCACGTTGACTTGATCGCCCAAAGCCGCCAAGGCCTCGCGATGGTTCAACAAGGTGCCATAAACCGTACCGCCGCTAGGTGGTTGAAACATATTCGACATAGTCAGTTCTTTGAAATCAAGCATTTCGCTAATATATTCGTGATTTGAACACTCACTTGTGAGTGAGTCAATGAAACTACGCTGGGCTTTTTATGGGTGTTATCCCTTGATTCACTTAAAAATAAGCACAGAAGTCCGTTATGACTCGTTACAGTTCGATCCACAAACACTCACTTTCGTCCATGAAAAGCCCACTTAGGCATAAAAATTTGCCGCATCTGTTACTGCAATCAAGGGAAGCCTTGATGAGCCGTTTTCGCCCACTGCTCAATCAATATGGCGTGACCGAACAGCAGTGGCGAATTCTGCGTGTACTGCTGGATGAAGATGGTCTAGAGCCTCGTCAGCTGTGCGAGCGATGTCTGATTTCTAGCCCCAGCATTGCAGGTGTGCTGATGCGTATGGAAGAGGCGGGCTGGATCAAGCGTGAGCGCATGGCACACGATCAGCGACGCGTCACCGTCACCGTCACCGCAGCTACTAAAAAGCTAGGTAGGCGCATGGCCCCCATGATTGAACGTGAATATCTAGAGCTTGAAAAACGCGTGGGCGTGAAGCAGTTGCAACAGGTGTATGACGCCCTGCACACCTTACAAAAAAATCTTGATAACCCAGAATAAATTAGCCTTGAATCTAGGCTGACACAGGAGACACCCTTATGCAATTCCACCACCGCGGTTACGTATCAGACAACCCCAGAATCAAACCTGCGGCAGGCTACGGCATCAACCGACCCAACGAGATCCCCGACGAAATGGACGTGCTGATCGTTGGCACTGGCCCCGCGGCCGTGACTGTTGCAGCGCAGCTGTCCCACTTTCCCAGCATCAACGTCCGCATCATTGAAAAGCGCGATGGCCGACTAACGCAAGGACAGGCGGATGGCATTCAAGCCCGCTCGGTGGAAACCTTCCAAGCCTTTGGCTTTGCCAACGCCATCGTGGATGAGGCCTATCGCAACGTCGAGATGTGTTTTTGGAAACCCGACGACAAGAACCCCGAGAACATTGTGCGGGTCTCGCGCGTGCCTGATGATGCGCATGGTGTGAGCGAATTTCCACACATCTACGTGAACCAATCGCGCGTCTTAGATTACTTTTTAGGCTGTGCAGAACAATCGCCCGGTAGGGTAGTGCCAGATTACGGCGTGGAGTTTGTTGACTTAGAAATTGACGAAAGCCAGCCCTATCCGGTTGCGGTCCGCATCAAGTACGGTGCAGGGCCGCGCCAAGGCGAAGTGCGTACCGTGCGCACGAAGTACCTGGTGGGTGGCGATGGTGCGCGCAGCAACGTGCGTGCTGCGCTCGGTCACAAACTGGAAGGCGATGCATCCTTGCATGCTTGGGGCGTGATCGATGTGTTGTGCAACACAGACTTCCCCGATTTTCAGGTCAAGTGCTCCATTCAGTCACACACCGCGGGCAACATCTTGCTGATTCCGCGCGAAGGCGGTTACCTCTCACGTTTGTACGTCGATCTGGGCAACCTTGATGAGAACGATGCGGGTGAAATTCGCAACACCAGCCTTGACGAAATCATCCGTCGCGCCAATGCCATTCTTCACCCTTACAGCCTTGATGTGAAAAGCATCGCGTGGTGGTCGGTCTACGAAGTGGCGCACCGCGTGACCACGGGTTTTGACAACGTGCCCGCTGAACGCGTGGGCCAGCAACATGCGCGCGCCTTCATCATGGGCGACGCTTGCCACACGCACTCGGCCAAAGCGGGCCAAGGCATGAACGTCTCGATTCAAGACGGTTGGAACCTGTCTTGGAAACTCGCTGCGGTATTGGAGGGGCGCGCACCCAAGTCATTGCTAGGCACTTACTCTTCCGAGCGCCGCGTCATTGCGCAAGACCTGATCAACTTCGACAAAGAGTGGTCTACCCTCATGGCCCGCCCCGTGGACGAGTGGGATGACCCGCAAGATTTGGCGCGTTGGTACGAGAAAACGATCGAGTTCCCCATGGGCTTCATGACGCAGTACCCTAAGAATCAAATCGTTGCGGGCCTTGAGCACCAGCATTTAGCCGCGGGCTTTCCCATTGGCAAACGCTTCAAGTCGACCGAGGTGATGCGACGTGCAGACAACCGTTGGCGTCAACTGGGCCACTTGCATGAGGCGGATGGACGTTGGCGTGTATATGTGTTTGCGGATGGTGCAGCGCCGGCAAGCACTGGCACACCCACAGCTGACTTTGCGCAATGGTGGCTCAGCGATGCAGAGTCGCCTCGCGTCAAGTACACCCCACTGAACAGCGACACCGATGCGATCTTCGACACCAAGGTGATCTACCAGCAAGACTACACAGAGGTGGAGCCTGGCCATGTGCCTGCGGCATTCAAGCCCATCAAGACGCCCTTTGGTCTGATTGATGTCAACCAGATCTTTGCATCAGGCCATGGACGCGACATCTTCCGCGATCGAGAAATTGACAAAGCGGGTGCCATCGTCATCGTGCGACCTGATCAATATGTGTCCGGCATCTTCCCGCTCAGTGCACGCGAAGAACTGAAGGCGTTCTTTGCGCAACACATGTTGCCGTTGAAGTAACTTTGGTAGAAACTGAAAAATAAAAAAAGGGCCGCAAGTTGCGGCCCTTTTCATTGGCAGTGAACGGATTATTTGCCGCCTTGGTGCTTGGCAATCAAAGCCTTTGCACCATCGAGCATTTGTTTGCCGTTTTGGCCTTTGGCGTTCATGTCAGACACCCATGAATCAAACAATGGTTGTGACAACTTTTTCCAGTTTTCAAGTTCAGCCTTTGGAATCACGTTGGTCGTGTTTTTGGTGGTGAGTTTTTTGCCTTCGGCATCGGCTTCAAAAAACGCTTTACCAGCCATGCCCGACAGGGATTGGCCGCTGTTGCGATCAATCACTTTTTTCAGTTCTGGCGACAACGAGTCGTACTTGGCTTGGTTCATCGCGAAAATGAATACCGAGGTGTAGAACGCGGGTTCTGCTGGATCGGTCTCGGAATGGAATTTCACCAACTCTTGAATCTTCACCGCTGGCACCACTTCGTAAGGCACTACAGCACCGTCGATCACGCCCTTAGACAACGCGTCACCCACTTGTGGCACAGGCATGCTCACTGGGGTAGCACCCAACATGGCGATGAACTTGTTGGTGGCACGGGTAGGTGCGCGCAGTTTCACGCCTTTCAAGTCAGCGGCAGTACGGATTGGCTTGTTGACCATGTGGAACACACCGTCTCCGTGCACGTGGTATGCCAATGCCTTGACGTCTTTGAACTCGGCCTTGGCGTATTGGTCGACATAGTCCCACACCGCTTTACTGGTGGCTTCTGGACTTTGCATCATGAAGGGCATTTCAAACACTTCCACGGAGGGGAAGCGGCCAGCCGTGTAGCCAGGCAATGTCCACACCACATCAGCTACGCCGTCGCGTGCTTGTTCAAATAACTGAGGGGGCGAGCCACCCAATTGCATGGATGGGTAAATCTGACACTTCATCTTGTTGTTCGATTCTTTGGCGATGCGGTCACACCAAGGTTGAATGAACAAGGTTTGCGCAAACGATGAGGCTGGCAAGAAGTGGTGCACCTTCAGTGTCACTTCTTGGGCCATCGCAGCTGGGCTAAATGCCGCGGCGGTGAGAGCTGCAGCGGCAGCAACTTTCAGAAAACGAGTCTTCATTTTTGTCTCCGGTTATAAAACTTTTAGGTCAGCGCATGCACCAGCCACAACGAGATGGCAGGGAATGCAATCAACAACGCCAAGCGAATGCCGTCGGTGATCAGGAAAGGCACAACCCCTTTGTAGGTCTCGACCATGGGCACATCTTTGGCCAAGCCATTCATGATGTACACGTTCAAGCCCACGGGCGGGAAGATCATGCCAATCTCACACACGGTGAGGATCAGGATACCAAACCACAGCGCCTTGTCAGACGGGTTTAACCCGAAGAAGTCCATGCCCAAAATGACAGGGAACAAGGTGGGTACGGTCAGCAAAATCATGGACATCTCATCCATCACGCAGCCCAAGATGATGTAGAAAATCATGATGCCTGCCATCACCACAACGGGTGAAATTTGCAAATGACCCACCATGTCTGCCAGCTGTGCTGGCAGCTGCGACAAGGCCAATGATGCGTTGATCATGTCGGCGCCAATGAAGATCAAAAAGATCATGCCGCTGGTCTGAGCCGTGGTCCGAATGGAGGCTACCAGCTTGTCAAACGTCATTTCGCGACGAAGCAAGGTGATGGCAAAGGTCAACACGTTGCCAATGGCCGCGCCTTCGGTAGCGGTGAACACACCACCGTAGATGCCACCGAACACCACCAAAAAGATAGCGGCAATGGGCCAAACGTTCAAAGCGCTCGAGAGCAATTCGCTGCCGGTTGCTGCTTTGGCTTGAGGCGCTTGTTCAGGGTGGATGCGAACGATCACCGCAATGGCAATCAGGTAACCCACAGCCGCGATGAGCGCGGGGATGTAGGCAGCCAAGAACATTTTGGTGATGTTCTGTTCGGTCAAGATGGCGTAAACCATCAGCGTCACGGACGGTGGCAATAGCACACCCATCGTGCCACCCGTGGCCAGCGCTGCGGTGGCAAGACGGCCAGAGTAGTTGATGCGGCGCATCTCAGGGTAAGCCACTTGCGCAATCGTGGCAGTGGTGGCCACGGTGGAGCCAGAGATCGAACCAAATGCTGCACAGGCCAGCACACCGGCCATGGCCATGCCGCCTTTGAAGCGACCCAGCAAAGCATTGGCAAAGTCAAACAAGGCCTTAGACAAGCCGCCGTGCACGGCAAATGCACCCATCAGCATGAAGAGGGGAATGACGGACAAGTCGTAAATCGACACGCGGCTGTAGACCGCGCCCTTGAGGTGCGACAGCAAAGGCAACCAACCGGCCAAGGCCATGTAGCCCACAGCGCCTGGCACAAACATAGAGATCGCAATCGGCACGCGAACGGCCATCAGCACCAACATGGCGCCAAACATGGCTAAGCCAATACTCATCGTGCTCATACTGTTTCCTTCGCAATCAAGCCGAGGTGTTGCAGGGTTTGAACAAACCCAATCACCGAGCACAGCACCAAGCCTGGCACCATCAACATATAGGGAATCCAAAGTGGCAAGGCCATCAGCATGGAAGTTTCTTGGTTGGCCTTGATGTCAATGCAACCGACCGACACGCGCCAAGCGACCAAACCCAACACCAGCGTGTAGAGAAAAGTACCGAAAGCATCCAGCTTGCTTTGGGTTTTTTCTGAAGTGCCAGTGGTGAAGAAATCCACAATGATGTTGGCTTGGCGAAACTGGGTGTAAGGCAAGAAGGAAGCCACCACCACCGCACAGCCCAACTGCACCAACTCCACGTCGCCCAAGATGGGGTGTGAGAAGAAAGCGCGGCCAATCACGCTCACCACGGTCACTGAAGCAATGGCCACCAACACAATGCCACCAATGGTGGCACTTGCATCGCACAGGCGCTGCAAGACACGGTCAACGCCATGGCTAGGCGTGATGTTTTGATTCATGAAGTCTCCTCTTTCGGTTCTTTTTATTCAGATTCAATTCTCTCGACGTCTTGGATGCCAAGTCGAACAAACAGAATCTATCAGATATGCAATTTAGTTATAACCGATCAAAAGAAATAACAATGTTTACTCACCAAAGTTCAGGGGCAAGCCCACGTAGTTTTCTGCCATGGTGCGCGAACCGGCTTCGCTGTTGATCAGGTAGTCCAGCTCAGCTTCTTGGAACTTTTGGCCAATTTCGCCTTGGTCAGGAAAGCTGTGCATCAAGCTGGTGAACCACCATGAGAAACGCTCTGCACGCCAAATGCGGGCCAAGCAACGTGTGGAGTAGTGGTCAATGCCAGCATGCGATTTTTCGACGCAGGCTTCGATCAGTGCATCCGACAAATACTTCACATCGGTGGCAGCCAAGTTCAAACCCTTCGCGCCTGTGGGCGGCACGATGTGGGCGGCGTCGCCTGCCAAGAACAAGGTGCCAAAGCGCATGGGTTCGGTCACAAAGCTGCGCAGCGGGGCAATGCTTTTTTCAATGCTGGGCCCTGTGACCAAGTTTTCGCGGGCTTCTGGGTCAAGGCGGTTACGCAGCTCGGCCCAAAAGGCGTCATCGCTCCACTGCTCAACTTTGTCGGTCAGCGGCACTTGCAGGTAATAGCGGCTGCGTGTGTGGCTGCGCTGCGAACACAGGGCAAAGCCGCGTGAACTGTTGGCGTAAATAAGTTCTTCGTGAACGGGTGGCGTGTCTGACAACACACCCAGCCAACCGAAGGGGTAGACCTTCTCGAACTCTTTGATTGACTTTTTTGGCACGCTGGCACGACACACGCCGTGAAATCCGTCACAGCCTGCAATGAAGTCGCACTCGATGGTGTGGGTCTTGCCGTCTTTGCTAAAGCTTACGCTAGGTTTGTCGGAGTCGAAGCCGTGAATTTGTACGTCGTCTGCTTCGTAAATCGTGGTCAGGCCAGCGGCTTGGCGCGCATCCATCAAGTCGCGGGTGACTTCGGTTTGGCCGTAGACCATCACCTTTTGGCCGCCAGTGAGGCCCGTCAAGTCAATGCGGTGGCGCGCGCCTTTGAACAGCAAATCAAAGCCGGTGTGCACCAAGCCCTCTTTGTTCATGCGCTGGTCCACGCCAGCCTGTGCGAGCACATCAAGGGTGACTTGTTCTAGCACGCCAGCACGGATGCGGCTCAGCACGTAGTCGGGACTTTGGCGCTCCACGATCACGGCATCCACACCAGCCTTGTGCAGCAGCTGTCCTAACAACAAGCCCGAAGGGCCCGCACCAACAATCACCACTTGTGTACGCATGTCTCAATTCCTTATAGGTAGAAGTGCAGCTAGATTAAAGGCGCATTTGATCTAACTCAAAGTCTCAAATGCAATGCTGCACGGTGAATAGAATACTTGCACGATGATCGCGCATCCTAAGTTGGGTACAACCTATGAACAAAGCTGACTGGATTGAAGGCATGGCCCGTGGCATGGCCGTGCTGGAGAGTTTTGACACCGAGCGCCAACGCTTGAATGCCACACTCACCGCGCAACGCACAGGCTTGACGCGTGCGACTGCGCGTCGGCATTTGTTGACGCTGACAGAGCTGGGCTACTTGGAAACCGACGGCCAGTATTTTTGGCTGTCTGCCAAGGTGCTTGGGTTTGCAGGTAGCTATTTGTCGAGCGCGCGGTTGCCACGTGCCGTGCAACCCACGCTGCACCAGCTCAGTTTGGCCACGCAGTTGTCTTGCTCTGTGGCCGTGCTGCAAAACGATGCGGTCATCATCGTGGCGCGCGGTATTTGGCAAGGGCCCGAATTACCCGCCAAAGCCAGTCACAGCGTGCTGGCCTACGGTCTGCACGTGGGCACGCGACTGCCTGCGCACGCCACATCCACAGGCCAAGTTCTGCTGGCCAACCTAACGCCTGCGCAAATGAAAGCATGGCTAGAAGCCAACCCATTGAGCCGCCTCACGGCGCACACTGCCACGCAATCTAAGGACTTGAAGCACAAGCTCAAACAAGTGGCCAAACAAGACTATTGCCTCGCCACTCAAGAGCATGAACTGGGGGTAGACGCCTTGGCCGTACCGCTGCGCAATGAGCGCGGTGAGACGATCGCAGCGCTCAACTTGGTGCGCTCGGGCGCGGGACCCAATGCGCCTGATTTGGCATCACGCTGGCTGGCGTTGTTGCAGCAAACAGCGCAGGCATTGCGACCTTTGATTTGACTTGATAATTTCGAACGTGAACTCAGTCCATTCTTTTTCCCAACTCGCGACCGATCGCCGCTCTGTGCGTGCCTATTTGCCAACGCCAGTTTCTGAGGACCTGTTGCATGACGTTCTGGTGCAAGCACGCTTAGCGCCCAGTGGTGCTAACTTGCAGCCAGGTTCATTCGTGCAAGTGCGCGGTGTGGTGCGTGAGGGGCTCAGCGCAGATTTGGTCGATGCTTGGCAACACGGCCGTGAAGAAGCTGAAGACTACAGCTACTTCCCCAAGCCCATGCCCCATACACTGCGCCGACGCCAAGTGGCGGCTGCGCAAGCTTTGTATGGGGCCTTGGGTGTGGCGCGTGACGACCGCGCGGGACGCAACGCGCAGTTTGAACGCAATTTCAAATTCTTTGATGCCCCCGTGGCACTGATCGTGACCATGCCGCACGACATGGGCAGCGGCTGCTACATGGATTTGGGCATGACTTTGTATGGCTTGATGTTGGCGGCCCATGCCAAAGGCTTGTCGACCTGCGCCATTGGTGCGATGGCTTCGTACCCCAATTTGATTCGCCAACGCTTGGGCTTAGAAGCGTCGTCGCACATCGTGTGCGGTATGGCGATTGGTTATGCCGATCCTGATGCGCCAGTGAACCAAACGCAAACGGAGCGGTGCGCGTTGGACGAGTATTTCAAAGTGGTCGGCTAAAGCTTAGACACCACCGCTGCAGCACCTAAGCCGCCAGCGCCGGCAACAGCCACCAATCCGTGTGCCCCCGACTTGCCGTTGCGATCTAAATCAGCCAGCAATCTCACCAAGGCAATGGCAGCAGACGCGCCTATGGGGTGACCTCTGGCTATACCGCCACCCATTGTGTTGAAGCGCTCGGGCGCAATCGCCAATCCCTTGGCGAAGCTCAAACCTTGCACAGCAAACGCATCGTGCAGTTCAATCAGCTGCAAGGTGCTTGCATCGGCCAATCCCGCGCGCTTGAGTGCCTCGCGCGCCGCCGACTCTGCCGCCATCAAGGGAAATTCGGGCGCACTGCCGACCGAGGCAGTTGCAATACAAGCTGCTTTGGCTTGAACAGCCAATCGGGCTGCCGCTTTAGGAGACAGCAGCAAAACAAAAGCTGCACCATCAGCTTGCGCTGAGATGGTGAGCGCACTCAATGCAAAGACATCGGCATCTTGTTGAGTCAAGTTGTCTGATGCTGCCACCACGGGCATGCGATGAACGCGTGCAGCGTCTATCGCGCGTGGGTAAGCGTCGTGCGTCACGCCTGCCACCGCCACAATTTCTGCCGCCATCTTCGCTTGGTGCCCTACAGCACGTTGGTGGCTCTGTAGCGCATAGGCCTCTTGCTGCGCACGCGTGTAACCATGTTGGGCCGCATAGCGTGCGGCGGACAAAAGCATGTCGGGGTCTTGTGCGCTTGTAGGCGCAAACGCAGGACGCTCGTAGGCCTGCGCTTCATCACTCGCGTGCAAAGGGCGGTGCATGCGGATGGGGGAGCGGCTCCAAGCTTCTGCGCCACCTGCAATGACCACCTCAGCTTGCCCGGAGGCGATGAGCCCCAAGCCCATGCTGATGGCATCTAGGCCCGCGCAACATTGGGTGTCAATGGTGAAGGCTGCGCAGGTTTGTGACAGCCCCGCATGCAGGGCCAACATCCGAGCAGGGTTTCCGCCTGCACCCAAGGCGTTGCCCATGATCAAGGCGTCAACAGCACTGGCTTCTAGCCCCGCACGCTCAAGCAGCGCTTGAACCACAGGGGCGGCAATGTCGTGCGCGTGCAAGGCTTTGAAAGCGCCATCACGCGGCACCACTGCGCTACGCGCCCATGCGGCGATTAAAGGAGTGGGCGTAGGCATGAAGGTGCTTTCTCGTCGTGCAAATGCACTTGCATGTGCTGGGCCAGAGTGGGGTGGTCGGTTTTACCACTGGCTGTCATGGGCCAGTCGGTGCAAACAAAAAACCGCTTGGGTACTTTGTAGCTTTCTAAATTTGATCGGCACAGGTCTGCCAGCGTGCGCACCGATACATCAGCAGCTTCTTTGGATACGCAGACGATGGCCACCACTTGTTGTCCTCGAATGGTATCGGGCAAGCCTAGCACTGAGGCTTGTACCACTGCGGGTGAGGACAATAAAACAGACTCGACTTCTTCTGGAAAGAGGTTTTTACCTTGCGTGACCACCATGCGGTTTTCTCGCCCAACCAAGCATAAGTAGCCTAGCGAGTCGATGTAGCCCATATCGCGCACCGACAGCCATTCACCATCACGCACGGCATTGGTGTGGTCGTTGGCAGTACCCACGTAGTCGGTGAATAGCATGGGGCTGCGGACAAAAATCTGCCCTGTGCCCAGCGGTGGTTGTGGCTGGCGAATGTCGATCTCTACATTAGAAAAAGGCTTGCCCACAGCGTGCGGTGAAGCCGATGTATCTGCATCCATCCACGCCATAAAGCTGGTCTCGGATGCACCATAAAACTCAACAATGCGTGCTTTGGGAAACAGCGCTTGCAATGCTTCCGTGCGGTCGCGCATCCAGCGTGCGCCA
>JACCDY010158459.1_pt1 | contig 20424 bp, 52 predicted proteins | sample 7446391 | NCBI WGS metagenome assembly JACCDY01 (sample SAMN15323451, study PRJNA562643) | freshwater metagenome | isolation source: river surface water | place: USA:Blue River Watershed | collected 2017-08-18 | reverse complement strand
ATTGAAGAACAAATGTTAAGTGAAGAAAGAAGATATAACATTTGGTTCAACAATAACTATGAAACTGGTATGGAAAGATTTTTTAATACTGAACAATTGCCAGATTATCATAACCCATACTATACACCAACACCAACAAAAGAAATCACTATAAGTTATAATGGAGAAAAAATTAGTTTTTATGAGTAAGGAAGAACTACATAAAATTCTATTAAATCCTGATTATGCTAAATCATTAGGAATTGTGGTACATGTTGAAGTGGAGGAAAATGGGGACAAGTACGTTATACTGAACAATGGTAAAGATACAATTAAAATAAAGTTATGAATAAAGAATACAAAGAGTGTATTGACACAATGGGTCCAGGACTTGGACATTTAGCATTCTGGCACAATAAGACAGATGACGAATGTATTGAATTGGCTAAAGATGAAAATGGTAATTTAGATGCGGAACAAGCATTAAAGAATATACTTGAGAGAGATTTCTGTACATCAGCAAGCAATAATATTATTGAAAGACTCCAAAAACTAAACAAAAATGAATAAGATATTAAATTGGCTTGTAAATCTAATTCGTATCATAATACCAAAAACTGAATTAGAAAAGACGTTAAATCATATTGAAGTTTTAAAAACCAATCCAGAAAACTATGGGAAAGTTGCCGCAATTTACCTTAAATTACATACAAAGTATGGTGTAATGATTGGAAAAGGTGGAGATGATACAATAAACTTTTACTACTCTCAATTTTTCGATAATCACCAAAAGGAGTATAGAGAGAGGTATTATGAATATAAAACAAAACAAAACGAAAATGGAAATTAAAATTGAAGTACCAGAATTAAAAGACATTGTTCTAAAACATTTTAGGGATAATGGTTACATTGTCAGTGAAAATCGTTTTGATGTTAAAATTATGTATGAGGATATTACAATAGCAGGTAAAATTTTTAATAAAACCAAAAATATTTTATCTGGTGTATCCGTAAAGATAGAGGGAATAAAACAAAACGAAAATGAGTAAAGAAGAAATAATCATAACTATATACAACATGATTTATGAACAGGATACCAACAATAAAAAATCATGTCTAACTCTATCAGAAGAAATAACAGACTTTATTGAAGAACTTATCGAATATGAAAGAACAAAGAGTAATTAAAGTAGAAATACCAAAAGAAATATGGGATGCACATATGTCAATATTTAATTTCCGTGATATCATTGGTGCATGGATGAAAAGTATTGATGATGTTGTAAATCAAATGTCAAAACAGAATGAAAATGGATAACAACACGTTTTATAAAAAATTATCACATTGTATAACAAGAGAAGGTTCTAAACATCCATTTAGAAACGACTACACTTACAAATTCAGTTGCATCCAATTTTTAGAGGAAATTGATAATTTTGAGGGGTTTGGTTCGATGACATATAATGAAATGAAAGAAATCGTAGTTAACCAATTGACACATGAATTCAAGTGTGCTTTGAACTCAATTGTATTTGGAGACCCAGCAGGTAAGGAATATGTTGAACTATTAAAACAAAACGAAAATGAGTCAAGAAACACCAATAATTAAAATAGGTACAAAGGCAAAAGATAGCGGTTTTGTGTTTTATCCTTATATTTCAATACTGAAATTATCACTACCATTGAAACTTATTCGCTTGGATGAAAATAATCAACCAGTTTTTACAAAATTAAAACAAAACGAAAATGAAGAATAAAAGAGTTTACCGAAATTGGGAAGAAATTTATCCATTAACCCTCGTTCGTTTAAGATATGGTGGGAGATATGTAGCATTTAATGCAGAGGAAGATGCTAACTTTTTACAGAAAGTTAATACAGAAGAAGTATCATATAGGATTAAAGATTGGTTAGAGGAAAACGTTGACCCTTGTCCTTTTGGTGTCGGTGATACGATTATGGATGCAATGAATAATCTTCTCGATAAATTAAATCAAAACGAAAATGGATAACGAGGAATTTAAACCAAGAAGATTGATATCTGAAAGATACTCCCTAACCGAAGAACAAAAGAAACACGTAGAAGAAATAAACAAAGTAAAACAAGAGTTGATACAAAAATACCTCAATCAAGGAAATACGGAAGAACAGGCAGAAAGAATGACAATGATGGCAATGTACATGCCAGGATTTGTAGGACCAACATTTAGAGATTAAATTAAACGAAAATGGACAAGAAATTGATGCTTGAGTATCTTCAATCTAAAAAGATATATGGGAAAGATATATATAATCCTGTAATAAAAGAGGTTAAAAAAATTGAACTAAATAAATATTTTTATGAATATAGTTCAAAAATTGAATATTATATTGTTACAATGTCTGTTGAGAAAATAAATCCAGATTTTTCAGGAGTTGTTTTGGTTGAAGAAAAATGTTTGGTTGAAAAAAAATACTATGAATTTTGGTTAAATGAAAAAAATTCTGTAATATTATTAAAATAAACCGAAAATGAGTAATAAAGATATAAGTGATGTAATCCTTTCCTCAATCGAATTAATGAAAAAAATTAATAATGGATTGGAGATTGAAATTTTAGGAGAGATGATACGCAGTGAATCAAATGAATATCACCCGCTCGGTCAATTGGGTGTCAACACAAAAATGTCATTTTTTGGAATTGAAAAAAATTTATTTCTGACTCATCAATTATGTGAGAATATGCATAATCCTTTAGGTCATCTTGTAGCTGAAGACTACATCATGGGAATTTTCAAAGATGATTTTATGAAAATGTATGCACATTTAAAAGGAAACGAAAATGTCTAACACAGAATATATGATGACTGGATTTACAACCACACAAACTTTTAACAATGAGAAAAAAGGTTCTTGTTTCTTATTTCATAAATGGACCAAGTGGAAAAGATATGATAGAGAAATGAAACATGTGCACTTCACAACAGGTCAAACTTTTAACTATTTGCAAGAAGTACAAGAAAGGGTTTGTTTGAAATGTGGTAAAACTCAAATAGAAGTATTAGATTAATAAACAAAACGAAAATGAATAAATTTCATTTGAAAATTATTGTTGGTAATGGGACATATGAAGAATGTGTGATAGCGGAACATGTATCTACTCAAGATGGTGCGTATGTTTTTTCCAAATTAGTTAAGGAAATTGATAAAGGATATGTACCATTAGGTGATTCAGGTATAAGAACATATAGAAAAATGATAGCATATTATCCAATCGATAAAACAATCATAGTTGATATTGAAGATATACAAAAATAAAACGAAAATGAGAACTAAAATAATATCCGCATTTCCAGGAACAGGGAAAAGTTACTACCATAAACTCCACCCTGACACAACATTAGACAGTGATTCAAGTAATTTCAGTTGGGTGAAAGATGAAAATGGAAATAATACAAAAGAAAGAAATCCTAACTTCCCACAAAATTATATTGAACACATCAAAGCAAATATTGGGAAATATGAATATATTTTTGTATCTTCTCACAAAGAAGTAAGAGAAGCATTACTGGACAATTGTTTATTCTTTTTTTTAGTGTATCCTGATAGAGGACGCAAAGAAGAGTTTATACAAAGGTATAAAGATAGAGGTAATAATGAATCTTTCATACAACTGGTAGAATCTAAATGGGATGAATGGATTAATGAATTGGATTATCATAGGTTTTTTTATGGATGTGAACGTATCCATATGATTTTGGATAATCTTGAAGATGAGTTGAATCATCTTAGTAGAAGTGAAATGTAAAACAAAAACGAAAATGAGTAACGAAAGTATAGTTCCTATTACATATAATGGAAAAATTATAGGTTACACAGACTCAAGTAAGACTCCATCATCCATCACACCGATTGATGGTGAGTCAAGAGAAATATTGAGAGAACTAATGTCATCACCAATCTATATTTCGAGTAGACAGACTGGTAAACTAGATGAAAATGGATACATTCACGAAAAAGAATATATTGAATACTCCGTAAATAAATTAAAACAAAACGAAAATGAATAACGTAGAGCAACAATACTTAGACTTAGTCAAAGACATATTAGAACACGGTCACACAAAGATGGATAGGACAAAAACTGGAACTAAATCCGTATTTGGTAGAACCATACGACATCGTATGTCCGATGGATTTCCGTTGTTAACTACCAAAAAAGTCGCATTCAAAACAATGGTGACTGAACTCCTATGGTTCTTACGCGGAGACACAAATATTAAGTACCTTGTGGATAATGGATGTCATATTTGGGATGGCGATTGTTATCAATCATTTATGATTAAAAACGGGTTTAAAAAAACAAAATTAGGTTGGGAAGGAAAGATGGGTGGATTGAATCAAGATACTTCACGATGGCTAACTCAAGAAGAGTTCATCAACAAAATCAAAACCGATGATGAGTTTGCAAAGAAGTGGGGAGAATTAGGACCAATCTATGGGTCCCAATGGCGTAGGTGGGGGAAATATGGTTTCAGAGGTGTACAAGATGGGGCGGCTGATTTAGGATGGGAAACTGAATCACCTTATATAGACCAAATCGCAAACGCAATTCACCTACTGAAGACAGACCCTGATAGCAGAAGGATACTTGTGAGTGCTTGGAACGTTGGAGAACTCGACCAAATGGTTTTGCCACCGTGTCACTATTCGTTTCAATTTTATACGAGAGAGTTGAGTTTGGAAGAGAGAAGTTTAATTGCTAACACAAATCATTATGAAGTTTCAATTAACATCAAAGGAATTGGTTGGGACGAGGATTTAACTTTACATACACAATTAGATGAACTAAACATTCCTCGCAGAGCAATCTCTTTACTTTGGTCGCAACGCAGCACCGATGTAGGACTTGGTTGGAGTTTCAACGTCAGCAGTTATTCTCTATTATTGATGATGGTTGCTAAACAAGTTAATATGATTCCTGAAGAAGTCATATGTAGTTTGGGTGATTGTCACATCTACCTAAATCATGTGGATGGGTTAAAAGAACAGATGACAAGGACTCCTTATGAACTACCTACAGTTAAAATTTCTGATAGAATTGTGAATGACATATCGGAATACACAATCGAAGATTTTACACTTGAAAATTATGTTCATCATCCCGCAATTAAACTTCCCCTGTCAAATTAAAAACAAAATCATGGAAATAAGAAAAGTCGGTGATGTCGTCAACATGGATAGTTATACGACCATTGGACAAACTGCATTAGCATATTCTAATGAAACATTAATTGAGAAAGTCGATTTTCGTTTCGATGAAAAAACTGGAGAAAAATATCCAATTTATGAGGTGAGTGGAGATTGGTACGATGGTAGGGATGGTAGTTGTTATTCAAATAAAAATTCGATGTACTATATTGAGTTTAGTAATTAAAAAACAAAAATCATGAAAAAGAACACGTTTAAAGTTGAATACGACACTCAAGCAATTTTTTTGGTGGAAAAAATTAAAAGTATTCTTAACGAATCTTTTGGTCTCGATATAATAAGTCTGAGTGACGAGGATGATGAGACACAGAAATTTGAAATAGTTAAATCAGAAAATTATGATACCAACAATTAAAATTGAAAACAATCAACCTATAATTGAGGGTGATTTTGAATTTGAATTATCTCCATTAGTATTTAATTCTGAATTGCAACCAGTCAGACGTATTTTATTTGATTGGAATGTTGAATTGGCACAAGATGCCATGTCAATATATGGGGAAGATAAAATATTGGAGATGTTAGGTGAAAAGTTAAAACAAGATTTCATTAAAATGGCAAAACAAAAATAATGAAATATAGAATCGTTCAGAAAGAATATGTGATTCAAGGAAAGGAATGGAGAGTCTTCATTCCCCAAGTAAAAGTTTATACTTTACATAGCAAGTTCGAGTCAACAATAATTGAAGGATGGGAAGCTATTGGAGGAAATAACTATCTAAATGAATATTATTCATATTATTCTTCATTCCCAAAAAACATAGAAGATGCAGAAAAACTTATACATGAACACAACGAAAAGTTTGGTAAAAGAGAAAAGGAAGATATTGTTGTGAAAGAGTATTCATTTTAATCTAAAACAAAAATTATGAATTTACTACAAACTATTATTCCCATACCAATTCCAGTGCATAGTCATGGTTCATCAGGTTCTTGGACCGAAACCGACACAAAAATCACTATAACTATCCTAATTTTAACATTTATTTTATTTTTATTAGCAATTGTTATTGAAAAGATACGAGGTACTTCTTGGAAAAATATATTTAAAGTTGATATAGATGAATTGACAATGTTTTCAGGATTTACAATACTTTGTTCTTATATCATTTTTGGTATTGCAATTCTTGGTTTTCTCGGTTATTTTATTTATAATTTACTTTAATCTTGAACAAAAATTATGGAACAAATCGATGTTGACTATGTATTGTATGTCTATTATTTAGATGATGGGAACATGAAAATGTGTGAAAAAATCACATGTGATTCACCAATACATGCTCAAGAAATTATTAAAATGATTGGCAAAGATGGAATGGTCGTTGTTGTCGATAGTCATGAATACAAATATGCCTTTGGATTTATAAAAAGACATATTCCCTATCATAGAGTACTTAGTATTGATTATATCATATTATATCGTAATTAAAAAAAAATTATGAAAGATTTTCTTTTTTTAGCAACCAAAATTTCAGTGACGGCACTTATAATTAGTTTCATTTCATTGGGTGTTTGCACTGGTTTGTTAGTCATTTCCAAACAAAATAAATCCCGATTTTTAATTAAGGTTACAGAAATATCCCAATTTTTGGTATTGTTATCTTTTGGTTTTACAATTGTTTTTTTTATAATGTTTGGTCTTGTGTTAATGTGGTCTTAAAATAAAAAATATGTACAATTTTAATTCACCCAACCAACCTCGTTTTGACATTTACTATTTAGATGGTGAAAATCGAGAAGTTTGGTATACAATGAATGTTGGAAGAACATATAATAGTTCTGAAATGAAAAGTATGGTAGAACGTATTTTCAGAGAAGGATTTTCATATGAACTAACAGAACCCGATTATCAAGTTAAGAAAGGAATCAGACACATTTCACCTAATAGGATAACATATATCGATTATGTAGAACCGAATAGTAACACATGAAAACAAGAATACATGTCAATCAACATAACATAAGGTCTAATAAATCAAAGGATACAAATCTTCCTGTCATTACAATTAAACAAGGGAGAAAGAATACCTATTGCAATGAAGTTGAGATATTGGGACCGAGCAGAATCATTTATGGTGGTTCTGGTCGTGATTCCAAACCATTGATGTCTTGTGGTGCCAGGGTGGTAATTGAAACCGAGGCAGAAATTAAAATTATTAGTTGATTAGATATTTTTTATTTCAGATTATTTTTCATATATTAGTAACATGACACAAGAAAATTACAAATTCAAGGTAGGGGATAAGGTTTACAAACCAAAGGGTTATAAATTTCCTGGTATAGTTGTTTCGATATTCAAAACAACATCGGGTGAAACAAGGATTGTTGCCGAAATGAGGGACAATGGTATGCTCCATATTTTCAACGAATCACAACTCGAAATTGAATCATAATGGATTACGTAAAGTTTCAAAAAATCATTCTTGCTCTCAGAGATATGAGTGAGGACATAAATCAACTTTATTCAAAAAAAGTTGATTTAATTGACTTCGTTGACCCATATCATTCTGTCATCACAGAATTATTAAAAGAGATATATGGGGAACAAGGTTATGATTGGATTGCATGGTATTGCTATGAGAAAGATTTTGGTGTCAGAGAAGATTTAATGGCTTATGATGAAAACAAAAATCCTATCTGTTACGATTTAAAATCTTTATGGGAACATATTGAACAAAATCACAAAATCATTTAACATGTTCAGATTTTTAAGTAATGTTTGGGCTTTTAGAAGAGAGTTGTCTCAATTCAGATGTGATGATTATTCATTCACATTGGATATGTTTCAACGTTCATTGATTAACATGGAGAACTTTGTTTCAACCAACAATTTGTGTGACGATGAACAGAACAAAAATCTCAAACTAAAACAAATTAGGAGAGCGATTGAAATTTTGGAGAATCGTAAAGGTGTACATTATCTTGAAAAGGCCGAAGCAGAATTGGGTTCATTAAGAATCACAAAAAATTTTGATTCAACATCAGAGGATTGGGAACACGATAGTAGGATTTTCAGAAGGGCAGATAGATTTGAAGATATGGAATGGGTTGAATTATGTGAAATAATAAGGGGTTCGGATAAATATAGAAGTAACCCTGAACAATTTGATGGAACCAATATAAAAACTTGGTGGTGGTCTTAATGTATTTATATATATGAAAACATTATTTACATTACTATTTGTTTTGTTGTTTGCTGGTTGCACAATTACAACTGGACCATTTTATGATGATTTGTATCTTTCAAGACCATCTGCACCAATACCTATGCAACCATTTATTTACAATCCGATGTATTGGAATAGATATACCCCATATAACCCCTATTATTATCAACCAAGGTATTATATAGTTCCAAGACAGAATCAACAACCAAGAATCCCTCAACCACAAATTCGTAATAACAATGCACCAATAAGAAAGTTTGAAAAAAAAGATTGATAATTTTTATTTTCAAAAAATTATAGTTACTATTATTATAAAGAGTAATCTATATGAAAAAAATATATCTAATAGAAAAACTGAAATCACTTAATGGTATTTCTGTTATAAATGTTCAGTATGAAACATTTGGATATGTTACAAGCAAAACGAAGGCGAATAAAATTGTAAAAGACAGTAAATTAATTGAAAAGTTGGATTCTTTTGGTCATAGTTATATTCCAAGACAATTTTTCGATGAGTTTCAAATAAAAGAAATTGATAGTTATAAATAAACAAAATGTTAGATAATATTAAAGGATTACTCGCGGGGGCAATGATGTCCTTGTCTAAGTTGAATCAGGTAAAAGAAAATGAAACATATGTCAATCATTTAGATGATGAAAGTGTCCAAGAACAAAAGGTTAGGAAACAAGAAATAAATTTAATATCTCGGAAAAGATTTTATGATATACTAAATAAACTTGAAGAGGGTGCTAGGGAAAGGAACAAAGAGAAGTATGAATTCATGTTAGAACAGAGGGGAATAAATGAAGATTTTCTTTCTTTCAAAAATATAAAGTTCGCCCCCCCATTACATGAACAATTGGGTGGAAATATGGATTACACTTACAAATTCAAAACAGATAATGATATTTGTAAGTATTCTTCAGACGTACACATTAAAGAAGTTGATGGTAAATTAACTTTAAATTTTCTCATAAACCTTTTGGAACATCCAAGAGTAAGAAAAATTGCATATGAGTTAAATAACCTTACCGCGTTCGCTTTAAACCATAATGGAAAAGTCTATGCTTATGAGGTGTTGAATTTTGAAGGTATAATCCAACCAAATGATAGTGAGATATTTGTGGTATTCGAATCCAACTGTATTATGAATGGTGTCTATCCTGATTCAATCACAGATGAATACAGAACAACCAGTAAGAATGATTTGATTGACCCAAAGAATTATAAAATGTAACTTTATTTTTAAAACAAATAAAATAATGTGAAACAAAATTTGTTTTTTCGTTATGTTATCATTAATTTAGTGCCTTAATCATTCCATCTTATGGACATAATAAAGGTAGTTATTTGTGAAGACCATGAACTTTTTATGAAGGGTGTTAAACATTCTTTATCACATAAAAAGGATATTGATTTCATCGGTGAAGCAGAGAATGGTTGGAAATTGATGCAACTTTTAAAACATGTTACACCTGATGTCATATTATTAGATATTAATATGCCCATCATGGATGGTAAAGCAACACTATCACAGATACGAAAATACTATCCCGATGTCAAAGTCATCATGTTGACAATGCACGATGAACCATCGACAATAGTTGAGATGATGAGATTAGGTGCCAATGCCTACTTAGTCAAAAATTGTGGAGAAGATAAAATATATGAGGCAATCATTTCATGTTATAATACAGGTAGATATTTGGACGATATGACAAGTACTGTTTTGTTGAAACAAGTACAGGGTAAAATTCCTGAAATAAGAGAAGAACAACCTAAGGAGATTGAAAAAACAAAAAAAGAAAATGATAAAACAAAAATAGATTATAATAATATAATTAAATTAACTCTCATCACTGTATCAGTCGGGATTATTTTAATTATGGTCTTGTATTTTTTGAAAAATTCAATTAAATTAGACATATTAGAAAACTTCACAATATAATGGACAAAGTAAACTACAAACAAAAGGCTATCGAATACTCGATTGGAGTAATCATAGGATTTTTCATACTATTTTATCTCTTCAACAGTATGTCAACCAAAATAAATAGTAGAAGTGATGGAATAGAATATGAAGTTGTCAATAGAACAACTGATATTAGAAATGATATTCAGGACACCAATAAACAAATAGATTCATTGAATATGAAACAAGATTTCATAATCAATAAAATATATGAATTGGAAGATAGGGTAATCAGTCTTGATAACGAGACACAAAAGAATAATAGTCTTATTAGAAGGACTTTACGTTAGATTAACGCCCTTGACCTCTATAAGATTTTTCTGACCTATCGTTTTTGTTATGTGTCTTTTGATGTTTACCTTTCTTTCTTTTACCGAAAGTAATTTTAATTTTTTCCGCAACACCTTTTCCTTTAGCCATGATTTAATATTTATAAATAAGTATATAAAACAAACTTTTTTTGATAAAGAAAAATAAAATAATTTTATGTTTACACTAATAAAACGAATACAAATATTATTAACAAATGTTAGAATACATTTTGTTATGATGTCATTAATTTCGATATTTTTATTTATTCAAAATTATAAATTAAAAGATAGAATAAAGTTGATGAATAGTGACTTAGCAAAAAAGAGTTGGGTAATAGATAGTTTAAATTCAGAAATATTTGCGAAAGATATTGATATCGGAAGGTACGATTACATATTAGAATTAATTAAACAAGAAAACCCACAAGTATTAGAAAAAGTTATACATGAAACAGAATAATCAAAAACATATTTCAGTTGGTGATTATTGTGAGTATGAACTTAAAAGTTCATCCATTGTACAAATGAAAGAAGATTTCACAATTATAACAGAGGATGGTGAAGTAAAATTGGATGTAACAATCTCTGCAGATTTTGAGGAAATACCTGAGAAGTATAGAGAGTTGTTTATTAATATGATGACCACTAAATATATGAATAGAGTCACGATAAGTAATAATTTATTTTCAAAATACAATCCAACACCTAAAAAAAGTTGGTTTCAAAAATTAAAAGAAGTGTGGAAATAAAAAAACTTATTAATTAATATTCCTAAAAAACAAACTCAATATGCCAATTTTTAATTTTAGTAATGAAATTGATGTAAAAAAATTTATTAATCAATGTGACTCCGATGAAATTCACGAACTGATTCAATATCTTTTTGAAAAGGGAGATTTGATGAAAGTTATCAATAATCAAGATGTGATAATTAATGAGAACATTAAAAAAACAGATGAAGAGGTTGAGTATGAGAAATCATTGAATAAATTGCACGGTAAATGGAAAATGTTATCTAAATTAGACACCAGTATAATTATTGAATTATCTAAAAAATTTTAGGTATATAATATAATAATATGATATTTATAGGAACATAGTCTTAAAATGAGGAGAAATATAAATGAACAAATAAATAGGATGTATGATTTAATTTATGGTAAAAAAACATTAAATCAAAAATCTATTAAAGAATCTAAACCTGATGTTGCTGATTTAGTAGAACCAAACGTTGCAAAATTTTTTGAAAATTTAGAAAATATTGAGACCCCCTTATTTCAACAGAAAAGGGGGTCTATGTCATTTAAGAAAGATGTTGAGACAATACAAATCGGTTTGATATTACTTGGATATCCATTACCAAGATTTGGTGTAGATGGTTTATATGGTCCTGAGACCGCACAGGCGGTTGAAAAATTCAAATCAGATAACAGTGTTAAAGATGATATCGAAGAAGATATTCCTTTGAATGAGGGACAAACCCTTCAATCTCCAATTAATATATCGAGAGTCAGTTCAAATTTCGGACAAAAGAGAAGTTACGAAAATCATCCTGGAGTTGATTTACCCACACCGTCAGGGACCCCGATAAAATCACCTGCAGATGGTAAAGTCATAGATGCAAGATTCAAAGAAGGTGCTTGTGGAGGAACTATTCAAGTGGAACATGGTGATGGTTTTAAAAGTAGATATTGTCATGCGAAAGACATACGAGTACAAGTTGGTCAGATGGTCAAACAAGGAGATGTTCTTGGTTTGACAGGTGGAGGTGCAAATGATAAAGGAAGAGGTAGGTCAACAGGACCACATCTTCATTTTGAACTTAAAAAAGATGGTCAATTGGTGGACCCGATGGATTATATTAATGTGGAAATTGGTTCATATGAATTCAAGACATCCTCAGGACAAAAAATAGATGTACGTTCTGTTGTGACAGATGAAATGTTGGAATTAATGATTTCTAAATTGAAACAAAAGAATTTGAAATCAAAAGATTTGGAACCATATACACTTACTAAAATCCAAAGTGGAGGATTTAGTACTGGTTTTGCAGGTTCTTCATCAGTTAATTTAGATGATATTAAATTAACAAATGATTGGGTTGGGTTGTCTACAAAATTTGTCGCTAAGAATGAAGGATTCACACCAAATGCGACTTGGGATGTGAACGCATATCGTTTGGGGTTTGGTTCTGATAAAGTATTGACAATAGATGGACAATTAAGAGACGTAATTAAAGGTGATACCACAACACCTGAAGATGCATTGAAAGTTCTTCAATATGAAATGTCTGATGTATACAAAAAACGATTAGTTGGAGAAAGGAAATATCAAATTCCCGAATCTATTTTCAATAAACTAAAAGACAATCAAAAAGCGGCATTGATAAGTTATGTTTATAATGTTGGTAGTTTGAGGGTAGGAATTGCGGATGCAATTAAAAGAGGGGATTTTTCATCCGCTGCCAAACAAATTGCTGCAGGACCAATCACTGGTGGTGGTGTGGTATATAAGGGATTAATAAGAAGAAGAAAGGAAGAGTCTGAATTATTCATGGCATAAATTAAATAATATCTAACATAATATGGCGACGATAAATAAAAAGAATTTTATAAAATTGGTGATGGAATCCATTCATGATGTGGATGAAATGGCAATAAGACAAAAAAAGGTTCAAGCACCGAGAAGAAACCCTGAAACAGGTAATTTAATCATACCTCAATTTGTACCTCTTTGGAAAGAAAATAATCCAACACGACCAGGTGAAGATGGGGTACCTGATGCATGGATTATTAACGTAAATAAAGTTCCTGGTGGTGAAAAATTGGTAGTACCTATGGGACTCTGTGAAGATATAACTGAATTTATTGAAGATAATGAGGAATGGTTGGAAAGTATTGGTGCATTATATGGTTTAGAACCTGAACTACATTATTGTGTGAGTCCTGATAATGAAACGGGAATGTGGAAATTTCAACCAAGAAACAAGAGATTCATGACACAATTTATCCATCGAGGTGTTTATGAATCTGCCAGCCAAACTATCAAAAGATACATGCACAATGTGATAAGACATTATTTTGGAAAACCTGATGTCAAAAATTTATTGGAAATGTATGGTATACCCACGATAAGACCAAATGACCCAAAACATTTGGACAGATATGGTGTGGTGAACAACGATGAAGTAAATTATCAAACACATTCGTTTATTGCATTTAACAGTATTGAACAATTCAATAAATTCATCGAAGATAGTTTGAGTGGAAAATATTCGGATGAAGAATATAAGTCATATCACCTTGCTAGACAATTTAATCAGATTTATAATAATTGGAAAGAAACGAAAAAACAATCCCCCGAATATTTTGGACAAACAAAGAAATATTTTTTAGCCAAATTTGGTTTAGACCCTGATAATACAAGTATGGTTGTTAGGACAGATTTGAAAATAAATGGTAGATTGATGGGTGATAAGTACACATGGACTTTGCAATTTGTAGTAAAATATGGTTCTAAACTTGAGAATGAGAGAAGAATTAAAGGAGATTTAAAATTGTCAAAAGATATTGTTATCACTAAAACAGCATCCGTTGCTAATAAAGAACCTTTTACAGATAAAACGGATATCGATAATTATACAATAGTTCATGATATGAACATTTCTTCCGCATTTGAAGACGCGGTAAAAGATTTGATTGTACAAATTAAGGGTGAACTTAAACCTGTGGGTATACAAACAACAGTGAATAGATAAAAAATCCCCCCAATTTTTTGGGGGATTTTTTTTGTCAAAATTTTTTCATATATTAGTGATATGACTTTAAATGAAATATTGGAAAATTATCCTGAAGAAGAATTCCTAAAGGCGGATGGGTTTGATGATGCCGTCATTGGGTTTGAATTTAATACAATGAGATTGGTGTATGATAAAAACAAAATGATACATATTCTTATCGAGAATGATGGTATGGATTACGAAGACGCGGTTGAGTATTTAGAATTTAACACATGGTGTGCTTATTTTGGTGAAAAAACTCCTATTTATATCGAAATTTAAAAACCAAACAAATGGAAAAGAAGTACGTAATCAAAGATTTGTACCACGATTCTACTATGGAAATCTATGTTGCCGATGAAACAACATCAAGAGAAGACATATGGCACAAATATTGGGAAAAAGGGAACAACAAGGATGAAAGGTACACTCCAAAAGTATTTACAGATTTGAAAGAAGCGAAACTTTATTTGAAAGAGGTAAAAAGGAAGTCTGCGTTGGATTGGAAAGAAAATTCACAAATATATCGTGTGTGGGGAAAAAATAAGTTTTCTTGGGACATTTATGAATACGAAGACAACACAGTAACAATATGAAAAATTATAATGGTACTCTACTTGAGGGTGTTGAGTTGTATACATTTGACGTATTCAAGGATGATAGAGGACATTTTTCATCCTCGTATAACCAACAAGATTTTAACGGTATAGTAGAACATAATGTCAACTTTATACAAGACAATGAGTCTTATTCAAAAAAGAATGTAATCAGAGGATTACATTTTCAAAAAGGAAAGTATGCACAATCTAAACTTGTTAGGTGCGTAATGGGTGTTATAAATGACGTAATTGTTGATTTACGAAATTCGTCACCAACATTTGGTAAGTACATGTCGGTTGAATTAGTTGGTAACATGATGTTATATATCCCTAAAGGGTTTGCACATGGATTCTCGGTCTTATCTGAACAAGCATTTGTACAGTACAAAGTGGATAATTACTATTCACCTGAAAACGATTCTGGTCTGATATATAATGACCCAAGTCTTAATATCGAATGGGGAGTGGACGATGATAATGTCATTGTATCTGAGAAAGATTTGAAACTTCCAACATTCAATAAGGATAATATCTACTTTTAGAATATTTATTATAAAAAATATGAATAACATTATTAAGATAAAACAAAAAGATATTGAAAACATTGTCAATACGATTTTAGAAGACATTACACGACAAAACGACATAGAAACTGATGTTGTGGATGAACCTAATCTTGAAGATAATTCCGATATCCAAAAAGACCCAACTGATTTAATGAATCCAACTGTTGTTAACATCATGAGCAAACATAAATTGGAAATTAGACCAGGCACAGATGAGAAATCAAGAAATGGAAGTAAAATTGGGTTAGGTAAAGACTCATCAGGTAATGTGTATGTTGTTGACTATACCACTAACAAAATATTAGGAATTAAAAAGGTATAATTGTTTTATTAAATCTTATACTATATGAGATTTTTTTGTTTGTTAACAAAAATTTCATAAGTTTGGTTTATAAATCAATTTTTTATGAACAAGGAATTCCCAAAACTCTCACCTTATTCTTTTCCTGGATTAGAAAAAAAACCATTGATTCCGAATCACGAGACACAAACACCTAAAAAAAAGAGATTTAAACAAGTAGAAATTCTTGAATTAGTGGCTAAAGAATTCAATGTGACCATGGAATCTATTTTGTCCAAATCAAGAGTGAGTGATGTTGTGAATGCTAGATATGTATATTTTGCAGCAGTTAAAATGAAGTTAAAAAAATCATTGAATGTAATAGGTAAAGAAACATCTAATAGAGACCATTCAAGTGTAATCCATGGTTTAATGTGTTTCAAAGATAGATTTGACACTGAAGAAGAATTTAGACAATCAACAAAAAATGTTTTTTCTATTATAGGCATAGTCTATAATGGTGAAAGATTAACCGCATCAAACAAAAATTATGTCCTTAAAAATTTTAACAAGAGAAAAGCACAGTTACGTTGAAAAAATGCCATTCAATCAAAAAATGATTGAAGGTAAATTGACGAGAGAAGAATACTTAAATTATTTAACACAGGTATATAATATTTTTGATACCATTGAACGTAAAGTTGAATTACCAGAAAATCTCATTAGAACACGAAATGTATTATCTGACATTTATGAATTAGATGTCAATCATGATTTCAAAGTGTTATCATCTACTGAACAATATATAACACATTTGAATCAACAAGAAGATTATAACATATGGCCACATGTTTATTTAAATTATATGGCATTTATGTTTGGTGGTCAATTAATCAAACCTAATATTCTTGGTTCAGGTCGTGTTTATGATTTTGATAATATTCAAGAGTCTGTCGGTTTTATCAGAAAAATTCAGTCAGATGAGTGGGCTGATGAGGTCAACAGAGGATTTGATTTTTTAATATCAATTTATGGTCAACTACAAGGAGAAAATTGAAACTACCGCCGAGTTATTTAGGAAACTAATCATAGAACATGGAGGTCGAGAAATCGAAACAGAAAATTTCGGTTGGGATAATAATCGTTATGTATCGGATAAATTTAGAATTGCTCACATTGAGAAATATTATGATGGTAAAATAAATGTCCTTCATGTGACTTGTTTTCCAAGACCTTGGTCAGAGGACCCCATCTTTGGTTTTGATATCATCGTATCCGAAACAAGACCATTGGCGGCCTTTTGTGATTGGTCACCAGTATTAAACAACAAGTCATATAAGTCGGAACATCAAGTTGAGGTAGATTACCATATACCTGATTGGGCGAAAAACATATTCTCATTAGATGCAATTGCTTGTATTCCACAAGGGGATGAACTTTATAAAATTTGTGATATATCAATCAATTCATTCAAAACATATTTAGAATCATTATCATATAATAAATCGGATAGATTCTTCGATATCAGAGAAAAACAAAATTACTATTGTGACCAACAATTACAGAACCAAAGGACATTTAACGTTCTGAAATCGAAATTAGGGGAGGAAAGGGCGAGATATTTCATGAATACCATACTTTTTCCTAAAATACCATAAATTTTTTTTGGTTACAATAAAATAAACACATAGTTTTGTTAGAACAATCGAACAAACTATTTATTATATCTACTCAATTCATTAAATTACAATCATTATGGGATATTTAACTACATTTACGATTTATAACGACCACGTTGACCAAATATCGATTGACACTGAAAAATTTGTCAGGAAACTTCAAATGGGTTGTAACGGGTCACTCACCCGTGATAAAGATTCTGAAAGTTTCGGTCATGGGTATGCATCTAACATTGTTCAAGTTCAAAGACCAAGACATGCCGATGACCATACCTGTTATGTTCACATGGGAAATACATTGGTTGAAATGAATCCATTCAGTAAGGAGACCAAGAGAATTATGGAAAACCATTCTGATTTTTTTGATGATTTGTTGAAACATATGGAGACCACAGTTAAGGAATTAAAAAAAATGAAAAAAGAACAAAAGTGATTGGTTTAGCAATATTCGCAATATCAATCCTCATGTCATTATATTGGTTAAGAGAAGGTGGAATTGATTATATAAAGAAAAAAGAAAATGGTGAGGGTCCGAACGGACGAGGACACTGACTTGAAATCAGCTGGGCTGTAATGGCTTTGGGGGTTCGATTCCCTTCCTCACCGCTTTTTTAACCTAACAAAAAAAATAGATGCGTACACCATTAAATAACTTGTTAGAGTGGTTTAAAGAAAATCAGTTGGATTTACGTATTCCACAAGAATGTATTGAAATAGCGGAATTATATATCAAAGATGAGAAGACTGAAATCATCAAAGCGAGGGAACATGGTATATACACCATGATAAACGGTACTTCACAGGAAAAGATGATGACATCTGAGGAATATTACAATCAAACATACACAAATAAAGAAATATAAAACATGTTGAGTTTAGTAAGGACATTATCTCTATTTTGTTTAGGTATGTATTATGGATATTCAAAGTTCGATGTCACAATACCAATATGGAAGGTACTTGTATTGTTTTTGGTTTATATCATTACAAGTTTAATGATAGCAGTCAAAAACGGTAAAATCATAATTGAAGCGGAAGAATGACGATTTATGACAAACGAGGACATCAAATTGAATGTTCAGGGAAACATTGAATTGACAATGTATCGTAAAAGAACGACAATTGATGGTGCCATATTGATACTCATGGATTTCTATTTAACAAATGAACTTTTTGACTATCTTACAATACTATTGGATGTACAATCTGAAATAAATAAACTCAGACAAAATATGATTACAATTTATTTTAATGAATTGAACAGATTTTTTTGATAATCAAAAATTTTTTTTTACCTTTATACAAATTATAAAACATGTTCGACAAACTAAAAAAACCAATCGGATTAGCACTTGTTACTCTTTTTTTATCAATGGTAGTGTACGGAATGTACAAACTGTTCGATTTGAATTATTTCAGAACCAATTTCTTTACTGGGGTTTTATTACTATTAGTCGGTATCACCGTGGTATCGTTGGGTTTTGATTTACTCAGAAAGATATGGTCGCTCGTCATTGTTGGTGTGATTATCACATTGCAAGGTTGTTCCTACGCAAAGTCCAACCAACAGGTTGTGGTATCTACAGATTGTGGTGTATCATGGACAAAGATTAATGCGGGTGAAGCGGTTCCTAAATCAGGTATTAATGCTTGTTACATGAAGGTTGTTATTCCTAACTTCCCAATGCAAGGTGAGAGTAGATTCATTACCAATTTGAAGGACAAAGTTAGGACCGTCACTCACATTGATTATGATTATTCAATCATCGAACCACTCGCATTCATTAAACAAGCAAAGTTCTTGGGTAAAGCAAATACGGATGCTGATGATGAAGATGCTATCGGGAGCAATTTTGAGGGTGCGGAGAATATGGTCATCGACAAAAGAATAAGAGAAGTTGTAAAAAGTCTATTTGTTGATGAGGATATTGTTGAATTGAATCAGTCTGATATGGAGGATAATTTGCTTGCTGAATGTAATAAAATCCTTGAACCTTTTGGTGTCAAATTAAATTTTATTACACTCACATTCGATTTGGACGAACAGACAAGACAAGCGATTGATGTAGCAACCGCAATGAAAATTTACAGAAGTAGAGGTATTGAAAGTATTGGTTTAGAGGTAATGAAAGCAAGGGCGGGAGCAACAAAAATCATAGTTAATTTAAAATCAGATAACACAGATAAAACCGAATAAACATGTGGCCATTTAACAGAAAAAAGAAAAAAAAGGAAGAGAAAAAATCTTCAAGTACTTACATTTCTGGCGGTTACCCAACCACACCAGACACATCAATGTTTAACTCAGGAGTTTATAATTTTGATGATGATGTAACAACAACCAATCATAGTAGTTTTAACTATGGTGGTGGTGACTTCGGTGGTGGTGGTGCTGGTAGTAGTTGGGATAGTAGTAGTAGTGACAGTGGTAGTAGTTGGGATAGTAGTAGTGATAGTAGTAGTAGTGATAGTAGTAGTTCTGATTGATAACATAAAAATCGAATATCATGAAAGTCACGGATGAAATCATCTCATCTCAAGGATTCACAACATCAATTAAGGATGGGTTAGGAAAATTCTCCATGTTTACTAAAAGTAATGGTGAGAATTTCTTCATCGTCATATGGTTTAAAGAAACAATGATGATGCAAATCCACAAGTTTCCTATGATTGGTGAGGATAAATTAAAAAGAGAGTTGGTGACTAAATTATTGGAAATCAAAATTTCTTTGGAGATTCACATCACACAATCACACGAGAATGATGATGACCCATCCGTGATTTTTTATGATAAGGTCCCTAATGTTCTTACCTTTTTCTTGATTATAGTCCAACAAGGTGTT
>JACCDY010481094.1_pt1 | contig 20434 bp, 20 predicted proteins | sample 7446391 | NCBI WGS metagenome assembly JACCDY01 (sample SAMN15323451, study PRJNA562643) | freshwater metagenome | isolation source: river surface water | place: USA:Blue River Watershed | collected 2017-08-18 | reverse complement strand
CCTACTCAACCGGTGAGAGCGGCTCTGGCGCGGAAGTGGATCGCGTGAGAAACGCGACCAACCTGGTGCGGGAGCGTTCCCCAGAGCTTTCGGTCGAGGGGCCCATCCAGTTTGATGCTGCGGTTGACGCTTCGGTGGCTAAGACCAAGCTGCCAGGTTCAACGGTCGCGGGCCGAGCAACAGTATTTGTGTTCCCGGATTTGAACACCGGAAACAACACCTACAAAGCCGTGCAGCGAACCTCTGGAGCGCTTGCTATTGGACCAATCTTGCAGGGCTTGAAAAAGCCGGTGAATGATCTTTCACGCGGTGCTCTGGTGAAAGATATTGTCAACACGATTGCAATCACCGCCATTCAGGCAGGAGCAAACCAGTGAAACCAATCCTGGTTGTGAACTCAGGTTCCAGCTCGCTGAAGTATCAGGTCATCGATATCGATAGCAACACTTCGATGCTGACTGGATTGATTGAGCGGGTTAGTGATCACACCGCTGCCTTTGAACAGATGGTTGCTGAGCTAGACAAATCGGGGATTCAGCCAGCTGCGGTTGGTCACCGAGTCGTTCACGGCGGATCTAGGTTTTCTCAGCCTGTCTTGATCGATGAGGGCGTGATTGCCGAGATTGAAAACCTCATACCGCTCGCTCCGATTCATAACCCGGGAAACCTTTCGGGCATTCGCGGTGCGATTCGAGCATTCCCCGGGCTTAGCCAGGTAGCGGTATTCGACACCGCTTTTCACCAAACCATGCCTCCGGCCGCCTACAGATATGCAATCGATCGAGAACTAGAAGAGCGGTATGGCATTCGCCGCTACGGCTTTCACGGCACCTCGCACTCCTATGTGTCTAAGCAGGCAGCGAAGTTTCTTAATCAAGACACTTTCACGGGAGTTGTTTTGCACCTGGGAAACGGCGGTTCGGCCTGTGCAGTGAAAGATGGAAAATCAGTCAACACTTCGATGGGTCTAACTCCGCTGCAGGGCCTGGTGATGGGCACCCGCTCTGGAGACATCGACCCAGCCATCGTGATGTATTTGGCTAACCAGGGGCTCAGTCTTGAGGAAATCGACGAGAGTTTGAACAAGAACTCTGGCCTCAAGGGCATGACCGGGGACTCAGATCTTCGCGATGTTGAACGCAGGGCTCAGGAGAAAGATGTTGCCGCACAGCAGGCATTGGCTGTCTATTCGCTGCGTGCAAAGCAATACATCGGTGCCTACATCGCTCAGCTTGGTCAGATCGATGCCCTGGTCTTTACTGCGGGTGTGGGGGAGAACTCTGTGGAGATGCGCGAGCAAATAACCTCGGGGTTAGAGCACCTTGGCATAGAGCTTGACTACAAGAAAAACGCGGAGCGCTCCAAGCTCGAACGAGAAATCTCAACCTCAAGCTCACGGGTCAAAATTTTGGTGATTCCAACAAATGAGGAGCTCGAGATCGCGATTCAAACTGCCGCACTGACCGAGCAGTCTTAGGCTTTGAGCATGGCACTGGCAAAAGCAAAGTCTTGGGACACTGGAACTATCGCAGCTGGGTTTTTATGGGACAGCCCAAACCCAAAAGCAAATCTTCTGCTGCAGCACGGACTCGGTGAATACGCCGAGAGGTTCGTTTGGCAATACAACCAGTTGATACCAAAGCTGGTTGCGCGCGGATTCAACGTCTATGCGATTGATCTTCCTGGTCATGGTGAGACCGCTGGAGTCAGGGGATTGGTCGATGTCAACGAAGCCCTGATGCTGCATTTGAGTGCTCGCGAAGCAATCAACTCGGATCTGCCACTTGTGCTTTTTGGCCACTCCTTGGGTGGCCTCGTGACTGCAGCTTCTGTCGTTTCAAACCCAACCGGCATCGCCGCTGCCGTGCTGTCCTCAAGTGCGATGCAAGCTCCCTCAAAGCGGTGGGAGCGAATGCTCTCAAAGCTAGTTACCGCAATTAATCCAGAAGGCGATATGCCACTTCCAAGGCCCGGTGAGGAGTGCCTCACCAGAGACCTCGAGTTGCTGAAATTGATTGCCGCTGACGACAAGATGTATCACGGTAAGGCAAGAAACCTTGTTGCCAAGACTGTGCTTGAAATCTCTGACATGGTTTGGTCGAGAGTGAATCAGTGGAATGTTCCGACCCTGGTCATTCACGGTGATAAAGATCTCTCCACGAACCACCTGAACTCGATTCGACTATTTGAAGAAATCCCGGCAACCGACAAAAAGCTCCGCATCTATGAAGGCGGTTATCACGAGCTTTTGAATGATTTGGATAAGGCACTCGTCGAGCGCGAAGTCTTCGAATGGATCGAAACCAAAATTTAGTTCTCAGCTGGGACTCAATTTGTAGTCAGACAATGTTGAGTAACTAGGGACTTCTCCCAACCGTTTAGAAAGTTGTTGGAATAACTCTTGGCAAGACTGCTCTACAAACTCGGCCTGTTCTCCGCGCGCAAGGCCTGGCTGGTCATCATTGCATGGCTACTGCTACTTGGCACAGCCGCTGGCTTGATGGTCAACTTCTCGGGCAAGCTTTCCTCTTCGATGTCAATCGAGGGGATTGAGTCTCAGCTTGTAATCGATCGACTTCAGGAGAGTTTTCCAGAAGCATCCCGAGGCCAGGGTCAGGTGGTCTTTCACAAACCTGAAGGTGGATTCACAGACGCAGAGAAAGCTCTGATTTCACAAGAGCTTGCAAAGCTCGAGGCCATCGATGGTGTGGCTGCTGTTATCGATCCATTCACAACCGCGCAAGAGCTTGCCGACCAGCGGAAAGAAGTAGCAGATGGCGAACAAGAGTTAGCTGATGCCAGAGCTGAGTTGGCCGATGCCGAGGAACAGCTAGCAAGCGGTAAAGCCGAGCTGCTGGATGGTAAGGATGAATTGGCAGCCGCTGAGGCCAAGATCGAATCTGGTCAGGCAGAGATTGATAAAAACCGTAGCGAGCTAGCGCTTCAGAAAAAGGACTTGGAGCAAAAGTTAGCCCAGGTTGAAGCGGGTATTGCGCAAGCTAATCAGGCAGGTGCTCCACAGGAGCAAATTGCACCGCTGATTGCAAATCAGCAAGCGCTACTTGGTGGCCTCGCTCAAATCACTGCGGGTGAAAAGCAACTTGATGCGGCTCAACGAGAACTGAATGCGGGCCGACAGGAGTTTGTCCAGGGCCAACTTGATTTGGAATCTGGTCAGCAGGAGATAGCGGACGCGGAGCAGAAGATTTCGGATGGATATGCCGAGATCGAGAAGGGTGAGGCTGAACTGGCAGTCGCCAAGCGTTTGTTGGCTGTCACCGAAAACTTCGGGACCATCTCCTCAAACGGCCTCACTGCAATCGCAACCATTCAATTTGATCTACCCGTAAACCAACTTGAACCTGTCACCACGGATGCTGTTGTCGAAGCTATGAAGAAGCTCCGTGATGGTGAGTTGCAGGTCGAGTTCTCGCAAGCTCTGACCACCGACTTCGGTGAACTTCTTGGCGTTGGTGAAATTGTTGGTCTGGTGATCGCAGCCATTGTCTTGTTCGTCATGCTTGGTTCGATGATCGCAGCCGGATTGCCGGTGCTTTCGGCGGTCTTGGGAGTTGGTATTTCTGCAAGCATCACAATGGCGCTATCGGGCACCATTGAAATGACCTCTACCACTCCAATCCTTGGCGTGATGCTCGGACTCGCGGTCGGCATCGACTACAGCCTGTTCCTATTGAATAGACACCGCAAGCAGCTAAAGACCGGCATGGAGTTGCGTGAGTCGATTGCGCTGGCAACTGGAACTTCGGGTAACGCAGTTCTGTTCGCAGGTCTCACCGTCATCATCGCCTTGGCGGCTCTGAACCTCACCGGAATTGGATTCCTGGGACTGATGGGAACCATGGGTGCGGTGGCAATTGCTCTGGCTGTTTCTATCGCTATTACCTTTACCCCAGCCCTGATCTCCCTGGTTGGCATGAAGGTGCTCAACAAAAAAGAGCGCCGAGCGCTTGAATCGGAAGAGTCACGCCACGATGCAGAGGAGCCTAAGAATGCTCTGGTTCCAGTTCTAGCTACCAAGCACCCTTGGCTGGCAACCCTGGCGGTCGGCGCGCTACTAACCGTGATGGCACTACCAGCATCGGAGATGCGCCTTGGCCTTCCAGATGGTTCGTCAGAACCGCTGGACTCGACGACCTACAAGTCATTCCAGCTGGTGAGCGAAAGCTTTGGTCCAGGAGCCAATGGTTCGATTACCGCTGTTGTCACAGTGCCAAATGCTGTTAGTGATGAGTCGCAGCAGCGCGATTTGCAGGCTGACATAGCTGAGAAGTTCTTCGCGCTTGAGAATGTCTCGGCAGTGCTGCCTGCCGCAATTTCCGAGGATCAGAAAACCCTGCTGTTCCAGCTAATTCCAAAGCAGGGCCCCGCAACCGAGGCAACGGAAACACTCGTCCACGATGTTCGTGATCTCGAGGGAGTTATCGCCAGCGAGTATGACGGAGTGCTCGGTGTTACCGGTATGACCGCCACCAACATCGACATTTCCGAGAAGTTGGCCGGAGCCTTGCCGCTGTATCTCGGAACCGTGCTTGCACTCTCGCTACTGCTACTGATTTTGGTTTTCAGGTCCATCTTGGTTCCGCTACTGGCAACCGCAGGGTTCTTGCTGACTGTCTTCGCAACCTTCGGCGCGGTAGTCGCGGTTTACCAATGGGGCTGGCTGGGATTCTTGTTTGATGTTCACGACCCAGGGCCAATTTTGAACTTCTTGCCAACGATTTTGATTGGAATCCTCTTTGGTCTGGCGATGGACTACCAGCTGTTCCTGGCCTCCGGTATTCGTGAAGCCTATGTTCACGGCAAGAGTCCCAAGGACGCCATCAACTATGGAATCCATCTGTCACGCGCTGTTGTGATTGCTGCTGCACTGATTATGGTTACCGTCTTTGGTGGCTTCGCCTTCAACCACCTGACCCTAGTTAGACCAATCGGTTTTGGTCTTGCGATCGGTGTTTTGATCGATGCATTCCTGGTTCGACTGATTCTTGTCCCGGCGATTATGTCGCTACTTGGCAAGAGTGCCTGGTGGATTCCAAAGTGGCTAGATCGCATCCTGCCGGATGTCGATGTTGAGGGAAGTTCTTTGGAGCGAAAGGCTAGCTAAGTGCAATCAGATCCGCATAGGACTGGTTCCAAAGATCCTCAACCCCGTCGGGGAGGATAAGCACACGCTCTGGGTTTAGTGCCTCAACCGCGCCCACATCGTGACTCACGAGCACAACTGCGCCCGTGAAGGATGCCAACGCCTTGAGAATCTCCTCGCGTGATGCTGGATCGAGGTTGTTGGTTGGCTCGTCCAGTAGCAGCACGTTAGCGCTGGAAACCACCAGGGCAGCTAAGGCAAGCCTGGTCTTCTCACCGCCTGATAGGACCCCAGCGGGTTTATGAACATCGTCGCCGGTAAAGAGAAAGGAACCCAGTACTTTTCGGGCGTCGGTCTCGTTCAAATTAGGTGCGGCATACATCATGTTCTGCAGCACCGACTTTTGGTGATCAAGGGTTTCGTGCTCTTGGGCGAAGTAGCCGATCTTTAGACCATGTCCGGGTTCTAGTTGCCCAGTGTCCGGCTTATCAACCCCGGCAAGTATTTTTAGCAGTGTTGTCTTACCGGCACCGTTGAGACCGATAACAACTACCTTGCTGCCGCGGTCGATTGCTAGATCCACCGCGGTGAAAACCTCTAGCGAGCCATAGCTCTTGCTTAGATTCGACGCCATCAGCGGGGTTTTGCCGCAGGGGGCTGGGTCAGGGAATTTGATCTTTGCCACTCGGTCTTGGGCGCGAACCTCTTCTAGCGAACCCAGAAGCTTCTCAGCTCTGCGCACCATCTGTTGCGCGGCAGCAGCTTTGGTCGCCTTGGCTCCAAACTTCGCAGCCTGCAGCTGAAGCGCAGTTGCCTTTCGTTCGGCATTGGTGCGCTCTTTCTTGCGACGCTCCTCATCAGCTTCGCGCTGCTTCAGGTACTGCTTCCACCCCATGTTGTAGACATCAATAACCTGGCGATTGGCATCGAGATAGAACACTCGGTTGACAGTTTCTTCTACCAGCTCAACATCGTGAGAGATCACAATCAGACCGCCCTGGTAATTCTTCAGAAACTGTCTCAGCCACACCACACGGTCGGCATCCAGGTGGTTGGTCGGCTCATCTAGCAGCATGGTCTGGGCATCAGAGAAAAGGATCCTGGCCAGCTCTACTCTTCTTCGCTGTCCGCCCGAAAGTGTGCCGAGCGGTTGAGCCAGGGTCTGCTCACTGATGCCCAGGTTTGAGGCAATCGATGCCGCTTCGGCCTCGGCAGCATAACCTCCGGCTGAAGTGAACTCCAACTCGGCGCGGGCATACTTCTTCATAGCCGCGTCATAGGTCTTACTATCCGAGGAGCCCATATCTTCGGTTGCCTTTTGCATGCGTTGCAGGATGTCGCCCAAGCCTCGGGCGTTCAAGATTCTGGTTTTCGCCAGCTCATCTAGGTTTCCGGTCTTTGGATCCTGGGGTAGGTAGCCAATGGCTCCCGAAACCTGAAGCTGCCCAGCAGTAGGCTGACCCTCTCCGGCGAGGATCTTTGTCAAAGTGGTTTTGCCGGCACCATTTCTACCCACCAAGCCAACCTTGTCACCTTTTTGAACTCGGAAGTTAACCCCTGACATCAGGGTGCGAGCGCCAATTCTGATCTCGAGGTCAGAAACAGCAATCAAGGAGGGCTCCGGGGTTTGGGGACTATCAAAGCGTAGTGGTTAGGCTTTAGAGCATGAACCTAACTCCAAAGTCACTGTTTCGTTTGTTCGCGGTTGCCGAGGTGGTTACCTGGGCACTTCTGATCTCCGCCCTGGTTATTAGGGCAACCGTGGGTCTTGGTTCAGAGGTGTTCTTTGTGGTTGGTGCCTCGCACGGATTCACCTTCCTGGGATATGGAGTTACGGCAGTTCTGGTGGGAATCAACCAGCGCTGGAGCATTGGCAGATTGATTCTCGGCGTGGTTTTGGCCATCGTGCCATTTGCCACTGTGCCTTTTGATCGATCGGTTGAACGTAAGGGTCTTCTAGATGGCCCATGGCGGGTCACCAAATCCGATGACCCGAGAGATAGCAACTGGTTCGATGCGCTATTTCGTTGGTTTATCGCACGACCCCTGCTGCTGCTCTTGGTTTTGGTCAGCTTCGTGGTCTCGCTGTTTAGCTTCTTGCTATTTCTTGGCCCACCAAGTGAGTGGGGCAGGTAGGTGGCTTCTTCGAGTGCTGCGACAGTTAGTCAGTACCTCGCCGAACTAGAACCAAGTAGATCCGAGCAGGTTTCGCAGCTTCGAGACATGGTGCTCTCAGCGCTACCCGAAGGCTTCGAGGAGGCAATGGAGTGGGGCATGATCTGCTATCAGGTTCCGCTGGCCGTCTCTGGCCCGACCTATAACAAAAAACCTTTAGCTGCGGTTGCGATCGCCTCCCAGAAAAACTACATCTCGATCTATTTGCTGGGTCCCTACGCCTCCGAAGAGCTAACTGAAGAATTCCACAGGCGATGGTTGGCCAGTGGCAAAAAGTTGAACATGGGCAAGTCGTGTGTTCGATTCAAATCCCTCGCGGATGCCGACCTTGAAACCATCAAGTGGGCCTGCGGTCTTTTGAATCCGAGTCAATTTACCAAGATGTATTTGGCAGCAAGCGGCGATCACTGAGCCTTCGGAACCAGGTGAAACCCCAGAGGCAAACAACGAAATCCGTAGCTTTTTGAAAAAATCGGTTTTCTTTTTAAGCCAAAACGGTTTCAAATTCGACTAAATGCGAATTATGGGTAACAATGGGAATCCACGAAGGAGTGATTCCGTGTCTCAAGAGATGATCCCAAAACACGAACCTACCGGTTGGAGAAATGTGCCTCAGGGGCACGCTCCACTCAATAGAGAGAAAGTAGCTGAGCTACTTGCCAAAGAGTGGGAACGATTCAAAGCAACCACAAAAGGCTCTTCGGAGCACAACCAGCTGTCGTCGAAGTCGCTGCCGCTTGGTGTGACTTCAAGCTTCCAGCACTGGGACCCACACCCGATTTCTGTCGTCAGCGCCAAGGGCGCTTACGTCACCGACGTTGATGGTCGCAAGCTGCTTGATCTATCCATGGGATTTGGTGCGATGCTGGTCGGTCACCTAAACCCAACCGTTGTGCGTCACGTGAAGCGAGCACTTCGTAAGACCGGGACTTTGTTTGTGACTCCGTCACCCAGTGCTACCCAGGGTGCCGAGAAGCTGAAGCGTCGCTTTGGTTTGGACATGGTTCGTTTTACCAACTCCGGTACCGAGTCGACCATGTATGTGATTCGAATCGCAAGAGCGGTAACCGGCAAAAAGGGTGTCCTCAAGATCGAGGGTGGCTACCACGGTGGTTATGACCCACTTCAGGTTTCGGTTAAGCCTGCACTAGACAAGATCGGACCTGCCGACAATCCAACCCCATACATTCCGTCTGAGGTTGAAGCCGGCGAGATTCACGTTATTCCCTATAACGACCTCGGTGCCCTCGAGCGCAAGCTCGAGCAGAGCGCTTCTTCGATTGCTTGTTTGATGATGGAGCCGGTTATTGAAAACCTCTCGATCATCCTTCCGGATGAGGGCTACCTCAAAGGAGTGCGTGAACTCTGCGATCGCTACGGCGTTGCCCTAATTTTCGATGAGGTTAAGACCGGGCTTACCGCAGGCGTGGCTGGAGCAGCCAAGAAGATCGGCGTTCAGCCGGACTTAATCGCACTTGCCAAGAGCATCGGTGGTGGCCTACCAATCGCAGCTTTCGGTGGCAAGCAAAAGTACATGGATGCTGTGGTGGATGGCCGCATGGCACACTACGGCACCTACAACGGAAACCCACTGGTCATGGCTGCGTGGGACGCCGTTGACGAGATTGCTACCGATGAAGCGCTAGATCGGGCTGAGGCAGTAAATCAGTACACCTTGAAAAAGCTCGATGAGATCATCGCCGAGTACCAACTACCTGCCCACACCGTTGGATTCGGTGTCAAGGGGGCGATGATTTGGTCACCTACCGCGGTAAGGAACTACCGAGACTTTAAAAAGACCGACTTCGAAGTCGCCGAGCTTTGCTGGCTATGGGGTATCAACCGCGGCATCATCACCCCTCCGGGGCTAGATGAGCAGTGGCTGGTTTCTTTTGCTCACACTCGCAAGGACATGGACAAGTTGGTGGAGTCGACAAGGGAGCTTGCCAAAGCACTTCGCAGCTAGGCACGGCCGTAGCATAGAGAGCTATGCCTGAGCCCAAGATAAGTTACCCGGAAGACCTTCCGGTATCAGGTCGCAGGCAAGACATTCTTGATGCCATCGCAAACCACCAGGTTGTGGTGGTTGCAGGTGCTACTGGCTCTGGTAAAACCACTCAGTTACCGAAGATGTGCCTCGAGCTTGGTCGCAAGAAAATAGCCCACACTCAGCCAAGACGCATCGCTGCAAGATCGGTCGCCGAACGCATCGCCGAGGAGCTTGGTGTCGAACTTGGCGACTTGGTGGGCTATCAGGTTCGCTTCACAGATAAGGCATCGGATAAGACCCGGGTCAAGGTGATGACCGATGGCATCCTGCTAAATGCGATTCAGCAGGATCCATTGCTCAAGCGCTACGACACCGTAATCATCGATGAGGCTCATGAGCGAAGTCTCAACATCGACTTCCTGCTGGGCTATCTAAAGCAACTGCTGGCTAAGCGTCCGGATCTCAAGGTAATCATCACCTCAGCGACCATTGACCCCGAGAGCTTCTCAAAACACTTCTTCGATGCACCGATCATCGAGGTCTCTGGGCGAACCTTTCCTATCGAAGTTCGCTACCGACCGGTGGCTAGGGAGGCTGCGGACGACTCGGATGTGGATGTCTCCTCTTCGGCCAGCGACTATTTAGATGGTCTGGTCTCAGCGCTTGAAGAGCTATCCAAGGAGCCCGATGGTGACACCTTGGTATTCCTCTCGGGCGAATCGGAGATCAAAGATGCCATGGATGCCATAAGTGGTCGAATTGTTTCTGGGGCAATCTCGGAGCGGACCGAGGTTTTGCCGCTCTACGGCCGACTATCGGCTGCCGAGCAACACAAGGTGTTCGAGAGATCAAGTAAGCCCGGGGTGCGAAGAAGAATCATCCTCGCAACCAACGTTGCCGAGACTTCGCTCACCATCCCAAACATTAAGTATGTGATCGATGCTGGAACCGCTCGCATCTCACGTTACAGCCCACGGGCTAAGGTCCAGCGACTCCCCATTGAGGCGATCTCTCAGGCTAGTGCGAATCAACGTGCTGGCCGTGCCGGTAGAACATCCCCAGGTGTGGTCATCAGGCTCTACTCCGAGGACGATTACAACTCCAGAGCCGAGTTCACTGATCCAGAAATCCTCAGAACCAACCTTGCTTCGGTCATTCTCCAAGCAGCAGCACTGGGCATCACAGACATAACTGAATTCCCGTTTCTGCAACCGCCTGACTCCAGGGGTGTCAGGGACGGCCTGGGTCTATTGGTTGAGCTTGGTGCAATAGATAACCCAAAGCAGGTGGTGCTGACCGAGGTCGGCAAGAAGTTGGCTCGAATTCCTATCGAGCCACGGTTTGCACGAATGCTCCTTGAGGCACAAGGCAAGAACCTGGTTCGCGAGGTAATGATCATCGTTGCTGGGCTTACCATTCAAGATCCGCGGGAGCGACCAGCTGAAAAGCGCGTTCAGGCAGATGCGCTGCATGCCAGATTCAACGATCAAACCTCTGACTTTCTTTCAATACTCAATCTCTATAACTACCTAGAAGATCAGCAGAAGAAACTCTCTTCTTCGGCATTTAGAAGACTATGCAAGGCCGAGTATCTCAACTACCTGAGGGTCAGAGAGTGGCAAGACCTAATGCGGCAGCTGCAGTCACTGGCTAAACCACTGGGCATGGAGCTCCATGGTAGGCGCAAAGATCCAGACGGAATTCACCAGTGCTTACTATCCGGGCTGCTATCCCAGATTGGCATTAGGCAAGAGCAAAAGCCGATCTGGCAAAACGGCAGATCTAGACCGAGTAAAGGGCCCGCTGAGTATGCCGGTTCCGGGGGCAAAAAGTTCTACATCTTCCCGGGTTCGGCGCTCGCGAAGAAGCCACCCCAGGCGATCATTTCTGCTGAGCTTGTCGAGACCAGTCGGCTCTTTGCCCGAATGAACGCCGAGATCAAACCGGAGTGGGCTGAGGAGCTCGCCGGGGATTTGTGCAAGAGGAGTTTCTCAGAGCCGCACTGGGAGAAGAAGCAGGGTGCGGTTGTAGCTAACGAACGAGTCATGCTCTACGGCATCGCAATCGTTGAGAATCGCAAGCTCCAATACTCAAGAATCGACCCACTGGTTAGTCGTGAGCTCTTTATTCGGCACGCGCTGGTATACGGCGAGTGGGATTCGCCACAGCAATTTGAGAAGCGAAATCGAGCATTTCTTGAGGAACTCGAGGAGAAGGCAGAGCGGGCAAGAAAGCCAGAACTGATTCCATCCGAAAACGATTTGTTCCGATTTTTCAATAACCGCATCCCGCTCGATGTGTTCTCAACCCGAAGCTTCGAGGGTTGGTGGCGCAAGGTCAAGCTGGAAAAACCAGAGCTGCTGGATCTCACGGTCGAAAAGCTCTATGAAACAGAGCTTGAGGAGCCAACCGAATTCGATCTACCCAAAACTTTCCCGTTTGAGGGTCAGCAGTTTGAGCTGAGCTATAAGTTCGACCCGGGTGCCCTCGACGACGGTGTGACAGTCGATGTTCCGTTGGCAGTTTTAGCCAGGGTCAGCTCAGATCCATTCGAGTGGTTAGTGCCAGGGATGCGGCAAGAACTTGTCACTGAGCTAATCAGATCGCTACCAAAGCAAGTGCGTAAGTATGTGGTGCCAGCCAATGACTGGGCGAGCAAAGCGCTAGCTGTGTTACCCGAGGTTCCAAACGGGCAACTCCTTGATCTCTTGGCCAAGACCTTGAGAGAACTAAGTGGCGTGCCTATTCAGGCATCTGACTTCGATGCCGCAAAGCTTCCGACATCGCTTCAGATGACCTATCGAATCATCGATGCTAAGGGGAAACAGGTTGCGCTCGGTAACGACCTAGCTGCCCTCAAGGCCAAGTTCCAAGACAAGGCCAGGGGAGAGGTTGCGACTTTAGTTCAAGGCGCAAATAAGTTGGAGCGAATCGTCTCGAGCTGGGACTTTGATGAGTTGCCAAGTGTCATCGAGTCAGACCACTCGGGTTCGGTGTTGCGGGCATTCCCCACGCTTCTTGCAACTCCAGCCGGGGTGGAGATCAAGCTTTTCGCCACTGAGTCAGAGCGCCGAAGCCATCACATCTACGGTGTCATCGAACTTATAAGACAGGGCATAAAAAACCCCGCCGAGTATGTGAAGGATCACCTCAAACCAGAGGAGAAGCTAGCGCTTTCATCACTTGGATATCAGAGTGTGAAGGATTACCTGAACGACCTGCTGGGGGCCTTCGCCGAGCAAGAAATTAGGAAGCTCGAACCCGCTGGCTTGATCTTCACGCGTTTAGATTTTGATAAGACCCGCGCGGTTATAGAAGCCGGTTTGATCGAGCTCAGTTTTGAACTGATGCCAACCATGCTGAAAATCGCCTCAGCTGCGGCCAATGCTCAAAAAGAAATCTCAGCGGTGAAAAACTTCGAGTTTTTGGCGGTTCTAAACCAAGAAAAGGATCACATCGCTCAGCTGACTCCGAAGAATTTGGTGTTTGCCAGCACGCTCAATCGAATCCGACGAGTTTCCGTTTATTTGGAAGCTATCTCGATGCGAATTAGGAAGATCCAGGAGCCAGGTTCTAGGGATGCTCAACTGTGGTTTGAAGTTGCCGAGGCAATGCGTCTCTTTACTGCCAAAGGCGGAACCCTGCCGCTAAAACCCGGCTCTGAAGAGTATCTGGTGCAGGCACGGTGGCTAATCGAAGAGTTTCGCGTTAGCCAATTTGCCCAGTCGCTTGGAACCGCAGAACCAGTCTCGCTCAAGAGAATTCAAAAACTATTGACTTAGGCGCTTTGCATGTATCATTGTGATATCACTTTGATATGGAGAACTCGTGAAGGAAAAGTTGGTCAGGCCCATTCCTGGACCGTTGATGTTTTTGGTGTTCGCAGCTTTGGCAGCGGCCGGTATCTGGAGCATTATTCAGTTGGCTTTGGAAGAGTGGGGAGAAGAGCTGTTCTGGGTCCCGTTGGTTACAAACGCGCTAGCGGTGTTTGTGGTTTCTGGTTTCTACACCCTTCAGCCCAATGAGTCTCGAGTGCTCATTCTTTTTGGTAACTATCGAGGCACCGTTAAGTCTGCCGGCTGGCACTGGGGCAATCCGTTTTACTCAAACGGCTCTCCAACTTCGGAGCTGAAGGAGGAGCGGGCACGAAGCATCACCACCACCAAGCCAGCAACCACGACCAAGCCAGACTCAAGATTCAAGATCTCTCTGCGTGCCCGCACCGAGGTTGGCGACACCATCAAGGTGAATGATCGAAAGGGTAACCCCATCGAGATTGCCGCCGTTGTAGTTTGGCGAGTTTCAGATACCACCAAGGCGGTGTTTGAGGTTGATGACTACCGCACATACGTGAAGACTCAGATTGAGACTGCACTCAGGCACGTGGCAACAGGTTTTGCCTATGACAATAGTGAGTCGGGCGAGCTATCTGGAGAGCTAACGCTGCGTGGTAACCCAGAAGAGGTTGCGGCAGAACTGCGCCAGGACCTAGAGCAGCGACTCTCGGTTGCCGGTGTCACCATCGATGATGCTCGACTCACCCACCTTGCGTATGCTCCAGAGATTGCTCAGGCGATGCTTCGTCGCCAGCAAGCCGATGCGGTCATCAGTGCGAGAAAGAAGATTGTTCAAGGTGCTGTTGGGATGGTCGAGTTAGCCCTGGCTGACTTGGAGAAGAGCGGCTCGGTGTCGCTGGATCCCGAGCGCAAGGCCTCGATGGTTTCTAACTTGATGGTTGTCCTGTGCTCGGAGCGCGAAGCCTCACCGGTTATCAACGCAGGGACTTTGTACAACTAGCCATGAGTGACAAAAAAGCTATTCCACTTCGTATCTCGCCCGAGCTCTACAAAGAAATCCGAGCATGGGCTGAGCAGGATCTTCGTAGCGTTAACTCGCAGATTGAGGTCATCCTCAGGGATGCAGTTCAGAAGCGCGCCGGGCAGTCAAAACAAGCCCGGCGTGCTTCCTAGAGCTTGATGAATTTGATTGCGATTGGGATTCTGTAAAACTCACCCTGTGCAGCCTTGATGGCAGCAATGATTCTGAAAACAACCCAGACAATCGGCAGCGCCCAGATAAACAGCAGGCCGACGATTGAGATTGCTAGCACCACAGCTGCGATCACAATCGTGATTCCAAAGTTGAGCGACTCTTTGGCGTGATGGGAAACAAATGGTCCGCGATCACGCAATACGAAGTAACCGATTAGAGGAGCAAAGAACTCGAATGGGATTGCCAGTAGGTGCAATGCCATTGCCCAAAGCTTCTCGGACTCCGGACTCATCGGTTGGTTTGCGTATGGGTTTGATTCAGACATGGAATCACTCTAGCTATCTCAGCAGAATCCAAGCTGCCACGAGAAGCAAAAGCACAGCAACTACTCGGTTAACAAAACCTGGACCACGCTTAGCAAGTGCAGAAGAGATTGGTCTTGCGAGGCTCGAGTAAACAAGTGTCACCAGAGCAAAGCCCAGGATCACTATCAGACTGAGTACCCCAAGGTTTGTCGTTGCCGCCACCTGCGGAACGATTGCCAGGTAGAAGGCGAGTGGCTGGGGGTTTGTGAATGCGGTGCCAAAGCCAAGGCCAAAGTCTGCCCATGCCGAGGATTCCTTGGGAGGCTTGCTTAGTTTTGACCTGCGCCAAAGTACAAGTGCTCGATATCCCAGAAATCCAGCGCCAAAAAACTTAGCAGCCAGCAATAACTCTGGGTTTTGAATCAAAAATGCACTGGCACCGAGGTAGGCAATAGCCAACAGCAAGACTTTGGCGGCTGCAATCCCAGCACCAGCAAGCCAAGCTTTGCCTCGACTATCCAGTGCCCGTGTTAAGACGAGAGTCGTGTCTGCCCCGGGTGCAATAGCCGCAGCCAGATAGGCCATCGAGAAGACCAGGTAGTCAGACACATCGATAACGCTATCCGTAAATCAAATGACGCGACTGAAACCTTTACCCAGAGAGTTCTCAGGCAACGCCCATGACTTTCGCACGTTGAACGAAATGGTGAAGGAGTAAGTTTTCGCTATGGCTCAAATTTCAGTACTCAGTTCCGTATTCGACACCATCGGCGGACTGCCAGTGCACCCGCTTGCTGTTCACCTATCGGTTGTGCTGGTGCCGCTTGGAGCGCTAGCTCTTATTGTTTTGATTTTCCTTCCCAGGCACAGGAAGACCTATTTGCCGCTTACTGTCGGCACGCTGGCTGTTGGTGCAGTCGGAACCTATCTAGCAAAAGAATCTGGCGAGCAGCTCGCGAACCGGGTTGGGTTACCGAAGGAACATGCTGCCCTTGGTGATGTGCTGTTCCCAGCTTCCATAGGACTGCTGCTGTTGGCAGTCGCCTTCTGGCTGCTTGTGAGGGCCGATCGTCCAAAACTTCAACGGCAAATTGCGATGTCGGCAGCAGCGGTCGGGGCGGTCGCAGTATCGACTCTTACGTTCTTTGTTGGACATTCCGGCGCTGAGGCAACATGGGCTAACAAGATTCAAATTCTTGAAGCAAACCCTGCACCAACTGCTTCACCAACCCAAGTGGCTTCCTCGGGCATCACTCTAGAGGAGGTTGCCACGCATAACACCTCCTCAGACTGCTGGACTGTTGTTGAAAGCAAGGTGCTGAACCTAACTGATTACCTCGCAAAGCACCCAGGAGGATCAGCGGTATTGAGCAGGATCTGTGGCTCTGATGGCACAAATGCTTTCCTGGGTCAACACTCTGGGCAGCAGACCCCGATGGCTCAACTTGAAGCGTTGGTTATCGGCACACTCTCAGATGCCCAGTCTTCAGCTGCTCCAAGCGACTCCTCAGCAGATTCCACTGCAGCGACTGCGGCGCTAAGTGCAACAGAAGTTGCTAAACACAACACCACCACCGATTGCTGGAGCGTTGTAGGTGCCAACGTTTATGACCTCACCGGCTATGCCAATTCGCATCCAGGCGGGTCATCGGCGATAGCTGCACTTTGTGGCAAAGATGCGACCCAGGCATTCCAGGGGCAACATGCTGGATCACAGCGCCCCGAATCAACGCTCGCAGCATTTTTGCTTGGGCCTCTTGAGGGTGCGAACGCCTCAACGCTTGAGGGCGCGAACGTTACCTACGGTGAGGGCGAAGAGCATGAGGGTCGCGATGGAGATGACGACTAACAATTTCCGGTTTGGATGAGTTTCAGCCTTTGCTCAAGAACTAGATTTATGGTGTTCTAAGACCTAAGGAGGTGACGAGTTGGAAAAGATCAAGAAGATCCTAGGGAAGCTCCCTCACCCAATTCGTTGGCTCCTAACCATGGTCTTGGGTTTTGTTTTGTTGATTCTGGGTCTGATCATGATGGTCACGCCAGGTCCAGGTCTTTTATTCATCTTCTTCGGTCTTACCATCCTCGCTCTAGAGCTTGAGTGGGCAAGAGAGTTGAACAAGCAAGGGTTACAAGGCTTAGAGAAGCTGGTTGCGAAGCTCAAGTCCTTTTTCAAGAGGAAATAGAGCTAGCGAGGTTGGAAAACCCCAATTTTCAGGCCACGCGCCACTTTTGCCAACCACTTATCTGTGGTGGCGAGCTCAGCTCCTAGTTGCAGCGTGAGCTGAAGAACCACAGCATCAGGCATTTTCAAGCCGGTGTCAGAGCGGATTTTCGCAAGGTCGCTTGCGTATTCAGGCTCCAGCGGATAAATCTTGGCACCTAGTGAGTGGAACGCCGATTCATACCTCGATTGTTTTCCCGCTCGAGCTGGCTGCACCAGGCTCTCGGCATAGGTCAGTGCTGATGTTGCCAGATCCAATGAAGAGGTATCCCTGAGCATCTCCATGGCCCACTTATGGTGTGGATCGAATCGATCAAAAAGACCAATTAGCGCACCGGCATCTAGAACGACTATTCCGGCCACTCGGCCCGACTCTCTTCACGCCAATTGGTGGGCCAGCTAAAGTCCAGATCCTTGATAGCCGATTCGACCGCAGCCTTTCGTTCTAGATACCTGAGTTCGCTGTCAATCCTCAGCTGGCTTATTCCAGTGGCTAGGAGTTGGCGAACCAGAGCAGCACGATTTCCATTTAGCTCCGGCCAAAGCACCGAGGCTTGCTCAATCGCTTCAGCCAGTTCGTCGGTCTCGGTGATCATGTGTCTCGGTCTCACGGTCGGCATATTTTGAGTGTAACACCGATCAAGCAATGTGCAACACCTTGTCTTTGGGGCAACCACTATCCATGAAGAGTTGGCTGTAAGTTCAAATTTGAACTCGTTATTGGTTGGAATGCAGTTCTCGTGCGATGGTGTGCCAATCGGCTGCCCAGGCTTGGTTGCAATAGGGTTTGCATAGGACTTTTAGTAACGGAGCTATCGATGTCGATTCAGCCTGAGATATCCAGGTCATGGCTATTGGTTAATAGCCTCAAGGCTGATCAGCTAAACGCAATCTCTGAATCTCGCGCAGATCAGATTGTTATCGACATCGAGGATGCCGTCGACCCACTCAACAAAGATCGTGCCCGTGACGCTGTGGTTGACTGGCTGCAAACCGGAACAGCTTGGGTTCGAGTCAACGATGCGAGCACCGAGTTTTGGCGTGATGACCTTATTGCCTTGAGCAAAGCACCTGGCTTGAAGGGCGTAATGCTGGCCAAGACTGAAGACGGTCAAAGCGTTGAACAAACCTACAAACTCCTAGGTTCACACCTCCCGATTATTCCGCTGGTTGAGTCGGCAATGGGAATAGAGAATGCCTCCGAGATTGCTCGTGCCAAAGGAGCTTTCCGACTTGCATTCGGATCGGGCGATTACCGTCGAGACACCGGCACAAGCGCCGATGATCTAGCCATGAGCTACCCAAGAACAAAGCTTGTGCTGGCAAGTCGCATCGGTGACCTACCGGGCCCAATCGATGGTCCAACCGTTGGCCCAAACCACTCAGCTTTGAGGCAACAGGCAGCCCTAGCAGTTTCCCTTGGTCTAACCGGAAAGCTTTGCCTCGATGAAAAGCAGACAGTTGTAATCAACGAAACAATCTGCCCAACCGAGTCGGACATTGTTTGGGCTCAAGAGTTCTTCGAAGACTTCCTTGCCGCAGGCGGTATGGTGCGCGACGGTTCTGACCCACCAAGAATTAAGCGTGCAGAAAAGATTTTGAACCTGGCTCGTGCGCTTGGGGTGCTTGAGAACTAGTCCTAGTAGATGAGGCTTGTCGCTTTGGCCCAGTGCTCAGCCCTGAGGAGTTACAACCCAATTGCCCACTCCGTTGGGGGTCAATGCACCTTTCAGTGGGTAAATGTTCCAAACCTCTCCACCATCCTGACCTCGGCTTGGGCGAAGGTATCCAGTAACCTCAAGATCTCCATTTTCAAGATCAACAAAAATTGGAGTCACAAGTTTTTCAGCCGATGAATTCAACGGCCTACCTTGATCATCGACTAATCGAATGTTCTCTAGCAAGTTGCCATCAGCGTCATAGGGGAAGATGTTCGTGACAGGTAATCCGTTATAGATCAAGCCAGTGGTGCGCAAAGCGGGATTCCCGTTTACCAACTCGTCGACGGTGTTAACCGCGTCCTCTGTAATCCCATAGAACATGATCGCCATAGGTATGAATGTGACAACAAGTCCAATGGTCCTCATTCGTTTCATGAGTGGCCCAAACTTTGCTGCTCCAAACCAGAGAGCAGCTAACACGATTGCAATCCAAAGAAACGATTGCTCAAGATTCGATGGCACGCCGAAATACAAAACATCGCCTAAAACGTATAGCTGAATGAATCCGAAGGTGCTGATTGCCATTGCTAGCCAAAACAGCGGCTTGAGTGGCGCGAGCACTTTTGCCACCACAAGAACGAGTCTGTTTGTTCGCAAGCGAATTTGAATTTGCGATAGGAAACTCCTCAAAGGAGTCTTCTGTAAGGCGACCGGTTCAAGTCCAGCTGCCTGGCGAAGCTCATTGGCGTACTCCAGGGAATTCGGGAGGGTAAGTTCGGCCTCGTTGTCTTCAGCCCGTGCTTCGAGGTTTTCCCTTACCTCCCTGAGAATGTCTTCGCGAAGACCTTGGTTGAGATCCTGAAGATAGGCATCAACTTCGGAGATGAACTTCTCCACTAGGCGATTCTGAACTTTGCTGGTCATTTCTATGCCCCCTTCTTGGTGCGATTGGCGTCAGCTAAAAGGTTGTTGATGGTTTTGGAAAAGTTCTTCCAAGTCGATTCGGCGCTCGCTAGTTCTTCCGAACCGTCTCTGGTGAGTGAGTAGTATTTTCGGTTTGGGCCGTCTTCAGACTCCTGGAAGTAGCTCTTTAGAGCACCTGAACTCTCAAGACGTCTAAGCGTGCCGTATACAGAGGCATCACCTATCTCCTCTAGTCCAGAATCCCTGAGGTGCTTTGCAATTTCATATCCGTAGCGATCCCCGGTGCTGAGGACCGCGAGTATCGCTAAATCCAAAGCACCCTTTAGAAGCTGAGTGGTTTCCATCAGCACCTCCTGTGTAATAAACAGTATTACGTTATACAGAGTAGTGTCAAGTGTTTCGCTGTGTCGTCTGAAATAGACTTTGAAGCAAGGGGGATTTATGACAAAAATTAGCCCAGCGACACATCTGCTCAGAGAGCTGCATGTCTTGACTACACCTGTTGTGCTCTTGCTGGCTCTTGCGACAGCAAACCTGTGGGGGACGAAGATTGGTCCGAGTTTGCTACTCGGCACCTTTTCAACCTTGTTCGCGGTAGCGACCGTGACCTTCGTTTTGATAGCAATTTTGAGAACCCGCAAACTGCCAATCAAGGTTGGCATCTTGTCTGCCCTGGTTTCAGGTTTTGTCAATGCGACAGTCGTCACATCGCTGGTTTTGGCTTTTCGAATTTGGTACTTTCAATGGCCATTCAATCAAGAGCCGATTCAGCCTGAGGATTACATCGACGATGGCGGGGCTGCCTGGTTGATAACAATCGGGCTAGCGTTCCTGGGATCCCTCATTTGGGTGCTGGGTATTTTCGCCGTGGGTAGTACTCCAACAAAGGCAAAGCAAAAAGCGGAGAGCTTGTCTTGATCCAGCGTCCCTGGGTGACATTTTCGTTGATGTCAGGTCTTGGCCTTGTGCTGATCCTCATGAACGCTGTGAGCGCAACGGAGAGTGTTTTGGGGAACCTTCCAGCTGTGCTCTTCTTTTTTGCTGGGTGGTTGGTGCTATCTG
>JACCDY010252000.1_pt1 | contig 20436 bp, 24 predicted proteins | sample 7446391 | NCBI WGS metagenome assembly JACCDY01 (sample SAMN15323451, study PRJNA562643) | freshwater metagenome | isolation source: river surface water | place: USA:Blue River Watershed | collected 2017-08-18 | reverse complement strand
GGCGACACCATCATTGGTGCCCGGAGCACCATTGGCGCGAATGTCTTCCTGATGAAGAGCGTCCCCCCAGACACCCTGCTGGTGCGCGGGGAGCAGATCCAGAGCCGCCTCGACAAAAAGGGCCTCAAGTCGCAGGGGGGATCAGGTCCTGTCACGATCCACGTCAACGAGGACGAGATCGACTTTATTATCTGAGAAAATGGTAGTTGGTAGATGGGAGCCAGGAGTTGGGGTGATCCGTGTGTGAAGCAGTCACCCTCCCTGTAATTTTCCGACTCCCGCGATATCTTGCAGCTTTCCCGACCGGAGTGATCGTGCATAGTCTGCTGCCATGCAGCTTTCCATGCGGACAGACTATGCCCTGAGGGCCCTCTTCACGCTTGTGGAGCACAGGGGCGGACCTCCCATCCCGATCCTTGAACTGGCGCGGCGCAACGATGTCCCGAAGCGCTTCCTCGAGCACATCATGCTCGACCTTAAGGAAAAGGGCTGGGTCGTCAGCACGGCGGGAAAACGGGGTGGCTACCAACTCGCGAAGTCCCCTGAGAAGATCACGATGGGTGAAGTGGTGCGCCACTTCGACGGCTATCTGGCACCGATCGCCTGCGTCTCGGTGACGGACTACAAACGCTGCTCCCAGGAAAGCACCTGTCGGTTCCGCCGCGTCATGCTGACCGCCAGGAATCTCGTTGCGGGCCTCATGGACAGGACCACCCTGGCCGATGTAATGAAGGCACCCCCGGTGGGAGCGGATGAATTGAAACGCATCCAGGGACTCGACGGGGAAGGGATCTGAGAACTTTTTTTCGCAGATCGGCAATGGGGAATGGGGTTAGGGCACTGCAGGTCAACGCAGCACCCTGATCAAAACGTTATTCCAACCTAGTGATTCCACACAAAACTCACTGCGAATTCATAAACGACTTTTATGGTCGATATTTTGTTGACGGGTTATTCCTGACCGGTATGGTCGTATATAGAAAATCGTTTAAATGGCATTCTCATGAAACAAACCATCCCAGTAGCAATCCTCATCGGACTTTCAGCCATAAGCGGATGCAACAGCTCGTCACCCAAGTTGGAACGCAGCACGAAACCGGCATCCACCAAAATCCCCCTGACCGCGGTGCCGAATGCCGTCCTTGCGTCGGTTGACGCCCACGTACCGGGAATTTACCTGCACACAGCCCATCTCACTCACAAGGGAACGCGTGACATCTATGAACTGGAGGGCCTCTCCCAGAGCGCCGATTACGAAATCTCAGTAACGCCCGACGGCCATATCCTGGACATAGATCGCGATAGCTCGCTCTCCGACTAGGACAATCAATCACCAACTCAACAACATTTCAAAAACACCCTTAACCCATACATCCATGAAAAATCCGAAAACCCTGATCCTCGTCCTTGGACTCCTCGCGGCAAGCCAACTGCACGCTAGTATCGAACTACTCAACGTGAGCTACGACCCGACCCGGGAGCTTTACTCCGAGTTCAACAAGGCCTTCGCCGCTCACTGGAAAAAGGAGACCGGGGAGGATGTGAAAATCGCAACCTCCCACGGCGGATCGGGGTCCCAGTCCCGCCTGATCCAAGATGGTAGCGAGGCCGATGTGGCGACCCTCGCACTCGCCTACGACATTGACTCCATCCATGAGAAGGGAAGTACCGGCGCTTTGGAAAAACCGCTTATCCCCAAGGACTGGCAGTCGCGCCTTCCCCACAACAGCTCCCCCTATACCTCCACGATCGTCTTCCTTGTCCGCAAGGGAAACCCCAAGGGCATCAAAGACTGGGATGACCTGACCCGCGAGGATGTCTCGGTCGTCACCCCGAACCCGAAAACCGGCGGCGGCGCCCGCTGGAACTTCCTGGCGGCCTGGGCCTACGCGAAGAAGAAATTCGGGGGGGACGAGGCCAAGATCCGGGATTTTGTGGGCCAAATCTACAAGAACGCCTTGAAAAACGGCCTGCCCGCCGCGGCACGCGCAGGAACCATTGCCTTCACCGAACGGAAACTCGGCGATGTTTCCATCAACTGGGAGAACGAGGCCCTGCTCATCAAAAACAAAAACCCCGACTACGAGATTGTCACTCCTTCCCTCAGCATTCTGGCGGAGCCCCCCGTCACCGTGATCGACGCCAACGTCGATGCCAAAAACACCCGCAAGCAGGCCACCGCCTATCTCGAGTACCTATACAGCCCCGAAGGCCAGGACATCATCGGAAAAAACTTCTACCGCCCGGTCGATCCCGCGGCGAAGGCAAAGTACGCAGGGCAGTTCAAGAACCTGGAACTCGTGACCATCGCCGACTTCGGCGGCTGGTCCAAGGCGCAGAAAACTTATTTCTCAGACCGTGCGGTCTTTGACCAGATCATCAAGGGGATCAAGAAATAACCATTCCTTCAAACGCCCAGCGAAGATTCCCATGGCCATCCATCAGAACGTCACCGCGACCGTAGGACGCACCCCCTTGATCAGGCTCAACCGCCTCTCCGCCGGACTCGACGCCACCATTGCCGTGAAGGGGGAGTTCTTCAACCCCCTCGGGAGCGTGAAGGACCGGATCGGCGCGGCGATGATCGACGCCGCCGAAAGGGAGGGAATCCTCACCCCGACGACCACCATCATCGAACCGACAAGCGGGAACACCGGCATCGCCCTTGCCTTCGTGGCGGCGGCACGGGGTTACAAGCTGATCCTGACCATGCCCGAAAGCATGAGCCTGGAACGTCGGACACTTCTGGCACTGCTCGGAGCCCGTCTGGTCCTCACCCCCGCCGCCGAGGGGATGAAGGGCGCCATCGCCCGTGCCGAGCAACTGCGCTCCGAGATCGGGGATTCCTGGATTCCCCAGCAGTTCAACAACCCCGCCAATCCCGCCATCCACCGCGCCACCACGGCCGAGGAGATCTGGAGCGATACCGACGGAAAGATCGATTTTCTGGTCTCGGCAGTCGGCACCGGCGGGACCATCACCGGGGTGAGCGAGGTCATCAAGGGGCGCAGGAAGGGATTCCGCTCCATCGCGGTGGAACCCAAGGACTCTCCCGTCATTACCCAGACCCGCAACGGGGAACCTGTGAAACCCGGCCCCCACAAGATCCAGGGAACGGGTGCCGGATTCGTCCCCAAGAACCTGAATCTCGATATCGTCGACGACGTCATCACCGTCAGCAATGAGGATGCGATCGCCACGGCACGCCGCCTTGCCAAGGAAGAAGGGATCCTCGCCGGTATCTCAACGGGCGCCAACGTCTGGGCAGCCCTGCAGGCGGCGGCTCGCCCCGAGAACAAGGGAAAGCTCATCGTCACCATCGGCTGCTCCACCGGTGAGCGCTACCTGAGCACCGCGCTCGCCGACGAGGCACGGCAGAGCGTCTCCTGACCCCGCGAACGGTTTCCGTGAGCATCCCGAACCAAGGTTCCGCCCTTCTCCCCTCCCCGTCCCATCAAGGCGACAGGGAGGGAGTGGCTGCGGCGGGATTCGGAAGGCGTACGGAATCGGTCCTGCGCTATGCCGACCAGCTTGCGGCACGCAGCACCCGGATCGAGGCGCTCCATGTCCGGGAGTCACCCGATGCACGGCTCCTGCCCCGCTACCGATGGAGGGAACCATCCTCCCAGCCGGTGTACCGCGTCGGGATTTTTGCCGGCATCCACGGCGACGAGCACGCCGGTGTGATCGCCGCCGTCCAACTGCTCCACCATCTCGAGAGCGATCCAAGCGCATCGCGCTTCCACGAACTCTTCATCTACCCGGTCTGCAATCCCTGGGGGTTTGATCGCGGAACAAGGGAAGGATCTTCCGGAAAGGATCTCAACAGGCTCTTCTGGCAGGAAGAGGCGGAGGTCATCCTGTTGGAGCAGGAACTGCGGGCCAAGCGGTTCGATGGCATCATCGCGCTGCACACCGATGACACAAGCGAGGGAATCTACGGTTACGTGAACGGCAGCACCCTCACCCGTCACCTGCTGGAACCCTCGCTGCACGCCGCCTCGGCCATCCTTCCCCGCGACGGACGACCGGAGATCGACACCCACCCGGCCGAGCGCTCGATCATCACCGGAGGCTACAACGGCATCCTTTCGGCTCCTCCCGACCAGCATCCCAAACCCTTTGAGATCGTCTTCGAGACACCTCACCTCGCCCCCTTGGGCAAGCAGGTCGAGGCCCATTTGGCAGCCCTGAAAGAGATCCTCAGGCTCTTTCCCCAGATCAGCTCGGAAGGCATGGATATCTGAAAGCGCGTCGTCTGGAAAAGACGACTCGCTTTCCCGTCATTATCCTGCATCCTGTTTTCCCTTCACGATGTCCCGAGCCTCCAAAAAGCGCCACATCCTTCCCGGATTCCACCCGAGCCTCGGGTGGACCGTGACGTGGCTTTCCCTGATCGTCCTGCTGCCGTTGGTCGCGCTGGCAGGAAAGACGGCTTCGGGAGGGTGGGAGCATTTTTGGGAGACAATCACCGACTCGGAGGTCGTGGCCACCTACCGCGTCAGCTTCGGCATCTCCTTCATCGCGGCGCTGATCAATGGAGTCTTCGGATTTCTGGCCGCATGGATCTTCGCCCGGTACGACTTTCCCGGTCGTCGTCTGCTGGAAGCGGCGACCGACCTTCCCTTCGCCCTCCCCACGGCGGTGGCGGGCATCGCCCTGACCGCCCTCTACTCTCCCAACGAGTGGCTGGGCCGCTACCTCGAACCTCTCGGGATCAAGATCGCCTTCACCCCGCTCGGCGTTCTCATCGCCATGACCTTCATCGGCTTCCCCTTCGTCGTCCGGGCCGTCCAACCCGTCATCGCGGAACTTTCCGCCGATGTGGAGGAGGCGGCTGCCTGTCTGGGTGCGAGCCGCTGGCAGACCCTGAGGCATGTCGTCCTCCCTCCCCTGCTCCCGGCACTCCTTACCGGCATCATCATGGCTTACGGCCGCGCCGTCGGGGAGTACGGCTCCATCGTCTTCATCTCGGGCAACATCCCCTACAAGACGGAGATCACCCCGCTGATGATCGTCTCCAAGCTGGAGCAGTACGACTACACCGGGGCGGCGGCGATCGGCTTCACGATGCTCGCCGCCTCGCTCGTGATCGTCCTGGTCGGAAACAAACTCCAGGCCTGGGGCAACCGCTTCCGCAAGCAAGCCTGAGCCCAGCAGCCCGAACGCCATGGCAAGCTTCATCGATTTCAGGAATCCTCCGGGCAGCGACCGACGCGCCGACAGCGTGATCAGGGCGACCTCGGAACCCCTCTGGGTACGCCGCATCCTCATCGGCATCGTGCTGGCTTTTTTCATCCTTTTCCTGTTCCTTCCGCTGGTCGTGGTCTTCCAAGGGGCGCTTGCCGAGGGGATGGGTCATTTCATCACGGCATTCCGGGACCACGACATCCTCCACTCCATCGTCATGACGCTGACGGTGACCCTGATTTCCGTCCCCGCGAACACCCTCTTCGGCATCGCCGCCGCCTGGGCCATCACCCGTTACCGCTTCACGGGACGCCAGGCTCTCCTTGCCCTGATCGATCTCCCCCTCTGGGTCTCCCCGGTGATCGGCGGACTCATCTACGTCCTGCTCTACGGACGGCGCGGTTACTTTGGACCATGGCTGCAGGCGCACGATATCAGGATCATTTTCGCCCTTCCCGGCATGGTGATGGCCACCACCTTCGTCACCTTTCCCTTCGTGGCCCGCAGCCTCATCCCGCTGATGCAGGCCCAGGGATGCGAGGAGGAGGAGGCCGCCCTCACGCTGGGGGCGGGAGGTTTCCAGATCTTCCGCCGCATCACGCTCCCGAAGATCCGCTGGGGCCTCTTCTACGGGGTCATCCTCTGCAACGCCCGCGCCATGGGCGAGTTCGGCGCCGTGAGCGTTGTCTCCGCAAAGATCAGCGGCAAGACCAACACCATGCCCTTGGAAATCGAACGACTCTACGGCGATCTCCTCCTCGCCGATGCCTTTGCCGTCGCCTCGGCCCTCTCGCTGCTGGCGCTGATCACCCTCGCGCTGAAGACATTCACCGAGTGGCAGAACGCCCGCCAACTTGAGGAAAGCCGCAAGGTCCTTCTCGAAAACACCCTCGAAACCACGCCCTCCGCATCCGCATGAGCATCGAAATCACCAACCTCTCCAAGAACTTCGGGGCCTTCCCAGCCGTCAAGGATGTCACCCTGCATATCGAGACAGGGGAGATGGTCGCCTTCCTCGGCCCCAGCGGCTCCGGAAAGACCACCCTGCTTCGCATCATCGCGGGATTGGAGTTCGCCGATCACGGCGAGATCTTCTTCGAGGGGGAGAACGTCACCATGAAGGGTGCCAACGAACGCAAGGCCGGCTTTGTCTTCCAGAGCTACGCCCTCTTCAACCACATGACCATCTTCGAGAATATCGCCTTCGGACTCCGGGTGGCGCCCCGCTCGAAGAGACTCTCCAAGGAGAAGATCCGCGAACGCGTTCTTTCCCTGCTTGAGACCATCCAGCTCTCCGGCTTTGAAAACCGCTTCCCGGCTCAACTCTCGGGAGGACAACGCCAACGCGTCGCCTTTGCCCGCGCCCTTGCCGTGGAACCGCGCGTCCTCCTGCTCGACGAACCCTTCGGCGCCCTCGATGCGAAGGTGCGGCGCGAGTTGCGTGCCTGGCTCACCGAGTTCCACAACAAGACCCACCTCACCAGCCTCTTCGTCACCCACGATCAGGAGGAGGCCTTCGACGTCGCCGACCGAGTGGTCATCATCGACAAGGGGACGATCCAGCAGATCGGCACTCCGGCGGAGGTGCGATCAGGGGCGTCGAACAACACGTTCGTGCGCGACTTCCTCGCCCTCGATATCTGAGGGGGTCACTGGGTAATAGGCCATAGGTACTAGGTAATGGGGATATGGAATTCAACCTCCCACCCCCATTTCCGATCACCGACTCCCTATCACCCATTCCCCATCACCGATTCCCCTCACCTTTGATCGCTTTGGCGAGCAGGGAGTAAACCTGCGTGTTGTCGAGGTGACCGTGAAAGGCACCTGACCCGGGGCCTGTGGCGACCAGCCAGACATCGCCCCCGGTATGCCGTGAGGCCTTCTCTTTGATCGCGGCTGGCTGGGAATGGTCAACGGACAGCGGATCATTCGTCGATCCCTGAAGATGCGTCACGGGATCGGGGCCGCCCGGTCCGGTCGCCCAAGTGAAGGTAGAGGCTTTCGTAACGGGGTTTTCCGCCAGCAGGGCTTCCTCGCGTAGTGCCCGTGGCACCGGTCCGTTGAAGGAAAAACCGCCGTTGTTGTGATCCGTCGTGGCCACGATCAGGACATCCTTGGGGAGCTTTCCCCCGAGCATCGCCATCATGGCATTAAGCTCCAGCACCTCACCGATAGCCCGCCTCGCCTGATTCTGGTGACAGGCCTTGTCGGGAAGCCCCGCCTCCACCATCAGGAAGAAGGGTCTCTTATCCCGTAGCAACAGGTCGAGCGCCCCCTTCGCCATATCACGAAGACGAAGCGTGCGGGCGCCGTCGGCATAGTAGGGAAAGACATCGGGAGAGAAGGTTCCAAGCACCGGCTTTTTCAGGGCATTGCCAGCCTTCACATGAGCCGTGAAAGCCTCCCAGCGGGAGAAGCAAAGAACGGGAAGTTCCTTCAAGGCGGCCTCGGTCTTGCGCACTGTCTCAAGGTCGCCATTGGGGTATCCCACCTCCGAGGAGCTCATGTCGTGAAACCATTTGTTTCCTCCCCCAAGCACGATGTCGCAACGAGCACCCAACTGAGGCACGATCTTGGAGGCGATCCGGGCATGCTGGTTGCGGTCCGCATCCTCGACCTCGAAGGCCGCCGGAGTTGCTCCCGTCACGGAGTCATCGGTCACCGTGGCCGTCGACCAGCCAGCCTGCCGCGCAAGGTCGAGAAGACTCGTCGGAGCGTTCGTGGAGGATGGCGTGGACATCCCAAGGACGTGATTATCGGCTTTGATCCCGCGGGAGAGCGCCGTGGCCGCCGCCGCGGAATCGGTCACCATGTCGTTGGCGGAATAGGTCGAGACAATGGCCGTCGACGGATAGTCATCCATCACCAACTTCCCCTCGGCGCCACCGGCATAGCATCGGGCCGCGGTGAGAAGTTCTTGGGACGTGCCGTCGGAAATGATCATCACGACGCCCCTCAGCGGTGAGGATGATGCCTTCAGGACACACCCGGAGACAAAAAACAACAGGCAGAAAAAGAGTTTTCCAGCGCTCATTCCCGACTAGTTAAGCCCATTGTCGATGGGGTGTGCCAGCCCGGTGATGTTGGGGCACGCAGGCCATAATCGGCAGCCATTGACTTTCACGATCCCCATCGGCACCATCCTGCCCTTTAGGAAACAGGCCGCAGGATGCGCGAGACTTTCTTGCCTCAAGCGTCCGGAAAACCGCTTCCTTTTCCAATCCCACCCCCAAAAAAAACCTCAGTTCGCAGAGTTTTTTCATTCCACCCCCTATCAACCATGGATACCAAACACGACTCCTCCCCGGCAGCCATCGTTCCCCCGGAAAACCGCTTTGCGTTCTTCCTCATCGCCACCTGCTTCGGGCTCTGGGGAATGGTCAACATGATGAACGACACGCTCGTTCCGGCGGTGCAGAAGATCTTCAGCATCGACAATTCCGCCTCCGCACTTGTCCAGGTGGTCAACTACGCGGCTTATGCCCTGCTGGCACTCCCGGCGGCCATCCTGATCAAGCGGTTCAACTACAAGACCGGCGTGCTGGTCGGGTTGATCCTGCTGACCATCGGCGTGAGCAGCATCGTGCCGGCGGGCATTTCCCATGTCTACACGCCGATCCTCATCGCGATCGCGATGATGGCCTGCGGCAACTCGGTTCTCGAGACAAGCTGCAACCCCTATGTTCTCTCCATGGGATCCGAGGCGTCCGCCGTGCGACGTCTCAATCTGGCACAGACCGTCAATCCCATCGGATGCCTTCTCGGTCTGGTCATCGCCAAGTACCTCATCCTTGCCAACCTCAACCCGGCCGAGGCGGCGGAACGAAAACTCTGGTCGGCCGAAAAGGCCAAGGAAGTCCTCACTCATGAGTTGTTCTGGCTGGCGATTCCCTACGGGGCCATGGTTCTGGTGACGGTCGGCATGATTGTCTTCCTGCTTACCCGCAGGATGCCGGAGGGACGCGACACGGAGCATGCCCCCCACGTCTTTCTTTCCCTCCAGAGGCTCATGGCCAACCAACGCTATGTCCTCGGCGTGGTCACCCAGTTCTTTTATGTCGCCCTTCAGGTGGCGGTCTGGACGTTCATTATCAAGTACACCCGCGAAGCCGCGATTTTCACCTCGGATTCCGAAGGCAAACTCAGCCCCGGCCTGACGGAAGCCGATGCCTGGTACAGCTTGGCGGCATCGATGGTTGTTTTCTCACTGGCCCGGATAGGGTGCACCGCCCTGATGCGCCGCATCAATCCCGCCTCCATGATGGCAACGCTGGCCGTCGCCGGGATCGTCCTGACCGTCGGAGCGATCGTGCTGCCCACCTGGGCCGGCGTGATCAGCCTCGTGCTTGTCTCCGCCTGCATGTCGCTCATGTTCCCGACCATCTACGGCATTGCCCTTCGCGATCTCGGCCCGGAGGTCAAACTCGGTGCTTCCGGCCTGATCATGGCGATCATCGGCGGAGCCGCGGGCTCCTATGCCCAGGGCTACCTCATCGACCTGTTCGAGAAGTCGGGCCAGCGCATTGATCTGGCGATCCGCTACTCCTTTATCGTCCCGATCGTCTGCCTCGTGGTCGTGCTCTTCTATGCGCTGAAATACCGCAGGTTCTGCGCCACGGCGCCTGCCACGACGGCACCCGTCGGCGGACACTGATCGGAAAAGCCAATTCTTCATCCCGTGGCTGCACGCAGCCACGGGAACGGGCCCGCAGGGTTCGTCAGGCCAGCATCGAGAGACTGTCTTCGAATTGGCGATCCCAGCGGTTGGCAAGACCGGTCCAGAACTTCGAGGACTCGTCGCGCGTCCTTCGCTCATACCGTTCACGCGAGGCACGGAGATTTGCGAGCAATTCCTCGGGGTTTCTTTCCGCCTCACGCAGGGCTGCCTTTGTCTTGGGGCCGGCAAGACCATCGGCGGGAAGCCCGAGAGCATCCTGCAGGATTTTCACCGCACCGGTCGGACCTCGGTTGAACGCCATGTCCCTGAGCGCGAACTGAACGGCGGGAACCTCGGATAGCATCGCCACCGGATCGGTGTAGCGCATGATGTGCTCCGCGGCGGCATTCTCGGCCTCATCGAATTTTTGCCCCGCCAACAAACGCTCGATCCGATCAAGCGTCTCGGGGTGGTAGCGATCGTTGATTCCCGCCACCTCACGTTCCCCTCCCCCGTCCCCGGAAGGCAGATGATAGACCTTCAGATGACCGGCGGCATCGCGCCGGGCCTCGTAGTCGACAATGCGGCGGGCCTGTTCGAGGGGAGACATGGGCGTTGAGCAGGGTTGTGATCAGTGAGGGCGTGCTGTGATTTTGATTCCCTAGAATAACTCATACCAGTACGACTTCCGCGGTGAAAATTCATCCCTTGAGGAGAGTCTTTTTCCTCGCCTCCCTGATAGCCTCTTTTCTTCCCCTCCATGCCCTCATCCCGGTCGAGAGCCCCTCGCTCTCGGTTGATGAAAAAGCCTATGGAATACGGACAGACAACGGGCACCGTGAAAGCATTCAGGAGCTCAATGTCCGGATCGTCTCCCATACCCATTCCGACCATCCGTTTGTTGTTGAGTGCTTTTTCCTGAAACGGGGAAAAACAGGCCATCCTCCTCTCGTGGATGATACCGTGATCTTCGAGGTGACCGATCCCCACGCGACTTTCGAGATCCAAGCCAAGCCCATCGGACTTGCTACGACTGCCTCCACGACCCCTTCCAAAAAAAGGGGGAAATCGGGCATGGGAAAACCCAAATCCCTTGAAGTTCCACGGGAGGGATGGATTGTCCGCCTTCTTCAGAATGATTGTGTTCTCCGGCAACACTGCTCGAGTCACGCTGTCGAAAACCTCATAAAAGAGGATCCAGAGCTCCTTTCACGCGCGAGTGCTTCACGAAAAGCACGACATCTTGATGCAGACGATCTTCGTAAAAAATGAGGACTGCCCGCTTCCGAGCATCCCCTGATCAAAAATTGTTTCCCAAGCCCCTTGTCACATACCATTGTTCCACAACGCTTTAGGCGCACTGACCACGGGATCTCTCAAGCAAATCGGCCTTCACTCTGAGGAAGAGTCACTCAACGGCCATCTCACAGCTTCCCGGAAAAAACAGATCCGATATTCCTTGAGCGCAGGGGGGCGACTGAAGGATGGTATTGATCTCAGCTCGGATGGCGGAATTGGCAGACGCGCCAGACTTAGGATCTGGTACCGAAAGGTGTGTGGGTTCGACCCCCTCTCCGAGCACTCCCCCCCCGTTGCGTCCAGCATGGCAGCACTCTGGCAAAAAATTTTCTTGCAGGAGCCGGGGGAATCCCATATGTTCCATTCATCTCTTCGGAGACATAACGCAGCCTTGAGGTATCCGGGGGGGTATTCTCGAGACTGCGTTATTTTTTTGCCCTGACCTCTTCCATTAGAAAGCCTCGGCTTGCCGGAACCCCCTCTTCCAAGAAGACGAAATCGTCACACTGATTTCGTTGCGTTAACACATCTATTGTATCACGATGCTTTCATCCCTTCGGCGATATAACGCAGCCCTGAAATACCGGGGGGTATTTTCGGGGCTGCGTTATCCCCGGAGAGAGCGCTTGGATAACGCAAGGAAAGTCCTTGGTCACTTCCGGCCTCGCACTGAACCCTAGCCGCCTCAGTGCTTCCCCGAGTCTCCTTGGTACTCGGCGCTGCGAAGCAGCTCCAGATCCGACACAAAGGCAGGATCGCCCATCAGGTCGGCATAGATTGCCTCGGCAAGGGTCCGCCCTGCCGCCGTATCGCTCGGGAAATGCATTCCCCCGATGATCCGGTCCAGATTCACCTGCATGGCGCAGGCGAGGTAATCGGCCCTGTGGTCCGGGTCGAGATTTCCCATCACCAGTGCGGCAAGCCAGGAGCGGAGCGAATGACCGCTCGGATAGGAGTAGTTTTTCTCGATCGTCACGAGTGCCTTCACCTGATCGGGGAAAGCCTTGTAAGGACGCTCACGATGGAAGGTGTCCTTGATGAAGTTCTTGGGACCGTTGACCGTGTCCTCCAGCTTCCTGAAGAAGGCATCGGTCTTCGGATAAGAGGCTGCGTTGAAACCCTCGCCGCGCACCTCGGCAAAGGTGAACACCGTAAATCCGACGCTCTTCTCCGCATGGGCGATCTCCGCGGGGGTACGGCGTGCCTGTATCCCGATGACGGCATCGAGATCAGCCTTGTCGGCAGGAGTACCTGCCGCGGGAGGCGGCACCACGATACCCAGAAAACTCTCGGCCGGCGGAAGCGACCATCCCGCGCGTTCCGCATGCAGAAACGGGGAAACAAGAAGAAGGAAAAGCAGTAGGCGGATTTTCATGGAGGAAGATTTCCCGATCCTGAAGCGGGCGACAAATTCATTTCCTGCGGATTTCAGGGATTCCGTGCAACTTTCCAGGAGTTGCGGGGTTAATGTAGGTGATATGAAAACACATCACCTCCTCCCTGTCCTTGCCACTCTGGCCATACTCCCCTGCGTCGCCCAAAGCACGAATACCCCTCCACCGCATAAAGGTCACAGCCCGGAAGCCCGTCAAAACCACATTGATCGCCGGGAAGCCAATCTGGAAAAACGGATTGATCAGGGTGTTGCCAAGGGAAAGCTGACAAGTGAACAGGCTGCCAGCCTTGAGGGCAGACTCGATCAGATCAAGCAGGGAGAGGCCAAGGCCCTACAGAACGATGGCAAAATCACCCGCCAGGAAGGCCGGGAACTCAACCGCGAGGCCAACCAACTGAGCCATGCGGTCCATCAGGCAAAACATCCCGGCAAGGGGAAATAGTCTCTTTAGCCTCAAAAGCCCCGTTCCCTTTCTGGGGATCGGGGCTTTTTATTCTCATCAAACAAATATCGCTCCGAAGAGACGGATCCGCGGGAAACGGAGGAGCGGATTTTACCGGTGGCCACCGCCGCCGATATGCTCCACGGAGCGCTCGACATTCCGCTCCACATTGGCACCACCGCCATGCTCGACGTTGCGTTCAAGCTGTCGGCCCACATTGCCGCCGGCATCCCGGGTGACGTTGTTGTAAGTGCGATCAACGGTGCTGTTGACGGAGCCGTTCCAGCCGCCGTTACGACCATTACCATTCCAATTGTTCCAACCCCAGTTGTTCCACCCTCCATGGTCCCAACCCGGGCCGCCCCATGCCCAGCCCATCGCCCAGTTGAGGAGATAGGGAAGTCCGGCCAGGTTCACATCGACGTTCGTTCCCCCGCCGCTTGATTCATGGCTACTATGATGGCCACGCTGAGCAGCCAGAGCCTCCTCATGATAGAGGGGCGCCATGAGAATGCGGGCGATAATAGCGACCAGAATCAGGAGAACGGCAATACCGCCGAAAATGATCAGGAGTTTGCTGTTGGAGTCTTGTGATTTGCGGCTCATAAAAAGGTAAAGAGGGGTGGAGCTGAATCTTTCCTAAGGGAGGGGCCGGATGTCTAGCCGGCAATCAATCGTGCGCAACCACGGTCCCCTCGATGACTTCGGGCTTCTGCTTCATGATCTGGAAGGCCGTGAAGTTCTCATGGATCCACTCGGCGGCCAGCGGAACCGAGGCCTCCGCTTCTTCCCGGGTGGCGAAAACGCTGAACGAGGCCCCCTCACCCTTTCCGTTATCGAGCCAGTAGTACCGGACAAACCCCTTGGCCTTCTTCATGATTGGCACAAAGCCGTTGGCAAGCTTCTCGGCGATCTCCTGACTGTCCTTGGGATCGAAGTGGTAGTGGCGGATGACGGCGTGCATGGGTGGATCGCAACCGGCAGCCTTCCCAACGGCAAGACAAAAGGATCGCACGGGCCTTAGGCCCTGGACTGCATCATTCGCTTGTTGCCTCGGGAAGTTGGTTCCAGTCGGTCGTGTAGTGGGGTGAGTGACGCTCGGATTTCATTCTCCATCCTGTGTTCCCTTTGCCCGGGCGTTCGGTTCCCTGGGAGGCGCGGGTCCAAGGTCGAGTGCTTAAGGGGAAGCTTGGAGTCGGGGCGTGAACCAAGGAGCTAGAACCTCCCTGTTTGCGCCCTTATTCCCAGCGGCACCGCATCTCTGCGGGACAATCAAATCGCACCGGGAATCAGGCCGCCTGAAGTTCCGACAAGGGGCGCACTTTGGATGTCAAAGCGCGCTCTTTCTTCCTCAGATTGCGAAAGTCGCAGTTGCTCTGAATGCGGAACCAGAACTCAGGGCTTTGTCCAAAAAACTTGCCGAGCCTGATGGACATCTCGGGGGTGATGGAGCGTTTACCCAGCACGATCTCGTTGACGGCTCGTGGAGAAACACCCAGCGAACGCCCCAACGCATTCTGCGAAAGGCCGAGGGGAAGGAGATACTCCTCGAGGAGGATTTCGCCTGGGGTGACGGGCTTCATGGTCTATAGCGTATAGCGTTATGGGGTAATGTCAATGGTAGTCGCAGATCTCGACCTCCGAGGCATCAACCCCTTCCCATCGGAAGCAGATCCTCCATTGATCATTGATCCTGATGGAATGTAGGCCCGCTCGATCTCCCTTGAGGGCCTCCAGGCGATTCCCCGGAGGAACCCTAAGATCGGCGAGTTGTCCGGCCGCATCGATCTGTATCAACTTGCGCAGGGCTACACGCGCGATTCCGGAATAGCGCGCGCTGGATCCCGTCTCATGGAGCCTTTGCGTCTCGGCGTCTTTGAATGAAGTGATCATGCGGGTAAAAGGAGTCAGTATGTGTCGCTCAGGGATCAATCAGAGTTCTCTATCATCCGCTCTCACTCACCCTGCTCGAGAACTGTCTGAAGTTCGCCTCCTCTTACCGTCTTGCTGCGGTGGAAAACGGTCCCTTAACCATCACCAGTAAGCGGGCCAAGATGCCGCGGGCCATCTCGGAGGAGGGCCGTGCTGCTGCCGTCGTGGTGAGGCGGCGGGAGGGAACGCCCCGGCGCTCCCTGGCCCATTGCCAGAGTTCGTCGTTGGGCATGGAGGATCGGGTGGCTGTGGTTTTCATGGTGTGAGGGGTCAGGGTTGATGGGTTCGGATCAAGGCTCTGAAGACTCCCTGCACCCTGAGCTCCCTGGCGGGGATCAGGTCGGGGTAGTCGGGATTCTCAGCACGGAGAAACGGGACTCCGCCGCGTAGGAGGTATCGCTTCAAGGTGACGTCGCCGTCGATCAGCGCGGCGACGATGTCCCGGTCGCGCGGTTCGGCATGCTCCAGGATGACGACGTCGCGGTGTAGGATTCCCGCCCCGATCATCGAATCCCCGCGGACCTCGAGGGCGAAGGTGCGGGCATTCCTCGGCAGGCGGATCGTCTCGGGATCAACGGTGATGCACCGGTGAAATTCCTGCTCCTGTCCCTCGGGAATGCCGGCGGGGATCATACCGTACAAGGGAATGTCGACGAACTCACCGCGGGGTTTCAGACCGGGAAGGATGATGTTGCGGGAGCGGCCAGCCTCACGGCGGATGGCCCCCTTCTTTTCCAGTAGATCGAGATGGCTCGCGACGGTGGCGGGGGAGGTAAACCCGAAGCGGGTCATGATCTCGCGGCATGTGGGAACGCCCCGGCCCTCTTCCGCAAACTCGCGGATGAAGGAGAGAATGTCACTCTGGCGTGGGGTCAGATTCATATGCCGTTCATTTGTTCGGTATCGTGTTTTCTCCCCCGAGACAAGGTGTTTTTTTCAACGGTCTCGGGGCCAAGGGGTGGCGTTTTTTGGAGTTGCAGCCTTGAGAGGGCTTCATAGCCTCCCCTCATGAGTTTTTCCCGCACCCTTCGACTGGCCCTTCTCGCGGCCCTTGTGCTGCTCCCCGCCGTTCAGGCAGAGCCGTTCATCAATCCCGCTTCCTACAATATCGCCGCGATCCTGCCCCCACCCCCCAAGGAAGGAAGCGACCAGTACCGGATGGACACGGGCTTCCTGAAGAATGCGCGCGCCACCGCCACCAAGGGCCAGCTTGAGCGCGGGAACAAAGCCTCCCATGACAGCGTCTTCGACTACTCGGAGACCCTCGGAACCTGGTTCAATGCCAAGAACCTCCCGAAGACGGCGGCCCTGTTCAAGAAAGCCGACAAGGAGACCAAACAGGCCATCGAGTTGGCCAAGCACTATTTCGTCCGGACGCGTCCCGAGAGCTGGAAGGAGTCGGGGGACATGGAGAAAAGCAACGGGTACGCCTACCCGAGCGGCCACACGACCCGTGCCTTTGTCTGGGCTTACCTGCTGGCGAACGCGCTGCCGGAACAGAGCAAGGCGCTTCACAAGCAGGCACGCCAGAAGGCCTGGTACCGCGTGATCCTCGGGCGGCACTTCCCCGCCGATGTGCGCGCCGGCAAACTCTACGGGAAGTTCCTTTCCCAAGAGTACCTGAAGAGCCCCGAATTCCAAAAGGTGTGGCCTGACGCCGTCGCGGAAATCAAAGCCGCCCTGAAGGAATCGATGGATAACCCTCCCCACCCCGTGGTCGAGGATGCTCCCGCCGCGCTGAAGCTTTGATCCCATCTTCCCGTGGACAAACCGGGAACTTTTTGCGAAATCTTCAGGCCTATGAAACACCTCCTTGCAATCATCCTGCTTGCCATCGCCCTCACCAGCCTTAGCGCCTGCCGTACCATGAAGGGACTCGGCGAGGATATCAGCGCCGGCGGTCAGGATCTGACCAGGGCCGCGGAAAAGCACACGAACTGATCCACGGAACAAAATCACTTGAGAGGGCCGAACCGGTAACCGGTTCGGCCCTTTCTTTTGCACGCTGTTTTCATTTTCCGCCCTTCGGCCTTTGACCTTTCCCCTTTAGACTCTTTAAGTTTGATGGCAATTGCCGCCCGGCAAGCGGTGCCACCCCTTACGGGGCTACGACTGCCCCCTGGACTCGGGACTTCACGGCTATTCGGCCGCGAATGACTAAGTCGCTTTTCCAAGCACCTTTTCGCTCTCTCTGCCAGAGGCTTGTCTGCCTTTTGATTCAACAAAAACATCCTGGGCTGATTTCTGACTTCTTCAGGTTTCAGCTTTCAGGTTTCATCCTTCTTCCTTCATCCTTTCCCCACCATGTCCACTCCCGGCCCCATCTCCAACTTCATCGAGCACCACTACCGCCACTTCAACGCCGCCGCGCTAAAGGATGCCGCCCGTTCCTACACCGCCCATCTCGACAAGGGCGGTTCCATGTTCATGACCATCGCCGGCGCGATGAGCACCGCTGAACTCGGCCTCTCCCTCGCCGAGATGATCCGCCAGGACAAGGTGCACGCCATCTGCTGCACCGGAGCCAACCTCGAGGAGGATGTCTTCAACCTCGTGGCCCACGACTTCTACGAGCGCGTTCCCAACTACCGCGACCTCACCCCCTCCGACGAGATGGGTCTTCTGGAGCGCCACATGAACCGCGTCACCGACACCTGCATCCCAGAGATGGAGGCGATGCGCCGGATCGAGAACGCCGTCCTCGAGGAGTGGGAAGCCGCCGACAAGAAAGGGGAGCGACTCTTCCCCCACGAGTTCATGTACCGCATCCTGCTCGGCGGAAAGCTCGAGCATCAGATCGACCCGAAGAACAGCTGGCTCATGGAGGCGGCCAAGAAGAATCTCCCGATGTTCGTCCCCGGCTGGGAGGACTCCACCCTCGGCAACATGTATGCCGGCCACGTGATCAGCGGCGACGTGAAGAACGTCCATACCGTCCGCACCGGCATCGAGTACATGATCGCCCTCGCCGACTGGTACACGAAGAACTCCAAGCCCCTCCCCGGCGCCGCGAAGGGATCGGGACGTCATGCCGACTCGCCGGACGGCTCCATCGGATTCTTCCAGATCGGCGGCGGCATCGCCGGTGATTTCCCGATCTGCGTCGTCCCGATGCTTCACCAGGATCTCCAGCGCCCCGAGGTGCCTCTCTGGGGTTACTTCTGCCAGATCAGCGACTCGACCACGAGCTACGGAAGCTACTCCGGGGCGGTCCCCAACGAGAAGATCACCTGGGGCAAGCTCGGTGAGAGCACGCCGAAGCACATCATCGAGTCCGACGCCTCGATCGTCGCCCCGCTGGTCTTCGCGATGATCCTCGGCTGGTAGAATCCCGCCCCTGGAAGAAGATCATCGGTCTCAACGGCACGACACGAGAGAATCGCCCGCGTTTTCCCGCTCCGCCGCATGACCGAACTTCCGGACATCAGGACCAGCACGGCCTTCCTGCTCGAAATCCTGTCGAAGGAGATCCTGGAAAACAGACCTGATCTCAACGAGCGCACCGATCTGTTCGAGGCGGGCATGGATTCCCTCGGAACGATGCAGCTTTTGGTGCGGATCGAGCAGCGCTTCGGGATTCAATTGCCCGCGGCGGGCCTGACCAGGGAAAACGCCTCCACTGTCGCCGGTTGGGTTAACTTGATGCAGGAGGCCGATCTCCCGGCGAAATGAGAGCCGATGTCGCCGTGGTCGGCGGGGGAAGTGCCGGCATCGCGGCCGCCGTGACCGCGGCAAGGAGCGGCGCCGACGTGATGCTCGTCGAACAGGGACCACAACCGGGAGGGAATGCCTTCTCGGCCCGAGTGCACACGCTTTGCGGGCTTTATCTCCTGAGGGAATCGGAGACCCATCCCCTGGAATACGCCAACCACGGATTCCCGAGGGAAACCGCCGAGGCACTACTGAAATCAGGAAGCGCGCGCGGCCCCGTACGGATGGGCAGACTGGATGTGCTGCTGCATCGCCCCGAGGCCTTCGCGGCCTTTGCCCTCGGGCTCATCGACCAACTCCCCAACCTGCGCCTCCTCACCGAGACCTCACTCCGGAACGTCTTGAGAAACTCCTCCGGCAATATCGCCGCGCTCCAACTCAGATCCCCTGCCGGGGACCTGACCATTGAGGTCGACGTGGTGGTCGATGCAACGGGAGACTCGGGCGTGGCCTTCGCCGCGGGTGCCGCCACGGAAATCACCGCCTTGGAAAGCCTTCAGAGACCGGCCTATGTGCTCGGCTTGGACGGAATCGATCCCGGCCTGATGAAACCCGACGGGCGCCTCGCCCTAGCCCATACGATCAGCTCCGCCGTCTCTCGCGGAGAACTCCCGGAGGAATCCCTCGGCACCTCGTTCCGGGAGGGGGTCGGCGACGGGGAACTCTGGATGACCATCGACCTGACCGCAGGAGACTTCGATCCCCGCGCGAAATCCGACCGCGATTCCCTGATGAACGAGGCGTCACTCCTCGCCGAAAGCGTCACCGAGTTCCTCGGAAAGAATGTCGAGGGCTTCCGGCGGGCCAGGATCAGCTCCCGCCCGGAGCGACTCGGCATCAGGGAAAGCCGCCGCATCGTGGGCCGGCAGCAACTTACCGGTGAGGATGTGCTCACGGGACGCCGATTTCCCGAGGAGGCGGCTCTCTCGTCATGGCCCGTGGAACTACGGGAAAAAGCAGGGAACGTGCGACTCCGCTTCCCTGAGGAGGACCGGCCCTGCGGCATCCCGTTGGATTGCCTGCGATCCCGCGATGTTTCCAATCTACTCGCCGCGGGACGATGCATCTCCACGACCCATGAGGCCCAAGCGGCCATCCGAGTGATCGGGACGAGCATGGCCACGGGAGAGGCTGCCGGAAAGGAAGCGGCCAGACTGGCAGGAGAGGCCCGTAAGGAGCACCACTCCGCATGAAGTCGCCCATGAATCTGGCCGAGGAGATCTTCCGTGAAGCCGATCCCGAAGCAATGGCCATGCTTTGGCACGGCGCCAGCATGACCTACGGGGAACTCGACTCCAAGAGCTGTGAGATCGCCTCAAGACTCCGGGAGCGCCTCCCCAATCCGGGATCGAGAATCGGACTGAGATGTCCCGATGGTCGGGAGTACGTGATCCTCGCCCTGGGAATCCTCCGAGCGGGCTATTGCCTGGTGCCGCTGGCCCCCGAGTTGATGCCCGCCGAACAAAGGAGGATCGCCGAGGAGATCTCCCTTGCGGCCATCATGACCCGGGAGGAAGGCATGGAGGCATTGGGATTCTCGCTGGAGCCTGAAGGCCAACCCGATCCGGCTTTGGATCGGAAGATAGCGGACATCGGGGGTGAGGGCCCTGCCTTCATCCGCTTCAGCTCGGGAACCACCGGATCCGCCAAAGGCATCCTGCTGACCCACCGCTCCCTTTCCGATCGCATCACCGCCGCAAACGGCGGGCTCGGCATCCATGCCTCCGACCGGATCCTCTGGACACTTCCGATGTCCCATCACTTCGTGGTCTCGATCCTGCTTTATCTCCGGAACGGGGCCTCGGT
>JACCDY010697114.1_pt1 | contig 20446 bp, 17 predicted proteins | sample 7446391 | NCBI WGS metagenome assembly JACCDY01 (sample SAMN15323451, study PRJNA562643) | freshwater metagenome | isolation source: river surface water | place: USA:Blue River Watershed | collected 2017-08-18 | reverse complement strand
GGGAGCGAATGATGACAACTAAGACAGCAACCGGACGCGTAGCACGCGTGATTGGACCGGTCGTTGATATCGAATTCCCATCGGATTCGATGCCTGCGATCTTCAACGCGTTAAACGTCGATGTAACACTCGGTGGTGAGCAACGTAAGCTGACACTTGAAGTCGCCCAACACATTGGCGATAACCTCGTGCGCGCGATTTCGATGCAACCAACTGACGGAATGGTTCGCGGCGTAGAAGTACGTGACACAGGTGCAGCAATCTCTGTTCCAGTCGGAGATGTCACCAAGGGACACGTATTTAATGCCCTCGGTGAATCACTCGATGTTCCAACCTCATCACTTGATGTGAAAGAACGTTGGCCAATTCACCGCACAGCTCCTGATTTCGATCAACTTGAGTCTAAGACTGAAATGTTTGAGACTGGTATCAAAGTTATCGATCTACTTACTCCATACGTTAAGGGTGGAAAGATCGGTCTCTTCGGTGGTGCAGGTGTTGGTAAGACAGTTCTTATCCAGGAGATGATCTATCGCGTCGCAGAAAACTTCGGTGGTGTTTCAGTATTCGCCGGCGTTGGAGAACGTACTCGCGAAGGTAACGACTTGTTCCTTGAAATGACCGGGACTGGTGTTATCAATATAACCGCCTTGGTCTTCGGTCAGATGGATGAGCCACCCGGAACGCGTCTGCGCGTCGCGCTTTCTGCTCTAACAATGGCGGAATACTTCCGCGATGTTCAGAAGCAAGATGTTCTTCTCTTCATCGATAACATCTTCCGTTTCACTCAAGCAGGTTCAGAAGTATCAACGCTTCTCGGCCGTATGCCTTCAGCTGTGGGTTACCAACCAACACTTGCTGATGAAATGGGCGTGCTTCAGGAGCGAATTACCTCAACTCGTGGTCACTCGATTACATCAATGCAGGCGATTTATGTTCCTGCCGATGACATCACTGACCCAGCACCACACACAACATTCACCCACTTAGATGCGACAACCGTTTTGTCTCGTCCAATTTCAGAGTTGGGTATCTATCCTGCTGTGGATCCACTGGATTCCACATCGCGCATCCTTGATCCGCGCTACATCGGCGAGAACCACTTCCGCGTCGCAAACCGCGTCAAGCAGATCTTGCAGCGCTACAAGGATCTTCAAGACATCATCGCAATTCTTGGTATCGACGAGCTTTCCGAAGAAGATCGCATTCTCGTAGGACGTGCACGTCGTATCCAGCGCTTCCTCTCACAGAACACCTTCGTCGCGAAGGTCTTCACTGGAATCGATGGATCCTTCGTTCCGCTCAGCGAAACCATTGCAGCATTCGATGCGCTCGCAAATGGCGATTACGACCATATTCCAGAACAGGCATTCTTCATGTGCGGCGGTCTCGATGACGTCGAGCGTAAGGCTGCAGAGTTGGCAAAGAGCTAATCAATGTCTGACAAAGTCCTTACCGTCGAATTTGTAACGCCAGAGAAGCGAGTCTGGTCGGGCAAAGCCACCATGGTCTCTGCTCGCACTTTGGAAGGTGATCTCGGAATTCTCCCTGATCACGCTCCGCTTCTTGGCGTGCTGGTTGATGGAAAAGTGACTATTGAAAGTGTCGATGGCTCAAGTCAAGAGTTCAATGTCAGTGGTGGATTCTTATCTGTTGCAAATAATCGCGTTTCAGTTCTCGGCGAAAGTGCGACGCAGTAAAGTATTGGTCTTACTTGCGCTTGCGCTGTTGTTAAGCGCCGGCGCACCTGCATCTGCTCACTTTCCAGTAAACCTTACTTCTTCGCATAAGACTGTTGCGAAGAGCCCCATTCTTCTCGATGGAACTATCTCGTTTGCCGTCTATGCCGACTTCAAGCGCTCACAAGAGAGACGTCATGTGCGCTTTCACTTAAAAGAAGGCGAACAACTCAATGTGGAATACCTCATCGTTGATGCAGCGCCCTCCAATAAATTAAAGAACTCACAGCTGCCAACGGTCACCGTGACATCTCCTTCTGGGAAGAGAATCTCACTCTCGATCACAGAACGAACTCCTTTTTTCGAACCTTATGGAAAGAAGAAATATCTGTATCTCTCGCGACTCTCTCGTGCGGGTGAAGCAGGTATCTACTCGATCGCGGCAACATCTAAAGCGAGGTCTTCAATAGTGATTGCGATTGGCCGAACGGAAACGCGTGGTGAATTTCTTACAGTTGGGTCAATGGAGGGGCATTGCCCAGAAGATTTGAAGAATGAGGAAGAAATCAGCCAAGTTCGAGCGAGTCAATTGGTGGGCATGACCGAACAGGCCGCAGAGATTTGTGCAAAATCAAATTCGTGGCTCTTCAGAGTCGGTCAACGTGATTTGGAATCGTTTGCAGTAACGATGGATTATCGTCCTAATCGGGTTACGGTGTCAGTGCTATCAGGGAGAATATCCGCAATTAATGTTGGGTAGGGATTAGACAACATTTGATTGGAGGCGGAGTATGTATCACACCTATCTCCGACGTATTGAAGATATGGCGGATTTCCTATCGAATGCCCCTGTACCGGATCAAGCGGTTGACTTTCTCTCTGCAAAGATCTCGCCTTTCGATGAAATTACCTTCTCTTTCAGAGGGAAGTTATCTGATGATGGAGTCATACACTGTGAAAACCTTCACGGATCAAGCAAATTCGAGGTTGCCACACAAACCACTATGCATATTTCAGATTTTCGCCCCATTAGCAATGCGCTGCGTACTCAGAAAACAGTGTGGGCTAAGCGTGAAACTGTCATGCAAGAGTTTCGTGACTTTGTTTCTCTCGATAGCCGAACTCCGTGGACTTCACTCTGTTCAATCCCCATAAGCATGAACCGCGTCTATAGCTTTGGTTTCCCCTCTGATGTAACAGAGCTTGAGGGAGTAGAGAGTTACTTCGATGCCGTTAAATCACTTCTCAAATTCTATGAGAATTCATTAGAGGGAAGGACTCAGATACATAACTTAGAGGGAGAAGAGCTCTCTCAACGTCAAGAAGTAATTCTATCGATGTTGCGAGAAGGCAAGACAAATAAATCTATAGCTCTTGCTATTGGCTATAGCGAATCTTTAGTTCGTCACGAAACAATGAATATCTATAAGAAGTTAGGCGTTGAAGGTAGACATCAGCTGCAAAACAAAGCTTAGAGATTAATCAACTCTTGCTACATCGCCGCCAAGAGCTTGGAGTTGTTCCGCAAAATTTGGATAACCACGATCTACATGAAAAGCACCTTCCACGTAGGTGATTCCATCACTCACAAGTCCGGCTAGAACTAGACCTGCACCTGCACGAATATCTGAAGCCATGACGGGGGCAGATGAAAGTTGAGGAATTCCACTAATGGAGGCGTGATGGCCATCAACGCGAATTTTGGCCCCAAGGCGCAGTAGCTCGTTCACAAACATGAAGCGGCCTTCAAAGACATTCTCGGTTACAAGCGCATCGCCATCGGCGATCGCGTTCAGGGTAATAACGAAGGGTTGGAGATCGGTAGGAAATCCTGGATAGGGAAGTGTCGCGACATCAACGGCGTGAGGCCTCTTATCCATCTTCACTCTAATTCCATCGGGTATTGCGGTAATCACTGCGCCAGCCGAAACCAGTTTCTCGAGTGGAAGTTCGAGGTGTTCTGCTCGTGCTCCATGAATAGAAATATCACCACGAGTCATCGCGGCGGCAAAAGCCCACGTTCCAGTGACGATGCGATCGGGAATTGCAGTGTGCTCTGCAGGCGTGAGTTCAGAAACACCGCGGATAGTGATGGTGGGCGAGCCAAGACCTTCAATATCTGCGCCCATAGCGATCAGGAAATTTCCGATATCAACTATGTCAGGTTCACGCGCTGCGTTATCAAGAATCGTTGTACCTGACGCAAGTACAGCGGCGGTCATGATGTTCTCTGTTGCTCCAACGCTTGGAAACTCTAATTCGATAGTCGCACCTTTTAGTCCGTCAGGAGCAGAGGCAATGATGTATCCGTGCTCGCTATGCGCTTCGGCTCCAAGAGCCACGAGACCTTTGGTATGAAAATCTAGCCCTCGTGAACCAATTGCATCTCCACCGGGTAGAGCAACTTCAGCTCTCTTTAAACGTGCAACGAGAGGACCTAGAACATTGATAGATGCCCTTAACTTTCTGACTAATTGATATTCTGCGCGATGACCTGGAATTTCTGGAACGTGAATAGCGATACTTTTTTGAGCCTTATCGCGCGAGATAGTGCATCCCAATGTTTCAAGAAGCTCAGCCATCATTGAAACATCTGCGATGTCAGGTACATTGCGAATTGTCGATGTACCAGGAGCAAGAAGCGTGACTGCCATTAACTTCAGGACTGAATTCTTGGCGCCTTGAATGGCAACATCACCACGTAATGAGCCGCCGCCTACGACTTTGAAACGATCGAGAGGATGGAGTTCGGGCATTAGCTCTTCTTCTACCTCTCCTTGATCGACTTTCTAGAATTCGAGGACGTGCTGTCAGCACCCACCTTAATTGGCTTCATCGTAACGACTCCAATAGGCTCACCCCATGGTAAATCTGACTCGAATTTATACAAAAACTGGTGATGATGGAACAACATCGCTCGGAGATATGAGTCGAACCTCGAAAAATGACCCCCGCCTTGAGGCATATGCCACTGTTGATGAAGCGAATTCCTATATCGGAGTGGTCCTGACCATCCCACAACTTCATGAGGATATTAAGAAACTTCTCGTGCGGGTTCAGAATGATCTCTTCGATGTTGGCGCAGATCTATGTACACCTGTTGTCGACTCGCCTACACATGAGCCGCTTCGAGTACTTGAATCGCAAATTGCATATCTTGAAGCCCAGATAGATCACTACAACTCAAGTTTGGCACCCTTGAAATCTTTTGTTTTACCTTCTGGAACTCCGGCATCGGCACATCTTCATGTCGCTCGAACTGTCGTGCGCCGTGCCGAGCGACGTACATGGCAGGCAATTCATGCCTTCGGCGAGGGCGTCAACAAACTCACGGCAAAATATTTGAACCGACTCTCCGATTTGCTCTTTGTTCTTGCTCGCTTCGAAAATAGAGAACTCGGAGATCAACTCTGGGTTCCAGGTAAGAACCGCTAACTTTTTAGAATTCCCTGCGCTACTTTTACTTCTTCTGGAAAGACCAAGATTCGTGGTCCTTGTTTCGTCTGAGTCAATGTTGCTTTTATTCCATGTTCTAGCAACTTACGCTTCATCATTTCGCCTTCAATATGATTAAGTGGCTTTGCAACAACTTCAAGTAACCCATATTCATTTTCATTCCCCTGAAATAAAGGTTTTTCGACCACGGAGCTTCCACGCGAAAAAGCCCAACGCAACATAACGATGAGAAAACCAAGTACTGCAAATCCAGCAAAGGAGGAGAGAAAGAGCGCGTTATTGATTCCGCCGAGCATAGGCATCTACTCCAATCACGAGCTTGTTGTGGGAGAAGGCGCTGGATTAGCCAGATATGTATGCCCAGGTTTTGGGGCATCACTGGAGCTGCGATGACAAATTACTCTAATCTGACTGAGATACACCTCAGGAAGAATTGGTTCGGAACTCACCAGAAAAATAGTTGTTTGTGCCTTTTTTGCACTTCCTTTTGCATACGTCGTGAGGGATCCAAGTTGGGTAGGAGTGGGATTTCCATCCTCTGTTCTAAAGACTTTCGATGTCACTTCCCACCAAGCACAACCAGTTTCGGCAGCGGCAATGACTGCTCCGCATGCAAACTCCTCACAATTCTTTACAACAGATTGCAGAGTTCTTTTTGCAGAGAGTAATCCAACGAGTTCTTTTCGAGTAGGAACTTTGGCAAAGACCCCATCTTTACCTTTAAAGCCTGAAGGTGGCCACTTGGGTAATGGCGAAGGAATAGGTTTTGCGGTCTTCTTTGCAACAACGCTGATGTCTGCGCCATACGCTTGGGAAGGTAGTGCAAAAGTAAGTGCGCCTGCGATAGTGATCGCAATGAGGGGCTTGGCGAACATGAGCGCAATCTTGCCGTATGTAGGAGAGAATATCCCTGTGAGTCCGCGGAGAAATAAGCCCAAGAAAAGTAATGGGCGTAACGCTGCCAAGCCTGAAGAGCGGGATCTTGCAGCTTCACACGAGACCATTGAAGAACATAGCGAAGGCATCTATATGGTTCGTCGCATCACAGGTTCGAGCTCGACAAAACCATACCGCTGTCCTGGTTGTGACCAACTTATTCCCATGGCTACACCACATACCGTTGCATGGATAGAGCATGATGTGGAGTCTCGGCGACATTGGCACACTGCATGTTGGAACAAGAGAGATAGTCGTAAGCCTCGGATTGAGCGAACGCGGAACGCTCCGCGTTACTAGATCATTTATCGACGACGGCGATGAAGCAAATTCACTAAACGCATAATTGTTTTGTCGGCAAAACCAGTACGTTGAAAAGTTGTGAATTGCAAAGGAATATTGAATCGAGTCTTTACTACCGTGCGAGGATAAGTGAATTCCAGCAAGCCTTCAGCGCCGTGGATTCGACCATATCCACTGTCTTTTACACCGCCGAAGGGAACCGAGCCGATAGCTGCGAAAGAAAATGCTGAATTGATGGAAACCATTCCACATTTCAACAGGGACGCAATCTTCTTGCCGTTGCGCTTTGACCAGACTGCGGCTCCGAGTCCATATGCCGTGTTGTTTGCCAAATCCACCGCTTCATCCATATGGCGAACAGTATTAATCACCAGAGTAGGTCCGAAGGTTTCTTCGGTCATAGCCTTAGAGTCTTCAGGAACATTACGCAGTATGACGGGTTGGACATAGCCATCCTTCACAGAGTTCTTATCGCCGAGTAAAAATTCTCCGCCGCGTTTTACTGCATCATCAATGTGTGACTTAATCACTTTCAATTGTGAGGGCATTGTGGCTGGACCGTAATGAGCTCCATCCTCATAACCTGCCTTAATGTGCGAGGCCATCTCGACAATCAAACGCGTGAATTGATCTGCGACATCTTGGTGTACATAAACTCGTTCAGCACCGATGCATGATTGTCCTGCATTGGCCATGGCATGCCACAAAGTTACTTCAGCCGCTTTCTCAATATCGGCATCGTGATCCACAAGAACTGGATCTTTCCCACCGCACTCCAGAACTACGGGAGTCATGCGCTCTGCACACGCGGCAGCAACTTTCTTGGCAGTTCGAGTGGAACCAGTGAATGAAATCTTTCCAACAGCGCTTTCGGTAAGAGCAACTCCAGTTTCAGCGCCTCCAGTGACAACAGTGAAGATGTCAGAGAAAGGCGCAATACGATTAAAAGTCTCACCCAGCCAGGCGCCAATTGCAGGTGTGAATTCGCTCGGTTTGAAAACGACGGAATTTCCGGCAGCAAGGGCATATGCAATAGACCCCATGGGGGTGAACATTGGATAGTTCCATGGACCGATCACTCCCACTACACCGTAAGGAACGCGCTGTACTTGTGAAGCCATATTGAACATCAAGAGTCCTGATGGACGATTTTGCGGACTAAGAACTTTGGGGGCAAATTTCGCAGCCCACGAGATATGTTCGATTGAGATAGCAACTTCTAGCTTGGCATCACTCAGCGGTTTTCCCGTTTCGCGATGAATGAGATCTGCTGCATTATCGATCTCTCGAGTTAATAGGGATGCCCAATCACGCAAGACAATCAATCTCTTGCGAAAACTCAGGGCTGCCCAGCGTTCTGATACTGCGTGCGCACGCTTTACAACGTCATTCACTTCTTTTGGAGTTGTGACTGGAAAAATACCAACAACCTCACCCGTCGCGGGGTTAAGAGATTCAAAAGTTTTCATAGGCGTCGTTTTCATCGTCAATGACTAAACTTACAGGTATGGCAGAGTTGATTCGACCCAGCACAGTTCTGCCGGCGCAGCGTAACCCCATCTCATTCCTCACATCTGATGGAATTCGACTCATAGGGGAAGTCTCGGCACCCAAGAACGGTGACGTATCGCTCGGATTGCTCTGTCTGCATCCTTTGCCAACACATGGCGGGATGATGGATAGCCATATCTACAAAAAGGCTGCTAATCGTTTACCGGATATGGCGGGTATTGCTGTCATTCGTTTCAACACTCGTGGAACCAAAAGTGAACAGGGAAAGAGCGAGGGCGAATTCGGAGGAGGAGTCTCCGAAAAGGAAGATGTCGTTGCGGCGATCAATTATTGTTTCGATGTAGTTGGCGTAAAGAAGTTATGGGTTACAGGATGGTCATTTGGAACAGATTTAGCACTGAAATACGCTCGAGACTCTAGAGTTGCTGGACTTATTCTGCTTTCACCGCCCTTGCGATTCTCAGAACCGAGCGATCTTGAGTTCTGGGCGAAAGATAAGCGACCGATTACTGCTCTGATTCCAGAATTTGATGACTACTTACAGCCATCAGCAGCTCAGGAGAAATTCTCGGTTATTCCACAAATACAGTTGATTGCCGTAAAAGATGGAAAACATTTATGGGTTGGTGAACCATTCGTATATCGCGTCTTAAGTGAGATTGTAAAAGTCGTGAATCCATCTCGACTTCCACTTCCACTGGAGTTCGAGTCCTAAGATTTAAGCGTTATCTGTTTTTGGAAAGACCACTTCATCCATAATGAGCAAGATTGCTGCTGCAATAGGCACAGCAAGTAAGCCACCAACAAGTCCCAATAGTGATGTTCCGAGAAGCGCTGCGACGATTGTGACTAGGCCAGGAATTGAGAGCGTGCGCTTCATAATTCGCGGCGTGATGATGTAATTCTCAATCTGAACATAGAGAGTGTAGAGAATTAGAGCAAGAAGGGCTTTGCTGGGCGATTCAGTAAGTGCGACCAAGATGACGATGCTCGCACCAATGAAATGTCCGATCAGAGGTATGAGCGCAACGAAGAGAATCACCATCGCCAGCGCCGCGGCATACGGGAGGTTTAATCCCAGAGCCAAAACAAAGACGAAAACTGCGGCGAGTGAGGCAATGAGTACTTGGCTTCCAACGAAGGACCCAACTCGAGAAATGATGGCATCTCCGATCCGCGAAACGCGTTCGCGGCGGGATGCGGGAGCAAGGCGATAGAAAATTCGAGTAACCGATGGAAGTGAAGAGAGAAAGTACAGAGTCAATACGAGGACAGTCAAAGTAGAGAAAGCGCCAGAAAGGACGGTGCGTCCAACCCCCACAACACCGCCAAAAGCTCCAGTAAATATCTGTCCATCAGAAATCCAACTCTGAAACTTGCCTTGTAATGTATCAATAACTCCATATTGATTATTTAGTTCAGCAAGCGTCCGATTGTTTTTCAACGAATCTATGAGTTGCGGGGCGCTATCAATTAACTCATTGGCTTGGGAAAAAACTGGTGGCACAACAACTAATGCAAAAAGAACGATGACAAGCAAGGCGGCAATAACAACAATGGCAACAGACCCACCGCGCTTCAGCTTTCGACTTTGTAAGTATTCAACGGCAGGGTTGAGTCCCATCGCAAGAAAGAGCGAGATTATGATTAAGACGAAAACTTGACTGGCAGATTGAAGAGCGCGAAGAAAGGTAACTGCTACGAGGGCGCCTGATGCCGCCAAGAAACCAAAGTAAAAAGGGTGTTGAGTGTTAAGTGGAGCACCTTGCGCTCCAAAATCTTCGGAGGACTTGGATTGTGGTGACTTTGGTGTGACATTTCTCAAAACTCGTTTAATTCCCGCCATGTATCTAGTCTAAAGCCTGAAAGAATGCAGTAGTGGCACCATTCAAGTCGCAATTGCGCATTACGGGTCTTGGCGAAGAGATATCTGCTCTCTCTAATTTACCGTGGGAAAAACCGCTCGAAGAGTGGCCAGAAGATCCTTCCCTAACGGCGCAACGGGGTATTTCTCGGCACATTGTCAGACTAGTTCGATCTACTCCAGATCCCGATAGTGAAATTTACGCAGTAAAAGAGACAGTCGAGGAATTCGCCAAACGTGAATATGAAGCGCTCCGCGAACTTGGCATCAGAGGTGCGCCATCAGTCTCTCAGATTGCGATTGTCAATGGTCGATTCACACCTCAAGGCGAAGAATTGCCTTGCGCCATAGTGACCAGATTTCTGCCATATTCGCTGCCGTATCGCGTCGTTCTAAGCGGTGATGTGACGCAACATGAGATAACAAATATGGCAAACGCTCTTGCTTATTTGCTTGTACGCCTACATCTATTGGGGTTTTGGTGGGGTGATTGTTCACTCTCTAATACTTTATTTAGACGTGATGCTGATGGATTTGCCGCATATCTCGTGGATGCAGAGACAGGTGAGTTTCAGAAGAATCTCAGCAATGGTCAACGTGAGCATGATCTTGATTTGGCTCGCTTTAATGTTGCTGCTGAATTAGAAGATTTGAAATTAGCTGGAGTCCTCTTTCCAGCAATGGATCCATTACGAGCGAGCGAGTCTGTCATTACTCGATACCGCAAGATCTGGAAGGCGCTCAGTGAACCACAAGTGCTGCCAGCGAATGATCGCCATGCAGTCGAGCGCGCCATGCGTTCGCTGCAAGATATTGGATTTGCGGTGGAGGAGGTGGATCTGCAGTTAGCTGGTGATAAATCAACTCTGACATTCACTCCAAAATTGGTTGCGCCAAACTATCATTCACAACGCCTTAAGGAGTTAATGGGTCTTGATACTGAAGAATTTCAAGCCAAACGCATATTGGCATCTTTCGACCGTTTTCGTTCGCGTGAGATAGCAAAGACTCCTGATGTATCTGAAGCGGCCCAACGGTGGCTTCACGAAGTGTTCTACACAGTTGTCCGTTCAGTTCCAGAAAATCTCAAAGGTCGTATTGAAGATGCACAACTTTTCCATGAGGTTTTGGAGCATCGTTGGTATTTGGGTGAGAAACAGGGCCATGATGTTGGTCTCGATAACGCCACCGTCGACTACATCACAGCAGTTCTTCCCTACCGAATGGACTCCGGTGCCCCCACTCTTTGAGAGAATCACGCCATGACCATGCCGCCTCTGCCACAGAATTTTGGGCGCGCTTTTGATCTTAGTTCGCTCGGAAAACCTAAAGCTTCCGAAGTTCACGGCACAAGTTTTGCCGAAGCGACAGTTGAGAATTTCATGGTTGATTTTGTATCGCAGTCCAAGGTCAAGCCAGTAGTTCTTCTAGCTTATTCGCCTCGCAGCAAAGCGTCGATGGATCTACGAGACTTAATGGCTGGCATGTCGAAGTCTGATGGCTCCAGTTGGATCTTCGGTGCAATAAATGCAGACTCTCAGCCACAGCTAGCACAAGCGCTCCAAATTCAATCTGTTCCTTTTGCTATTGCATTTATTGATGAGCAACCACTTGCTCTCTTTGACAAGATCTATCCAGAAGAACAGATCAAGCTCGTGATTGGAAAACTATTTGAGGTTGCAAAGGAACGAGGATTAAAGGTTGACTTGCCCGATATCAAAGAAGCGCCAATGGAGCCAGAAGAAGTTGCAGCGCTGAGCGCGCTTGAGAATGCAGACTACTCTGGAGCTGCGATGGCGTATCGCAACTGGTTACAAAGAAAGCCGGATGAAGTTTTGGCAAAGGTGGGTTTAGCGCAATGCGAACTAATGATTCGTATCGGAGGATTGAATCCCGACCTTACGATTAAGGATGCTAACTCCCATCCGACCGATATCGAGAAACAGTTGATGGCAGCTGATATTGAGATTGCCCAAGGATTACCGAAAGCTGCCTTTGAAAGACTTATTACTTTTGTACGAAACTCTGCCGGAGACGAGAAAAAGAAGGCGAAAGAGCATTTGCTTCTCATTTTCCAGTTAGTCGACCCTGCCGATCCCGATCTCATTCGGGCTCGGAATGAGTTAGCGAGCGCTCTCTTTTGAATTCACCATTAGAGCGCGCCGAACGTCGAGATTTACAGGCGATTTTCTTCCTTTTCGGACTTGGGATTATGTGCTTGGCTCCGCGTTTGCCGGATATCAAAGCAAATCTCGATGTCTCAACAACCTACTTTGGATTCTTGATGAGTTCAGGTTCGATAGGTGCGTTATCCGCTCACTTAACAATGGGCCATATTGTCCATCGCCTCGGCGTTTATAAAGTTCTCATCTATAGCTCCACAGCTACATATATAACTCTTGGAATTTTGGTTGAGCTGCATAATCCAGAGATTTATATGATTGTGAATATTCTTTGCGGCTTTGCTTGGGCTTCGTACCACATCGCAATCAATGCTCAAGCTCTCCACCGACAATCCGAGAGTGGAACACAGATTATTCCGATGCTCCATGGTTTGTGGAGTGCCGGAGCAGTGACTACTGCATTCATTGCTCTTCTTATCTCTTCATTTGTCTCGCTCAATTGGCATATCTATCCATTGATCATCATCGTATACATCCTGAAATTACGTTCAATTGGACGTTTACGTCCCATACTACTTTCAGGAAATGAAGTAACTGAAGCTGATGAAGTCGTGACTTTTCGCAAGATGATCTCGACTTTCAGTATCGATTGGGTAGTAAGCCTCGGATTCCTCTGCGCTTTGATGCTTGAAGTTTCAGTAGGAGATTGGGCCACGATCATGGCGCGACAAGAATTTGAGGTCTCTAAATCTCTGGCTGTCGTTCCATACTTTTTGTTTATGTCAGCGATGATTATTGGTCGCCTCAGCTATAACCGCATCAAGGGTGACCGTAGTGATAAGGAAATGGTCCAACCTTTTGTAGTACTAGGCGGAACCGTATTTTTAGTCTCTCTTGGTTTGAGTCTGCAACTTAAAGAGACAAATCTGTACCTGGGTTTTGCAGTATTTTCTCTCGGATTTCTTCTGACTGGTTTCGGAATTTCATTTGTTGGTCCGCTCTTCTTTGGCTATGCAAGTGCACGATCAGATAAACCTGGCGGAGTTGCGGTCGCTGAATTAGGCGCGCTAAATCAGGTACTCACATTTGTAGGTCGCGGCGTGATTTCCGTGATTGCAGGAGCCACATCTTTACCGATTGCAATGACTATTCCAGGAATAATGTTGATTTTGGTGGCTTTCTTTGTGGCGGCAGCTAGTCAACCGCGCACATAGATTTAACCTAAGTTATATCGAAGAACGCGATGACCGAATTTGCGTTCCCCAACCCATAAATATCCATCTGCTACCCATAGAGATGATGGCCATCGTGTTTCGGTCTCACTCAGTGCGGGCCTTTTATCCGAAGTGTCGCTGCCTGTTGCGATGAATGCTGTTGGCGCAGACCCTGACATTGCCGAACCAATGGAAGACCAGTACAAGACTCGATGAAAGCTTGTATCTGCAACAAAGAGGGCCTCACCTGAAGTCATGGCATCTGCTGGCAAATTCATGGCGTATGCGACAGAACCGCTTGTAGTCGCGTCTTGTTTGAGAGTGCCCACATTCCACACCAAAATGTGAATAGCGTTATACATGCTGATACCAATTAGATATTTACCATCAGATCTTATGCGGTTCACATCTGCAGAAATAGAGAAATCTGGGCTATCTGCTTTACTAGCTGGCAGGCCTTTCCAAACATAAATCTTTTTCGCTTGCCCATCAAGAATATAAAAATAAGTATCGTCGACAGCGACTCGAAGTGCGCCGTTAAAGGTTACATTTCCTATTGAGTCCCTAATATTTAGAATCGGCACGTCTGAAGCGCTAGTTGGAATACCGTTCCATACAACAAAAGTTTTCTCACCGGCAGCAGCATAAATGTCCTTTCCATCGAGCTTGCCAGTGTCGGATGAATCAGGCTGGAAATCCATTGCCAATAAAGGGTTGGGATCATTTTGATTTTGTGTTGTCCAAACGAGATCTGGTTTAGCTCCATCAGTTGCGGGGATCTTTTTCCACACATAAATCTTCCGATCAAAATCGGAGCTGATCGCCATAGCGCCGTTTAGAGTAGCCACTTGAGGGTTTGTGATCATGAAATTGGTCAGGAGTGAGTTCTCAACCTTCTGTCCAAAGTAGCTTCCATTTCCAGCAACTTCCGCTCCGTAATAGCCGGTTGAACCCAAGAAGAAGTCAGCTTTTGATTTGGCAGAAGGAATCCCTTTAAAGACCGAAACTCTATTTCCGTTGTACTCAGTTACATAAAGATGACCATTTGCGATAGCAACGTCGCCACCATCGCCACCTTCAAATGGGGTTCCCGTTGCAATAGGTGTTCCATCAGTTTTGGTAGTTAGATCAGCGGGGAACTCGTGTAAATCTCGCATGAAAATTAAATAACTTTTATTGGTTGTCGAATCAAACGTCCCGACCCCCCATTCTTTAAGGTGATAATTTGGCGTGGCGCTCGAATTCGTGGGCCATGTTAAGAAAACATGAGTTACCGCTTCTACAACGTTTCCATTGGGACTCTTTACATCTTCACATTTGGAATTATGTTCTCCGACAAGTAAGCGGGTTCCATCACTAGTGATACCTCGAGGAGTACCAAGGCAAGAGCTATTTGAACCAGAAATTGTGAATGACGCGGCATCACTTCCCGAGGTTGGGAATGAATTCCAAAACTTAAGTTGGCCTTTACCTGTTAGAGAAGCCACAACCTTTTTGCCATCTGACCAAATTCCCCAAGGCCATGCATCTGTGCCGAGATCAATGGCAAAACTTGCACTTGCTCCTGTAGAAGTTGGCATGCTACTCCAGACTAAAATACGGTTATTATCGCTATCCGCCACTAAAAGTTTGTTATCTGGAGTTACTACAGCATCACTGGGCCAATTACATTGATTTAATGCGCTACCCGCTGCGATTGAGGTGGTATTCGGTTGGCACAGTACAAAGTCTGGTGTTGCAGAGGAGTTGGTGGGAGCGGTATTCCAAACTAAAATTCGATTATTCACGCGATCCATAAGTAAAAGATTTGTGCCATTTGTAGCTAAACCACTCGGATGATCAAATACGCCGGTTCCTGATGTTGAAGCTAATCCAAGCGCGGAGAGATAGCTGGCTGGCTTGGCGCCTGACGTGATTGTTGTTCCCGTTCCTGAAGCCAGTGCAGAGTAGGTGCTTGTAATTTCAGTTACCGGTGAAGAAGCTTGAATGGTTTGACCGGGTTGTTGTCCGATGTTTGTCGTAGGTTGAGGATTTGGTTGTGCTCCAGGTTGATTGGGATTTGGTTGTTGTGGAGACGGTTGAGGCTGAGGAGAAGGTTGTGTTTGATCTATACGCCATTTCCAAGAGAGTTTTCCTGCGCCATCAGATTGGCAAATCAAATCTCTTCCACTGATTGTAAATAATTGACCTAGGGTGGGGCAGCTCAAACCTTCGGCCGGAGTATTAATTGGTTTAAGAGGTTCAAAAGAGGGCAAAGGTGATGCCACGGGAGAAACGGAGGGAAGAGGCGTTGCAGGTTGTTGTGGTGCAGCCTGTTTAATTGCCACGCCGTTATTCCATACTAGTTTTTTGCCACTTTTAACGCAGGTGAACTTCTTCCCGCTCACTACTTTTGTGGCGCCTGCCTTGGTGCACTTTGTTCCCGCAATTGAAGCCGCATGAGATGGGCTTAGCCCCAAGGTAAGCGCCATCAGAACTAAGTAAGTGGTTACGCGGCGCATATGTAGAAACTTAGCAAAAACCACTAAAAAAGTGAATATTGAGCCTGCGAAATCCAGATCGTTGCAAGAGGTGGCAAGCGCATCAGTAATGAATTTTCACAACCATGACTTTCTACATCGGTCAAAACTAAATCAGAATTTACAAAACCAGAACCACCGTACTTGAGACTATCTGTATTTATTATCTCTTTCCAGGGTCCTGATTTTGGTACAGGGAGGCGATATCGTTCATGAGGTACTGGGGAGAAGTTAGTGACAGAGATTAGTGCGGAACCATCATCTGCCCATCTAGCAAATGCAAGTGTATTCCCTGATCCATCATCGCCAATTAACCACTGGAATCCGCTCGACATAACATCTTTTTGCCATAAAGCTGGAGCGTTCTGATATTCATGGTTGATATCAGAAATTAGTTGTTGAACTCCACTATGCTCTTCATACTGAGTCAAGTGCCAATCAAGTGATTGCGATTCACGCCATTCATCATTCTGGGCAAATTCAGATCCCATAAACAAGAGCTTCTTGCCGGGATGTGCCCACATATAACCGTAAAGAGCGCGCAGAGTGGCCAACTTCTGCCATCTATCACCAGGAAATTTATTTACTAGTGCTCCTTTGCCATGCACAACCTCGTCGTGTGAAAGAGGTAGTAAGAAATTTTCACTCCAGGCATAAAGAATCGAAAATGTAATTTCATTATGGTGATAAACGCGATGTACTGGTTCATGGTGAAGATATTTCAAAGTGTCATGCATCCATCCCATATTCCATTTGAATCCAAAGCCAAGCCCATTTTCAGATGTTGGCTTGGTGACACCGCCCCAGGCTGTTGATTCTTCTGCGATCATCATGATTCCTGGATAACGCTTGTATGCGGTGGCGGTAGCTTCTTGTAAGAATCGAACCGCAGCTAAATTTTCACGCCCCCCAAACTCATTTGGAACCCATTCACCCTCTTTGCGGGAGTAGTCCAGATAGAGCATTGAAGCCACAGCATCAACGCGGAGCCCATCAATATGAAACTCCTCAAACCAATAAAGCGCACTTGATACGAGGAAGTTGCGTACTTCATTACGCCCAAAATTGAAGATCAGAGTGCCCCAATCAGGATGCTCTCCTAAACGAGGATCTTCATGTTCATAGAGCGCTGTCCCATCAAAACGAGCGAGCGCCCATTCATCTTTGGGAAAGTGTGCGGGGACCCAATCAAGAAGAACTCCAATTCCTTTTTTATGCAACTCATCAACCAAATATCTAAAGTCATCTGGTGTCCCAAACCGTGAAGTAGGTGCGAAGTACGACGTTACTTGATATCCCCATGATGGACTGTATGGATGCTCGGTAACTGGAAGAAACTCAATATGAGTGAATCCTTGTGAAAGAACGTAGTCACCTAATTCTTTTGCTAATTCGCGATACGAGAGACCTGGTTTCCACGAGCCAAGATGTACCTCATACACTGATATCGGAGATTTCCACGGTTGGTACATCGCTCGATCAGTCATCCACGGCGCATCACTCCATTGGTAACTACTTTCATTCACAATCGATGCAGTATGTGGCGGAACTTCAGTTTGGCGAGCCATGGGGTCTGCGTGATCTACCCATCTTCCATCACGACCTTCAATGGCAAATTTATATTTGGTACCGGGACCAAGATCTGGGAGGAAGATCTCCCATAAGCCATTAGATCCCAGAGGAATCATCGGATTAGTTTTTCGATCCCAGAAGTTGTTGTCGCAGATCAAACTTACGCTCCGTGCATTAGGAGCCCACACAGCAAAGGCAGTTCCAATTAATTCACCTTCCAAATCGCGACGTACATGAGCACCGAGTACATCCCATAGATTTTCATGGCGACCTTCAGTGATGAGATACAAATCCAACTCGCCTAAAGTGGAATGCGGATTCAGATACCCCGCTGGGGGCGATTGGAACTTCTGACGCTTCCCAATAAATCTGGCAAGGAAGCTCTTCATGAGCAGACTTTACTTAATTCTGACTCGAGCGATATGAGCGACTTTGCCGTAAGGACGAGCAGGATCAAGGCGAACAAAGGTGTCTTTAGCCCAGTTATAGATGGAGTTATCGAGAAGATCGGTTACTTCAAAGCTTTCTTGAGTAAGCCCCAAAGCCCACATATCCCAATGAATCGTGGTTTCTTGGACATGCAACCCATCAAGATTAACCACAACGAGAATCAAATTATCACCCTCCCGCTTTGAGTAGGCGATGATCTGATCAGAATCTGTATCGTGGAAATATAAATTACGTAATCTTTGAAGAGCGATATTTTCTCTTCTAATCTTGTTGAGTTGTGTAACAAAAGGCGCAAGAGTTATTCCTTTTTTGGCAGCTCCAGACCAATCACGAACTTTGATTTCATATTTCTCGCTATCACGATATTCCTCTTTACCTTCGGCAATAGGAATGTGTTCATAAAGCTCATAACCTGCGTACATGCCCCAAGCAGGAGCCATCGTTGCTGCTAGTACTGCACGGAGTGCAAAGACTGCAGGATTTCCACTTTGAAGATGGAATGGGAGTATGTCTGGAGTATTGACCCAGAAATTAGGACGGAAGAAGGCACTTGTGTGCTGTGAGACCTCACGACCATATTCCACTAACTCTTGTTTGGTGACGCGCCACGTGAAGTATGTATAGGACTGCTGGAATCCTGCTTTCCCAAGAGAATGCATCATCGGGGGATTAGTGAAAGCTTCTGACAAAAAGACCACATCTGGAAATTCTGAATTCACTTTAGCAATCAGTTCTTGCCAGAAGTGCACTGGCTTCGTATGTGGATTATCTACTCGGAATATGGAGACACCTTTGTTTATCCAGAACTTAACGATGCGATGAACCTCGGCAAATAGAGCTGGGTAGTCGTTATCAAAATTAATAGGGTAGATGTCTTGATATTTCTTTGGCGGATTTTCGGCGTACGCGATCGTTCCATCGGCGCGCTTTGTGAACCATTCAGGGTTTGTTTTCACCCATGGATGATCAGGTGAACATTGCAAAGCTAAATCAAGGGCGATATCAATCTTGTTCTTCTTTGCAACTTTGAGAAAGTCCTCAAAGTCTTTCATGTTCCCAAGTTCGGGATTTATAGCGTCATGTCCGCCATCGGTGTTACCAATTCCCCATGGCACACCTGGATCGGATGGGAGAGCTTCAAGTGAGTTGTTTTTGCCCTTTCTATGGGCATATCCGATGGGATGAATCGGAGGAATATATAGAACATCAAAACCCATCTCGGCTACAGCAGGTATTCGTTTTGCCGCGCTGTTAAAGGTTCCACTGGTGATTGAGCCATCGGAATTCTTTGCTGCACCTTCACTTCTAGGGAAGAACTCATACCAACTTCCCACCAGGGCTCTCTCGCATTCAACATGAATCGGGTATTGATCACTAACGCTGGTCAGCGCTTTAGAAAACTCGCCAGGATTCTGAGCCGTGACTTCGATGTAGTACTTCCAGATTCCTTGTGATGTTGGGCGTACCTTGCCCTCATACCGTGCACTTTTGGGCCAGATCTCTCTCATTGCAACGCGAGTGACTTCTCGACCCTTGGGATCGATCAGAATGACAAATGCATCAAAAGATTCGTGGCCCTCACGAATTATCGTGGCGCCAACAGTTATCTCTTCTTGAGGAATCGCTTTCGCACCAATGAACTCTCCACCGAAGTACGTAACCGGAGAGATATCCAGGATTGGAAAGCGACCAATCATCCCGTTCCTTCAGTATTTCCGGGATCAGCTGCTGTGACGTTATCGCTCTGATACTTCTGAATAGCTTGCTGGACAAGTTTTGGAGAAATCTTTCCTTCTTTTGCAAGCTGGGACAAAACTCCAACAACTATAGATTCAGCATCGACTTTGAAGTGACGACGAAGAGCGCCACGAGTGTCAGATAGACCAAATCCGTCGGTACCAAGTGAAGTAAATGGCTGGGGGACCCACGGTGCGATTTGATCTTGAACAGTTCGCATAAAGTCACTTACAGCTAGAACGCTGCCATCAAATGCTTCTAGCTTCTCAGTGAGATACGCCTTCTTCTTCGAAAGTGGGTGCAAGAGATTGTGGCGATCAACTTCTAGGCCATTGCGACGAAGCTCATTCCACGAAGTTACGCTCCAGACATTGGCGTGGACTTTCCAATCCTCAGCTAAGAGTTTCTGTGCTTTAAGAGCCCAATTCATAGCAACGCCTGAGGCCAAGATGTTGGCGCGGCGCTTCTTACGCCCTGATTTAACGCTCTTGGAGTAGAGATAAACGCCCTTCAAAAGCCCTTCCACATCAAGATTAGCGGGTTCTTCTGGTTGTACATATGGCTCGTTATAGACAGTGAGATAGTAGAAAATGTTCTCGCTATTTTCGCCATACATTCTTCGTAGACCATCTTTGATGATGTGGCCAAGTTCAAATCCATATGCCGGGTCATAAGCAACAACAGCGGGATTAGTTGATGCAAGAAGTTGTGAGTGACCATCTTCGTGTTGCAAACCTTCGCCGTTCAAAGTTGTGCGACCAGCTGTTGCGCCCATAACAAAACCACGTGCCATCTGGTCAGCAGCAGCCCAGAAAGCGTCGCCGGTACGTTGGAAGCCAAACATCGAATAGAAGATATAAACCGGAATCATCGGCTCATCATGAGTTGCGTAGGAGGTTCCAACTGCGGTGAATGAAGCAGTTGAGCCAGCCTGATTAATACCTTCGTGCAAAATCACTCCAGTAGTGGATTCCTTATATGACAACATCAGATCGCGATCAACAGCGGTGTATTGCTGTCCGGGTGGTGAATAGATTTTCATTGTTGGGAAGAGAGAATCCATACCGAATGTACGAGCCTC
>JACCDY010389941.1_pt1 | contig 20467 bp, 23 predicted proteins | sample 7446391 | NCBI WGS metagenome assembly JACCDY01 (sample SAMN15323451, study PRJNA562643) | freshwater metagenome | isolation source: river surface water | place: USA:Blue River Watershed | collected 2017-08-18 | reverse complement strand
GAACTGGAGCGAGCACTTCGACAGTTAGCTTTTGATACCGGCGCTCGCCTTGATATTGCATCTCCCATGCTCGATCTCTCGATTGATACATTTCGTTTGCACATGCTGCTCCCGCATGGCATAGCGAAGCAAGCAAGCCTAAGCGTGAGAGTTCACTCGGCTGAGTTTGCATCGATGCACTCTCTGGTTGAAAACAAAATGCTTAGCTCCGAGCAGGCTGCGTTTTTGCAATCTGCAATTGAGCAGAAAAAGACAATTGTTATTTCTGGTCCAACCTCAAGCGGCAAAACCACTTTGTTACGAGCACTGCTTGCAGGTCTAAAAGAGCGCATAATCACAATCGAGCAAGTGCCTGAGCTGTTTTTGGACTTTCCTGCTATCGCCTTGACGGCGAGAGAAAACAATCAAGAAGGCGTAGGTGAAATTACGCTTAGCAATCTGGTCGTTCAGTCGCTGAGAATGCGACCAGATCGGGTGGTGGTGGGTGAGGTAAGAAAAGATGAATTGGTTGCTTTTTTGCAAGCGGTCAGTAATGGCCACCCGGGCTCCCTAACGACCCTCCACGCCACTTCATTAGAGCAAATTCCGCAGCGGCTGACAATTCTTGGCCTACTGGCTGGCTTTTCAAAAGAACTAACCCATCACTTAGCCAGTTCCATAGATCTCTTTATTCAACTTGAGCGCACCCCACTTCGAAGGGTAGCGGCCATCGCCAAAGCAAAGCTGGTCCAAGATCAGCTTCAGCTAGTGAGAATCTGATGGACTATAGATCGCTGTCTTCCCTGTTGGACGCAGGGATCGACCTCAAAAGCTCCCTCAGCGAGCTGAAGATTCAACTGCTTCCCAGCGAGGTCGAATTGGCAATTGAGCTCGGTGCCCCGCTCAAGACACTTCTTATATCACTCTCTACTCAGCAGGAAAGCACTGCCAAGGCCAGAGCGGAACTGGCTCAGGCGCTGGCGATGCCGAAGGCGACCAAGCGCCTGTTGCTCTGGCTGCCACTGCTGACCCTGGCGCTGACTTTTCTAACCGGTGTCAGTAGCCCGCGGGCTCTAGTCAACCCGCTGGTTTTCATTTCCATTGTGCTGGGAGCAGGGCTGCTGTATTTGGGGCACCGAATCAGCAAACGACTACTTCTTACACTTGACGAAAACTTCCAAATTTCAGAACTTCAGCGATTCTCAATCGCTATTGCTACCGGACTAACTTCCGGCCAAATCGCAAAGCGATTTCCAGAGCTACTAGATCATCCAAAAGTCTCAGATTTGATTGCACTCACCAATCGCACTGGCGCAGCACTCACCAAATTAGTAGGCAGCGAAATTGAGAACAGTCTGCAAAAGCAGCTGTCGGAAAAAATAGAAATTGCCCGAGTCTTATCAGTCCGACTCCTTATTCCGCTGGGACTTACCACTCTTCCGGCCTTCATGCTTTTCACCATCCCACCAACTCTGGTGGGGCTAACCAACTAAGAAAGGAGAAAAATGAAAACACTAAAGAGTGAGCGAGGTGCCATTACGGCAGAGTATGCGATTGCAACATTGGCAGGCGTTGCCTTCGCTGGGCTGATGCTGCTGATAATGCGAAGTGAAGAAGTAAGACAATTGCTATTTGGTCTGGTGGCAAGAGCCCTTGGCATTTCGTAGTGATAAAGGAGCGGTCACCGCTGAGTTCATGCTGGTCACCCCGGCACTGATCTTGGCGGTGACTTTGCTGCTGGGACTTTTCCCACTCGCGCTGTCGGCCATCAAGCTCGAACTAACTGCCATGCAGCTGGCGAGGCTGCATTCGCTAGGACAGCCAGTTTCTGCACCAGCAGGCTACGAGTTGAAAACTTCTCAAGAAGAGGGTTTCGAGTGCCTAAGTTTGAGATCGCCTTGGCTTTTGATGGAGAGTGAATATTGCGCCATAGCGGTGGGTTAGAGCGCGGATCGGCGGCTACCATTTTGATTTTGTTTTGTGGCTTGATCACTTTTCTTGCCCTCGCCTGCGGCTTAGCGCTAGATATTTCACGCCAGCAAAGCCGGATTCAGATGATTGCCGACCTGGCTGCCCTGGCTGGATCAGATAGTCGGATTGGCATAATTGCTGGCTATCCCTGCCCAATTGCGGCCGAAATTGCCCGGGTGAATGGCGCAAACCTAGATTCCTGCCGTATTGTCGGTGGAGTTGTCAGCGTAAGCGCTGGTAAGAATGACTTAGGGCTGCCACTGAGCGCAAAGGCGGAGGCGGCCCAGAAGGACTAGGGGTAACCACTTGGGCAAGAAGCTGGTAATTGTCGAGTCGCCTGCCAAGGCCAAGACGATAGCCAAGTACTTGGGCGATGACTTTTCGGTCATGGCCTCAGTTGGTCACATCCGGGATCTGGCCGAGGCCAAGGAGATTCCTGCCGAGCAAAAGAAGGCCAGCCCATCGCTGGCCAAGTTCTCCATCGACATCGAAAATGACTTCACACCTTTTTATGTGATTTCTGCCGGCAAGAACAAGACGGTGACGGAGCTCAAGCAAGCCCTCAAGACATGCGACGAGCTTTATCTTGCAACAGATGAAGATCGCGAGGGGGAGGCCATCGCCTGGCACCTGCTGCAGGTGCTCAAGCCCAAGGTGCCGGTTCGTCGAATGGTTTTCAATGAGATCACTGCCAAGGCAATAGCCGAGGCCAAGGAAAATACCCGCGAGCTCGACGACAACCTGATTCAGGCTCAGGAGACCAGGCGAGTTTTAGACCGCTTGGTTGGCTATGAGATTTCGCCAGTTTTGTGGCGCAAAATCAATCGCGGTCTTTCGGCAGGTCGCGTGCAATCGCCAGCCATGCGAATGATTGTTGAGCGCGAGCGCGAGCGCATGGCTTTCGTCGCAGCCAATTATTCCTCTGTGGTTGCCACCTGCGAATTTGATTCAATTAGTTTCGATGCCAAGCTTTTGTCAATCGATGCCAAGCGCATTGCAGTTTCAAAAAGCTTTGATGAAAAAGGCAAGCTAACTGCTGACGTTGTTGTCTTAGACACCGAGGCCGCGGAGAAAATCGCAGCCGACGTCAACGGAAAAACTTTGAAGGTGGTTTCGGTTGAATCTAAACCAAACTCCAGAAAACCATATGCTCCCTTTACTACCTCGACCCTGCAACAGGAAGCATCCAGAAAACTTGGCCTAAGCGCGAAAATGACGATGGACATAGCGCAGCAGCTTTATCAGGGCGGCTACATCACATACATGAGAACAGATTCACCAAATCTTTCTCAGCAAGCAATCACAGCGGCGCGCAAGCAGGCGACAGAACTGTTTGGTAAAGAGCTGGTGGCAGATGAGCCCAGAGTGTATGCGGCGAAATCAAAGAATGCGCAGGAAGCACACGAAGCTATTCGACCAGCAGGCGATGTCTTCCAAACTCCAACTGAATTGGCATCTGTGCTGCTTGGCAAATCACACGCTTTATATGATCTGATTTGGCGCAGAACCCTGGCTTCGCAGATGGCTGATGCGAAGCTCTCCACCACCACCGCCAAGCTGGAGGTGAAGGCAGCAGCTGGACTGCTTGAGTTCACCGCCAGTGGAACGGTGGTGAACTACAAGGGATTTCTGGCTGTCTATGACGAGACCAAGGACGAAGAAGACGAGGACAGCGGCAAGCTTCCGAGCTTGAGCGAAGGCGCCAGCGTAGATATAAAGGAATCAACCGCCAAGAGTCACCAGACCCAGCCGCCCGCTCGCTATACCGAGGCCTCCTTGGTGAAGGCCCTAGAGGAAAAAGGCATTGGTCGCCCCTCCACCTATGCCTCCATCATCTCGACCATTATTGGCAAGGGATATGTTGTGAAGCAGGGTAGCGCCCTGGTCCCTGAGTGGATTGCCTTCACCATCACCAGATTCTTGGAAGAGAACTTCGATCACCTGGTCGACTACGAGTTCACCGCCAAGATGGAAGAGGATCTGGACCGAATAGCACTGGGTGAGCTTGATCGCACCAGTTGGCTGAAAGACTTCTACTTCGGAACTGATGGTCTGAGAGCAACCGTTGAGTCGCTTTCTGATTCCGACCCGCGCGCTATCAATAGCTTTGACCTGGGCGAGGGCATCACCCTTCGCACTGGTAAGTATGGTCCTTATCTTGAAATTGGTAGTGGTGAAGAGCGCAGAATTGTAAACATTCCAATTGGTCTAACACCTGATCAGCTCACAACCGAAAAGGCAGTGGAGCTGGCAAATGCTCCGGAGATCAAAGATCGTGTGCTGGGTCCAGATCCAGATACTGGGTTTGACATTGTCGTGAAGAATGGTCGCTACGGTCCCTATGTTGCAATTGCCGATGAGGGAGCGGATAAACCAAAGACTGCGAGTTTGTTCAAGTCGATGTCGCCTGAAACCGTTAGCTATGAAGAGGCGCTGAAGCTGTTGGCCCTTCCACGCGAGGTTGGAATTGATCCTGAAACGCAAGTCATGATCACCGCACAAAACGGAAAATTTGGTCCTTATCTAAAACGTGGTGCCGACTCCCGTTCGCTGGAGCGTGAAGAGCAAATCTTGGAAATTACCTTGGACGAAGCCATTGAGATTTACAAGCAGCCCAAGACTCGCGGCAGAAGAACGGCCGCTACGCCACTCAAGGAATTTGGTGAGGACCCTGCCTCACAGTTGAAGGTGGTTGCCAAGACTGGTCAGTTTGGACCCTATGTCACAGACGGTGTCATCAATGCGACCATTCCAAAGGAAGAAACCATCGAAGAGCTTTCATCCGATCGAGCTTTTGAATTGCTGGCCATTCGACGTGAGAAGCTAGGAGTCGAACCAGGAGAAGCTCCAAAAACTGCCAAGAAGAAAAAGCGCTGATGTTTATTACTTTTGAGGGAATCGATGGGGTTGGTAAATCCACCCAGCTGGATTTACTCGAGCGCTACCTAACTGATCTTGGCAAAAAGGTGATTCGAACCCTCGAGCCCGGTGGCACCGAGTTGGGTCAAGAGATTAGGCACCTGCTGCTACATCGAAAGGGTGATGTTTCAGCCAGATCAGAAGCTCTTTTATATGCCGCCGACCGTGCACATCACGTGGCCACCAAAATTAGACCCGCTTTGGAGGCGGGCATGGTCGTGCTGTCTGATCGCTACTTTGATTCCTCTGTCGCTTACCAAGGCGCAGCCAGAGAGCTGAATGTTGATGAGGTAAAAAACATCTCCCTCTGGGCAGTTGACAACCTGCTGCCAGACCTAACTGTTTTGCTTGATCTGCCCGCGGATGAGGCCATGAAAAGACGCGGCAACAAGGGAACTGCTCCCGATCGACTAGAGAGCGAGCAGGTCGAGTTTTTTGAGCGGGCCAGAAACGAGTATCTCAAGATGGCCAGGGAAGCTCGGTTCTTGGTGGTTGATGCCAGTGAGACTCCTGAGCAAATCCACCAACAAGTTGTTGGCAGGGTTAGTGCCCTGTTGGCAAAGTGAAGGTTTGGCAAGAGCTGCTTGGGCAGCCCGAGGCAATTGAGCAGCTAAGACGAGTCGTCGAAGATAAAGAAGCCGGGTTTCAACACTCTTGGTTGTTCACTGGACCGGCTGGTTCGGGGCGATCAACCCTTGCTCGTGCTTTCGCTGCAGCGTTGCAGTGCAAAGAAATTGGTTGTGGGGCCTGTGCCAGCTGCAAACTTATTGCAGCAGATGCGCACCCAGACGTTCGAATGCTGGTAACTGACAAGGTCATTATTTCGATTGAGGAAGTTCGGCAGCTGGTTCAGTTTGCCGCCCTTGGTTCTACTCTCGGTGAGTTTCGCATCGTGATCATTGAGGATGCCGATCGAATGACTGAGCGAACCTCCAATGTCTTATTGAAAGCACTGGAAGAGCCGCAACCCAAAACGGTTTGGATTTTATGCGCTCCATCTGCGGCTGACATGCTCCCCACCATCCGCTCCCGCACCAGAAACGTTGTCCTTAGACTTCCCTCCACTGAAGAAGTTGCCCAACTGCTGATGCAGCGCGATGGCGTGAAGGAAGACTTGGCTCTGGCCTGCAGTCGGCAGGCGCAACAGCACGTGGGTATGGCGAGGCGTCTTGCGATGAGCGCGGATGCGCGCAAGCGGCGCATGGAAACTCTTCGAGAAATTGTTGGTATCAAGAATCTTTCTGGTGCGATGGCGACTGCCGAACGCCTGCTCGCACTAGCTAAAAAGGATGCCGAGTCAAGTAGCGAGGAAAAGAACCTGCAAGAACGCAGCAAACTGCTGGCGGCCTATGGAATTGAAGATGAAAAGATTCCTGCCAATCTCAGAAGCGAGTTTCGCCAGCTAGAAGAAAATCAAAAGCGACGAAACACCCGCTCTTTGCGAGATGGCATAGACAGAATCTTTACTGACATGGAAAGCCTGTTTCGTGACATCCTCAGCATTCAACTCGGCGCTAACACACCACTAATTAATGAAGAGTTATCCGAAGAGATTGGGCACAGAGCAGCTGCCACTTCAGCCGATGATTCCATTCGGGTGCTGGAAGCTATCTCGGTTTCAAGATCTAGGCTCGAATCAAACGTGCGAGACTTGGTTGTCTTGGAGTCCCTGTGCACAAAGCTAATTGTTAGGAGTTTCGTTGCGGCTTAGAGCATTATTGCTTGCTTGCGCACTTACTCTCAGCGGCTGTGCGGCAATTGATCAGCTAGTCCCAGCGCCCACCCCAAGCGGTGCAGTTGACGAACAAGATTTGATCTGGAGCGACTGCAGTGATGGATTTGAGTGCGCAAAAATCTTTGCTCCTCTGGACTGGACCGCGGAAACCGGTGAGTTTGTTCAGATTCAGCTGATGAGAAAAATCGGAACAGAAGATCTTCCGCCAATTTTGGTGAATCCGGGTGGACCGGGTTCGACCGCTACCAAGTGGCTTCGAGATGGTTACGACACTGTTGGAACCAGCTGGCTGAGAGAGAATTTTCAGGTTTTGGCTTTTGATCCGCGCGGTGTGGGGGAGTCAACCGCTGTTGAGTGTACGGACTTAGAGCTCAAGGATGAAGTTCTCTATGGTCAGTCTCCCTACCCCTATGGATCTGAGGAAGATCTGGAGTTTTCAAAAGAATTGGTTAAGCGCTTTGCTGAAAGTTGCCAGAAGTCTGGGCCATCCCCGGCCTATTTCAATACTCAGCAGACCGCTAGGGATATGGATCTAATTCGAATTTTGTTTGGTCAAGAGCAGCTGAATTTTCTTGGCTACAGCTACGGAACCGAATTGGGTGCAACATACGCTGCACTTTTTCCAGATCGCGTCGGAAAGTTCATTCTGGATGGCGCCGTTGATCCCAATGCCGATCCTGGCACACAGTTGCTTGGACAGGTGCGGGGATTTGACAAGGCTCTTCGGGCATATCTTGCTGACTGCCTAACTCAAACAGCCTGCCCCTTTAGCGGTGATGTTGACTCAGCGATGGGTGTAATTGCAAGTTTTCTGCAGGCTAGAGAGACAGTTCCGCTGCCCACAGATTCGGAAAGAACGCTTGGTATTCAGCCAGCCATCTCAGGGATGATTGTCACTTTGTATTCGCAAGAGTCTTGGCAGTATTTGTCACAGGCATTTGATGGAGCGTTCGATGGTGATGGCACAATCTTCCTGCTGCTGGCTGATTTCTATAACGATCGCAATCCCGATGGCGGCTACCTGACCAACATCAATGAGGCCAATTTCGCCATATCCTGTGCAGACAGAGCAGTTGCACCAGAGCGAAAAGAATTGGGTGTTGATATTGAAAAAGCGAGCGTAGTGTTCGGCAGATACTTCAGCTCTCCAGATATTTCTTGCACTGGCTGGCCGGAAGGTATCGGCATGGAAAAACTCGACTACAACGTAGAACTTGCAAATCGACCGATGGTGATTGGCACAACTGGCGATCCAGCTACTCCTTATGAACAAGCCCAGGCGCTAGCAGAACTGCTCGATGGACAGCTGCTTACTCTGACAGGCGAGGGTCACACCGCCTACGGCTCAAACCGATGCGTGAACTCTTTAGTCGATGCCTATCTTGAGGGGTTGGATCTAGGCACCACAAATCTCAACTGCCTCTAAAGATAGAGACCGGCCAGGATGGCTAGGTAAATTGCAATAAAAATAGCTGGCGTAACAAACTTCACAATTTCCAGCCAGGGCCTAAAGCTAATCACTCGACTGCGCAAGGCGGAAGATCCGGGCAGGGTCTTCAAATCATCGATCACTGACTGAGCCTGTGCTGCCGCTGAATATTCGGCAAGTGCCCCAAGGATTCCCGAAGCCAGCAGGATTAGCGCAAAAGCGTGAACCACAAACTGATTACTTTCAGAAATTGCAGGAGTTGCGATGGCTGCAAAAGCCAAAAGACCAGTGGGGGCTAGCTGGGCGAGGATGATGTGTAGCCGATTTCTTTGAAACTCGTGGATTAGTTCAGCCTCAGTCATGGTTGCTCCTAATTGATTCCATACAAGGTTAGGCGACGATGGCAAACAATGCGGTGCAGGAGTACTTTTCCCGCAAGTTTCGCCGCCTGCTTTCTGGAGCACCCGATGGTATTCCTCCTTGGTTGGAGGCAGTGGCGGCAGGTGATGATGCCGGCCTTTTTCTGCCCACTGATGCCCCATGGGTAGTGCACAGAGATTTTGCAACTTTGGTAGGTGGAATCAGAGCACTGTTATTGCAGGCTATGCATCCAGGAGCCTTGGGTGGAGTAACCCAGCACTCCAGGTATGAAGAAGATCCACTTGGGCGCTTATCCGGCACCATTCGGTGGCTTACAGTAACCACTTTCGGATCCTTGCAAGCTGTTCAGCAAGAGGCCAGTCGAGTAAATCGCATGCACGACAAGGTCAGTGGAAAATACCAAGATAAGCAGGGAAATTTGCAGGACTATCGTGCCAGTGACAAAGACCTTTTGCTTTGGGTCCACATCGCATTTATGGATTCTTTCCTTCGCTCACATCAGCTTTATTCGAGAGCAAAAATTCCCGGCGGAGCTGATGCCTACGTAAAGCTCTGGGGTAAATCGGTTGAACCGTTGGGTCTGACAGACGTGCCCGCTAACGAGTCTGAGTTATTGAAGACTATGAGCGACTATGCCTCAGTTCTAAATTGTGATGCGAAAGCTCTTTCAGTTATTCGGTGGATCAAAGACGCACCGCTTCCGAAGCCAGCCAAGCCTGTCTATGCATTGCTATTTCAGGCTGCGCTAGCTTCGTTACCAGAAGAAATACAATCCAAAATTGGAATGCGACATTTGCCGCTTTGGCTGCTGCGACCAGTCGTCACGAACTTATTGGCATTTGGGAGATTTATTATTGGCCCAGATTCACCAATTGAAGATGCCGCTATCGCTCGGCTCAAACGACTGGGTGCCATTACTAAACTCCAGTAGACTCACAAGCGCTATCGCCACCTTAGCTCAGTCGGTAGAGCAGCTCCCTCGTAAAGAGCAGGTCGACGGTTCGATTCCGTCAGGTGGCTCTTAGGTTTATCGAAACTCAGGAAAAACTAAATCAATCAGTTGAGGCCCTGCCACTAGCAAAACTGCCAAGACAAAGAGGATAAGCCCGACTTTACGCCAAAGCCTTTCCAGATCTCTTGGGTTTCGATTTTGCATCGCTCTCCCTCCTAATTAGATTCTCCTGCATTTTGGGGATTAGTTCTCTACCAAATTGGTTTATATGAGTATGTCTGCCTGTTCTCGTTGTGGGGTGACGTTTCACCCTGAAATCGCTAAGTGCCCAGTGTGCGGACAGGTGCGCGCTCGTGAGGAAAATAAGCGGCGCAGACTTTGGTATTTGGCAAACACTCTTCTTGTGACTTTTGTTGCTTTGGTGGTTGGTTTTCGAGCAATAACTGGGGGTGAAATTCAAGTTGGCATGTCGGATACCGATTGCACACAGGCTCGTTCTTTAGCAGAGGAAACACGCTACGCACTTGAGTCTCTGAATAGCGACAGAGCTAGGGCCATCACTGAACTCGAGAAGGTATCCCAAGAGTGGAGCAATCTGGCCAGCAACTATGTGCCTGGAAAGTATTCGTGGTCAACCTCTGGTAGAGAACACAACTGGCTTGAACGCTTAGCAAGCAGTACCAACGCTCTCGCTCGCGGCGATCAGGTAAAAGTCGAAGCGGTAGATAATCCGGTCAAGTATGTTTCGGAGCTGACTCGACTTTTTCCAAGGTTCTGCTCCTAAGCACTGGTAGGTTTTTCCCCTGGAGGAAAAATGGCAGGATCTAAATCTGCATTCAGTGAGGCAGAGCGCAACGCAATGAAGGAGCGAGCTAGAGAAGCTCGTGAGTTCAAGAAACTTTCCGGAGAAGACCAGGTTCAGCTGAAAATAGCCGAAATGAGTAAATCTGAACAGAAGCTGGCTAAGGGTATCCACAAGTTAGTAATGGGGATTTCTGAAAAAATCACTACTCGAACTTGGTACGGGATGCCGGCTTACTATGTGAACGACAAAGTTGTTTGCTTCTTTCAAGCCGGTAGCAAGTTTGATAGCCGCTACTCAACATTTGGATTTCAGCAAGCAGCAAAGCTAGACGACGGCCTCTTTTGGGCAACATCTTTTGCAATTCTTGAACTAAACGACGAGGTAGCGAAGAAAATAACCAAGCTAGTTAAGAAGGCTGTTTCCTAGTCCATTTTGCATTCCGGCTTACCACCGGGCAGTCGATGACGATTCTTGGCAATCCAGTAGTAGACAGTTTTTGCCAGAGATTTCACTACTGGTGCCTTCAAAATAAATCCGAAGATCGAAAAGATTGTTTTCGAATCAATTAGGAGCTGAGCGATTGCCTGAGCAGCCACTAGGTATTTTCCGTCTCGCACGTAGTAAACAGCTTTAGATGTCAACTCGGCACTGAGCCCGAGTGAGGGTAAATCGAGCTTCTGATAAGGCCGGATAGGCGTCAACTCCCGGGTCATCTTTCGCATAACCCGAGCCGCTGAACTGCAAAATGCACAGTCGCCATCGAAAATGAACACCCGTTCCATAAGGCAAGGCTATAGGACCAGCAGAGCTAGTGTCATTTTCTAAGGCCTCGGCGTATAGTTAGAGCAGTGGGCATAGATCTAAGCACTCGCAAAATTCACCCGACCAGGCTTATTGCTATAGCGTTCACATTGGTCATACTTCTAGGTTCGGCCCTTTTATCCACACCTTGGGCGAGCAAAAGTGAAACATCAATAAGTTACTTAGATGCCCTTTTTACTTCCGTCTCTGCAGTCACAGTAAGTGGTTTGGCTACCGTCGATACAGAAACCACTTGGACACTCTTTGGCCATGTAGTGATTGCTGTCTTGATGCAAATTGGTGCCTTCGGAATTGTCGGTTTTGGTGCGCTCGTTGTATTTCTAATTGAAGGACGCTTGTCACTAAAGGGTAAATTGACCGCCACCAATGAGTATTCAACTGGATCCGCTCCTGATGTTCGGACACTCCTAAAGCGGATTGCTCTATTTATGTTGGGTTTTCAGATTGTTCTTTTCTGTATTTTGTTTTACCGATTCATCACCGAATATGGCTACAACTTTAACAAGGCTCTTGGGCATGGACTTTTTCATGCTATAGCTAGTTTCAACAATGCAGGATTCGCTTTGTATAGCGACAGCATGATGAGGTTTGCTCAGGATCCATGGGTAATTGTTCCAATTTTTGCAACTGTCTATTTGGCGAGCCTAGGCTTCCCAGTATTGTCTGAAATTGCCGATCGAATTAGAGACAAAATTAGAAAGATGCGGAACCCAGGTACTGCAAGCTCGTTACCAATTCAGTGGACCCTAAATTCCAGAATAGTTTTGTGGGCAAGCCTTATTTTGATGATTTTGGGAGCAATTTACATTGGTGTTTTAGAGTGGAACAACCCTCGAACTCTCGGGTCTCTTAACTTTCCAAACAAAATCTGGGATTCAATTTTTGCATCTGTAATGCCTAGGACAGCTGGATTCAATTCTCTAGATATATCTGAAATGAATCCGGCTACTTGGCTCGGCATGAACGTTCTCATGTTTATTGGTGGTGCAAGCGCTTCAACTGCTGGTGGAATTAAAGTCGGAACATTCGTTGTTCTGCTATTTGTCGTTTACACAGAAATTCGCGGAGAGACTGCCGTAAACATTGGTAATCGGCGATTACCACGTTCTATGCAACGCCAGGCACTAGCTATTGTTGCCCTCACATCCACGGTCATTGTTGGTGCGGTTATGCTTTTGCGCCTGACAACATCATTTAGTCTTGATCAAATACTTTTTGAAGTGTTTTCAGCGGTAGGAACCGTAGGCTTAACTACAGGTATAACGGCTGAACTTCCTCCCCACGCAAAGTTTTTGCTTTCCTTACTTATGCTCTTTGGAAGACTAGGACCAATTGTTGTGGCAACGTCGCTAGCCTTGCGAAAAGTTCGACGGCATTACGAATTACCAAAAGAAAGGCCCTTAATTGGCTAAAGAATCAGCAAAAAAGAGAATCCTGCACAGCAACATCATGGTGATTGGCCTTGGCAGGTTTGGAACAGCGTTGGCCCTTGAGCTCGTGCGCACTGGCCATGAGGTTCTTGGCATTGATACTGACGAAAAAATAGTTCAGCAGATGTCAACCCAGCTAACTCACGCAGTGGTTGCCGATACAACAGATGAAGCCACACTTCGAGAGCTCGGAGCGGCTGATTTCGACTCTGCAGTTGTGGCAATTGGTGCTGACATCGAGTCGAGCATATTGACGGCATCCTTGTTGTTACAGCTTGGCGTGCCGAAGGTTTGGGCTAAAGCCAACTCCAGCTCACACGGAGTTATCCTCAAGCAGCTGGGCTGCCACCACGTCATTTTCCCTGAGGCAGAGATGGGCAAGAGAGTTGCACACATGGTTTCAGGCGAAACCCTCGACTATGTCTCAATTGATAGTGACTTCGTCATGGTGAAGACTGAAGTTCCACCGAGCTTTGATGGTCAAACCCTTGCAGATCTAAAGATTAGATCCACCTACGGCGTAACCGTGGTTGCTGTGACAAAGGGAGACGGTAAATATGTTCCAGCTTTCCCAGAAACAGTTCTAAATGAAGGCAACCAAATTGTGGTGGCAGGTCAGGTTGAGCCGCTCAATGAATTCTGCAAACTCGTCTAGAGAAATTTTAAGGAGAATTTGGTGACTGTTCTATTTTGGCTAATCAGCGCTCTTGTAGTTGGAGCGATTAGCTTTTTCTATCACCCATCTCTTGAGCTGGCAGCTGGTGGGCTTGTTATCGGACTTTCTCTCAATCTTTTGATCACTTGGTCTTCCGGCAAGCTAACGGGAACAAAGTGGTGGATTGGCCGAGTGGCACTCATCTCCATGGTCGCCGGTCTTATGAATTCAACAGCACTCGACGTTCTTTACTCGCTGCTGGCTGCACCTGCCGGCGGTCGACTAGCAATTGGATTCGAGACAGTAGCCGGTGGAATAGTGCTAACAGCCCTTGCTTACCTAAATCTTTTTCTTGGGTCTAAGAAAGAAGAAGATAGCGGCGGCAACAACTCCAAGCGATAACCAAAGCAGCCAGTAAAGGTTTGCTGGTTGTTCATTTGGAGAAATTAATCCCCCACCACAATCTGGATAAGCAAATGATGGATCAGAAACATATCCTGCGCTGTTTTCAACTTCGAAAGTAAACTCTCCGCTTATTGGATGACCATCTGAAGAGACCACGCGCCAGGTAACCTTATGGCTTCCGACCTGGTCCAAATCAGCGCTCAGCACACCGAAGTTTCCCTCGATTGGTAAGCAACCTGCGTACTTGACTGCGCCGTTGGGTCCGGTTACTACGATTTCATTCCCGGAGCCATCTTCCAGAGCCACCGGAGCTTCACTAAATTCGAGCCTTACCTCGACTACTCCTGCCGAGACTTGTTGCCCCTCAGTTGGGGATTGGCTCACCAATTCATCATGGGCGTTCGCTGGCTGTGAAATTGCTAATGCCAGCGCCAGAATTGAAATCGAGAGTTTATGCTTCATGAGTGAAATCTAACGCAGAACTGAGACCAATTCTTGCCGGTGTTGCCAGCGGCCTGGTGGTTGGCCTCCTTGTACTGCTCGGTCTTTTCCTCGGCCCGCTGGGGGGAGCAAATTCCAATTCCCAAGCAAGTGGCTCAGAGCAGGCGACACTTGAAGGTGATTCGTTAGTCGAGTCCGCAACACCAATGCCAACAGAATCTGCGGAGGCCATTCAGTGCTCTGTCGCGGAGCTTGAGCAAAGTCCTGAAATTCTTAATTTGCAGGCACAGGTAATCGATTCCTCAACAGGCTCTATCTTGTTTGAAAGAGCAAGTGCTACTCCAGCCAGACCAGCATCTGTGATGAAGCTTCTGACCGCGGCAGCAGCGCTTGAGACTCTCGGACCCAATTATCGAGTGACTACGCGCGTTTATGCGGACAGTAAAGATCCGTCAATTTTGTATTTGGTGGGTGCCGGCGATGTCACCTTGTCAAGGACAGCGCCAGGCGCAACCTCGGTTTATCGAAATGCCCCCAAACTTGCCGACCTAGTTAGGCAAATCACCAATAGCGCACCAGGACAAACTTTTAGTCAGATTGTTTTAGATAGCTCTCTCTACGGTGGACCCCAAGGTGAGTACCAAAGCATCTGGGATCAGCGTGGTCTCACCGAGGGATACATGTCATACGTCTCTGCCTTGCAGGTCGATGGCGATCGCGCTAATCCTGGTTCAAAGGATTCGGCAAGATCTAAGGATCCGGTGACAAAAGCAGGCGAGTACTTTAAGCAAGCATTGGGAGCGGCAGGCTCAACCGCAACCATCTCAAAAGGTGTAGCGCCAGCAGATGCTATTGAAATTGCCAGCGTTCGCTCGGCTCCACTTTCCACTTGGATTGACTACATGTTGGTCGTCAGCGACAACACCTTAGCTGAAGCTATTGCCCGACTGGTTTCCTTGGAAGTTGGTCAAGATGGAAGCTTTGCTTCGCTAACTCGCGCCTATCAGATTGCACTGGAGGGAACACGCATCAACCTTGCTGGCCTTAAAGTTGAAGATGGTTCTGGGCTGTCTCGCTTTAACCAAGTTTCACCGGTGACAATAAATGAACTTCTCAAACTTGTTGACACTAATTACGGCAACTTCAAAGTAATTCTTGATGGAATGCCCGTTTCAGGCACTCCGGGTTCTTTGGCTTACCGATTCGAAGACGCAGCAGGCAAAGTTGTTGCTAAAACCGGCTGGATCAGAACTGGCTATACGCTGGCGGGATTTCTTTATCCAGAGGATGGTTCAAAGCTGATTTTCACCGTCTTCAATTTAGGCGACTCGGTTGACCTAAGTCATCAGAAAGCGTTGGATGAACTGGTTCTTGGCATTTATGGCTGTGGCGCAAGTCTGGTGAATCAATAATGGCCAGAGCCCTTCTTGTGATTGATGTTCAGAATGACTTCTGCGAAGGTGGCGCACTGGCCTGTGAGGGCGGAGCTGCAGTCGCTGCGAAAATTACCGACTACCTACAAAAACATAAAGACCGCTATGACCTGATAGTTGCCTCGAGGGACTGGCACACACCCAACGACTCAAATGACGGTCACTTTCCACCTGCGGGCACGCAGCCGGATTATGTGAAGACTTGGCCGCTGCACTGCATAGCTGGTACCGAGGGCGCTAAGTACCACCTTAATTTGGATGAATCACTTATTGATGTCCACATTAAAAAAGGCCAAGGTGCGAACGGCTATTCAATTTTCGAAGGGACGACAGAAAGTGATCAGAGCTTGCTGGAGTTACTGAATCACAATTACATTTCCGCTGTTGATGTAGTTGGAATTGCTACTGATTATTGCGTCAGAGCTTCAGCTTTGGATGCTGTTCGGTCTGGCATAGAAACTAGGGTAATTAGTTCACTAACCGCAGGCGTTAGCCCAAGTTCGGTCGAGAAAGCTATTGACGAACTAATTGATTCGGGTGTGACAGTTGTAGCAGAGGCGTGAGAAGTTCTTTAAGCTCAAAAAATGCTCAATCAAAATGAGCTGGCTGGAAGATCTTTTTCATCTGTTTCAATAGCCGAAATAATCCTGGCTGCCACTTCTGCTGCTGTTTTTCCTTGCGGGAATTTCGGGGCAGTTCCAAAAATAGCTCGGTCGGCTAATCCAGTTTCGGTGTGACCTGGTCGAGCTGAAATTACTGTTGTCCCTGCTCGTCGCCACTCTCTTGCGACAGCCTGCAGAAAACCATTGATGGCAAACTTTGAAGCTGAATATGAAGCCAATGAAGGAAGAGCAGTCTCCGCAACTACACCCGTTAGATTTACAACGACTGAAGATTCTTTCTTTGCTAGAAGTGGTGCTAATGCACTAAGCAGCTGAATAGGACCCACGGCGTTAATAGAAAAGAGCTTTCCAACAATTTCTGGGGGCGTATCAACTGCCTCGCCAAATGCAACAACACCGCTGGCATTGACAATGCCATCAAGATCAGCAGATGCGCTCAGGTAATCGGTGAGGGTTTTGATGCTCTCAGGTTTTGTATAGTCCAGTAAAAGTCGAACTTCTACACCAGCGGGAATCCTTCCCGCCGATTCATTATTGCTTGCCGTGCCTAGTACGCTGGCACCTTTTTCCCGAAGCTGCCGAACGATTTCCGCTCCGAGGGCGCCCGAGGCTCCGCATACCAAAAACGTCTTTCCTGAAATATCCATCTTGGCTATAACTGGAAATCCGGCCCGCTTATTTCGGCTAGGGCGATATTTCTGAGTTTTGGGCATTACCTGGGCTGACCAAAGTAGTAATCAAATCGAAACATTTTCGACCCCCTCGCCAGCGGGGCTTCGACGGCTTCGAAGATAGGCTTAGGACCTGCAATGTCGCAGACAGAAAATAATTGGGTGTAATTGATGGCAGATTTTCAAGCGGGCCAGGGCTTGGTAGGGCAGGGCACTCAGCCTCTTTCCTCAGGCGTTTCCATCCGGGGCCTCAGTAAAAATTTCGGGGCCGTTGAAGCGGTTTCGGGGGTAAATCTAGATATCCCGCAGGGAGAGTTTTTCTCCATGCTTGGCCCATCAGGCTCTGGGAAAACCACAGTACTGAGAATGATTGCGGGTTTTGAATCAGCATCTGCCGGCCAAATTCATCTGGATGGTCAAGATGTCACTGAGCTGGCTCCCTTTGATCGCGAAGTAAATACTGTGTTTCAGGATTACGCCCTGTTCCCGCACATGAGCATTCAGGAAAACGTTGAGTTTGGTCTTAGGGCAAAAAAACTATCCAAAGAAGAACGAGCAGCCAAGGCTACCGAGGCAATTAACCAAGTCAAGCTGGGTCATCTAGCCGATAGATTGCCACACCAACTTTCTGGTGGCCAGCGACAAAGAATTGCACTTGCTCGTGCACTGGTACTTAGGCCCAAGCTTTTGTTGTTGGATGAGCCGCTCGGAGCTCTTGACAAGCAACTTCGAGAAGAAATGCAAGTTGAGCTAAAAAACATTCAGAGGGAATCAAAGATCACTTTTATCTTTGTCACGCATGATCAAGAAGAGGCCATGCGAATGAGTGATCGGATTGCCGTATTCAATGCAGGAAAAATTGAGCAGATTGGCACCCCGCAAGAGGTTTATGAAAAGCCCGCTACCGCTTTCGTCGCTGGCTTCTTGGGTAGCTCAAACATTATTGACGCTAATGCGGCAGCAACTCTGACAGGGACAAATCAAATGATCAACATCCGCCCAGAGCGAATCAAGCTGGTAGAAAGCAGCGAGAGCCTGGCCAGTGACGAGCAAGGCGTCCAAGCTGTAATCCGAGACACTGCTTTTTTGGGTGCTAACACCCTTTTCATGCTTGACGCAAATGGGCTGGCAATGATTGCTACCCGAGTAAATGAGGAATTACCTGGCGAAACCAAGGGTTTTGTCGCAGGTGATCGAGTGCTAGCCAAGTGGAAGAAATCCCACGTAACCAGCATTCCCAAATAATGAGAGGAAACAAATTGAAGCGTAGAAAACTAGCATTTGGTGCTCTGCTTGCTACATCTTCACTATTCCTAGCGAGCTGTGCTACTGACAGCGGCGAACTGACGCTGACAGTGCCAGATGTGCCAATGCAACAGGAACTGGGTGAATTTGAGGGCGAGCTGAACATCGTCAACTGGTCAGGCTTCGTCGAGCCTGCTTGGACTGACAAGTTCACCGCTGAGACTGGTTGCAAGGTAAACCCTCGCGTTGCTGGTACAAGCGATGAAATGGTTACCTTGATGCGTACTGGAGAGTACGACATCGTATCTGCATCTGGTGACGCAGCCCTTCGCCTAATCGTTGGTGGAGACGTTGCTCCACTAAACCTTGATCTAATTCCTAACTTCTCGGACGACATTGCGCCAGGAATGAAGGGTCAGATTTATGACACAGTAAACGGCAAGGCATACGGTGTTCCAATTGGCCGTGGTGCAAACCTTCTTCAGTACAACGAGACCGTCACTGGTGGGGCTCCTGAGAGCTGGAGCGTGGTTTGGGAACCAGACAGTCCATATGCCGGCAAGATCACCGCTTACGATGCACCGATCTACATCGCTGACGCGGCTGTTTATCTGATGTACCACAAGCCAGAACTGGGCATCCAGAACCCATACGCACTAGATGAGACTCAGCTAGCTGCAGCAGTTGACCTGCTAAAGCAGCAGAACTCAATCATCGGCGAGTACTGGTCCGACCCTGTCGCACAGATCACTTCCTTTGTGGGTGGCAACGTTGTAGTTGGAACCTCATGGGAAGTACTGCGCAAGTTTGCCGGTCAGGAAAACATCAAGACCACACTGCCAGTGGAGGGATCAACTGGCTGGTATGACGCTTGGCTACTTTCCTCCACTGCGAAGAACCCTAACTGTGCTTATGCATGGATGGACTACACCAGCACCGCAGAGGTCAATGGCGCAATTGCCATGAACTTCGGTATGGCTCCTGCCAACATCGCATTCTGTAAGTCAAGTCCAGAAGCTCAGGCTCACTGTGACGAGTTTGCAGCTGAGGATGAGGAGTTCTTCTCCCGCGTATGGCCATGGACTACTCCAATCGAAGAGTGTGTTGACGGACGTAAGGACGTCAAGTGCACAAGCTTCCAGGATTGGACTAATGCCTGGCTAACCATCAAGGGATAAAACTAGTTGCTGGGTGGGGGAGACCCCACCCAGCAGCAACTATTCAAGTTAGGAGGTAAAAGCATGGCTTCAATAATTGAAAAATCAAAATCAAGCCTCCCGCTGTCTTCCTACCTACATTTGCATCCCAAGGTTCGGCTCCGAGCTTTGCTAGCACTTCCGATGACCTGGCTTATCGGTGTCTACATAATCTCTCTGTTTTTACTCTTGATTACGGCATTTTGGTTCATTGATCCATTCACTTCTAGAGTTCGCCCCGGCTTCACGCTTGAAAACTTCATCAGCATTTTCACTGTTCCTGCTTATCTTTCAACCTCTATCAGAACTCTGCTAATTGCCCTGGCGGTAACGGCGGTTTGTATTGTCTTGGCCATTCCACTTGGCATCTACATGGCAAAGCTCGCTAAACCTTGGGTTAGAAATCTTCTGGCTGTTCTGATCACGCTGCCACTCTGGGCAGGTTACCTGGTAAAGCTCCTTGCCATGCGCCTTACGTTCACAGAGAACGGCTTTATTAATTGGCTACTTGACCCACTTGGCATTTCCGGTCCAGGATTTGGTATTCCCGTAGTCATCCTCACTCTGACCTATCTTTGGTTTCCATACATGGCGCTTCCCGTGTTTACCGCGATTCGTCAAATTCCAACCAACCTGTTTGACGCAGCGGCAGACCTAGGGCAAAAAGCCTGGCCGACCATTTTTAGAGTGGTGCTGCCTCTGATCACACCGGCAATCATTGCGGGATCTGTCTTCACATTTTCCTTGAGCTTGGGCGACTACCTAGCCGCTCGATTTGTCGGAGGTTCAACACAAATGATTGGCAGCATCATTGCCGCAAACATTAACCTGAATCCACCGGTTGCGGCTGCTTTTTCGATGGTTCCTATCGCTTTCGTGGTGATGTATTTGCTGGTGGCTAGGCGAACCGGATCATTGGAGAGAATGTAATGCTGAGATTCTCAAAGTTATCAAGAGCCGGAATGTTAGTCATTATCGGACTGATTCTGGCTTTCATGTACATCCCACTTTTTATTTTGATGCTAAACGCCTTCAACGAAGCCCAAGTCTCCTCTTGGCCAATTGCTAACTATTCACTTCGTTGGTGGGAAAAAGCTGCGGAGTTAGAAGCCATTAGAAATGCTTTATTGAACTCAGTTTTAGTTGCACTTGGAGCAATGGTGGTCGCTTCCATTCTTGGAACCCTGACCGCTTTTGCATTGTCTAGATTTGAATTCTTTGGAAAAACCACTGTAAATCTTTTGGTTGTTTTGCCAATTGCTTTGCCTGGAGTAGTAACCGGCGTTGCCTTTAGTAACACCTACAGCAATTTCCTAACACCCGCTGGGATTCAGCTTGGCTATTTCGGCATGATTGTCGCGCACGCGACTTTTTG
>JACCDY010219250.1_pt1 | contig 20474 bp, 27 predicted proteins | sample 7446391 | NCBI WGS metagenome assembly JACCDY01 (sample SAMN15323451, study PRJNA562643) | freshwater metagenome | isolation source: river surface water | place: USA:Blue River Watershed | collected 2017-08-18 | reverse complement strand
ATCGGGCTTATCTTGCGCGAATTTGACAAAAGTCTGAATCGTTAAGTCGATCCGTTTGCGCGGCTGGTTGCGGTTGCCGTTGAAAACGATGAATTTGTCTTTAGGCAGACCCAATTTGTCCCGTGCTTCATCACGAGGCATCGGGCTGAACTTACTGAGATCCACTCCGTGAGGGAGCACGCCTAACTTCGCCGCGTGCACACCGTGATCGATGATCCGATGCGCGGATCCGACAGTAAATGTGACAGCGAGATCCCAGTGAGGGATGTTGCGCAACATGTCGGGGTAATAGCGCTCGCTATCCACCGGGAAATACGCGATGAACTTAAATTTGAACTTATCTTTTAGGAACTGACAGCGTTCCCAAAACTGATTTACAACCCAGATGTCGTTGAGGCAGATGATGACGTCTGGTTGCACTTTCTCGATGACTTCCGGAACACGCGGAATCCCAAATCGATCCGGACAGTGCAACGTGGACGCCGGATAAATCTTATAAGGTTTATCGTGAGGGTCCCCGGCGTAGTTAATACCTAGAACAGTCACTTCGTGTTCTTTACACAGCACATCTAATACACTATGAGTTACACGTGCAAACCCAGTGTTACTGCAAATGTCTCCGTACCAGAGAACTTTCGCCATTCTTGAGGTATCCTCTTGATACGGGTAATATAGCAACACTGTCAATTTACTGACATGCCGAGCCGGGAAACTTTCGCTTACCGCCGCGGCGCTCAGATGCGTGCTGTGCGCGCACAAGAGAGCACAGTAAACTCTCTTGATTCTATTTACTCTAAAGCGGCTGACGATTTTCAGACGTTTTGTACGATTCTGGACAAACCCCCAGCAAAACACATGCTGGAGTGGCATCACCACCTGATAACGGGAGAATCCAACAAGTACTTATTAGATATTGCTGGACCTAATCTCGATATTCTGAGCCCTCGTGGCAGCGCTAAGTCTACTGTACTTAACTTATTTACTGCTTGGATCATCGGTAGGCATACAACCGCTCAAAGACCGCTACAGATTATCTATGTTTCTTACAACATCGCCACGGCTATTCCTAAAAGCCGAATTATTCGGCAGCTGATCGACTCTCCTGAGTTCCGTAAGATTTTTCCGCGGGTGCAGCTGAAGTCCGGCATGCAATCGGACATCGGTTGGTCGATTGATTTCGATTATGCGGGTATTCCGCGAATCGGTGATGAGGAATTCACCTTGAGGGCGGCTGGTCTTCGGGGTTCTATTACTTCTAAGCGTGCACACCTAGTTATTGTTGATGACCCTATTAAATCCAGTGCTGATATTAAGAACCCGGCTATCCGGGATGAGATGAACAACAACTGGTCGTCCGTTATTGCACCGATTATCTTCGAAGGCGGTCGTTCTATTTGTCTGGGGACCCGCTTCCACCCTCTGGACATCCATAAAACCATGTTTATCCCTGCTAAAGGGTGGAAACAGGTGACTCAGGAAGCTATTACATACGATAACAAGGGGGAACCCGTCAGTTACTGGCCTGAACAGTGGTCCGCTGATTATCTATTGGGTCAGAAAGAGCTGGACCCCGTGGCTTTTGCGTATCAGTACCAGCAACAGCCCGTGATGACCTCTGATTTGGTCGTTTCGCCTGATTTGCTCGTTAAAGGAGAGGTTGTTACTGAATTCGACAGCCTTGCAGTCGGTATTGACCTCTCCGCGAGCAAAAATGAGACCAGCGATTACACAGCCTTCGTTTTAGGGGGTCGTTTAAAGGATAAATATTACATAATCGACGCGCATCAGTGTCGCTCTATAGGAAACCTTGAAAAAATAGATCTTTTGTGCGATATGTTGCTTGAATGGGGCATTCTGACGCAACACGACGGGCAGTACATGCCTACGTACTCTACGGTTACCCTCGTAGTTGAATCCGTGGCATATCAAGCCTCCCTTGCGGCGGATTTACGAAGAGTTTTGATAAACGACAGGGATTTAGGTAATTTACATATTCACGAGGTCAAGGGATTTCGAGGGGACAAGATCGCGCGCTTCCGCGGAACTTTAGGTTTGCTAGAAAACAAGAAAATTACGTTCAATAAGTACCGGAAGTTCGATGCTTTGTTCGATCAGCTGATCAACGTCGGTGCCACAGCGCATGATGATCTTTTAGACGCTTACACTTGGTTGATTACTTTCCTGCAGCGTCGAGGGGAATTTTCAATTGAGTACTGATTCTGCCCCCGTGGAAAATACTACAGTGCAAAAAGTTCTCGGCCCAGCCGAGCCTGATATGACGGGCAAAAAAGTATGGGTTGCTATAACGGCTCACAGTCCTTTAAGTCGTATAGACCCTTTAATTAACGTTGTTAGAGCTTATAACGCTTTTGTTTGCGATGTTTGCATACATGTTTATATAGATTACGCCTCCCAAGCTTGCGTTGAGGACTTATTAAAAATCCTAGAAACAGTCTCAACTAAGACTGTTGAGATAAAAGTCGCTTCTCCTGAATATGAAAATTGGTACCTTACTTGGGCTCACAAAACTGATTTAGCTCTCGCTGTTTTTAACCGTGCTGCAGACTTTTATATCTACCAAGAGAACGATATGGTTCTCCTTTGGGACAATTTTGTTTACTGGGCTCGCTGGAAGCCGCGTCTCGCTCAACTAGGTCTAGAGCCTGGTTTTGTTCGGTATGAAGTATTCGAGAATCAAAAAATAGCTTTTGATAATTACTATCCGTATTCTCTATCAAAAGAAACACCTAGTATCTGGGGATCTGTCGGGTTCACGGTACCCAAACTTTTAGTTGTTGATCGTGAAGTTCACTTTTTTGTTCAACTAGCTAATCCCTATTACGGGGCAATGATCCTCGATCAAAGTGATGCTGAAAGTTACATCCGTTCGGACAGTTTTGATCCGGAGAAAAGCTACGCCAAGGTTGGGATCCGAAATTGGCCCATCGCGGACCGTAGTTCGTTGGGGTTGACGTTTGAAAGTGTTCCTTCAGGGTATGAGCACAGACGTTGCGTTCCTGTGCGAAAAGAAAACGGAATGTACAAATTACACTCCAATGGCTTAATCAGACACGATGATCTCAAATATTCTCCAAAGTTAAAAGAACTTCACGGAAGTTTGTTAGACTGTGATTATCTGTTGAGTCTGGTTTAAAGTGGCTGGCGGAGGCGCTGCCTTTGTGACCGTCGGATACCAGCTCCAAGGAAGAATCTTGTATCAAACGCTCAGCAGAGGCGACGCTTACAGGCTCCGAAAGTTTATCGAGACTCACCGTGGAACGATTTTTTGGTTCAATCCTGCCTGAAAACGATGCTGTGCATCACCCTAAGCACTATACGCAAGGAGCTATCGAGTGCATTGATGCTTTGAAGGCTGCTTTAGGGGCGGAGGGGTTCAAAGCATATTGCCGCGGAGCCTGCCTCAAATACCTGTGGCGCACAGAGCATAAAAACGGGCTTGAAGATCTTGAAAAGTGTGCGTGGTATTTGAGCAAGTTAATCGAAGAGACGCGAGAATCGACTACACTACACTGAGAACTTTTTTTATTATGGATGTTCGAGCTTTTGGGGGATATTACGGCTTCAGTGCTTCCCTTCCTTACGCAAGCGGTTTTTTAGTTAACGCATCAGGAACTAACGTTAACTTTCCCGCATGCCGGGGAATTTATGTCGAAACTGCTAACAAGAGTCAGGATAAAACATTGGTTGTAACACTGGCTGACTCCCCAAATAGTCCTCTTACTTTTCAGCATATACGAACTGACGTTCACCTGCCTCTTTCAATTACCTCTATTAGCGGAATTAGCACCATCGATCACGTTTACGTGCTCTACTAATGGCTGAAATTGCTACCAAAAAAGATCCCGAAAAGTGGGCTCGCGCAAAAGCCCGAGCACGCAAGAAATTAGGCGGGCACAGCGCTCGTGCGATGCAGCTTGCGACTAAGTACTATAAAGAAGCGGGCGGACGTTACGAAGGTGCTAAATCTTCGTCTAATCGACTTTCTCGCTGGGGTAAAGAAGATTGGCAAACTCGTGAAGAGTATGAAGAGGAGTCTAAGTAATGGCCTCAAGCTATAGCAGCTCGGACTTAGCTAAGCTTTTTTCTGGCGGTAAAGATAGTTTCCGAGAAGATGTTCTCGATGAGACTACTTCTGAAAAGCTACTTGATCAGCTTTATGCGGATTCTTCAGATGGTATCGGACGTCTAGATTTATGGAGCCGCGTTTTGGATGCGACCAAGGATGATTTATTAAATCTTGCTTCAGCTTCGCGGAGGACTATATCGCCAACGCAAACATCTGACTCTTATCTGTGATGGCGGATTTAGCTCGAGAAAAAGGACGAACTGAGCGGTATCTGCCTAAAGCTGCTTGGGCTTCCTTGTCCCGTTCGGAACGCCGGGCTACCGACGAGGCCAAAAAACGGGCCACGCGTGGCGATAAACCTGTAAATACGCAGGTACCTAATACCGCTAAAGCTCTCGAAGCTCGGCGCCGCGCATCTGAGTATATTAGAAGGAAGACATCCTGAGGACATGCGCACTCCTTTTGGTCAAGCTGCGAACTTTTTTGGTCGTGCGTACGCTGATCAAGAAGAGGCTGCTTTAGCTCAAGATACTGACGATAGTCGTTTTGATATATCCCCAGATTCTGATTTGAGGTTCGAGAATCCAAATATCGGTGCTGTCCCTCCTTCTTTAACTGGTCGTCCTTCGTCCGAAAGTTCCGCCAATAACTACGTTCGCGGTATGAAGGAATCTTTGCTGGAGACCGCTCGCGAGAAGCGTCGCCCTACCAACGGAAACCCTGCTTTCCGCGCCTCTGGCGGAGTTAACACCGCAGTTCAGCGCTAATATGCTGACAGCTTTCAGGCTGTCATGCTGTTTGATTGTTTTTTGTATTTTGATGAAAAAGAGCTTCTTGAGCTGCGCATAGAACTTTTAAAAGATATTGTAGATGGTTTTATAATTACAGATGGTGACCGAACGTTTAAAGGCGATCCTAAGCCTTTTACGTGCGTTGACACCATCAGAGAACTTGGATTACCGGAGGAAAAGATTCAGGTCCTCCACGTGGAGCTTCCGACACCCGAGGATATTCCTAATCCCTGGGCTCGGGAGTATGCGCAACGCGATGCGCTTGGGGTGGGTATGCGGATGACACCCCCTGACTCGGTGTTTTTCTTTAGCGACGTAGACGAAATCCCAAAACCGGAAGCTCTTCTTGAAGCTGTCGAACTGGCTAAGAAGAATCCTTCCCGTTGCGTGCGGCTCTCGATGCCGATGTTTTACGGTCGCGCAGATTTACGCGTAGTCAATCCGGAGGGCAGTCCTTACGAAGCTCCGAATAATTGGACTTGCGGAACAGTTGTTTTACACGAGCATCTAGATCAAACCCCTTCCCAGATCCGTTGTAACCCTAATGACACCGTGGTGGGGAACTGCGATGCTGGCTGGCACTTTAGTTGGATGGGTGATGCTGCTCGCATGAAGCGAAAAATTGCTTCATTCTCTCATTGTTATGACGTTATACCTAATGCAGTAGCTCCTGCTGATAGTCAGGAAATGCTTGACTTTATCGATTCGTATCGGGCAAAAGCTGGTGCCACGGATCCCTTGGGTCGTACTGACCATATTTTGGAGCCTTATCCGCACGAACTTTTACCGGAAAAATTGTTTAAACTTGAGAGAGTTAAGCAGTATTTGTTGCCGTGACTTCCGAGGTGCCGTCCGCTCAAACTGCGACTGCTGAGACGACAGAAACCCGTGTTCCCGGCATGCGTCAGCGTTTTGCCGGGTTGGGTTTGAAGAAAGCAATTCGACAGGCAGGAACGACTCTTTCGAAGCGAGAGGCGCAGGTAATTGCGAGGCAGAGCAATAAGTCCGTAGCCGAAGTTATGAGCGGCGCCGTTGATCAAGGCGTGGCTTTAGGTTCCAATCTCGTTAATAAATTCAATCGTGGGAAACTGGGTCCCAGTTTTTCAAACTCGCAGTATTTGTTAGGGGGGATGTTTAGGCCGCCGGCAACAACCGGTGTAGCTAAAGCTCTTCAGAACCTGCAACCTCTGCAAGGGGTCAGCATGCCTACAGGCAGTGTATACGCAGGAAGCACAGCTGTCACACGAGAAGGTCAGACCACTTTTAACCCGGTGGTCCTTCCGAAAGCTGTTTTAAAAGGAGCGATGATGAATATCTCCGGGGATTTGGGGTACAGTGCGCCTACCCAAAGCGGAACTTCTGGGGAAGCTGCGGCCACGGCTGCGTCTACTACTCCATCCGCACCGGCTCAGGCCAAACGAACCACCGCTAAGCAAAAGGCTAAAAAAATGATTCAAAAACGACAAGCAAAGCGGTCGCAAAAATGAAGACGGCGCTACTCGGGTTCTACCTTATTTAAAGTTTCATAGGATTTGTAAACGACATGGCGGCTGATACTCTGGGCGTTCGTCAGCGGTTCACTGAGATCCTGGAAGCCTCTAGGACTCAAGATCGCTCGCGCCAAGCCGCCACCATGGTTGTGCTTGGTCATATTCAGCAGATGACACTGCTGATGATTAAAAAAGGCTTGTTTTTCTACTGTGAACAAGATACATACAGAGCTAGAACGCAGTTCCTTCAGGATCTTATTGATTTAAATAAACTTGATATCCGTTTTCCGGCGATTATTCGTAATTTCCTTATCGACGGCTGTGGGCTTTTCTATTTTCGACCAGACCCCAAACTTAAATATCAAATTTACTTTTTCACCAAAGATCAGTACCGGGTATATCACGATATTAACGGTAATATAGAAGAAGTTGTAATTATCTACAGCTACAAGGTTCGCAACACGACACTAGGTCTACCTTCCGATAGTTATGGGATGAACGAACGGTATGTTCGTATTTCCATTACTAATGATCGTATTGATGAATTCGAAGCTAATACAGAACTTAGTTTCGAGTTAGAGCCAGGGGCTGTCCTTACTCCTAAAAACAGCCGCCCCAATACTCTGGGGTTTATTCCAGCTGTTGAAGTTTTAAACAAACCAAACAGCAGCGGCACAGAGGGCGAAGGTGAGTTTGAGCCCTTCATGGAGCAAATTGTGCTTCATGATCAGATGATGCGCAACATTGCCAAGAACATCGAGTTCTTTGGTAATCCGACGCTCATCAGTTCGCGTCCACGTAGTGATCTGGTCGAAGCTGCGGATGAAGGACGTACATTCCGACCGACTATCAGTAGCCAAAGTGGTTTCGCTGGTCGGGACACACCGTCGACTCGGGTGTCGGAGCCTTTCGGTTCTGGCTCCACCCTGGGCGGCCTAAAAGTTCCTCGGGTTATTGCGAACATCGAACCCAATGACCGTGTGGGCTATATGACGCCCGACCCGGTTAACGGGGATATGAATCGTTACGCATTGTTGCTTCGTGAAGAAATTCGTACGGCACTAGGCGGTGTTGATGAGATTTCGATCTCAGCCGGTGCTACTGCAACAGAAATTAAAGGTTTGATGGGTCGCGCTCAAGCGACTGCTTTGCGGAAAAATAAAAGCTTTTTGACGTACGGTTTTTGTCGTTTGTTGGAAATGATCATCTTCCACCAGGAAGAGATCTTCCGTGAAAGCTTTATTGCGGTAACGGGGATGAAAGCCCCTAAACCTCCTAAAGAACAAACCGCGGAAACTGTTGAGAAATATCAAATTTCTCAAAACAAATTTGAGGCAAAAGTCGAAACGGAAATAAGGAAAGCCTTAGAGAACAACGATGTTCCTTCCGGGGTTTACGGTCTACCTCCTGACGGAAATCGTGATGTTACTTATAGATTCCAGGGCGATGTCTACGAAGATACGGCGTATGACATTAACCAGAAGTCAATCGTCGTACGAAACCTCCAAGAACTCGGGGTAGACAGCGTCGAAGCACTTAAGTATCTGTTCCCCGATAAGACAGATGCTGAACGTGGTGAGATGTTGAAGGGATTCCCCTTCCGCATGATTCAACAAACGCAAGGCGCATTCCAGCAATTTTTAGTATTATTAAGTCAGATGTTGCAGACGCCACATCCCCTTGCGCCGAACCAACCCTTAGCGGCTGACCCTCGGCTAAACCTGACCGGCCTGTTATACAGGACGTTCGATCACCTTGCGCAAGAACTGACTTACTCGGGCAGCTATGAGCCAGCAGATCCCAGCTTCGATCCCGAGCCCGGTCTCCCCGGCGGTAGCGGCCCCTCAGGCAGCACCCTCGGCGGATATGGGCTCAACAGCCTACCCGCAGTGGGTAGCCAATACCCAGGGGGTGCCTTCGGTGGCTATGCCCCAAATGCAGTCGCCGGCAACACCGGTTACGGCCCCTTCTACCAGCAACCAGTACAACCAGTCTCCGTCAGTCTCCTCCCCGTCCAACCCGTGGGAAGCAGCGATGGGCAGCCTGGAACGGGTGGTTTCTCGGATCTCCCCGTCCCCCAGCCAGGCACAACAGTATCCTCAGTACCAAATGGTGCCGCAGGATACTCAACAGTACAGTCAGAATTTACAGGCCCAACCCTGGCTGTACCAAGCGCCTACGGATCAGCAGATCTCGTACAACAGCGCGTATACAATCCCGACTTCCTATCCGACTTCTACGGAAGCGCAACCCGCTCAACTAAGCGAGGAAACAAGCGCCGTAGTTAACCACTTCGGTATTGAAGCCCCTGCGATTCTGAATGAGTACGCCGTTACTCTGGAAGATACGCTGATTCAGCAGAACGAAAACATGGAAGCCCTCGCTCTGCGAGCCGGCGCCATGGAGCACATTCTGACTGATCCCGATCAGCTGGCTGACTACACCAATCGTTTCTTCACGGAGGTCTACCCCGTGGATGACGAAATGGAGTATGGCTACGGTCAGCAGTACGAGCCTCAGTACGATCAGTTCCCCGCTGTTCCCGCTTCCACCACCGGCGGTGCCCGCGGCGCTGATCCTGAGTCTCAGTGGAATGGTTTCACTCAAACCATGGATCAAAGCCCCGAGAACGCTTGGCGCTATCTGTCTCAAATGAGTCCAGAAGCTCTGCGTAGCAAGCTGTTGTTCCTGGACAACGCTTGAGCTAGTATCCTTTCGGAGGATTCAAGGGGAACCCCGTCTGTTAGGCGGGGTTTTTTCTTGTTAAACTACTTTTAGCTTTACCGTATAACTTTGGCTCCCTTCCGAAGCGAAGCTCAGCGCCGCAAATTCTACGCAATGAGCGAACGCGGTGAAATTTCTAAGGACAAAGTAAAAGAGTACGAAGAAGAAACTAAAGGAAATCTCCCTGAGCGGGTGAAGAAGAAAGAGAACATGGTTAAAGCCAAGCGTAAAGCGGAAAAATTCGCCAAAAAACGCGAGGAAACCCGTCGTGGCTAACTTGAACCGTCGGTCTAACGCCGCTTTGACTCCGAGTGAGTCTATTGCGGCGCTTCAATCTGAGTTAAACGCTCTCCGAGAGCTTTACGTCAGGGATATGGAGAACATCAGCGCAGATATGCAGACACTCAGTAAAAAAGTCGAGTCTCAACCCGCCGCTGAAGGTTGAATTTAAAAGTTTTATAATATATGTAACTCCCAGGGGCCGTCATGTACACGCCGTTAAGTAATTGGCGTTATGACAGCGGTTTCCACAGGATTCAGAGCGGGCCGGATCACGAAGGTTACCGTGTCGTCAGCTCCGGAATCGTCGATACGGGAGCAGATATCGGAATTATTGCGCCGGGGGCTCCTAATAGCGGACTCTGGTACAACACAGATGATTGGCGGGCGGTACCAAGCGCTGTTTCCGGTTATTGGACCAATTATTCGGATGTTGACTACGCCCCTAGCGGCGCTTTAAGCAGTTACGTGGGGTATCGCCCGCTGGGCGTTTCGACGATCGCTAATGCAAAAGTTTCTACGTCTTATGGACCTCAATTTGGGTTGAGGACCACCGGGCAATCTACGTATTTCAACGGTGTTGCACCGGCATCTCAAGCGTACACGCCATACAACACTCCAGATGAAAACACGGCAGCTCAGGGGTATACCGGAGGCGGTGTAACTCACGGTCGGTATGAGGGAGGCATTCTCACGAATCCGACTAACGACACCTCAGGATCCCGTGCCGCGTGGATCTATAACCCCCCTGTTTATTGCAAAACCTACACTGAAACGGTGCGCAGTACGGCTCCTGGTTTGATGTCCACGGCTCTTCGGTACATATACCGCGGTAAAGCCGGAACGTATGTCTCCAACTTCGCGGCCATTTATCACCAGCTGCCCGAAGGTGTTAGGTCGATGGTGCGCACGTATTCGCCTACTGTTAATTCCAGCAACCAAAAATCGATTTGACCGCTAAAAATGCGACAAGCTGGTTTTGTTCAGCTTGTTTTCTAGTTAAATTAAGTATGTAGTTCTTCGGAGGTTGACGCTTTGTTCGTCGATAATGACTTCCCGAAGCTGCTGGGCGCTGAATTATACCGTCCTCACCCCGCTTACGTGGTGGAGATGGCAGCAGAGCCTGTGGTTGTTCATGATTTCTCTAAACAACCCGGCCAGACTGTTCAGTTAGACCGGTATCGCTTCTGGGGCAATCCTGGCTCTAAAGAGAGCCGGGAGCGCACTGCCGAGCAAACCATCGGCACGGCTAACAGCCGCAACATTGTTAAGGACAAAGTGCTCGTGACCCTCCGCGAGTACACTGGTCCTGCTGACCCGAGTGATCCCACTCAGCCGAGCACCTTCAAGATTGCTCGCGAGACTCTGATCACCGCTCAGCGTCTGCTGCTGGATACCGGTAACCTCACCGCTTTCCACCAGTCCATCGGTTCTCTGACCCTGCTTGACGACTATCGTCGTTGGCGCGACCGGGTGTTCATCAACGAACTCCTGAAAGCTGTTTCCAAGGGTCAAGCTTCCGACAGCCAAGGTGGTTACTACTACCCCGGCGATCTCGCTGTTGGTAGCCTCACCTATGCCAACGCCGAACAAGCCAAGTTCGACGTTAAGGATGACCTGCTGCGCGTGGTGAAGAGCCTGCGTAAGCGGAACACTCCTACCTACCAGGACGGTTTCTATCGCTGCGTTTGCGATCCTACCTTCCTGATGCACCTGCGCCAGAACAGCGACTTCCGCGAAGTTGCTCGTTACCCCGGCAACGGTCAGATCAACCCTCTCATGTCCTCGATGCAGCCTAACGCTGCCATCTACATGGGTCAGGGCTTCGGTCAAGCCACCTTCGTGGCGGGCGAGCCGATTATGCCCACGGGTTTTGTGTTCGAAGGCGTTCGCTTCTTCGAATCCACTAACATGCCCTCTCAGAGCCAGACTGCCACCATCGGCGGCACGTCTAAGGCTTATGAAAGCGCAATCGGTATGTTCTTCGGTCCCCAGAGTGTTGGCGTCGGCATCGGCGGTAACAATGCTCAGGTTCTTCTGAATAACAACGACGATTTCAGCCGTTTCATCATGATGATTTGGAGCCTGTACGCAGGTTTCGAACTTCTGAACGCTGACTTCGCGACCATCGCCTACTCCTTTAACGCTTGAGGAGGTAACTAACGATGGCCATCAACCCTAACCAGATCTCGGTTGCCAAGATTTATCCTGGTAACTACACCAACGTTCTTCGTTACTGGCACGAAGCGAAGTCCGTTGATTTCCTCAACGAAAACGGCACCAGCGAGACTCTCGCCAACCAACCCGTTGGCGGTCCTGTTGGCGTTATTTTCCGTCCCGGCTGGATTGCTCAGCAAGCTGTCGGTTACGTAGACCTGTCTTACCAGGCTCTGGGTTCCGTCAACCAGCTTGAGTATTACACCAAGCCTTACGGTTCCGGTCTGAACGGTGACAACGTCGCCTTCACCACCGGCAACGTGATCATCCCCTCTCCGGATTATCACAAGGACGTGCGTGCCGACATTGCTGACGGCATCACTGTTCCTTCTGGTGCTTACGTGTACCGCGTGGGTCTCCGTATCGACGGCGGCGACGTGGTGTCCAGCGGTGTGGGCGGCGGTTCCGCTACCCCCACCCTTGGTCTCGGTCCCGCACTGGGCGTCGGCCTCACCGCCACCCCTTCGGCCAGCGGTTTCTTCGCTACTGTTGTTGGTTCCAACAGCCGTATCGAGAACGGTTCGTTCAACTCCAGCAACGCCTGGAATGACGCGAACATGCACGCCGTTACCTCCGCCACTACCTACAAGCTCTCCACCGTGGGCAACCTCGGCGGCGCAGCTGCTTCTGGTTTGGCTCAGGCTTCCGGTGTGTACGACCCCCGCGCCAAGACCGGCAAGCTGCTCGGCAAAGACAAAGCTCTGGCAATCTGCGAAGTTTGCTGGCTTGTTCCCGACGAGCCGCCCAAGCGTTCCGACGTGGCACTCCAACCCGCCGGTGTTGTCGAATCTTCGATCTACACCAGCACCTCTCCTTCGGCCTGATAAACTTAATCGGATGTCGACGGACACCCCCTCTTCGGAGGGGGATTTTTTTTACCTAATTCCGATCGATTTGCGCAGTAGTTCTTTTTTGATCTCCTCCAAGCGATCTTCCGGATTAATGCTGTATGTTTTGCCGGTCTCCACAAGGTCTACCAAAGATCTAGCCCAGTTTTCTGGGTTGACGTAGTCCAACATTCCTGCTGTACGGCTCAATGTTTCCGGACTGAATCCTCCTCCTGCAATACCTAGGCTGCGATGAACATCCCGTCGGGACTGGGCTTCCGGAGTTGCCTGAGGCTTAACTGCGTATCGAGTTACAGCCGGCGCCACTGTGAGAATGTCGGCAGGTGGAAGCGCACTCGCAGCGAAACCAGCTCCGCCCACTGCAATACCTCGTGCCGCGGCGCGCCTGGGCGACATTCCCGCTTTAATGTTCGAGCTTGTTTCACCAATGACGTTCAGCACGTCTCCGGCAAAAGGAACTGCGTGTAAGAACCGTTTTGCGGGTGGCGGGATTTGAGGGAAACCCGGTAAACGAAAGTTGAAAGGCACCTACCTTAAGACCGTACACCTATTGCCAGTTTAAGGTAAGATACCGTTCAGATACTGTTCACATAATGACTGTGACTCAGGTTAAAGAGTTTACGTACACTCCTAATGGTGTCAAGATCGAAGTCGTTAGCACGCATGACGATGGCGAGTACATGATGGTGCGTTCTATTACTACCGGTAAAGTTTTCTTTGCGCATCGGAATCAAGTTATCGAAGAAGTGCGTGAAGCTGAACCCGAAGCTGCTCCTTCTAAACAACGGCGCGGACGTCAGTTAGTTAAACCTGAAGTGCCTGCATTTAATCGAGTCAACATCAACACAGCGCCTCCTCAGTTACTGACTCAGGTACTGAAAGGCGTGGGCATCAAAACAGCTACAGATATAAAAGAGTTGCAGCAGAGTATGCCTGGCGAACGTTTTACTAAGCTCGATCAGTTGAAGTCCATTAAAGGTATTAACTGGGATGAGGTTCTTGAGGATGGGAATGTGTATGTGGAATAAAGTTTAAATACGCAAATTCGCCGAAATACTTAAGAGCCGCTTCGTTATATGCGATAGCGGCTTTTTCTTTTGTATCGAATCTCCCTAAGTTTATTATTTTACCGTCAACGTGTATGTGTGTTTTCCATTTTTGTCTATTTTTATCCCAGCAAACTCCTTTATAACCGGACGTATTATTTTTCTGTATTTTTTTATTTCTTTGATTTTGGTTGACCGTCGCTAATCTCAAATTTACGGCTTTATTGTCTGTCGAATTTCTATTCGCGTGGTCTACATCAAGATGCTCGGGATCTTTGCCGGAATTTAAAAAGAAAATAACTCTAGAGTTTAAATAAAGAATATTTCTGAATCTAACACTGTAGTTTTCGCGATTTCGATCTGAGACTTTCCATTTACACCCTGCTTCATCCCCCATTTTTGCTCTACCATTTACAGTTCTTATCCAACGTAATCCGGTTTTCGAAGACGGATCTACCTGAAGGTATTCACCTATATCTTCCGGTATTCCGTGTCTCATTTACAATAAAAGCATAGCGGAGGCTTAGTGTAGCATGGCTCAGTTAACGCAACAGGAGTTAGAACAACTTCAGAGTTACCTTGCTCAGCAGGGCGTTGTCTTTCAGCCTGACACTACCGATGCTACTAAGAGAGAGGTAATCTACGCCGCGGTTAATCAGCTAACTAGAAATAGTGCCCAAGTATTTGGTTATAGATTAGATGATTTCAACTTTAGTCGGGTAGCTTATTTCTTAGGTTACAATTTAGCTACTGTGCCGGCTGGAGATTATGCCCGTTTAATGGAAGCTTGTAACAGCATTCCTAGTGAGTTTTACTACGACAAGATAATCGAGCAATTAGAACGCTGTGCAGAAGCTGAGCGTTTAACAGAGCTGGCTACCGGCCGAGCAACGAGTCGTCAGGAAACTATTTTAGGTGACGTCAGCCGTTCTATTAATATTCAAGATAAAAGAGAAACTGCAAAAATATGGAGAGAGAATTTCTTATACGAGTGCGATAGGTTAGCTCATATGCTCTATATCCCGAATTATAGGGATCCTGTGACAGCGAGGTATCGTTTCGAACGCAGTGGTGGGGAATTTGTACAAGCTATTCCCGGACCTCCGGATGTGTCCCGTTCGGACCGTCTGTACTTTTACGCAAACTGGCGATAAACGCTATATTTATTAAAGGCACAGGTAGCTGTATGGCTGATTACGCAGAGGGTTTGCGGGTTCTCACTAATTTAGTTAGCAACCCGCAAATGCTGAGGCAGATCCAAAAGTTACCTGGGGAGATCTCCGGGCAAATTCAGGATGTTCTGCGTGGTTTCCAGGCAGCTGGCGGTAGCGGCGCTTTAGGTCCTGCTATTCAGAAACGCTTACTGTTCCCAAATGCTCCCGCCCCTCGGCCCATTCCGACTAAAGCTGAGAAGGCTCTGCAACTCCCGTTGCCCCTTCGAACTCGTGAAGGCGTGCCGGTTTCTTCGCGCACTCCGCGGCCCACGGTCCGAAATCGCGAAACAATTCGTGCGGGTGCCCGCGAACGTGTCGCAGACATGCCTCGTGTGCGTTTACCCGGCGAAGCGCCAGGTCAATTGCACATTGAGTCAGCTCCTGAGCCTCAGTTTAATTACAGAGGTGTCCACATCGCTCCGGAACCGGAGTTTGGTCCCGGTGCACGTCCGCTATCTCTGCGAGAGGCTGACGCCGATACTATGAGTCTGCTTCGCACTCTTGAACCGGGGACAGCCGCGACTCTTGCTCGATTAGCAGACGATATTTCGACTGAGTATAACGTTTCTGCCGGAGAAGCTCTTAAAAACATTACTGGTCCTAGGGGCACAGATTATCTGGCTTATTTGAATACAGTTCAAAAAGGCCCAAGCGGATCGATGGTCCCCCCTGGCGGCGGCCGAGCACTTCCTCCGGGCGGAGGCCCAGCCATGGGCGGCGGGGATCGCGGCGGCGCCTTGGTTCCGTCTCCTGCCGGTGGAGCCGGCCGTCCTTCTTCCGGCGTGGTCGACGACGTTATTGATCTCGAATATCGCCTTATTCGCGATCTACCTGCCGGACAACGTGGCGGTGCTCTCGGTCGCGTAACTGCTGACTTAGGTAAAGCGGTGCGTGAATCAGGTCTCACTCCCACGCAAATTAAAGCTTTGCTGGCTGGCGGCGGTGCTCTCGGCGTAGGCACGCTCATGGGCGTTATGGGGCGCGGCGATGAAACCGAGTCTGTCGTGCCTCTGACCGACGAACAGGCTAATCCCCGTCAAGGGACGGGTACTCCTTCTTCTCGTACGCCTGGAAGGATGCCCCCTTCAACCACCGGGCAGGCCGGCAGCGGTCAGGTTGTTATTACCCAGGACGGCGGCGATAGCGAATATCGGCAAGCACGCGCAAACGCATTACAAGCTGTTCGTCGCGGAGGTGGCGCAGCTCCTGGCGCTCCGCGCGCACCCATCGCTGCTCCTAGTCCTGATCCCAACGCACCGATCGCTAAGTATTATCAGCAACGTCAAGACTACGTATCGCAGCCTGAGGTTCTCAACCAAATTATTCGGGATGTCTCCGCTCTTCCCGGCGTGGCCCCACAAACTCCTGTTTGGGCTGCGAAGAACCCCACTCTGGCTTATGAGATGCTTCAGCGAGCTAAAGCACGACCTGATTTATCTCAACAAATGCCCCAGCCAACCACTGTAGTGATCGGCTCCCAAATGGGCACTGATTCTGTCAAGAACGCAGCTGGGAATTCTGCATACGCAGCTGCCGCGGCGGATAAATCGGCCGGTGCTTCGGATATCGAGGACGCGACTCGTCCTCTTCTCCTCCCTAAAGCTAATTATGTACCCCTTGGTGGGCGATTTATTCCCTCGGGCGGTTCTATTCCCGCTGTTCCCTTCGCTTGATTGAGGAGAGAAAAAATGTCTGCTGCCGACTTCTACCTTAACCCTCCTACCGTGAAGGGTTACGAGTTCCAAGCTCCTACGGGGATTAATTACGAGGGTTTTCGCCCTGATTTAGGTAATGTTCTTGACATTAACCTTCAGAATTTGGGAGAACCTTCCGCTCCAAGTCCCATGCAACCTGGAGCCCAGCCCGGTTGGGGTAAACAACTAGGGGATTTCCTTGGCGGTGTAGGTAAGCTTGGCGCCGGGTTAGGTGCAGGCATAGCTGCTGCGCGTGGCGATATGCCGATGGCGGGCCAGCTTCTGTCGACTTATTTCCAGGATAAAACTGGCGATAAGGACGAAAGCGAAGAATCTTCGTTGGCTAAAGCCCTGCGTGATCTGAAAGAAGCCGGTTTAATCTCGTTTCAGTTAAACACAGGCGACAAAGATACTGACAAACTCATGATTTGAGTTTAAGATCAGCACAATTATTCCGCACACCGAGCGCACCTAATGGCCTCTACTTCTACAAACAAGCAGCCCTGTCTTATCGACCGCCCTTTTTTAAGGGGCGCTCGGATCACTAGCGCGACAGGGACTTGCAACCCCACTAACCCAAATCTGACTGATTTGATTCAGTTAGTTCGGGTAGGTGACCTTCCTTCTGAAGATGCCGCCCTGGTAGAGGATATCACCATTGTCAGCAACGAAGGCTATCCCGACAACAGCGGTCGACGGTCTGTTGATCTTGGTCTTTATGTTTACGCACCTAACCAAGCCGCTCCTTCTACGTCAGCTGCGTTGATGGTTGGTCGTGTTGAGGTTGGTCTCAGCGGTTCGACTCGAGGTATTCCTCAGAGTGTGCAGCTATTTGCCTGTAACGCTCCCACCCCGCAAGTGGGCGATACTAACCTTCTCGCTCCCATTCAGATCGGTAAATCCGAAGGCATTTACCTGGAGAAGGGGTACATTCTCGCCGTGGGCTACATCGGTACCGGGAGCACAGCGGTATCTGGCGGTTTAAGTCCATCTGGTATCACTGTATTTGCTCAGGGAGGATTCTATTGAACTGTGTCACGCAGACGCGGGTCAGACGACTTTAATTTCAAGCCTTTCAAGGCTACAAATCCTGCTGAGTTACCGAAGACAGTAAAGGGCTCCGACAACATCAAGGAGCTCAATTCTCCGTTACCGTTTAAACGTCGCTTTAGGCCAGCTTTAAATACCAAAGATTTTAGTCTTACAAGCGAGTACGACTACGCATCGCTTTGGGTTCGTTGGCGCCGCGGATATGAGCTGAGTATGTATTCTCAGCAAGCGTACGGAGGTTTAACTTATTCATTTAAGTATTTTGTATCCGGTACTCCTGGACTGGGTGTGTTTCTACCCGGTATGTGTTTCATGTATCCGACCACGCGGACGGATATGCGTATGCACATGGTTGGCATTCGCCCTCGGGATTCGTTTAACTTCTTGAACTTTGGTTATTCGATTGTTTCTGTAACAGATTACGACGCAAACACCTATGCCGTGAAACTAAGCTCCACTTTCGGGGCTCCTATTTCTTTCTTTACTGGCGAAGTTTTATCTAATAGATTCAACGCAGACGGTACAGATAAACAGTACGGATTTAACAACTACACGGTTACCGCCGTGGGCATTGATAATGTGCCTGTCCCTCCGTCATATGCTCCTATATTCAATACTTTGTTTTTATCTCACACAGATAACACAAGTTGGGCTGTTGTCGATGAAAATACATTAGCCATCCCCGCCACCGGGCCTCCGGCGGTTGGAGAATATCTGACAACGGAGATGCGATCTCAGTGTACCTGTTCCGACTTTTTAGCTCGCGAAAATTTTAATCTGTACGACGCGTCAATTCGCCGTAAATATCCGCGTACGCGCCCGCAGAACTTCGATCCGGGTTATTTCGACGCGGGTGTTGACGGGTCGCCTCGTGTTGTGCCTTCGTCTGATAACCCCGGTTTCGTTAGAACATTTGGTTTTATTTATATTAATCAGATATACAATATCCCTAGTTTTTCTGAAGCGACATACTCGGATCCTAACTTTTTCTACTACCAACCAAAGTGGTGTAAGCATATTTACGCCGCAATGTGGGATCTCCAGCGCGCATACGATCAAGGCGTAGTCACCGGACCTTGGCTACCGCAACCAACTGACGAACCTCTGAACGAGTATTACAGAGAGTATTTCGAAAAAGAATTAGAGCGACAGACCACATTCCTGAAGCGTGAGAAAGATTTGGTCTGGTGGCAGCGATACAGCCCGGCTAAGGACGATATGCCGACGCACATGATGTACCCGGATATGTACAACATGATGACAAAGACGCTCAATGCCGGAGATTTATCAGGGCCGAATACTCTGCAGGGCGCAAGTTTCGAGATGTTTACGATCGACGAGTTCAACCCTTTCGATCCCGCATCTTTTGTTGTCGGGACGTATGATGGCGGCACATATGCAAACGGTGTTCTGGTTAATCAACCTACAAACGTGTTTGATGGCGGTCAGTATTTGAATGGGGTTATAGTTCCTCCGGCTGGTTTCCCTTCTTTAATTAATGGTGGTGTTTATTAAGTGACTTCAACACCCGTTATCCTTCTCCTAAAACGATCAGGTCAGTCTTCTGATCGTCCTCAAACTAGCGTTGTTCAGAACGGCGAACTTGCTATCGCCGTGGGCGCTGCAGATCCGGGTCTATATTTCGAAGATTCTGCCGGAAGCATCCGAAAAATCGGTCCTTCGCACTACGGAACAACTGCGCCTAATTCCACGCCTGTTGGTTTAGCCGGAAACTCCGTTGGTGAGCTGTGGACAGATAGTTCGACAGGAAGTTATTACTTAAAAGTCTGGACTGGCGGCGCCTGGCAGAAGGTAGGTGCCGGCTTTGCGGATTCAGCTACTACCGCAACCACGGCAACTACAGCTACCTTTGCGACTCAGGCTTCTACAGCTACCCTTTCTTCTGGAACGATTCTGGCTTCGGGTGCTGTATTTTCCCGAACAGCAACTTTAGCTTCGGGAACAATTTTAGCTTCGGGTGCTTTATTTGCTAATACAGCAACTTTAGCTTCGGGAGCAATTTTAGCTTCTGGAGCCATTCAGAGTTCCACGGTGGTTTTGAGCGGACTTCCTAATCCCGTTCTAAACCCGTCCGGAACTCTGATTTATCAGGTTCAGCCGTCTGGTGTTTTTGCAGCCGGTCTGTACGTTCGAGCCACCGATACTTGGCTCCTTGTTTAAGGACGCAAAGTGCTCTTGAGGAACCACGAAGCCTTGAACATCATCCCCACGAGTTCCGCCAAATAGTTTTCAATATCCGGAGCATCGACTTCCTTTGCAATCTTTTGCAGATCTTTGGAAGTCATTCCACACGTTTCTAGATTTTTCAGATAAACAGTAAGCCCTTCGCGGGTTTCGTAAGCTTTTACATGTTTAAAGCCTTTGTAAGCGCTCAGCAAACCGCGCTCACACATAGGCATCAGAAAATCCATTGTGCGCACAAATTCGGCAATCTGGTCGAATTGCTCAATATGCGCTCCGTACTGTTCTTTTAGGAACTCATGAATCGGTAGAAACAGAGGACCTTCGACGTTCAGATGGAGTAAATGGCTTTGAACATAAAGTTGATGTAAATAAGAAGATAAAGACACCAGTCCAGAAATTAAATCCTCGACTGATGCCTTGTTCTCCTCATCCCCCGTCTCCGGCTCTTCAAACATCTGCTCAGGAGCCTCTTGCGGCGCAGGCGTGGTGCTGAAAGAACCGGAGAACGTCATTTTTTCGTTATCAGAAAGAGCAAGCAGCCGCAGTTGCGGGCTCTGCAGTTTCCACTTTAGCGGCGGATGAAGTCTTCAGGTATTCCTCGAGTGCGTTTTTATTCACGCGGTACAGAGATTTGGCGCCATTAGGCTGCAAATTCACGAAGATTTGCTTGGGCCATCCGCCGGGTTGGTTGGACTCAGTCAGAGCAATACGTTTGCGCACAAAACCAGAGCTGCAGTTCAGGAATTCAGCGGTCTCTGCGATTGTCAGAAGATTCTTGTCGTCAGGCATGACGATATAGAAGATGAATTACAGAGGACACTATAGAGCT
>JACCDY011372404.1_pt1 | contig 20513 bp, 18 predicted proteins | sample 7446391 | NCBI WGS metagenome assembly JACCDY01 (sample SAMN15323451, study PRJNA562643) | freshwater metagenome | isolation source: river surface water | place: USA:Blue River Watershed | collected 2017-08-18 | reverse complement strand
GGTAAGAGCGAAGCGGCTTACCCTGGGACCGCGGGCATCCTGCCCGCCCCAGAGCACCGCGCCAAAAGAGAAGCAGGAGGCAAGAGGCAGGCGGTAGGCGAATGATGGAACACCCTCACTTCTCACTGGGCACTTCTCACTCGGCACTTCTCACTCGGCACTTCCCACGCACCTACCCAAGCTCAGTCCATTTATCCCACCCAGATCCCCCATCTCCGTGGCCTCCGTTTTCTCCGTCCCTCCGTGGTCCACTTAGCCGACACCTCCCCTAGGTCTGTCTCTTTATCCTGTGGGTCATGGGTCATGGGTCATGGGTCATAGGTCATGGGTCATAGGTCATGGGTCATGGGTCATAGGTCATGGGTGTGGCGGAAAAGCCGACACGAATGACTGGCTTGCCATCATCTTCGATCCACGATCCGCAATCCACTATCTTTCTCCCCGCTCACCTTCCGAGCCAGCCGCCATCGACGTTGATGATGCTGCCGTTCATGTAATCGGCGGCCTCGGAGGCGAGGAACAGGCAGGTGCCGGCGATGTCCTCGGGCTTGCCCCAGCGGCCTTCGGGAATGCGTGCCAGGATGGCGTCGTTGCGGGTCGGATCCTCACGCAGCGGGCGGGTGTTTTCGGTGGCGATGTAACCGGGTGCAACGGCATTCACATTGATGCGTTCCTTGGCCCACTCGTTGGCCAGCGCCTTGGTCAGTCCGGCGATGCCGCTCTTGGCCGCGGTGTAGGCAGGCACCAGGATGCCGCCTTGGAACGACAGCAGGGAGGCGATGTTGACGATGCGCAGGCGTGCCTGCGGCGATGACGCTTCGCGCCCGCCGTCGAGCCACCATTTGGCGACCGCCTGACAGAGGAAGAATGGTGCGTTGAGGTTGATTTGCATCACCTCGTGCCAATCGCTTTGCGGGAAGTCGACTGCCGGTGCGCGGCGGATGATGCCGGAGTTGTTGATCAGCGCATCGATCCGGCCTGTTTTGGCCACGATCTCGTTGATGACGGTTCGTGCGCCGTCCTGATCGAGTTTGGCGAAGTCGGCGTGAATAGGCGTCAGTTTGCCGCCAACGGCTTCGACTTTGGCGGTGGTGTCATCGTAGTTGCTGACCCCGAGAGCCACCACGTGGGCTCCTTCGCGGGCGAATGCGACGGCGATGGCTTGTCCGATGCCGCGACTGGCTCCGGTGATCACGGCGACTTGGTTGGTGAAGCGGTTCATGATGGGTGGGAAAATCTGAAATCTGAAAGCTGAAATGAGAGGGCAGGAAGGGTTGTTTCCGCCGATCTGCCTCAATTCCAATCTGTGAACATCTGTGCAATCCGTGGTTCAACAACATCGGGTTTAGCGCAGGTCGAGCGGTTGGACACCGTCCATATCCGTGAAGCGCTGGTTTTCACCGGCCATGCCCCAGATGAACTTGTAATTGCCTTGGCCGCAGCCGGAGTGGATCGACCACGAGGGCGAGAGCACGGTGTCGTCGCTTCTGACGAACAGGTGGCGGGTCGCCTGGGGTTCGCCCATGAAGTGGGCGAGCACGCGATCGCCCATGTCGAAGTAATGGTAAACCTCGCAGCGGCGGAAGTGGGTGTGTGGCGGAAACGTGTTCCAGACGCTGCCGACGCCCAGTTCGGTGAAGCCCATGACCAGTTGGCAGCTCTGAATGCCGTTTTCGTGGATGTATTGGCGGATCACCCGTTCGTTGGAGGTTTCGGCCGAGCCAAGCGCCACCGTGTTCGCCTGATCGCGGGTGGCGGTGGTGGTGGGGTATGCCTGGTGTGCCGGGCAGCTCAGGATGAAGAACTTGGCGGGCATCGCGGGGTCCGCGCTGTGGAAGCTGACTTGTTTGGCACCCATGCCCACGTAGATGCAGCCGAGTGAGGGGATATTGTGGGTGATGCCATCGACGGTCACGCTACCGGCACCACCGGTGTTGATCGCGCCGAGTTCGCGGCGTTCCAGAAATGAATCGCGGCCGGTTTCGGGATGGTTTTCCAGTGTCACTGCTGCGTTCACAGGCATGGCCCCGGCGACGACCATGCGGTCGAGATCGGTGAACAGCAGGCGCAATTCATCGGTGGCGAAGATCTCCTGCGCAAGGAACGCTTCCCTCAGTTCAGCTGTCGTCATGCGGGCGACTTCCTGTGGGCGTGGCATGCGGCGGATTCCGGCGTTAGTGGTCATGGGGTTCAGGTGCTTGAAGGCAATCAAGCAAGTCGTGACTGTCATGGGAAGCCTTGGTTGAGGGAAAACCATCATGAATTCGACATGATTGCGTCAGTTTTCGGGGGGCTTGAGACGAAAGAAAAGGGGGTGACATCGGGTAGGAGATGGCGTTTGGATGGAGGCATCGCTGAGATGATCATGAAAAGACTACCCGTTATCCTGCTCTGTGGTGCCGTCATGGCGTCATTCGTTTACGCGCAGAATCCCGTGCCCGCGCCCGGTGAAGTGCTCGCTGTCATGAAACGGGTGGCCGACTGGCAGTTGGCCAATCCGAGCAAGCACAAGCCGACCGACTGGACGCAGGGTGCCGGTTACACCGGAATGATGGCGTTCTCAGGCATTTCAGGAAATGGCAGATACCTTGATGCGATGGTGGCGATGGGTGAGGGCAATGGATGGGAGTTGGGTCCCAAGAAGTATTTCGCCGATGACCACTGTGTGGGTCAGACCTACGCCGAGTTGTATTTCAAGTATCGCGATCCGAAGATGATCGCGCCGATGAAGGAGCGCTTTGACTTCATCTTGGCCAACCCGCGGGATGTTGTTCTGGAATTCAAGACCCGTGGGAATCAGGACCGCTGGTCATGGTGCGATTCCCTGTTCATGGCTCCGCCAGCCTGGTTGAGACTTTACCGCGCCACTGGTGATCAGCGCTATCTGGATTTCATGCTGGGCGAGTGGTGGAAGACTTCGGATTACCTCTACGACAAGGATGAACATCTTTACTATCGCGACAGCACTTATTTCGAGAAGCGCGAGAAGAACGGGGCCAAGGTTTTCTGGGGTCGTGGCAACGGTTGGGTCATGGGTGGTCTGGTGAGGGTGTTGCAGCACCTGCCCGCGGGACATCCTGAGCGGCCACGCTTCGAGGCGCAGTTCAAGGAGATGGCGGCCAAGCTGCTCACTTGTCAGCAGCCCGACGGCATGTGGCGCGCCAGTTTGCTGGATCCCGCCAGCTATCCGCTCAAGGAAACCAGCTCGACCGGGTTTTACACCTATGCGCTGGCTTGGGGGGTGAACCACGGGTTGCTGGATGCCGCGCAATTCAGGCCTGCGGTGATCAAGGCCTGGGCTTCACTGGTTACCTGTGTTGCCGAGGACGGCAAGCTCACCCACGTTCAGCCGATTGGAGCGGACCCACAGAAATTTCCCGATGATTCGACCGAGGTTTATGGTGTCGGTGCCTTCCTGTTGGCGGGGTCCGAATTGTACCGCATGGGCATCCTGGAGAACGCTGCTCCGAAGGTGGTCACCGTGAGCAATGCGGCGGATTTTCATCGTTTCGATGAGACTGTCGAGGTCTCGATGCCCGGTACGGATCTGGTGCCTGTCGTGATCGATGATCTGACTTCGGGCATCATCGATTCGCAATGGAGTCAAGGCATGCTCTTGTTCAAAGTGGATCTTGCGCCCGGCGAATCGCGCCGCTTCCTGGTGCTCGCCAAAGGGAAGCTGTCCGAGGCTCCGGCAGCCCATGCACGCACGTTCTGCCGCTTTGTTCCCGAGCGGATGGATGACTTCGCCTGGGAAAGCGACCGCATCGGCCACCGCATGTATGGACCGGGGTTGGTGACCGGTGAGGGAACGGTCAGCAGTGGTATTGATGTGTGGGTGAAGCGCACGCGCAAGCTGGTGATTGATTCCTGGTACAAGAGCGGGGATTATCACAAGGACCGTGGTGAGGGTCTTGACGGTTACAAGGTGGGTCCGACGCGTGGTTGCGGTGGTCTCGGGATCTGGGATGGCAAGCAATTGCACAATTCAGGCAACTTCATCCGCCAGCGAGTGCTGGAGAACGGTCCCATCCGCAGCAGTTTCGAGCTGACCTATGACGCATGGGATGCCGGTGGTCGCAAGGTCAGCGAGGTGAAGCGCATCTCGATTGATGCCGGATCCCGCTTCTCGCGCATGCAGAGTGTGTTTGCGACGGATGGCGACAAGCCGCTCCAAATCGGCATTGGCATCACCAAACGCAAGGGCAAGGACGGCAAGTTCAGCAAGGATGAGTCGCAGCAGTCGATGGCCTACTGGGAGCCGGCTGACAAGGTGAACGGAAACACGGCCTGTGCGGTGATCGTGCCGGAGGGTTTCCAGTCCTTTGCCGAGGATAAGGAAAATCACCTTGCCATAGCCGAGGTGAAGCCGGGTCAGCCGCTGTTTTACCTGATGGGTGCTGGGTGGAGCAAGAGCGGGGACTTCGCCAAAGCCGAGGACTGGCTTGCTGCCGTCCGGCGCGAGCGCCAGCGCTTAGCGAATCCATTGAAGGTCGAGGTGAAGTGATCGACCCGCAGCAAGCTCAGCCCAAGGGCTCGAGGCTGAAATCCTCCTTGCCGTCCTTCATCACCCAGCCTTTGGACTTGAGTTCGTCGCGCAGGCGGTCGGACTCGGCCCAGTTCTTGTCGAGTCGGGCCTGCCAGCGAGTTGCGGCGAGTTGCTGGATTTCAGCAGGGATGTCGGTGCTTTCCTCTGTGGGGAGCACCAGTCCCAGCGCGCGCAGCACCCGGTTGAAACCGGCGAGCGCGGCCGCCGCATCCTTGCCGCTCAGGCTGCTAGCCTCCTTGAGACCGGTGAACAGGTGGCCGATGGCGGCTGGCGTGTTGAGGTCGGCATTCAGGCTGTCCCACGCCGCTTGGAAGGGTCCGAATTCGGCGTTGTCGAGGGTGATGGCTTCGCTGCCGATGGCATCGGCCAGCTTGCGTGCGCCCTTGGCCAGCTTGTTGAGCGCTTCGCGCGCGGCACCGAGTGAATCCAGGGTGAAGTTGAGTTGTTTGCGGTAGTGGCCGCCGATGAGCACGTAGCGCACTTCCATCGGCGTGTGGCCTCGCTTCTCGAGGTCCTCGAGTGTGTAGAGGTTGCCGAGGGATTTGGACATTTTGCCGCCATCGACCAGCAGGTGGGTGATGTGGTACCAATGCTTGGCGAAATCGCCGCCGCAGGCGCAGGCGCTTTGCGCCATTTCATTCTCGTGGTGGGGGAACACCAGGTCGACGCCACCCGAGTGCAGGTCGAAGGTGTCGCCGAGGTATTCCTGAATCATTGCCGAACACTCAAGGTGCCAGCCGGGACGTCCTTCGCCCCATGGCGAGGGCCAGTAGTTGTCGCCGTCCTCCGGGCGGCGGGCTTTCCACAACACGAAGTCGGAAAGGTTGTCTTTTTCGTATTCATCCGCATTGGCGCGCGCATTCTGCGTCTTGCCCAGATCGAGTTCGCGGGTGTCGAGATGCGAGAGCCTGCCGTATCCGGGAAACGACGCGATCTTGAAATACACCGATCCGTCATCCGAGGCGTAAGCGTGGCCTTTTTCGATCAAGGCGGCGACCATCGCCACCTGTTGCGGAATGTGCTCGACCGCGCCTGGTTCAACATGCGGTTCGAGAAGTCCGAGTTTTTCGCAATCGGTGTGGAAGCGCTCGGTCCACCCACGGGTGAAATCGGTGAGTGTCTTACCGGCCTTTTGCGAGTCGCGGATCGTCTTGTCATCGACATCGGTGATGTTGCGCACGTGCAGCGTGCGCATGCCGCCGGTTTCGAGCGTGCGGCGCAGCACGTCCTGCAGGACGAAGGTGCGGAAGTTGCCGATGTGGGCCGGACCGTAAACGGTCGGTCCGCAGCAATAGAAGCGGAAGGTCTGGCCGTCGATGGGCGTGAGTTCGCGATCGGTCCGGGTGAGGGTGTCGAAGAGCCGCATGGCAGGGGCGGTTTAGGGGTCAATCGCCCCGGAGCCAAGAGCGAAGAGGGGAAGAATGAAGGATTTTCCCGGACCGTAACCCCGGATTTTGTCGATTCCCGGGCTTGGGATTTGCGGAATCCGGGTTAGCTTGTGGGGGTCATGGCGAGCCATTCCGAACGAGGATCAAGGATCAAACAGGTGCTTCTGGTGTTCCTGGTGATCCTTGCATTGACCCTGACACTCTGCGGTGCCCTGCTCGGTTCGAAGCACATTCCCGGTGTCTTGGGCGAGTGGATCGGCATGATGGCCGGGGTGATGACGACGCCGTTCTTCATGGAGGCGTCCTTCATCCTGATCGGGTTGAGCATTGTGGTGTGGATCAACCACCACCGCCAGAAGCGGGCGGGCGACGACTTCGTCGAATTCGAGGTGAAGGATTCCGAGCAGCCGCCCAAGCCCTGAGATGCCTGCCTCGTTGCAACACCCGGAGCAGGAACTGCGCTTCACCCGGGCGGCTCAGGCGGTGCCGTTCTGGTTGGCTGCGGCAGTGCTGGCTGCTTGCTCGGTCACCCTGCTGGCGACAGCCAGCTGTCGCGACATCAACCCATCGCTGCCGCACGCCTGGTGGTCGCTGTTGCCCTTGGCGGCGGCCATGACACTGTTGCGGATCGCTTACCGCATGACGCGTCATGCTTACCTGATCCTCACGCCGATGGGCATCGAGATCTTTCCCTGGTTCCGTCTGGCCGCTGGCATGCGCGTGGTGTTCTGGCAGGAGATCGCCGCGGTTGAAGTTGACCCTGCGGCCACGCGGCTGACGCTGCATTTCGATGAGGCCAGGACCAGCGGCATCCATCTCTCGCTGCGGCCGGTGCCGCGCGGCGCGCGTCCATTGCTGCTGCAGGCGGTCATGCAGCGCGTCGTGAAAAAATGATTGTTGGCCGGGGGGCGGGAATCCATCGTCCGCCCATGCGTCCGCATTCCCGGCAGATCCTCACCGTCGAAGAAGCCTTTGGTGCCAATGGCTGGCATTGCGAGTTGGTCGAGGGACGCGATGTGCTGCGGGCCGGCTTCGAGGCCCACCACACCCGGGTCGATCTGGTGGCCCAGGCGCACCCGCAACTCAACGCGTTGACGATCGTCGGCGAGAGTCCGATGCCGTTGGGTAATCCGCAACGTGCGGCGGTGCTCGAGTTGCTCATGCATGCCAACAAGCCACTCACGCTCGGTGCTTTCGAATACGATCTCGACCGCGCGATGCTGGTGTTCCGCATCACCAATCTGTTCGAGCGCGAGCGATTCGACGCCGACATCATCTCGTCGATGGTGCATTGCGCGATCGCCGAGCTGGATCGTCTGATTCCCTATGTCGCGATCGTCCGCAGCACACCTGCCGATGTGCTGCCGGATCTGGATCTCAAGCGGCTTCTGTCGCGCGAGGATGTGATTCCGCCGGTTCCTGAATACGACGGAGAGGAAGAGGAATACTGACACCATGAAACGGATTGAACGGGCGCGAACGCGTTTCCAGGAAGTGGAGATCTGGAAGTCGAAGGATGAAGCGGAATTCCGCTGCGAGGGTGCCGTGCACGCCTGGTATCATCGCAAGCGCCACCTTACGGGACTGGCTTGGGATATGATCGCCGCCGCCGCCCTGCTCGGTGAATCGCATCCGCCTCGCTCCGTGCTCATGCTCGGATTGGCCGGCGGCACGGCGTTCCGCACGCTGCGCCATTTGCTGCCCGATTGCGAGCTGACCGCCGTGGATATCGATCCGGAGATCGTGCAACTCGCACGACAACACATGCGGCTCGATGAACTCGGTGCCGAAATCATCATCGACGATGCCTATGCTTGGCTGAAGTCGAACCGCCGGCGTTTCGATGTCGTCATCGATGACATTTACCTCGCAGGCCACGACGACGTGTTCCGCCCGCGCTTGTGCGATCCCGCGATGATCCGTGATCTGCAGCGGGCGATGAGCCGTAACGGGGTGCTGGCGATGAATCTGGTCACCGGCACCGGTCACCGCCGCATGCAATCGTCTGCACGCGCCTGTCTGCGGCAGGAATTCCCCATGGTGCGCTCAATCGGCTCACCGATGGCCCAGAACGAGGTGCTCGTCGCAGGTCGTCAACTGGCCGCCGGACGGCGCTTGATGGAATATGCGGAGTGCTTCAAGGATCCCGAGGATCGGGAGCTGTGGCGGGCACTCAGTCAGCGACGGATCTGATCCGCTCCGACTTACTTGCAGCTTTTGCCTTCGCGGACCTTTTTGCAGTCCTTGGAACAGGCGCATTTGGAGGCGCTTTTGGCGCAGGCATCGGACTTCTGTTCACAAGCAACCTTGGCGGGCATCATGCTTTCGGAAGGCTCATTGGTCATCGGATCGACCGGATACATGGTCAGGCAGGAGCTGGTCAGAAGGGCAAGGGATCCGATGGCGAGTAGCAGGATGGTCTTCATGGGTTTCAGGGATGGGTGGACGTCTGGAATCAGCTTTTAGCATCTTCAAGCCGACTCTGCCAACCTTCTCTTTGTCGATATTTGACCGTCCCCGGACCTCGATCCGCAGGGCAGGGCGGGGGAGGGTCGAATCCGTGCCGCATTTCGCTTGCCAGCCCATGGGGGAAGCGGCACAAAAGCGCTGCCCTGCCGAGGGGCTTGCGATCACCGTCAGGCTCTTGGTAGTGGCGGTAAACTCATATTCGCGAGCTCACATGGACAGCATTTCATCCCGTATTGCCAAGGTATCACCCTCCCTCACCCTCGCCATCACGGCCCAGGCGAAAGCCATGGCCGCCAAAGGAGAGGAAGTTTACGCCCTCGCCGGCGGCGAACCGGAGGTCGACACCCCTAACCACATCAAGGAAGCCGCGATCGAGGCGCTGCGCGCCGGTCGCACCAAATACACCCCTGCAGGCGGCATTCCCGAGCTGCGCAAGGCGCTGTCCGACAAGTTCAAGACCGACAACAACCTCAACTACGATCCCAAACAGATCTGCGTCACCAGCGGTGCCAAGATGGCCTGTTTCAACGCGATTCTCGCCGTGGTCGAGGAAGGTGACGAGGTCATCATCCCGACGCCCTACTGGGTGTCCTATCCGGAAATGGTTCGTCTCGCCGGTGGTATTCCGGTGCTCGTCGAAACCAAGGAATCGACCGGTTGGAAGATGACTCCGGAACAATTCGAGGAAGCGATGACCCCGGCCACCAAGATGGTCATCATCAACTCGCCCGGCAACCCGACCGGCGCCGTCTACACCGCCGACGAACTGCGCGCGTTGGGTGAAGTGGCACTCGAGGAGGATATCGTCATCCTGTCCGATGAAATCTATGAAAAGCTCGTCTATGGCGAGTCCAAGCACGTGTCGATCGCATCGCTCAGCGAGGAACTCAACAACCTGACGATCACCGTCAACGGCTTCTCCAAGTGCTACTCGATGACCGGTTGGCGTTTGGGCTACACCGCTGCTCCCGAGCCGCTGGCCCAGGCGATCGACAAGATCCAGAACCACAACGTCTCCAACGCCTGCACCTTCGCCCAATACGGAGCGTTGGCTGCGCTGGAAGGGGATCAGGGATTCATCGAAGACCTGCGCGGCGAATACGACGTGAAGCGTCAGTTCGTGCTCAGCCGCCTCAAGGCGATCTCTAACATCCGGGTGGTCGAGCCAAACGGCGCGTTCTACTTCTTCGTCTACACCGGCAACATGGGCCTGAAATCGCTCAACCTCTGCGACAAACTGCTGTCGCGCTACAAGGTGGCGACAGTCCCCGGCATTGCATTCGGCTACGACGAGGGAATCCGCCTCAGTTACTGCACCACGCTGGACGTGCTCAACGAGGGGCTGACCCGCTTCGAGCAGTTCTGCCGCGAGCATTGATGCTGTGATTTTTCAAGGAAAGCCACTGCGGGTCATCGCCTGCAGTGGCTTTTTTGTGCTTTTTGATCCACCGTTGCAGGCTTGCACTGCAAGGTTTTCCCCTTATGATGGAGTATCCCTGCCGTGTCCGATCCCTTCGAACAAATCGGTGTCAAACTGCGTTCCGCCCGCGAGGCCGCTGGTCTTGAGCTGGCCGAAGCCGCTGGCCGCGCCCGCGTGCCCAAGGCGGCTGCCGAGGCTCTGGAGGCCGAGAATTTCTCGTATTTCGACAGCCAAGTCTACGCCAAGAGCTTCCTGCTGCAATACAGCGAATCGCTGGGCGTGGATGCCCGCACCTGGTTGGATGCCCTGGAACCGGGGTCCTTCATGGCCAGCGGTGCCCTTGTTCAGCGCACCGAGCCCAGCCGACCCGTCGAACCCGAACCCACGGTCCAGCGTGGTGGCGTGGTCTCGGTCTTCATTCTCCTGCTCGTTTCCGCCGCCGTGGTGGTCGCAGCCATCAAAGGCTGCGAATTCTTCGAGAAAAAGCTCGATGACAAGCCGGGCGCCATTCGACCGGCCGCCAGCGGGGCGGTGGACGCTCCCGCAGTTGCTCCTGCTGCACCCTAGGCGGAAATTGCCGCAGCAACTGCTTTTGTCTTCTCCGGCACGGACAAATCCGTTAGGGGGATCCATTGCGCATGTTTGATCCAATTCATGCCGTCACGGCATGCCGAAAGTTGATCATTAAGGACCTCGCGATCCCTTATAAATCAAGGGAATGCGCATCGCCAATGGCAGGAAATGCGTAGTCGAATTCTCTAGAAGTGTCATTCTCCAGACCATCAATGAAACCTTACGTGGCGGCCAAACATCCCTTCACCCTCTCGAATTAGCCTTCCAATTCAGAATCCCGCCCATTCCCGCAGACCGCTGCCAACTCGCATAAAACTTCCTCCTCCCACTGACCAGTACAAACCACGCAGAACCCATACTTCTGAAACCAAGCATCTCCATCGAACCCGCAACACACAACAACACCATGAATACCCTGTGGAAACCACTCCGAGCCGTGACCTCCGGTCACTGGATAGGCAGTCTTAGAAAGAACGCCCTATGGATCGCCGGCGGCGGTGCGTCCATTGCGGTCATCCTCATTTCCTGCGCCGGCACCGGCAGAACGATCATGGCTCCGCCAATGATCCCGGGTGCCGAGTTCGTCGGCAACGACGAGTGCGCGACCTGTCACGAGGATACGGTCCGCGACTTCAAAACGGCGGATCACGCCCGTCTTCAAGCCAAGGGGGGCAATGTCAAGGAGGTGGGTTGTGAATCCTGCCACGGCCCGGGCAGCAAGCACGTCGAAGCTGGTGGTGGTCCTGGCACCATAGTTAACCTTCAAAAGGACTCGACGACTTGTTTCCAGTGCCACTTGGATAAGAAGGCGGAATTCTCGTTGCCACACGCTCACCCAGTGATGAACGGCAAGATGAATTGTTCCGATTGCCATGATCCGCACGAATCGACAGGCTCTCAGTTGGGGCGTGTGAACGACACTTGCATCTCCTGCCACACGCAACAGGCCGGACCGTTCGCATTTGAACACGAAGGCACGCGCGATGGCTGCACATCCTGCCATAATCCGCACGGATCGGTGAACCAGAAGATGCTCACCGAGCGGAATGCTTCACTTTGCCTGAAGTGCCATACCCAGGGGGATGCATCGATCGGTGGTTCTGGCGGACATGCAAGCAGCAGCCGACTCGGTGCTGGCACATGTTGGTCGGTAGGATGTCATGAAGGCGTTCACGGTTCGAATACTAGCCCCGGACTCAGATACTAACCCATCATCAACACGCCATGAAAATCAAAACAAAGAATCATACCGGCATGAAAACTTCTCTTAGGAATCTGGTAAGTGCGGCGGCGTTCATTCCCTGCTGTTTCACCTTCGCGCAAGCGGAGGAATCCGTAGCGAACAATAGTATCGACCTTGCGGTTGGGGGAGTGCTCAACGGAGGCGATCAGGCGGCCCTGCAGAAAAGGCTGGGTCAGGACGGCGACTTCTACGGTGGTCTCCGCAACCTACATATGGAAGGTAGCAAGGGAGATGTGAACCTAACCCTGGATGGCCACGCACTCATTGGTAACTCCGACTACGAATTCATTGTCGAGGCCGTCAAAGAGGGTCTTGGCTATGCCCAGTTGGGTTACAGCGAATTCAGAACCTGGTACGACGGATCGGCTGGTTACTTCCCTGGCGCAACAGGGCCTGCCGGCCCGTTCGTTCAACTCTACGATGACGCCCTTGCTTTGGATCGGGGTGAAGTCTGGCTTGAAGCCGGACTGAGAATGGAAGATCTGCCCGAGATCACCTTCAAATACCAGCATCTCTGGAGGGATGGGAAAAAGGACTCCACCATGTGGGGTAGGGCGAACACGACCGGTGGAGGTGTGGCTCGTGCCTTTGTGCCCTCCTACTATGACATGGACGAATCAAGAGACATTTATAGCCTGGATATAGCACACACGGTGGACAATATCGATCTGGGATTGTTGCTGCGCTATGATGACATCAGCAATGAGAACACGCGATGGGAAAAAAGACAACACTCGCTGGGCGCATCCGGCGATAAGACCATCACGAATAAGGATCGCTACGATGCTGACTTGTTTAGTACTCACATGTTTGCCAAATCGTGGCTGAATGACAAGTCGCTGGTAAGCTTCGGCTACACTTTCACCACGTTGGACACTGACTTTGACGGATCTGATAGGGTTTACCAGTGGGTCGGACCTGTCAGTGCATTCGACCATGGTTACACGGATATGCTCGGTGGTAGCCAAATGAAACTCCACGCGGCCAATATCAGTGGTTGGTGGAATCCTGTCGAAGATGTCGTTTTCGTTCCTGCGATCAAAGCGGAGTGGGAGGATACGAGTTCGGCGATCGATTTCACTGAAATGTCAGGGAATACTCCCCATGCAGCCTTGGCGACGAGCGCAATCGATCAGTTTTCAATCACTGAACAGATGGAGATGCGCTACACCGGTATTGATAATGTCCTGCTCTATGTCCGCGGTGAGTGGACCCAAGAAGAGGCCGATCGATGGATAAGTGAGGAAATCGATGGTGCCGCCGACATGAAGCTTGCGGATACAGATCGCGACATCGATAAATACACGATTGGTGCGAACTGGTATCCGTGGAGTAAAGTGAGTTTCTCCGCTCAATACTACTATCAGACCATGCAGGAAACCTACGACCCCAAGGTGACCGATCTGGATCCTTTGATGGATGAACGCAGTGTGGATACCCAGGACATCAATTTCAGGGTGACATGGAAGGCGCTGCCGAATGTGACCTTGGTTACCCGTTACGATTATCAGCAGACCGAATACGAGCAGAACCCGTACAAGACCGGTTTGAATGATCTGGAAAGTGCCGAAACCACGCGCCACATCATCAGCGAAAGTGTCACATGGAACGTCAATGATAGCCTGTATCTACAAGGCAATATCTATTGGATCAGCTCGAGAACTAAGACCGCCTATGATTATCAAGCCTCGGGCCAGAACTACGTCGCCGACTGGGATAACGACTATCTCTCAGCCAGTGTGAACGCGGGCTACGCCTTGAGTGACAAGGAAACGATTGAAGCTGGCATTTCCTATTATGGTGCCGACAATTACGTGAACAATGGAGCTGCCAGCATGCCATACGGAACCATGGTTGATGAATACATGCTCAGCCTGGGTTACGTGAGGGAAATCAGCCCGAACATGGTTTGGGACCTGCGTTATGGATATTATCTTAGTGATGACGACGCCATGGCCGGCTACAATGATTTCGATGCTCACTTGATCTCAAGTGGCTTGCAAATCAAGTTCTGATCGTGTTAAAGACTTCACCATCCATACGAGAACCTATGAAAACACTACCTATTCTGAGTCTGGCCCTGATGTTGAGCACTCCTTGTGTTCTGGCGGATGCGGCGGAGACCTACAACAAGAGCTGCGCCTCCTGCCACGGCAAGGACGGCGCAGGCAAAACCACCATGGGCAAAAAGAATGGTGCCAAGGATTACACCACCGCGGAGGGCCAGAAATGGTCCGACGAGGAAGGAATCAAAGCCATCCTTGAAGGAGTCAAGGATGGCGACAAGACGAAGATGAAGGCATTTACTGGCAAGGTGACCGAGGACGAAGCCAAGGCACTGGTCCAGTATATCCGCAGCTTCAAGAAATAACCTGTCGATTGGTTTTTGCGCCGGTTGTCTGCTTCCGGAGCGGTTGCAGGGCGGAGTCTCCTCAAAAAAGAGACTCCGCCTTTTCATAAAGTGAACTCAAGATCTCATCTCCCCATCCCATGAACAAAGAAGAATCATCCAAGCCTGTTTCCAACACGAGCAAGAGAATGTCCCGTTTCCGCAACTGGTTGAGCCTTGCGGGCATGGTGCTGTCCGTCGCGGCGATGGGAGCCTTCGTGCTGCTGTTCCTGATGGATATCTTCGCGGAGCACGCCAACCCCTACATGGGTATTCTGGCCTATGTGGTGTCCCCGATGTTCTTTTTCATGGGCGTTGCCCTGATCCTCTTGGGATACATTCTGGAGACCCGCCGACTGGCCAAGGGTGGGGTGGCCCGAGATACGGCACTGCGCTTGCAGATCGACCTCAGCAGCAAGCGCGACCGCCGCATTTTGACCCTTTTCCTTGCCGGTAGTGTCGGCTTCCTCTTCCTGACGGCCTTCGGCAGCTACGAGACCTACCACCTGATGGAAACCAACAGTTTCTGCGGTGAGACCTGCCACACGCCGATGGAACCGGAATACAAGGCCTACCAACATTCGGCCCATGCCCAGGTGGATTGTGTAGCCTGCCACATCGGGCCCGGCACCAAGGCATACGTTCAGACCAAGCTCAACGGCCTCAAGCAGCTTTATCATCAAGTTCGTGGAGACTTCGATCGTCCGATCCAGATTCACAATCCGGAATTGAGGCTGGCTGAAGAGACCTGTCAGACCTGCCACTGGTCACAGAAGCATTTCGGTGACGTGCCAAAGACCTACCGGCATTTCCTGGCGGATGAGGAGAATACCCCGTTCACCGTGCAGATGGTGCTCAAGGTGGGTGGTAGTGACCCGGTTTATGGCCCGGTCGAAGGCATTCACTCCCACATGAATGTTTCCAACAAGATCGAGTTCATAGCCACGAGCGACGATAGGACCGAGATCCCTTGGGTGCGCGTGACTAATGCCGAGGGTAAGGTCACCGAATACCGGGCCGAAGGCTTCACGGATGATATTTCCAAGCATCAGATCCGCAGGATGGACTGCATGGATTGCCACAACCGTCCGGCGCACAAGTTCCTGTCGCCGAATGCGGCGGTCGACCAGTCGATGGCCATGGGTCGGATCGATACGACGATGCCCTGGGCCAAGAAGAACGTGGTCGAGGTGCTCGCGGCCACCTATGCGACCCGTGAGGAAGCCCAGGCGAAGATCAAGGAGTCCCTGCTCAAAGCCTACCCGGATGATGCCAGGGTCGATTCCCTGATCGCCGAGACGCTCAAGATTTACAGCACCAACTTCTTCCCGGAGATGAAGGCGGATTGGCGGGCCCACCCGGATTTCATCGGCCACAAGGATACGAACGGCTGCTTCCGCTGCCACGATGGCAAGCACATGGCCTCCGATGGACAAACGACGATCAAGGGCAGCGATTGCAACGCCTGTCACATCATCACTGCGCAAGGATCCGGCAAGGATCTGCTCAACATCAAGCCGGAGGGTCACGAGGCCTTCATCCACCTGGATGCTGAATACAGCGATACCGATTGTGCCAGCTGTCACAACGGACAGCTGCAGGAGTAATCAGCTTCAGCGCTCGTCCACCACGCATCTTTTTTCAAGTTCAGGGCGGGATATCTCGCCCTTGGACTAAAGCCAATCGTGCCTTTGGGGTCTTTTATGATTCTTAGGTCCTATTTTGCTGGTGGGTTGACCCTGATCAGGGGCTGTTCAAACATTCGCGTGTATTGAACACCACCTTGATGAACCCACGACTGCTTGTTTTTCTTTGGATTCCTTTTCTTGCCCTCGCTTCATGCAGGAAAAAAGGGGAGATTGAAGTGTATTCGGTGGACAGGCTGCCGGCGCCCAATGCGGAAAATCCCGCGAATCCGCACGGCACGACCTTGCCGCCGGTGACCATGCCTGCCGAGTCCGGCGAGGCGGATCCGCATGCCGGTATGCCAATTCTGAAGGGGCCGGAATTCAGTGATGAGGCGCCAGCGCATTGGACAGAGAAAAAGCGGACGGCGATGCGCATGGCGAGCTACGAGGTTCGTGGGGAGGATGGGGTCTTGGCTGACATCTCCTTTACATCGCTCCGCAGTGCCCCGGGAGGGCTTTTGGCGAATCTCAATCGATGGAGAAATCAGGTCGGCCTCGCGGATCTGGACGATGCAGCGATGGGCCAGAACTCGGTCAAGGTTCCCTCCGTGTTCGGAGAGGCGACCCTGATCGATGTCCAAGGCCTGATTGAAAACGCAGACCCCAAGGCGGACGGCCGTATTATCGGGGCGATTGCCGAACGTGATGGACGGGCGTGGTTTTTCAAGATGCGGGGAAATGACGAATTGCTGGGTAGGGAGAAGGAGAATTTCATTCGTTGGATTGCTTCGTTGAAGCCCTTGGAGGAAGTCGTTGCCATTCCTGCTGCGGTGACGCCCAAAGACCTTTCCTGGAGCCTGCCGGAGGGGTGGGTGGCTGAATACGGATCCGGCAATCGTTTCGCGACAGTGAAGCTGCCGGTTGAGGGGGTCGAGTTGGCCGTCTCGTGGTTTCCCGGTGATGTCGGCGGCGATGCGGCCAACATCAATCGTTGGCGGTCCCAGATCGGTCTGCCTGCCTTGCCGGATGCTGAGGCTCTGGCGTTGATGGGCAAGAAGGAGGCTGGTCCGAAAACCATGTCCTATGTGGATCTTGCCGGCCCGGAAAAGAGGATGTTGGCTGCTTGGACACGTCATGGCGAGAACACTTGGTTCTTCAAGCTCAGTGGCACCAAGTCCGCACTCGATGAATGTCAGGAGCCGTTCAGCGCACTGCTCAGCTCTGTCCGTTTCAACGCCGCCCAACCATGACCTTAATCAAGCGAATTCTCAAACCTCTGGCATCATTGCGCCTGACGGTCCTGATCCTGTCAGCGGCATTGGTGCTGGTCTTCGCCGGCACGATCGCGCAGGTGAAATTCGGCCTGTGGGCCGTCCAAGGACAGTATTTCCAGAGCTGGTTCATCTGGTGGTCGCCTGAAGGGATCCCGATGCTCGATGGGTTGCGGTTCCCCGTATATCCGGGTGGGCACTTGCTGGGAGCTGCCTTGCTGATCAATCTGACCGCTGCCTATATCGTGCGGTTCCAATGGGGCTGGAAGAAATTGGGCATCCAGCTGACCCACATCGGTTTGATCATCATGCTGGTCGGTGGGCTTGCGACCGATCTGTTTTCGGTCTCCAGTTACATGCGACTGCGTGAGGGGCAAACCTCCAACTTTTCAGAGGACGACAAGCATGTTGAGCTTGCCCTGACCGACATCAGTCATCCGGAAAAGGACTCGGTGACTGTGATTTCGGCTGACGGTCTGACTCAAGGTGAGCAGATTGCCCACGCCACGCTTCCTTTCAGCGTCAAGGTTATTGAGCGTTATGAGAACTCCGGTATCTTCATGATCGGTCATGCCGACAATGCCGGCATGAAGCCGGCAGCTACCCAGGGCAGTGGTGTGAGGATGGCCGTCAAGCGACTGCCGCTGACGACCAAGACGCAAGAGCGCAACATGATGAGTCTGGTGATCGAGTTGATCGCGAATGGCGGCCAGTCCCTCGGGACGTGGTTGGTTTCCGATGGTCTGGTGAATCCAGAGCGGCTTGAAATCGGTGACAAGGTTTACACTCTCCAGCTCAGGCCGGTGCGTCACTACAAGTCCTACAGTCTCACGCTCCTCGACTTCACCCATGAGACCTATCCGGGAACCAGCATTCCGAAGGATTTCTCGAGCACCGTGATGCTCAATGACAAGGCGAAGAACGAACAGCGCAAGGTCCGGATCTACATGAACCACCCGTTGCGCTATGATGGCGATACCTATTACCAATCGGGTTTCGAGTCGGACAACAAGGGAACCGTCCTTCAGGTCGTCCGCAACCCGAGTTACCAGGCACCCTATATCGCCTGTGTCCTGATGTCGGTCGGCATGATTTACCAATTCACCCTCCACCTCGTCGGGTTCACCCGGCGCAATCGCAAGGTCAATCCATCATGAAGCGCTTCATTCCCTATATCGTTCTCATTCTGGCCTTGGTATGGGTGCTCAAGGCGTGGGTTCCGCCCAGGCCCGCCGAAGGTGAACTCGATGTGCGTGCCTTCAGCCAGCTTCCGGTGCTGGTCGGAGGTCGCATCAAACCCTTGGATACGGAGGCCCGCACCTCGCTGCTGATCATGCGCGGAAAACAAACGGTGCGGGTGGCCGACAAGGATGGCAAGAAGCATCAGGTCTCTGCAGCCCGCTGGTTCGTGGATGTGCTTTTTGATGAACAGGCGGCGGATAACTACCCGGTATTCACCGTGCACAACCAGGAGGTGCTTGATCTTCTCGAGCTTCCCAAGGCGGACAAGCGTGACTGCACCTTCGCCGAGTTGCAGCCGCATCTGACGAAGATCGAGGAGGAGGGCCAGATTGCTGCGGGCATTGAAGCTGCCCAACGCACCCCGTTCCAGACGGCGATTTTCAACCTGCGCAACGCGATGATTCGTTACCAGCAGTTGAAGTGCGGGGTGCATCCTGAGGGGACGAAGGAATTCGGCAAGGAAATCGAAACCTATGCCCAAGCGGTGTTCGACAGTGCCCAAGCCATCCAGAACGGTGCAAAGCCCGACGTGGAACAGATGAAGCTGCTCAAGCATTCGATGTCGCGCTATGAGTCGCACGCCATGAACACTCACGTGTTGGTGGTGGCTCCGCCTGCCGGTGGCGAGGAAAAGGATTGGTTGAAAACGAGTGAAGCCCTGATCCGTGTGGATTCGCCCAGAACGATTCCTGCCTCGGTGGCGGCGTTCGCCGACATGGGGGATGCCTATCGTGCGGGTGACTACAAGGCATTCGACCGGATCGCCCGTGAATATCTGGGTTGGGTCAACATCCAGCATCCCGAGTGGGCGGGTAAATCGGAATACGAATGGCACTTCAACCTGATGCAGCCGTTTTATCAAAGCATGGTGTTGTATGTCGGTGCTTTCCTTCTGGCGGCCGCATCATGGCTGCTTTGCCCGAAGGGTTTGCGCAAGACCGCGTTCCTGCTCCTGGTGCTGGCCCTGCTGGTTCATTCCCTCGGGATGTTCAGCCGCATGTACATCCAGGGTCGGCCGCCGGTGACCAACCTCTATTCCTCGGCCATTTTCGTCGGTTGGGGAGCGGTGCTGATCGGTTTGGTTATCGAAAAGCTTTTCAAGGATGGTGTGGGCTCGGCAGCTTCCGGCCTGATCGGCTTCAGCACCCTGATTGTCGCGCATCATTTGGGCTCCAGCGGTGACACGCTTGAAATGATGCAGGCGGTTCTGGACAGCAACTTCTGGCTGGCGACGCACGTTGTGGTCATCACCTTCGGTTATTCGGCGATGTTCCTTGCCGGGTTCATCGCCATCGCCTACGTGCTACTAGGCCTGTTCACGCCGATCCTCAACGAGGCTCGTGCCAAGGCCTTGAGCGGCATGGTTTACGGGGTGATCTGTTTCGCCGCCTTGTTCAGTTTCGTCGGAACCGTGCTCGGAGGAATTTGGGCGGACCAATCCTGGGGGCGCTTCTGGGGATGGGATCCCAAGGAGAACGGAGCGCTGCTCATTGTGTTGTGGTGTGCGATCATCCTGCACGCGCGCTGGGGCGGCTTGATCCGTCAGCGGGGTTTGATGGCAATGGCCATTTTCGGCAATGCCATCACGGCCTTCTCATGGTTCGGCGTCAACATGCTGGGCGTGGGCCTGCATTCCTACGGGTTCATGGACAAGGCATTCCCGTGGTTGCTGGGTTTCGTGATCTTCAATAGCGTGCTGATCCTGATCGCTCAGCTTGATTTCAAATATTGGAGGAGTTTCCGGAGGACAAACAAGGACAGCGGAGAAGCTGCTGGGCAGGGGGTGTGAAGTAGGCTGCGCCTGGATCGTAGCCTCGTTCGTGAGAACGAGGAGTGAGGGGTCATTGGAGGTTCCTATGGCGTGTGCATCTCTTGATCTTTCCGCGTTCAGATCCTGCAGCCGCGGGACGCCAATGATGCCAGGTAGCGCGCCCTCGCCGAGGGCGCATGGATGTGTGCCGCCACCTGCCACAAGATGCCGTCTTGGCAAGACGGCGCTACCTTGGGACGCAAGCGGCAGCAGGCATGATTCTCAACGCAGGAAGCGGTTCAGCAGGGCGTAGAATGCCAGGTAGCGCGCCCTCGCCGAGGGCGCATGGATATGTGCCGCCACCTGCCACAAGATGCCGTCATGGCAAGACGGCGCTACCTTGGGACGCAGGCGGCAGTAGGTATGATTCTCAACGCAGGAAGCGGTTCAGCAGGACGTAGAATGCCAGGTAGCGCGCCCTCGCCGAGGGCGCATGGATAGGTGCCGCCACCTGCCACAAGATGCCGTCTTGGCAAGACGGCGCTACCTTGGGACGCAAGCGGCAGCAGGCATGATTCTCAATGCAGGAAG
>JACCDY010948302.1_pt1 | contig 20524 bp, 24 predicted proteins | sample 7446391 | NCBI WGS metagenome assembly JACCDY01 (sample SAMN15323451, study PRJNA562643) | freshwater metagenome | isolation source: river surface water | place: USA:Blue River Watershed | collected 2017-08-18 | reverse complement strand
GAGAAATATTTAGCCTTACCGGTTAGTGCCGGTAGATTCATTCGAGCTATTCATGTCTCGAACTACTCAGGAACGGAATCAAGAGAGTCGTAAAAATTTCGCATACAGGACTATTACCTTCTAGGGTCGCTCTTCCCAGAGCATTTTGCTATCTTTACGTTTTGTAACTCGCTGCAACTAAATGCCGATTCCGCCCTACAACCCCGTACATGTAAACACGTACGGTTTGGGCTCATCCCGTTTCGCTCGCCGCTACTAAGGGAATCGCAAGAACCTTCTTCCTGACCACAATGGCACTCGTCTTACGACGAGTAGTGTAGATCAGAAAGAAAGCTCCGTATATTGCTTTCTTTTCCTCCTGGTACTGAGATGTTTCACTTCCCAGGGTGCGCTCCTGCATACGCAGGTCACAGCCGAAAAACTGTGGGGTTTCCCCATTCGGAAATCTCCGGATCGAAGGTTAATTGGCACCTCCCCGAAGCTTATCGCAGCCATTTGACGTCCTTCATCGCTTTCTCTAGCCTAGGCATCCACCATACACCCTTACATTCCTGTAGGGAATGCTGTACACCGCTGTACAATTTATTTGAGTGTTGCTGAAATCTCTTTCAGCGTGTTTACAGAGAATAAATACTAACTCTGCAAACGGTTGTTGTGTGTATCGGGGACGAAAAGACCCGAGTCAAACTCGTATTGTCTTTACCCGATACACGATACCTGATCCAGCACCACTTTTTGCTTCCATGCGAAAATGCGCACCGATCCAAAAAGTGGTGCTGGATACCTCGTGTGCGTCGAACACACGAGGATTTTAGTAGTTATGCAATTTTCAAAAATCGCATGTTCCCGTTGAGTGTAAAAATAAAACCGCCGTTGGCGGTAGGTCCACCGAAAAATCGATAGGCTTACCGCTGGTGTGCTTGACTCTCAAAACTCATAAACACGTGGCTGCTATCTTATACGATTTAAAAATAAAGTCAACACCCTCCTCTTGATATTTTGAGCGGGTTTATCCCCGAGTTATGCACAGTGCTACGGTCGGTAAAAAGTCAGCGGCTGCGCCCTAAAACTGAGGGCGCACACCGCTTGAAAATTGCACGCATATTGACAGAAAAGCCGTCTAGGTCGTTAATAGCGGTAGGAGCAACGCAAGCGGAGAGGAGTTGACGATGCGTACGTTCTTTACACTCATCAGTACCCTCGCCCTGACCATCTTGCTGACTCCGTTCGGAGTCAGTGCAAACACGCAGTCCACTATCGTCATCGAGGAAAGTTTCGATGGACGACGTATCTGCGAAGAGTACTTCGGAAGACGAGGGGATGCGGACTTTGCACACGAGAAGTTACTGGTGCTCATCAGCGCCGGAAACAGCCGTGGAGCAGTTCTCTCTTTCATCTTCTCAGATAGCCCAACATTGCAAATCTATAACCCCGCTCTGATCATCATGATCTTGGAGCAGCCTGACGCTTTCGGTGTGAAAGTCGACAACACGTACTACGTTGCTTTCCCGCCAACTGGCGAGGTAGTGGCTGGGGAGAGAGCTATATGTCCGTACATTCATTTCACCCCAGCAGGGGTCTAACGATAAGCGCGGTGCCACAGGCACCGCGCTTCTTATATGATCACCAGACCCGCGCGGGACATTCTTGTCCGCATCCATCAAAACAGCGTTCCGACAAAACATTGACATACAAAGGACTACTGACGTACCATGGCCGCAGCTCATGCCATCAGAGAAAGGATGAAGTAAATGAGATTGTTCTTTGCACCGCTTATTGTGCTGGTCACAGCGTCGACAACGCTTGCCAACACTTCCCCAACCACCGTCACCCAAGAACAGCACGATGGTTGGCGCGCGTGTCAGGATGAATTCAGGGCACTCGGGCAGGCCGTGTTCGCCACGCGGCTGACGCAGAAAGAGCACACCATCACGCTGCACTTCCCTGCGCCTGTTGGCGACGTTTTCGTCGCTGTCAGCGACGAAATGACCGAGCAGCACCGAGCCGCGCTGTCGCTCAGTGGCACTGCGTTCGGAGTAAGCGTAAACGGGAAACATATCCTCGTATTTCCCGATGAGGCGCCAATGCTGGGCGGCGGATGCTCGCAGCTATCACTACCCTGATGCATGCCACAAGGGCGGGCCGTTAGGTCCGCCCTTTTATGTATGTGTACCGCTTCCGTCCTACCTTAGCCGCGGCGCAAGCTATGTTTTAGTGAATACTTATCGATGAGTACTTCTGTCGGGTAGTCGAACACGTCGCGCATCAGCTTATCGTACATGCCAATACGGTACCGTAGGTCGTCGGTCGTAAACGCGGCAAAGCGGATCTCGATCCCCAGTTCAGCTTCCAGGGCGCGAACCGCATTCTCGACCTTATTCACCGGTACTGTTTTCATAGCCAGCAGAATATCGAGCCGCTGCTCAAAGTTGCGGAGAAATACACCAGCAACGCAAACGAAATCGAGCTGACCAGCCTTCCGCAGATGCTGAAGTACGGTCTTGCCATTGATCGGCGCTGTCTCAAAGAGGAATGTCTGGAGTGCTTGGAGCTCGGGGAATTCTTTATTAAGTGCGTAGCCAACAGCTTTTGTTTTTTTACTATTTCCCTCTTTGGTAACGAGGATCTGCTTCTTTTTGATGACCTCTGCCCGCTCGAGCGCATTCATCTCAGTGCGCGCAGTACGGCGTACGAGTCGAGCCCGGCGGCTGATCTCATCGAAGGTGAATTCTTTCGATGGGTTAAATAAGAAAAACCGGAGGAGTTTTACTCTAGCTGCGCTTCCAAACAGAATTGACAGTGGATCGGCCATACCGGGACTAGTGGGGAGATTATAGCACCACCCGCCCACCCTGCCAGCTGGACAGAAAAAGAGGGAGTGTTGTAACCAACGTCAAGGAGGCTGATAATCGGAAATCATGTATACTAAGGAACAGTAGAGGAGGGTATGACATGTTCACTGAGGAATTCAAAACGTCATTGGGTTGGCTATCCGTAACCCGCATTGACCGAAAGATTCAAGAGGTGCTGCGTCGCCAATTGAATGGCACGGCGACACTTGAAGACGAAACGCTAATAGAGGAGCTGACCGGTATCCGCCGTGATGTGCTGCTTCCGGGTGTGCTGCGAGAACGTATGGGACGGCACCTCGAGCGTCGGCTCCGACCAGTCAGTCTATAAGCGACGGCCTGCTCCATTGAGCGAGCAGGCTTTTTTATTTTTAGCACTGGCGCAGAAGTTGAGTACGAAAAAGCACTGATCGAAACCAGTGCTTTTTCTAAATAATTTCTAACGAAACTATTTAAGCTCAACCTTAACCCCGTCACGAGTTACTAATTATTTTGGTCCAAGTATTCCCAAAATAACAAGTACTCGCGACCCCGCCTCAGCGCGGGATAAAACAGTCTCCCAGACTGTTTTATTTATTCTCGTGCTGTCGACCCCGGCTCGCTGGTTCGTCGCCCGAGAGGGCCCCTCACATCGCTGCGCCTCTGGCGCAAAGGTCGAGCTTTTGGGATACAAAAAAAGCTCGGTTTTGTCCGAGCTTTTCTTTGCTTTTAAATCGAATTACTTGAGCTCGACCTTAGCTCCCTCACGAATCACTAACGATAATCATTCGCTCCGCTCTGATTCTCGTAAGTGTTCGCGAGCCCGCCTCAGCCCTTCCTCGTCCCCCAGACGCGGGCTTCCGGCTCTGGAGCGAAAGTTGAGCATGAAAAAACACTGGTCGGAACCAGTGTTTTTTCTAAATAATTTCTAACGAAATTATTTAAGCTCAACTTTCGCTCCAGCTTCCTCGAGCTTCGCCTTGAGGGCTTCAGCGTCCTCCTTCTTCATACCAGCCTTAACCTCTGACGGCGCACCGTCAACGAGATCCTTAGCCTCCTTAAGGCCGAGGCCGAGCACTTCCTTCACCACCTTGATAACGGCGATCTTCTGAGCACCTCCATCAGCAAGGACAACGGTGAACTCACTCTGTGCCTCAGCTGCATCACCAGCAGCCGCTGGACCAGCTACAGCAACTGCGGCTGCAGACACACCCCACTTCTCTTCAATGGCCTTGACGAGCGTATTGAGCTCGAGCACGGTCATCTTCTCTACTGCTTCAATGATTTGATCATTAGTCATAGTACGATGTTAAAAATTTCTAGATTAAGACTACTTGGTCTCTGCCTTACAGGCACTGTTCAGGTTGTATGATATTTTTCGTTACCTCAAAATATCGACAACCTCCTGAAAAGCAATCTTTATTGCTTTTCAGCCACCTTACTCAATACCACAGCGAAACGCTGACGTGGGGAGTTTATGATCTGTGCGAACATGCCACGGAGCACCGGAAGAGCTGGGATTGAGGCGATCTCAATCATTTCCGCCTTATCCTTGAATACTCCCTGGAAGATACCTCCGACAATAGCAATATTGTCCTTGAATTTGCTTCCGAACTCTTTCACGTTTTGTGCTGGTGCAATGGCATCAGTTGCGTACGCGATAGCGATCTCACCGGGCAATTCAGGCATAGTGCCTTGAAAGGCAGTCCCAAATGCGCGTTCGATCAGCGTCTTCTTAGCGACGAAGTAGCCTACCCCCTCTTCACGAAGCTTTTTGCGCATCGCGGTGGTGTTTGCTACGGTCATCCCCTTAAAGTTGAAGAATACGACGGCCTCAGCACTTCCCTTAACGTCGTTCAGCTTAGCGAGAATGGTCTCCTTCTTTGCTTTTGTAATTGCCACGTTAGTTTTTGTATTTACGTGTGTAACGATTTGAAACAGACCCATGGGACGAAACGCTTCGCGTTTCGTCCCCTAGGCTTCGACCCTCCACACTAAAAATAGTTAGATGGACCTCGGCTGGCGAACCAAGCGGTTCATTACCCTGCCCCCTTTACGAGACCGGACCAACTGTCATGAGCCTGTTGCGCGAGTACTATAGCAGAACTATAGAAAAAGAAAAGCGGCAGGCCTGTGGCCTGCCGCACATCTTCACGAAGCCACTGGGGCTTCAGCGTCGGCATCTGTCTTCGCGTAGAGCACCATCTTATTGGCTGGCGTGAACGTCAGACCGCCCGCCCCACCAATGGCGAGGCTCACCACCTCGATCCGATACAGGCAGTGGCCCCACGAGTACGGCGCAGTTTTGGGATGCACCGTATTCAAGAACTCATGCTCTTTTTCCTGAATGAGCGCCATGAGGTCGCTCTCGCCGTCCCAAGTAATATCTTCGCTGCCCATTTCCTCGGTACGGTGCGAATCACTCCCGTAGGAGCTCGTGGTGTAATTGTAGCGCTTTGTATACCGAGCGGTCAGTTGCATGGTCACCTCCTCTAGGATTCACACTACCGCGATAGTAGCAGATTATTTTGAAAAGCCAAGAAGGCTCGCTATAATGAGGTCGCGAATTTTCTTTGGAGCATAGTGGTAGTTGGGAAAAGAAGTACGCTCAACAAGAACATGCTCCTCGGTCGTTCGGGGTATAGCATAGTGGTAGTGTTCACGCATGGGGTGCGTGAGGCGTCGGTTCGATTCCGGCTATCCCGACATTTTCCTTCCTAAACCACATTACAAATCCTCATTCTGTCGCTTCAGCTGCTCAGCCTTATGGCCAATCAAGTTGGTGATGAGCTGGAGCGTTGAACCAACTGAGGCGATGGCCAGCATGACGATCGGGAAGAATGCGTACGGGGTCAGGAGGTAGAAAAATGCTACGGTTGATGCTGCCCAAACTCCGAAACACCACGGACAAGAGAGGAGATCGGCCAAGGTGCGGCGGGGGCCAGCAGCCGGCTTGTAGAGCATCACTTCCCCGCGCTTGTTCTCTTCAGCGTTGTAAAATTGCTCGCGGAAAAACTTCGTCATCGCGTCGTACACGAACAGTCGAATGAGCCGGTGCGTAGCGAGCGCCATGAGCACCAAGTCGGTAACCGTGAGCTCGCTGAAGCTGCGGTAGCTTTCGGTATGCAAAATGATCGTCCCCATGCCGAGTAAGCACAGGTAGAAAATTGTGAAGACAATATTCCAGAAATACTGGTCGGTGATACGGATCATAGGTACTTATGCGCTCACTGCTCCGACGAGTAAGACGAGCACGAGCGTCGCAGCGATTACCGCGATAAAACTGATAAGGAACTTATAAAAATTTTTATTCATGAGCTTCATACGTGCTCAGTATACCAGAGACTCTAAGCTCGTGCGTGAACTGCTGTGCAGCAATAAATTGACCAAGGAGAGACCTTAGTTAGAGCTTAGAGCTAGGAAAGACCTAGCTCTGGACATAGTCCCGCCAAACAAAAAACTCCCCGAAGGGAGTTTTTTGCACTCTGGCTAAGACATACGTCTACGCAAGGAGTAACTTCTGTTAACTAGTTAACGAGAGTTACAACGCTTGTGCGGTAGTCAGTAGCTGGAAGTGTCGTCTGGGTCTGATCTGGTGTCGTATCTTCAGCCTCATCGAATGAGATCGAGTTGAGGAGGAGACGTGCAGCAGAGTTAGCTGAGGTAGCATCGAACGTTACCTGGAGGGTAACTGATTCGGTCTCACCTTCGTTGATCACGAAGAAACCATTGGTCTCATCAGCGGTTGAAGTGAGAACTGGAGTATCAGTACCAGCCACAGTAGCACCAGCACCGTCTACGATCGAGTAGCTTACTGAAGTTGCAACGTTCGTTGAGATGTATACATCTTGCTCGAATGCAGTTACGTCAACAGTAATTTCAAACGTAGCGTAGTCATCACCAGCGTTGTCGCCAGTAGTAACCGTTGCTGAATCGTCAGTCATCTCAGTGATAACGCCCATGGTGCGGAGCGTGTGCGCCTCACCGGTAGCAGCGCCTGAGAGCTGGCTGTTATCAAGGTCTTCAGCACCCTCAGCATCTACGATAGCGGTCGTGAGAGATGAGATAGAACCCTTAACAGTTGCGCCCTCGTCAACTGAAGCGAGTGACTTGAAGCGGAGCTTGAGCTCAGCCTCGACACGGTCACCAGCGTCGATGACGACGTCACCGTCAACATCGAAGGTAAGGACTGCTGGAATAGCAGCGCTTGCTCCGTTGGTTACAGTCACGTCATCAATAGTTGTACCATCGATCACGAGCTCTGCATCGTCAACGAAGGTGTCGTAGCTTCCAAGAGTTGTAGAAGCGTTAACCACGACTGTGTTGAGCTCAATGTCGTTGATCGAGTCATCAGTGTCGAGGTCAAATACGAACACGGTGTACCAGTCTGACTTCTGATCATCTTCAACCTGGAGGGTTGTTGCGTCAGGGTCATTTGATGAAGTCTTAGCGATAAGCTCATCTTCTGAACCAGCTTCGTCGATAGTGAATGATACGGTGTCACCGAAATCATCAGGACCAACAGTACCATCCTCAGTTGTTGCTACACCATCGGCGTCAAAGAAGCGGAGGGTGTCAACTGAAACGTTGTACGCACCGAGATCCTCAGTGTCGATACCACCCTGAATGGTAGCAGCGATCATGATCTCTACTTCCTCGTCTTCCATCGCTACGATGTCAAGACCTGAGAAGCGAAGTGTACCAGCTGTCTCATCGAGGTATTCATCCTCGTCTGAAGCATCTACTTCGGCTACCATGTCACCATCTACCCAAAGAGAGAGAGTGTCGAGTACATCCCAAGCGTCTGCTGATGTGCTGCTGACAGACACATCGAGGCGTGAGATCTCAGCGTCACCATCAGTGAATTCGAAGGTAACGGTAGCGATCTCAGCATCCTCAGCACCTTCCTCAAGTTCATCATCTGAAGCTGAGTCGAGTGTCATAGAGTCGAGTGAAGCCTCGCCTGAGAGATCAGTTGAGTCATCGCCGTCGTCTGTTGAGTCATCATCGTCATCACCATCGTCAGTAGTAGGTACGCACTTTGCGTCCATAGCTGCCTTAGTGATCGGGCCGTAGTAACCTGCAGCTGGTGAAACACCATTTGCAGCCTGCCATGCAGCCAACGCAGCCTGGGTCTGACTACCGAAGTAACCAGTTGCACCAGCTGGGATTGACTGACCAGCAGCGATAAGAGCGTTCTGGAGCGCTGTTACATCAGCACCTTGTGAACCAATAGTAAGTGGTGCTGGGATTGAAACACAGCTACCTGTTCCAGTTGAAGTCTGGAGACCATTGATCTGAGCCATGAGGGCCGCGATCTGTGCCTGCAATTCCTCTACAGTCTGCGCCTGTGCAGGTGCAATCATTGAGAGGGCCATTGCTGCTGTCACAAGAGCTACAGAGAGCTTTGCAACAGTGTTTTGTGCAATTTTAGTCATAACGGTAAATTACCAATAAAGTAATTACTTATATTAATGAATACTTATAATATGAATTAATTCATATTCGCAAAGCGCATTCCTGCGCTTTACCGAACATCACTAGCCTCCCCCGCCTGTAACAGCGAGAAAGGATAGCTGCGAGAACAATATGTACAAAGGAAAGCGTGAGCAGCCGGAGCGGAACAAAGAAGCTTTGTACACGAGCATACGATTTATAACGCGCGGTACGGCGCGCGGTTGTTGAAGTATGAAATCGCTTTCGCGACCACTCTGCATTTTCACTACCAGGGCGGTAGCTTGATTACTAGAGTGTCTTACAACGAACAGAGTCCCGGCTGACGTGCCTCAAAAAAAGGCGTGTCATGGACACCTCACTAGTATAGCGTGATTTCTATACGTCGCGCTGCCACTTTTGTGGATAGCACTGCGATCACGATACCGTGAGAATAGCAAGGAGCATACGTGTTTTTGACCTAATAGTCAACGAAAACGATGCGCTTTGCCGTTACTAGAGAAGACGGTTGAGGGTAGGGCTCCTTACAGTTTCGGTGTGCCCGAGGTGTAATTAGGACACGTAGACATTGCCGGTGCAAGTACTCGCCGCGGGCCATTTCTGTCACTCGCAGAAGCGCGGCCAAAGCGTTCGCTAGGTGTATCTGGGACAGAAACACCCAAACATTGAGCGTGACCTATATAATGTACTACATGGCCGCTTTCGTTACAAAAGACATACCCCCGGAGAATTTCAAATATCCAATCTAAGAAAGAGAATACTTAGACCAGCGACGCTCACCTTGTCTTTTAACAACACTGTCCTCAATCATGGCGTTTAATTCGCGCTGAATTGTCTTTTCACTAACGTCTGTTATGATCTCAGATATGTCCTTAATAGTTGCTTCTCCCTTAGCGCCGAGAATGGTCGCTATGCGGACGCGCCGATCGTTCGTTGTCGGTGCCGCCGCCGGTGACGTCGCTGGTTCAACAGCTTTTATCGCACCGGCGGCGCGGGCATGAGCATTCGCCTCGCGCGGCAGTGATGCACGCCGCGAATTCGTCCCATCACCCTGGTTGCTGAAGAAATTACTCGGGAACGCCGTACTTGGATTAATGTACTCCGTAAGTCCGCGGAGTACGCTGCCGATCTCACTCGTAACGACTGCAGTCACCTCGGGAGTAATCACTCCGGCTGCCGCCACGACCCGAAGCGTACTCTCAAGGCCGATGAGCGACTGCGCGAACTGCTCGAGCACCTCTCGGGCATTGGCTGGTTTAACCTCAAGCGTGCGCAGCGCGTTCTCGTGCGCGAAGTGTGCCTTTGACGCGAGGTTGCTCGAATGTGTCTCTGACCTTTTCTCAACGACTATGTTATTCAAAATATAAAAGACTACTGAGATAATTTTCTCTGTCTTTTTAAAAATGTGCTGGTAATATCTATCGTTATGGAGAAACTTTTGGAAGTTGTTGTCGTTTATAAGATTGTCTTTTGGAGGCATATTATGTGTCCTTAATTAAGTGTCGGTAATCGTCACGGACAAACCTCTCTGTACTATATACCTTTTTAGGACAATCGCAACTAGTATTTTTAAAGACATAGGGCTTAGTAAAGCCACCAAAATGTGGGGGCGACGTGCTAGAATGTACGTATTATCACGTTCTGTAGACACCGTTTATTTGCTATGTCCAAGCCGCGCAAGAAACCTGCCGCCAAACCTGAACCGAAGCCTTTCTTTGACGATCTCAGCCCACAAACAAAGCAGGCGATCGGCGCTGTCTTGCTGCTCTTCATGGCAATCTTGCTTCTCTTGGCGCTCTTTGGCATGGCCGGTATGGTGGGGCGCTGGATCAAATCGGCACTCTCGTTTCTCTTTGGTGGCGGCGCGTACCTAGCCCCGCTCGCCTGCCTCTTTTACGTCTACGCGTTCCTCAACCCGAAAGACAACGAGGAAGTGAGCACATCGAAAGTGATCGGCATCGCACTGTTCTTCTTCTCCATCCTCGGGTTCCTTGGCCTCTACGAACCAGGTCTCGGCGGTATTGGCGGTTCAGTGCTTGCCTTCCCGCTCTCCTATCTTATGGGTGGATTAGCGGCCGGTATGGTCCTCACACTCGTCACGCTCATTGGTATCTTCCTCACGTTCAATACGAGCCTCAACCTCTCACGCATCTTCGCGAAGCGCGAAGCTGTCCCACTCACCGACGACATTGCGCAGATCGAACTGCCGGAAGAGGAACCGCACGACGAAGCGGGCGGGCCAGCAGGTGACGAGGTAGAGCCTGAAGCGAGCTCGGCGAAGAAAGGACTCAAGGTGACCGAACGTCTCGGACTGAGCAAGGGGTCGACCGATTTCGCCGTCTCGGGTTTTGAGGGTCCGTATTCTCCGCCGCCACTCTCACTGCTCAATAAAGGTCGTGGAAAAGCAAAAACAGGCGATATTAAAGCGAACGCAAACATCATCAAGCAGACGCTGCGAAACTTTGGCATTGAAGTGGAAATGGACCAAGTGGAAGTCGGACCAACGGTCACCCGCTACGCGCTCAAACCGGCCCAGGGGGTAAAGATCGCCCGCATTGTCGGTCTGCAGCGAGAGCTGGAACTCAACCTCGCTTCTGGGACCGTTCGCATTGAAGCGCCGATCCCCGGCAAGTCACTCGTCGGCATTGAGGTGCCAAACTTAGAGAAAGCCTCGATCGGCCTCGCTTCCCTCTTGGCCTCCCCAGAGTTCACTGATTCAGCTAATCCACTCATGGTCGCCCTCGGCAAAGACATCACGGGCAAGGCACACTTCGCCAACATTGCCCGCATGCCGCACGGCCTCATTGCTGGTACCACCGGTTCGGGTAAGTCGGTCATGATCCACAACCTCATCATCTCACTCCTCTACCGCAACTCTCCTGAACAGCTGCGCTTCATCATGGTCGACCCGAAGCGTGTGGAGCTCACGCTCTACAACGGCATTCCTCACCTCATGACGCCGGTCATTATCGAAGCCAAAAAAGCCCTCCTGGCGCTGAAGTGGACAGTAAAAGAAATGGAACGGCGGTACGATATCCTCCAACACGAAAAAGTGCAAAACATTGCCTCGTACCACAAGAACATCTATCGTCCAGCTAAAGACAGGTACGATGCTCTCAGGGATGCTGACCAAGACACTTCGACCCTTCCGGAATCACTCCCGTACATCGTGGTCGTCATGGATGAGCTCGCTGACCTGATGCACGCCTACCCGCGCGAGCTCGAAGCCGCAATCGTTCGCCTCGCCCAAATGAGTCGGGCGGTCGGCATTCACCTCCTCCTCGCTACGCAGCGGCCGTCGGTCAACGTCATTACGGGTACCATTAAGGCGAACATTCCGACCCGCCTCGCCATGCAAGTGGCTTCACAGATCGATTCACGTACCATTTTGGACCAGGTGGGTGCGGAAAAGCTGCTCGGCCAAGGCGACATGCTCTTTCTCTCGGGCGAGCTCTCAAAACCAACGCGCCTCCAGTCAGCATTCATCTCAGAAGAAGAACTGAAGCGCGTGGTTGAATTCCTGAAGCAGCAAACTGATCTCCAAGAACTTGATTCCATTGATCTGGACAGTAAACATGACGGTCCGGGCGAGGATTCCATCTACGGCAGCAGCTTAGAAGCAGACGAGGACGATGCGCTGTTCGGCGAAGCGAAGCAGATCGTGATCGAAGCTGGCAAAGCCTCGACGTCATTCTTGCAGCGCCGCCTCCGCATTGGTTACTCTCGCGCTGCACGCCTCATCGATATTCTTGAGGATCGTGGCGTGATCGGCCCAGCCGACGGCGCCAAACCGCGTGCTGTCCTGACTGCCACAGCGAACGGCGCCGCTAATGCAGAAGATACGGACGATGAAGATACTACCTACCTATAAGCTACTATGTCACCTCTATTCGCACCACGCTTCGATTTTCGCACTGCCCTCTACTATGCATTCCTCGTGCTTGTTGGCTTCATCATTCTGGGATACGCGGTGTTCCAAGCTCGTTTCATTCTCGCCGGGCCGCAGATCACATTCGCGGGCGAGATGTCGAGCGTACAACAGGAACGGGTGATCAATCTTGAAGGAACGACTGCGAACATCGTCAGTCTCAGCCTCAACGGTAGAGAGATCTATACTGACAAACAGGGCCATTTTAAAGAGGCGCTCATTTTGGAAAACGGCTATACTATAGCCACCTTAGAAGCGCACGATCGGTACGGGCGCTCACATGAGGTCAGTCGGGCATTCGTGTACACGCCGGCACTTACTCGTGAATAAATTACATAATCATTGATATATGGCAGTAAAAAAAGCCGCAAAGAAAGCACCGAAGGGAAAGGTTGAAGCTCGCAATACCGCAGAAAAACATGGTCTGGCTGACATTGCAGAAACGCTCCGCAGTCTCAAGACCAAGTTTGGCGATGAAGCCATCATGATGCTGTCTGACAGCAAAAAAGTTGATATCGACGCGATTTCAACCGGGTCAATCGGTCTCGATGATGCGCTCGGTATTGGTGGCTTCCCTCGCGGCCGTATCATTGAAATATTTGGACCGGAATCATCAGGTAAAACAACTCTCTCGCTCCATGCCGTCGCTGAGGCACAAAAAGAGGGCGGTATCTGCGCGTTCATCGACGCTGAGCACGCCATGGATCCAGAGTACGCGCGGGCGATCGGTGTCAAGCTCGATGAGCTCCTGATCTCACAACCTGATACCGGTGAACAGGCGCTTGAAATTGTGGAATCACTCGTCCGTTCGGGCAAGATTGACGTGATCGTGATCGACTCGGTGGCAGCGCTGACCCCTAAAGACGAGATTGAGGGTGAAATGGGCGCACACCATGTCGGTAAGCAGGCACGCCTCATGAGCCAAGCGCTTCGTAAGCTGACCGGCATTGTCGCGAAGAGCAAAACAGTGGTTATTTTCATTAACCAGATCCGCATGCAGGTGGGGGTGATGTTCGGCAACCCTGAAACGACCCCGGGCGGCAAGGCGCTCAAGTTCTACACCTCCGTCCGGCTCGACATCCGCCGCATTGCGCAGATCAAGAAAGGTGAAGAGGTGGTCGGTGGTCGCCACCGCGTGAAAGTGGTAAAGAACAAAGTAGCTGCCCCGTTCCGCTCGACCGAATTCGACCTCATTTACGGCGAGGGTATCAGTACCGAGGGTGAGATGCTCGCGCTCGGTGAAAAATTCAAGTTCATCAGAAAATCTGGTTCGTCGTACTCCTACCTTCCTCCCGGTGGCGATGAGTCAGCCGAGGTAAAGCTTGGCCGTGGCTACGACGCGTCGCGCACATTCCTCCGGGAGAGCAAGAAGCTTTCCACTGAGATCATGAAGCATATCCGCAAGGCGCTCAAAGAAGAAGGTGCTGCTGGTACGAGCACCGCGCGGACTATGGGTGACGGCGAAGCCTCGAGCGAACAGGAAGACTAGCTGTAGTGCGGTTGTGATGAACATGGAAAGAGGCGATCGTTACGATCGCCTCTTTCCATGACGGCAATGATTCAAGGTGCACCCTACCGCACCGCGTACCGATGTGGTGGCAGCACGACGGTAGGCAGAGAAAATGCGACGCGGCCAATAGCCACTGCCATCACCGCCATTGAGAGCAGTGTCAGCACTTCCCCGTGTGAGAGCGCACTCATCACGTACACGGGCAGGTTAGCCACCGGCAGCGTTTGAAGTGACTCGATGATGCGAGCCACATGAACCATGCGCGCGAACACGAAGAGTGCACCGATAAACAAAAGGCTGTTCACGACTACGGGGTGCAGCGCCATGCGGAGCATGAAGGCGTAGTACACCCGGCGCATGATATTTTCTTGTAGTTGAGTAGTTTTCATAATCTTCGTAGAGCACCTATTACTACACGACGAGCGGCAAAAAAGTTACGCTAGCGATCTTGGAGCAGGAGTTCGACCTCTGGCTCATCTGACTCTGTACGAAACGCCGCTTTGGCGCGGTGTATACGTGCCTTAACGGTTCCGACGTTCTCTCCCGTGCTATCTGCGATATCCTGGTGCGACCACCGCTCGAGGTAGTGGAGGCGCAGGACTGCAGCAAAGTGGCCCGGAAGACGTGCAAGCACACGTTCGATCGCATCGGTGCGCTCTTTAGAACTCTGCCGGTCAGCATGATCGGCGACGAACTCCTCGAATTCTGGGTCAATATTCACAAACCGCTGCCCTTCCTTTACCTTCTTCTGGTAGCGGGTAAAGGCCGTATTCATGAGGATGCGGTACCCCCATGAGCTGAACTTAGCTCCTTCCTGAGGCGAAAACGATCGAGCATTGAGGTAGATCTTGGTGAAAGCGTCCTGCACCACTTCTTCAGCGTCGAGCTGGTTGCGGAGGATACCGTTGGCCCTGCGCAAAAAAGCTTCCTGGTAGCGTTCAACAAGGACGACGAACATCCACGGTTCTGCTTGGCTTCGCGCCAGCACTTCTTCATCTGCGAGTGAGCGAGCCGCATCGGTCGTCGAGAGTCCAAACATATGCTCTATAGTACCACCAAAGTAGCCCTGGGGATACTTTGCGTTTCGAGGCTATTTTTGGTATAACGGTGGGCGTATTTATTCAACTTAACTGCATACGCAAGCATGGCGGTCCTTTCATACAGTGAAATTTTAGCTAAGAAAGTCATCATTTTTGATACGGTGGGCGTATTTATTCAACTTAACTGCATACGCAAGCATGGCGGTCCTTTCATACAGTGAAATTTTAGCTAAGAAAGTCATCATTTTTGATGACGAACCATTTTTGGTACTCTCCCACCACGTCTTTCGCAAGCAGCAGCGCAAGCCGGTCAACGTGACGAAACTAAAGAGCCTGATCTCTGGTCGCGTCGTCGAGAACACCTTCCACGTAAACGAGACCGCTGATGAAGCCGACCTCGACAAGGAAACGATCACGTTCATTTTTAAGAACAAGGGTGAGTACACCTTTCACAAGGCTGGCAAACCGAGCGAACGCTTTACACTGACAGAAGATCTCCTTGGTGATCAAGCACAGTACATCAAGGAAAAGAGTGACCTTGAGGCAGTCATCTACGATGAAAAGATCATCGGGGTGAAAATGCCAATCAAGGTGGAGCTCAAAGTGACTGAGGCATCTGAAGCAGTAAAAGGCAACACGAGCGGCAATGCGCTCAAAGAGGTGACCGTAGAAACAGGTGCGCACGTCCAAGTACCACAATTTATTAACCAAGGAGACATTATCGCAATCAATACTGAAACCGGGCTGTACGCGGAACGGGTAGAAAAAGCGTAGGGGTATCTCATGACGAAATACAGCCGGCATTTCCCCCAGGGGAAATGCCGGCTTTGTTCATGCGATGCCACATCAGAAGAATAGCTTGACGCAGACAACGATAAGCACGACAAGTATCGGAATGGCTATTGCCAGGACCAGGCCAAGACTGCCTTTGGCAATTTTGTCGATGTCCGGCTTTTCGTCAAAGTCGAAGCTGTAGCCAGAAGCACCGAGAGCTTCTTCTCGCAGGTCACTCATGTGTTTTCTCCCAAAAATCTGTTGCTCTTGGTACATTTTACTCCGCTTTTTAAGACTTGGAAAGCGTCGGCGTGCATATTGAAAAACCGCCGCCTCGCAAAGCGAGGCGGCGGTTTTTCAGGCTCACTAGTGACTCACAAATGGAATCAAGGCCATGAAACGAGCCCGTTTGACTGACTGGGCAAAGTCACGCTGGTCCTTAAGGCTCATGTGCGTGCGACGGCGGCCGTGCATGCGTGCGTGCGGGTTAAGGTGGGCACGGAGGCGCAGCACATCCTTGAAGTCTATATGGTTCTGTGGACTCTGTACGTTAGTTTCTTCTGTCATAGGTCTAGGTTTACGTGGATAAGACTGGAACAATTTACTGCAATTTAATGTATGTTATGTTTCAGATTTTAGGAATTAGATTGCGCCAGATACGAGGCGGACGAGGAAAATATCGCGAGCTGTACGTTGTTTCCTTACAGAAACTGTGCAGGTTGTCGCTATTTTTTCAAAATAGCTGGCAACCTCTTGCGAAAGCTTCCCAGGCTTTCTCACGGTGAGTGATATTTTACCGACGCCCAACAAAGTAAATGGTGTGAGTCTAATTTCTAAAATGGGATGTCTTCGGGGTTGATTTCCTCCTCTGGATAATCAGGCAATACTGACGCGTTTTGGTCTTGCGGGTTAGCCGCTGGTGCAGTAGCACCGCTGTAGGTACCATCACCACCACGTGGGCCAAACTGCACACGATCGGCAACAATTTCGGTACGGTAGTGCTTCTGTCCATCCTTATCCCATGACCGGGTTTGCAGGCGGCCCTCAACGTAGGCGCCGCTCCCCTTTTTAAGGTACTTGGCTGCCGTGTCAGCTTGTTTACCGAATACAACAACGTTGTGGTACTCCACCTGCTCCTGGCGCTTGCCGTCTCGGTCGTTATAGACACGATTGGTCGCGATCGAGAACGAGGTGACGTTCATGCCGCTCGGCAGTGCTTTCATTTCCGGGTCACGCGTCAGGTTCCCGTAGATCATGGCTTTATTAAGGTACATACGTATTGCAAATTATCCGATAGATAGGTGTAAGGTTACGCCACTTCAGACTTGCTGTCTACTTCTGCTGCAGGAGCTTCGGGTGCTCTGTCAACTGCAGCCTCTTCAGCAACCTCTTCTTCCCCTTCGGCTGCCTCAGCGTCAAGATCGAACGTCGTGACGGTCAGGTTGGCTGCTGCCATTGCTGCGTGGAAGCGGAATGGGTGCTGCTCTTCGCTGCGCGTCAACTTAATGAGAAGATGGCGGAGTAGTTCGGGCATAGCTGCAATCTCATCCATCATAGTTGGGATAGCCGCAGCATCGGCCTTGAACCGCATCCAGCCAAAGTACGCGCTCTTGAATTTACGATTACGTCCTTCGAGGTGCTTAACGACCTCGTAGGCAAGTTCAACGCGCTCTGGTGCTTCTTCATCGAAGATCGTGCCGCCAAATTTAGTAATTTCTGCTTTGAGCGCAGAGACAACAGTTCCTACTTCCCCTTCAGCAACCGTTGGAAGAACGTGGAAGGCGAGCTCGTAGCTGGTGGTGTCTCCACCCGCGTGAGCCATAGCCTCGGCCGCTGGCATTGTGTTTTCTGTCATATTTCTTTGTTTACCAATGCGCTCGGTGGCGCATTGGCGTACTAATAACGCGACTACCGTACCATATATTGCTGCCGCGTTCAATACCGTAGCTCAACCGCTTTGAGTGCTATAATAGTACGATCATGCGCCAGAAGCAGTCGTCGTCACGTATCACCTTGAGCCTCCTCGCGGCTTTTTTAGTAGCTTCGCTGGCTGGCAATGCCTACCTGTGGCACCAGCGCAGCAACCTAGCCAACACGCTCAATGAAACAAAGACTACTGGTGCACAGACGCGTGACAGCCTCACCGCCGACTTGCTCGCAGCTTCCTCGACTGCGACGCAGCTCGCTTTTGAGCTCCAGACGCTCAGTGAGCAGTACGAGAAGCTCGAAGAAGACCTCGAGCAGGAGCGCGGAAAGAATGAAGATTTTGAAGACCAGATCAAATCGATCTCGAAGACAGTCGGCACGCTCGATAAATTAGCCAAGACAGATGAAGAATTACTCCAAAAGTATTCAAAAGTCTACTTCCTCAATGAGAACTACGTTCCATCACGGCTCGCGGAGATTCCTGAAACGTACGTACTGCAAGGTCGGCAAGCGCAGCAGTTTCATGCTGATGCTCTGCCCTTTCTTGAAAGTATGCTTAATGACGCTGCGCGTGACGGCATCGACCTCAAGGTACTCTCAGCGTACCGATCGTTCACTGAGCAAGCCGGGTTAAAGGGCGCGTATAGCCAAACCTACGGGAGCGGGGCGAACGCATTCTCGGCCGACCAAGGCTACTCCGAGCACCAGCTCGGCACCACTGCCGACATCAGCGACCCGGTCACTGCTGGTCCGTACACCACCTTCAAGGCTACCGAGGCCTACACGTGGCTCTTACAGAATGCGTACAAGCACGGTTTCATCCTCTCCTACCCCGAGGACAATAGCTACTACATTTTCGAACCATGGCACTGGCGCTACGTAGGCGAAGACCTCGCGGAATACCTCCACGATAACGACCTCAACTTCTACGACCTTGACCAGCGCACGATCGACACGTACCTCATTAAACTGTTTGATTAAATCCACAGGCTGCATTCGCCCTTTCCCGCGCCACGGTTTACCATGAGGTGAGAGTCCTTTCACAGAGGTGCACATCATGAAAACCTACGTGATTCGCCTCAATGAGGCGCAAAATCATCGTTGCTGTTACTGTGGCCATCGCATGGAGCACCACGTACAAGTTAGGGGTATGACCGTACCCCCCAACGTACCAACGAGAGACCACCTTGAGCCGCGCATTTACGGTGGCAAAACGCACGAAGACAACCTCCTTATTGCGTGTCGACAGTGCAATAACCTTCGCGGCGAAATGGATGCGATCGCGTTCTTCAACCTTCTTCAAAAGTGGTTCAAACGTGACCCTACGCTCCATGGTCGTTGGCATTCACTCACTCCAGACGAGCTCAGAATGCTCAAGGTCCAGTGCTATGAGGTACACAGAGCGCTGCTTTGCGGTCGAGCACGAAAGTACAAAGAATTTGCGTTCCGTCACTTCGAGTTCACCATTCGACTCTGGCAACATGAACGCTGGCAGCTAGCAACGAGAGCCCGTTCCGCATAGGACGGGCTCTTCTGTCGCGTTTTAGATCTGGTACAACATACTGGCATTGGCAAGCAGTTGCTCCCGCACCACCTCCTCATCCAACCCTTTGATCGCAGCGATCTTCTTGTATACCTCTGTCACCATCCACGGTTCACAACGTTGCCCACGGTACGGCACTGGGGCGACGTACGGACAATCGGTTTCTCCATGCATCATGCCAAGCGGCAGGTCACGCACGAGTGGTTCGTACATTTTGGCGAAGGTGATGACGCCGGTAAACGACACCGTGAAGCCAAGTTCGATAAAGTGCTTGGCTTGCTCGTACGTTCCAGCGAAGAAGTGGGCGTTGCCCCGCACCTTCGCTTCACTCGCTAAAATATCGAGTGCATCATCGTAGGCATTCCGTCCCTGCCCATCTGGCGTATTGCGCAGGTGGAGCATGAGTGGCTTTTGGAGTTCGTTCGCGAGCGCAATTTGGGCCAGAAACACCTCGCGCTGCGCTTCGTAGGTATCGGAACTGTTGTGGAAGTAGTCAAAGCCGCACTCACCAATCCCGACCACTTTTTCGTGGGCGGCGAGTTTTTTATACCAATCGTAATCGAGCGTTGGTTCTGGTGCGTCTGCGCCATGATCATCCGGGTCAGCGGTAATGACGTTGATCGGATGGATACCGATAATAGCGTAGAGGTGTTCGTGCGCCGCAGCGAGCGCGACCGCGAGCTCGTTGGTTGCTTTGCGCGTCCCGACGTTGATCGCAGCCACCCCCTCAGCCTGAAGCCGCGCCGTCACTGCGTCACGGTCGGTATCAAACTGCGCGAGGTTGAGGTGCGCGTGGGTGTCGATGTAATGATACGTCATGGACGGTATGCTACCATGTCCACGATTTTTCTGTCACTCAAGGTTTCGTTGTTGACGTGCTCCATTTTTTACCGCATTATGGCGAAGAGCAAGAGAGGAGGAAGGAATGTTTTTTGAATTCCCAACTGACCCCCGTTGTGAGCGAATGCTCCAGCGCAGGTACGGTTTTTTCGGTGGCACCTTGTGCTACTGGTTCTATCTTGCCCGATACAGTCTGGGCTTCGATTGAGCACGCAGGGGGCGCGGCCGTTGGTCGCGCCCCCATTTTTTTATGTAGCTAAACCAAGAAACGGCAGAATGCTTTTGTCGTACTCGTCGGTATTGCCGTACCAGTGATCTTCTTCGTTGGTAGTAATAAGTTTTACATGCGAGAGGTGTTGGGCCAGTATCGCTGCCGTAAACCGGTAATCCGTAGTTGGATCATAGAGGTTATGGAAGACGAGCATTGGCGCAGTAAATGCCGCTACTGCCGACCAGTCGTCTTTAAATAAACCAGTCGCTGCCAGATCAAACGGAATGCCAAAAAAGATGCACTTCGTGGGTTGCAGTATACGTTCTGCCACTGCGACAAAGGCTATGAGTGAGCCAGCACTTTTTGCCAGTACCACCGTCTCGACACCGGCGCCAAAGAGCGGCTTCGTCCGTTCGCGGAGCTTCACGAGCTCAACGTCAAAATCGATGATGGGGTCACCCGTCTCCCAG
>JACCDY010730204.1_pt1 | contig 20525 bp, 28 predicted proteins | sample 7446391 | NCBI WGS metagenome assembly JACCDY01 (sample SAMN15323451, study PRJNA562643) | freshwater metagenome | isolation source: river surface water | place: USA:Blue River Watershed | collected 2017-08-18 | reverse complement strand
CTGCCATGTAAATATCATTTGCAGCACCAACAGTTAGATTATTACCAACAGTCAAATTTGCATTTTGAGACACTTCAATATTAGCGTCTGAACGAGCAAAGATGTTTGTATTTCCATCTACTGTTATATTACACTCACCTGCAACGTGCACGCATCCATTTCTTTCCATCAAGATAAAATTGTCACCCACAATATAGTTTACTTGTGTGCCTTGAGAATCAATCTCAGTGAAAGTGCCAGAACGATGGTATGTATGAATTCGCTCTTGACCTGGAGTGTCATCAAATTCTTGAATGTGACCAGACTCAGTTTCATAAACTTTATTGAATGGATACTTTGCGCCAAATGGTGCTTGTGGTTGATCCCAAATACCACCAGAAGCAGTTGGTACACCTTGAACACGAGTGGCGTCTTTTTTATTGATAACTGTACCTTCTATGATACCTCGAGCAAGACGGTTTGTGTCTGGTTCATTAATATAATCTGGTAGTGGATATTTGTTATTTGGATCTCTAAATCCTGTGTTATCTGTACCACGTTTGACAGACTCAGGAGAAGGTCCAGGCTTAACAACACCATCTGTTTGTGGTGGTACTGCTATTGGCGCACCAGCATCCTTTTCTACACCACCGTATGAATTCTCACCATAAAAGTATTCATAGAATTGTCTTTTTGCTGCAGCGATGTTTGGTACGTTAAAACCAACAGCTTTCTTTGCTGCTTCAAAATAACCAGGATGTGCGCTAGGATTAACCTTAGGTGGAACCTTTATCTTAAAGTAGAGAGCAGCCACGACCGCTGACACATTAATATCTGTGTCCAAAGAATCTGGATTATTAACAAGATCAAGAGTTATACCAAATTCCTTAGCTTTTTGCTGGAATAGTGTATAGTTTTCTCTGCCAGTTAAACCAATAAATCCACGTCCGTAATATTTACCACCGTCTTCATCTGTTTTGTTACCCAAAAAGTTTTTACCACGAGTAGTTGGTCCATACACCCACGAGAAGAACTCTTCTCTTGACATACCTTTTTTCTTGGCGTTTGAGTACTTTTCTACTTGCTCTGGTGTTGCAAAAGAAAACACCTCTTTCAATCTAGCTGGAGAGTAATTATACGCTTCTTGTTGTGGAATCCAAGCACTCTCGCCACCAGCAATACCAAGTAGAGCACACTTTTGTTCTTTTGTAGTAAGACCTACTTTATCACAAGCAGCAAGAAGGGCTTTGATACCTTCTTTTGCCTTTGCTTCGTTTGGAGTAGATCTCTTTGGTGGAATCGTTGGAATTGATTGATTGGTATCAGTTTGCTTAACTGGACTGTCTGATATAACGATAGGTTTACCGCTACCAGAAAGTACTGGTTCTCCACTCGATGTAGTTAGAACTCCTTCGACTTTAGATTGTAGCACTGCGTCTAAGTTAGTTGGCGCTTCTTTAAATGAGATTATGTTTTCGCCATAGCCAGTGACTGCAGAACTAATAGTTATCTCAGTGCCACTGTCAATACTAACGATGAATGTGTTTTCTGGAATACCAAAGCCAATAACTCGCATGTTGGCTTTTAGACTTCGAGTCAAGTCGACTCTACCCAACTCAGGATCTATGAATGTTAACTTCTTACCAGTAACTGGTCCAACTATAGTTCTAAGTTGAATGTCTTTTATTTTCTCTGTGATTTCACCATCATCATCAGAACCAATAGCAGTTGGTGTTCTTGCAATACCACCAACAGTTCCAAGCATTATAGGATACTGCTGGTCTTCATCGGCATAAGTGATAATAACTGTTGTACCTTCAACTGGACCAATTGGCGTTTGACCAATACCATTCATCGCAGCAGATGTTACTGGCTGTAATGGAATAGCCCATGGAAGATGGTTAGTTGGAAGTTGAGTTTTGTCATGGGTGTGTAACCCAACAACTCTAACTTGACAACGACCAAGACTTAGTGGATCGTTTCTATTTTCTACAACGCCAGTATAAAACATTATTTTCTAACCTTATTCAAATCTAATTCCAAACTTTCTTTAATCAATTCCATATGACACTCATGTTCTTTTTTAGTTATATGGTGATTGATAGCAGAAATCAAATACTTACCAGAAAACATCTTGTCTCTAATATCACGATCGTCTTGTGTTATCTGTTCTACTTTATGTAAAGAAACTGAGACTAATTGACCAACAGTATAATCAGTTCGACCTGGGACTGTAATACTAATCTTATTAGACTCTGCAAGTTTCATTAGAGAAAGTCTCTCTTGGAAAGTTTTAATGTTACTTGTATCTTCAAATCCATTGAATGTATTTAATTGTCTTGGGTAGTTGACCAACAATGCATTCGATCTAAACACTAGCTTGTCAGATGTTATTGGGAATTTGTTTAGGTGGTACTGTTTAGTGTATTTGTCAAACATTGTGTATATCTTGACATTATACTTCTTGTTCGTTAAATCATAAGATATAGCTTTTGAAGCGAATGCTCCACCCATGATTCTGTCCATATAATCAAAACCAGTTGCTATGTTTATGCTGGTGATTCTTTTAAAATCTTTTTCTACGTTTCTAACTGTGCCACCGCCAGCAACATTGTCTCTGCTGTATCTATCATAAACAAAGTCTTGATACACTTTTTGATCGTAAAGTGATTCTAAACTAACAAAATTAAACCCATCTCTGTTCTCAAAGAATGTGTAGCTAGGAGAACCGTTTCTGTTAACAGCATTCTCAGTAGCATAAGTGATAATCTTAACTGGAGACCAGAAATTTGATATGAATGAAGTGTCTTGTGTTGTTGGTTCTACTTTTAATCGCTTGCTGCTTTGTAGACCATTTAACTTATCTTTAACGACATCCGTTACAATATCTCCAACATTACCAGAGTAGATTTTACTAATTTTCTTATTAAGATCGATAACAGCTTCTGGTGATATAAAGTGTAGTTGATACACAACAGAACGATCACCAACAAGTTCTCTATCAGTTAATTTGTAGATATAAAAAGTACCTTTGATGCTACCAGTCTTGATAGCAGGTGTTGTTATCTCTAATTCTAAGGTTTCTTCGCCTATAAATGGAAATAAGTTAACAAAATCTATAGATTCTTTTAAAATCAAACTTCCAGAAATAAATGGGGAAAACAAATCCTCGTATACTTGGATAGTTATAACTTGTGCAGTTATATCTTGGAAAAATCCAGTACTCGATGTTATTCTTGCTTTAGTGACACTGACATCACCAGCAAACCTAATAGAATTAGTGTTTGTTGTCATTATAGTTCTTCAGCGAAATTCTTTAATATAGAACTAATAAGAGATGGTGAAATTATCTTTATTCTTCTTTTGCTCTCGTTAAGGTCTTCTTCGTATTTGATGTTTGATATCGGCAATGCACCTGGAAAATCAGAATCAACAATATAACCAGAAGGAGAAACCCAATGGTGTGGGTAGTATTTTTGATCTCCATATTTTTCTTTTATGTATTCCCATAGAACATTATATGTCATAGGAAAATCTGCAACATAATCATAACGATCATTGGCAAGCATAACAATCCAATGATATTGAGCATCACCATAAAACTTCTCAGCAATAATCTCTGGTGTCTCTCCATCAACGATATCGTATAAATCGTAGAGAGTTATGTTAGCCAATACATCGCGACGGAATCTGATATTTCTAGTTATGTCTTTAACCAACATAACTTTGTCTTTTCCAGCGATATTGAAATCATAAAGAGTTTCAGGAAATTCTTTAAAATACATTATAGTCCAGCCTTGATTTTATCTTTTGTCAATAGAGCCAGTTCTCTGAATGATAATTGTACGTTAATCTGTGTTGGCATACCATTAGCGAAAGTATTGAACGAACCGTTAGGTGTGTAGTTAATACTCATTTCTGTTAAAACACAAGAGGTATGTCTGTGTAGGTTTGGGTTTTCTTTACCGTTCTGGTAGTAAAAAATGTCAAACTCAGATGGATACACATAAACAAAATTATTGTCATCCTTGAATTCAGGATGCATATGATACTTAAATTCTTCGATTATTCGTAGAACATTTCTAGCTTCGTTGACGCTTCTTGGGAAAAACTGGTATTCAAACTGGAATGATCTATAGTCAACACCTTTAAATACTTGTTCTTTCTTTGGGTTTGCTGCCAAACCCAAAGCTGCAGAATTAGCTCCAGCGTTTGGTCCTTTAGATAGTGCTAAGTTTGCGATAATTGCGGCACCAACACCAGTAACATCACTGTTCTTGTCTCCACTCAAAGCCTTAACAATCTCTTCACCACCTTCTGATGCCATAGCCAATATAGCAGTATCTTCATCTGACCACTGAACACCGTATCTAATTTGTAGCTGGTTAGGTACATGTAAGGCAATCGCAGTCTTTAGTCGTTTCTTACCACGAAGAACTTCTGGAGCTAGTGTTGATGCAACACCAACACCAACTGTTCCAATGTTTGCTATTGCTGCGCCCTTTGCTGCGCCTTTTATACCACCACCCAATGCAATAGAACCAGCGGCTACGCCTCCGATTGTATTAACAGTAGCATTAGAAGCAATCAAGCCATTCTTGGTCATTTTACTTCCAACCATATCTCCAGCATCTCTTGGCGTCATATCATTGACCGTTGCTGCAGCATTCTTTCCATTAACTAACTTAGAATCAGTTGCTACGTTAATATAGAATATAACATAATGCTTACCATACTTTGATTCATCTGACATCAAGTCATCTGGATACATATGATTCTTGACTTCATACTTGTTTGCATTAGTAGAAGACTTAGCTGTAGTCGGAGTTGCAGTTGGAGAAGATGTTGCAGCTGACGCTGGTTCTTTTACTGGTGCAGCTTGTTCTGAAGCAGTAGTACTAGAAGATGAACCTTCGCTTGTAGAAGAATCTGCTGCAGCGCCTGCAGATGTAGATTCTGGGGCAGCTTCGGTGACTTTCTTTTCAGCAGCTTTATCTGCTTCGTACTTAGCTTTCTGAGAAGCCTCATATTCAGCATTTTTTGCAGCTTCTAATTCTCTCCACTTAGCTTGATTGGCATCTGCTGCTGTGCTAGTTGTAGTTGCATCAAGAGCTTCTGCTTGATCGCGTAGTTGATTAGCGCCAGCAACGTCTCCACCCTGACGCAATTGTCTCGCCTTGTCGCGAAGTGCGTCAGCTTCTGCTTGAATCTTTCTATTCTTCTCGTTCTCTGCGTCTAAGGCAGTTTGCGTTTGAGCGTACTGTAACTCTAATTCTGCGACTGTTGCCATCGGGTGTTCTTCTAAATAAAGGGTATGAAATTATCTTCTATTATTTATGTTCCATAAAAGAAAGTACACACCTGTATTTCCAGAGAAATACACAGGAGACCCATCAAATATCATAATGAGGTCTAGTTGGGAGACTCGTTTTGCAAATTGGTGCGATAAAAACCCGAACATAGTCAAATGGAGTTCAGAGGAAACCATAATCCCATATCGTTGCCCAACCGATAACTATATCCACCGTTATTTTGTTGACTTTAAAATACAAGTTCGCACAACAGACGGTATTCTAAAAACATATCTGGTTGAGATAAAACCAGCTGCACAAACAATTCCACCTGTATATCCAGGGAAACAAACAAAGCGTTATCTAACAGAATCAATGACATTCTTAAAAAACCAAGCCAAGTGGAAAGCTGCAACTGAGTATGCCAAGGATCGTGGGTGGGAATTTAAGATCATAACAGAATATGAACTCGGTCTCAAGCAACCTAAATAATTAAATGGCAAAACAACCCGTAAAAGACGTATTCGAACGTAACCGCTATGACTTGGCTACAGCTGCCAAGAGATCAAGAAGTTGGTTCGATCAACAAGTCAGAATGCTGGCTGGGGAAAACCTCACGCCACAAAAGCTACTGGCTACAAACCCAGACAAGCTAGAAAATAGGATCCAAGCTGGGCATCTTTATATGTTCATGTATGATCCAAAGACTAAAGATAAACTACCGTATTACGATAGATTCCCGTTGGTTTTCCCATACAGAAGAACAGAAGACGGTTTCTATGGATTGAATATGCATTATCTTCCATATCAACTAAGAGTTGGTTTGTTGGATAACTTAATGATGTTCAGAACAAATAATAGAATGGATGAGTTGACAAGATTAAAGTATTCTTGGGCAGTTATAGATGGAGTTTCCAAATTTGCTGCTGCTCAACCATGCGTGAAAAGATACTTGGGTGATCATGTTAGAAGCCAGTTCAGAAAAGTAGATGCCAATGATTGGACTACTGCTATGCTTCTACCTGTAGAGAAATTCGTCAAGTTGGATAAACAAGCAGTCTGGGCAGAATCCAGACGAATTATGAGAAAACGCTAATGGCTTTAAAAGATTTCATCGCTCAAGTAAAGACTGGTGGGCTGGCTCGAGGGTCTCACTATGCTGTTGAAATAACACCACCTATTGGTATGAGTGCTATCGGTAACATGCAAAAGATTTTGATGTTCTGCGATCAAGCACAACTTCCAGGTCTCAATCTTTCTACCACACCAAACAGAGTTTTTGGCGAGATTAGAGAAGTGCCATACGAGAAGTTATTTGACAATATTAACTTGTCGTTCTATATGGATCAAGACATGGAAGTTAAGTTCTTCTTTGATGCTTGGATGGGATTGATTCAAAATCCATACGATAGAACATTCAGTTATTATAAAGACTATATCGGATCTATGAAGATTCAAGTTCAAGACATAAATGATAATTCTCGTTATGAAGTAGAACTGTTTGAGTGTTATCCAAAGAATATCGGAGCAGTGGCTCTAGATTATTCTTCTAAGGACACTCTAAAATTAAATGTGACAATGCAATATAAACACTGGACATCTAAAACTGTATCCACATCAGCTGCTGGTGGCGCAACAGACAAGAGCCTTGTTGATAAGTATGGTAAAGTTGGAAAGTTCTTAATGGGTGCTGCTGGTTCTTATGCAGTCACTAAACTTCCAAGTTTGATTGGTAAACTTAAAAGGTAATTTATGAAGATTGATGATAACCTGTCTAGTGTGTTTGATGTAGCACCATCAAATGTGACAGATGTAGTGACTAAAGATGGCGAACTTGTTGTACCTTCTAATTCTAAAATAGAAGATGATTATGATGCGGCAAGAGGAAATTTGCGTGAGTTATTAACTTCTGGTAAGGCGGCGCTGCAGCATGCACTAGAAGTAGCTAAACAATCTGAACACCCAAGAGCATTTGAAGTTGTGGGTAACTTAATGAAACAACTGGCTGATGTTAACCAACAACTTATGGATATACATCAACAGAAGAAAAAGTTAGACACTCCAGAAAAAGGAGAAGCGTCTAAGCAAGTGACTAATAACAATGCTATCTTTGTTGGTAGCACTGCTGAGTTGAACAAAATGATCAAGAATATGACTAAAGGAGAATAATTATGTCTTTACCTATAATGAGTACACCAACCTACAATTTGGTAGTACCTTCAACTGGAGTTTCAGTTAAATATCGTCCGTTTCTCGTTAAAGAAGAAAAGGCTCTTCTTATCGCGCAACAATCAGAAGATGTCACTATCATGGTTGATAGTTTGAAGTCAGTAATTAAATCTTGTTTGATTGACAAGGTTGACGTCGATAAACTAGCGACATTCGATTTAGAATACATCTTTACCCAAATTAGAGCAAAATCTGTTGGTGAAGTTATTGACTTATTATTCCCATGCGATAATGACCATGGAGAAGACAACGACAAGGCTCGTGTTAAGATTTCTATTGATCTGACAAAATTAGAAGTAGTAAAAGTTCCATCACACACAAACAAGATTGAGCTGTTCGGAGATGTTGGAGTTGTTCTAAAGTATCCAACATTAGATATAATGAAGCAGTTAGAAAATTTAAACGGCAATGATTTAGATGCAGTATTCTCTGTAGTTGCAGAGTCTATTGATTACATCTATCAAGGAGATGAGATCTTCTACGGTAAGGAACAAAAGAAAGAAGAGTTGATTCAGTTCTTGAATAATTTAACTTCTGAGCAGTTCGTTAAAGTACAAGAGTTCTTTTCTACAATGCCACGTATTAGTAAAGAAGTTGAATATGGATGTCCTGTTTGCGGTAAGCAACACAAGAAAGTCCTAGAAGGAATGCAAAGTTTTTTTTAATAAATCTTTGTCATGAATCGCTGTTCAACTTCTATAAAATGAACTTTGCATTGATGCAGTATCACAAATACTCATTGAATGAACTAGAAAATATGATTCCATTCGAGAGAGATGTTTATGTTGCGATGCTAGTACAGTATCTAGAAGAAGAAAAACAAAGATTAGAAAGTAAGCGATGACAGTTATAACCGCATCACCAAAAAGTTTTCAAGCCATGCTTAACGCACAAGCAGTGGCTAATGAACAGCTATTCTCTATAAGAGCATTGCTAGAAGAAGCTCAACTTGCTCAAATAGCAACTCTTATGGAGACTAAAAAAATTGATGATGATGGTGATCGCCAAGAAAAAATTGAGTCAGACTCTTTAAAGGTTCAGAAAGACGCTCTAAAAGCGCAACAAGATCAACTTCAGTTGATGAAAGATGATATCTCTGACCGTAAAAAGAGAGAAGAAGAACTGGCCAAAGTCATGGAAGGTATGAAGTCCTTTAAGACTCCATTGGAAAAAGTAAAGAGCACATTCTCAAATATAAAAGAAAAGTTCTCTGGTGAAAATATCAAAAAGTCATTTTTACAAAATACTAACATTTTAGGTATCAATGATAAGAAGTTAGAAAAGCAGAGATTTGCCACCGAACAAAAAGCTCTTGGTTTTAAAGGCACCGAAAAAGAATTGTCTAGTAATTTCGAATCTGCATATGCAATCAAGAAAGATGCAGATAAGAATAAAGCCCAGATCGATAAGATGGTTTCAGACACTGGTGGAAAGTACAGCGCTGAACAGATTGCCAAAACAAACCCAGAGATGGCTAAACTTCTCGATAAGAAAAAAGGTTTTGAATCTGAGTATTCTAAATTTGATTTAGGCTCTAAAGCCCTAGCAACTGTATCTGAAACACCATCACAAGCATTTGCTAGTCAAGGCGAACAGCAAGAAATGGCAGCCGAACAAACAAAGGCAATTTCTGCTCAATCTGACTTGCTATCTAAAATCGAAGAAAACACAAGAGGTGGTGGATCAGAACAAAAGGCTTCTGCTGCTTCTGGTGATTCAGGTGGTGGTTTGCTTGGAGGTATCGGAAAGGGTCTAGAAAAACTAGGTAATGGTTTAGCTAGATTAGGTGGTGGCGCAGGTAGAGGTATTGCTGGTTTCCTACGTGGACTGGCTATGGGATTAGCAGCAATGGCTAATCCAGCAACTATAGTTGGTCTTGGCGCAGCAACACTGGCAATTATGGGTATCGGCAAGGCACTGGGATATGCTGCGCCATTTATGGAAGCCTTCGCTCCAGTGTTAATCAAAATAGCAGATGTAGTTCAGAATGTATTCGTTGCAGCTATTGAAAAATTACCAGAAGTTATTACATCTGTTGGCGAGGTTGTTATGGGTATCATCGGAGCAATCTCTGACGCCATCGTTGAAGTTATAGACTCTGTTGTTAGCGCTGTAGAACGTCTAAGTGAAGTCGACGGTGGCAACTTACTAAAAGTTGGTGCTGGTCTGTTGGCTATTGCTGGTGGTCTTGCCGCTTTTGGTGCAGGTACTGCAGTGGCTGGTGTTGGCAATTTGGTTGGTGGTTTACTTGGAGCAGTAACTCCAGGTGGTTCTGCCATGGATCAAATAATGCGTCTTGCTGACAAAGGTGAGAACATCGAAAAGGCAGGTATTGGTATAGAGAAATTGGCTGGTGGTATGACAGCATTCTCTGCTATTGATACTGATAAGATTAAGGCTATTGCTGCTCTTCCAACAGAAAAGATTGCAGCTATGGGTGCTGCGATGGGACAAGCTGGTTTAGTTTATGCTAAGTCTGGTGAAAATGCTGGCGCAGCTTCCAAGTCTTCTGGTGGAAACAAAACAAATGTGGTTAACGCACCAGTGACTAACAGCACAGTTCAGAATCAGTTTATTAAATCTCCGATACGAAATCAAGACTCTACGTTATCGAGATACATGCAAAGAAAATACGCATAATACAAAAAAGCCACCTTTCGGTGGCTTTTAACTTTTAGAGATAAAAGTTTATTCTTCTTTAGCGATCTTCTCGAAGTAAGACATCACATCATCGTCATCATCTTCCATTGGGGCTGGTTTAGATGCCTTTGGTGTGAACGCTGGAGCAGACTTTGCTTCTGGTGCTGGAGCACTTGGACGTTCATCTTCAGCCATTTCAGCTGCAGACTTAGGTGCAAAAGAGTCACCAGAAAGAACTTCATTCAGCTTCTTCTTCAACTCATCGTAAGACTTGAAGTTTTTACGATCAGTGAATTCTGCCAGAGTATGGCGAGCAGACAACACACGAACGATTTCTTCATCATCAGAAGAAATTGGGCATGGCTCAGTGAATACTGATTCGTCATAGTTCGCATAACCATCTTTCTTACGCATACGAAGTTTGAAGTTAGCACCTTGGTCAAAGTCAAAGACGTTGACTGGTTTCTCATCTTCAAATGTAGGGCGAGCCTTGTCCATGATCTTGTCGAAGATTTTCTTACCGAACTTGAACAGGAATACCTTACCTTCATTCTCAGGATGCTTTGGATCAGAAACAACCAGAATGTTACAGATGAACGCCAGCTTACGCTTTTGTTTACGTGCAATTTCTTTGTTTGTCTCAGTACCAGTGTTCCACAGTTGAGTGTTCAATTCACCAACAGGGTCATTCTCGCCGAGAGTAGTAAGAGAGTTTTCGATGTACCACTTACCAGTTGGACCTTGGAAACCGTGGGAAAAGATTTTCACCCATGGTAGTTCGTCAGCGTCAGTCTTTGGTAGGAATCGAATAGTGGCAGTACCGTTACCAGCCTTGTCGCCTTCTAAACGCCAGAAGCGATCATCAGCAAAAGATTTAGTTTCGGTCTGAGGGTTGGCAATCTTTTCGAATGCGTTAGAGATAGCACCGAAGTCAGAGTTGCGCATTTTGCGAAGTGTTTGAATATCCATATATTTTCCTTGTATAAACGTAGTATTAAGATTTATTGTATTGTATCGAAATTTCGTCTTCTAGTCCAACATCATCCTCGAATGTGTCGTCATAGAATTGGTCATCCTCTACATAACTATTTAGCGTTCTCATACCACCAGACTTTCTATTATTTGAATGTTTGGCGTGTTTCCCCGAACGGCTAGAGGGATTATCATCATCGTAGCGATTAGATTGTTTATGGTAAGTCTTACCCATTTTGTTGCTCTACAAATTCTTCCTTGAAGTGCTGGAAAATCTTTTCAGCTTTAATTCTATCGTATTTAACGAATCCAGTCAACTTTTTAATGCGTCTAAGTTGTGATTCAAATGCAAACATTACAGGTGTTGTTTCCCACTTGTACAAGTATGGCTCAATATCATCTATCATTCTCATAGACTCTATAGAAACCTTGCCTGACAAGTAAAGTGTCAGAAGAACTGGAATGTCGCCAGAATCGGCATTGAACAGTTTATTGAATTCTATCTTAGTAGTTTCTAAATGAGTTACAACATTGGCAAGGTCATCTATAAAATTCTTTGTAATAGATTGTTTGCGTTTGGTCCACTCAGTTAGATTTTCTACAGACTGCGATCCTTCGTAAATAGCAGCTTCATCACCATAAGCAAAGTTCGCTACATAGAACTGTATGATGTCACGGTCTGTATCATACTTATTCGACAATTTTTCAAAGATATATCGATCATTTCTAGAGTTGAACGAATCTCTTGACATTTTAACATTTCCTCTGTTTTCGAAGACGTTAAACTTGTCTGTGGTAAAGTGTAATTTTAATGCTAGGTAATACCTATATGCTTTATAACCGTCCACTTTGTGCTCTCATATTTCTGCACGCTTCACGTGCTGCTGGTGGAAAATCTGGAGAGATTTCAGATAATTCACAGTTGTAAACTACAACGGGTTGTTTAGGCATAGAATTTAAAAAGTAAAACCCAACGCCAATCCACACCGCTGCGAATATACCAATACCGATATTAGATATCAAGTTGCGCTTGTTTTGGAAGATAGTTGAGTTCACGGAAATTCATTTCAATTTTATCACGAAGAGACTTGTTGATGAGTGAAGAAACATCATCAGGCTCAATGTAATTTTCTTTACAATATTCTAAGACCGCATCCATGTGATTGAGTTTTCGATCTTTTACCATCTGCTCGATGTGCAGTGAAAATTCGTTTGACGATTTAAACATTCTTTTTAATCCAGTATTCTACATTGCGGATTTCCTGAGAAAGTTTACCATATTCCTCGTGTTTCTTTCGATAAAGTTTCCATTGAGGTGTATTGGGTTTTTCTGGATCCATCTTACTACCAAACTTGTCCAAGAACATAGTAAAGAACCGATCCATTTTCATTCTCTCGGCGCAAAGTTGATTGTGTTTAGCTACATAATTCATATTATATCTTAAACGATATTGCAAGGCAATTCGTTATCCTCTCCTCATAGTTGCAATTTCAATAGCTTGCTCATCAGAGAATACTGGAACTGCATTCGACTTATGCATCGTTCCAATACCCTTGATGGCAGAACCTGTATATACTGGGTTTGGTTTCTTGGCACAGACTCCACCAGAGAATGGTAGACTTGGAATCTTTGGTGTTTCGCGGATGAAGGGCTTAGGCTCACTGATTGGCTTCACAGCCTTCAGTGGCTTCTTTGGTTCGTACTTCTTCATCAACTTTTCCCACGATGCGTCCAACTCGCGTTGCTTTGCTGTTGGTTTACGTTTCTTAGATTTACCAAGTGAAGTGTGTATCATCTGCATGATTCTATTATACCTTAATCAGCGTTGCAAGTCAAACTACGAAACCAGTTGTGTCTTTTTTAGCTTTACCCTTGGCTTTGAGACCAACAACTACACCCTTAGGGTCAAGGAATCGCAAGTCGGTTTCATCACCATCGATAACTGTACGTCCGATGTAAGTATCTGGCACTTCTTTGAAGACAACAGCCACATTCATACCAGTCGATGCAACCAAACGAACATCCATGTCGTTTCCATCAGCCTTAGAGAATGTCAGGTGATAGTTAGTCAGGTGAGACACCTTACGGTTGCGCACTTTGGTGTAGTCATAGAATTGCACTTCAGGGAACAACTGGAAAATGTTCTTGCCATCTGCAACTTCATATTTTTCCCAGCTTAGGTCAGATGTACCATTGAGACGAAACGCTGGAATCATGTCTTTTTTCTCAGCTTGCTTGATACCCAGTTTGATATCAGCAACCAAGTCTTTCATGAATTGATCGCGATTCTCGAAAAACATCTTGGTCTTGCGAATACGGGCTTGTTGAATCACGTTAGTATTTTCGCCCTTCTTGAACATACCACCACGACCAGCAGTGTTCAAGCATGCAGCAGTACATCCAGCAGTGCGCTTGGGGCAAGTCTCGTAACCAGAAACATCTGCAGGAGACAAGTGGAGGACGAAAGACATATAGCCTTTCTTTTGACCCTTCAACAACTTTGGATTACCAGTGCTAAGCAATTTCATAACAAACCTTTCTCAATCACAATAGAGTTATTATACAGCAAGATGCAATAAAAGACAACAACTAAATGCGAAAGACCCCACACTCGGTAGGGTCTTTAAAAGTAAACCTAAAGTATTACTTTTTAGGGGTTTGGCTCTGGGAGATACTATACGATAAACACACATTAGTAGTGCTATTATTATAAGCACATTTAACGGCTAATGGGTCAATACCCTTTGCAATGGCAGTTTCAATATTCTTCTCTAATGATTTTAGTTCTGCAATCTTATAATAACTAACAGAACCCATTAATGACAATAATGAAATAGTCAAACAAATAATAAAAATATTACGTTCCATATTATGATAAATCTTTAACATCATCACACAAACCAAGTTTCTTTGCTTCAGTTGGGCTCAACCAAACATCTTGTGGTGGCAATAATACTTCGCGAATCTTGGCTTCAGTTAGACCAGTACATTTTTTATAATGAGCGATCATTTTCTTGGTAGTCAAGTCAAATTCTTTAACAGTGGCAAACAATTCGTGTTCTTTACCAATAGCACCCCAAGAGTATTGATGAGAAAGAATAGAAGTATTTGGTGTCAATAGTCTCAACCCTTTATCACCAGCAATAAAGATCATTAAACCAGCAGAAGCAATCTGACCTAAACCAATTGTACGAACTGGAATGGCTGAACCACGCATAACATCAATTAAAGCAAATGCGGCATTTAAATCACCACCTGGACTTGTGATTAACAAGTTTAACATCTCTGGACGTTCTTCAGCAAAGTTTGCTTCGAAAATCCATTCAACTGCTTGCTTACAACTAGCTAGATTAACTTCTTCCATCATTAGGAAGAATGAGTGGCGAGATGTTTCTTCTTTTAATTGTAAATTCATTTTGGACATCATATGCGTTCTCTTTCTTTATAAAAAATATGTCTACCTATCTTAGTTGTCACTTCTAATCCTCTCCAACGGGGATTCACATAATCAGCATGATAGAACAGCGCTCCATGCGTAATGTCCTTTAACTTTTCATAGTTAGCATAAACGTATATAGCCATCTGTTTAGAAGAATCATAAACTTCTTCTTTGATGTTCTTTTTACGTTCACAGAACCAAGAGAACTGACACGTTGATTTTACCTTTTGTTTGACTACAGAACAAATATCTTTTGGAAATCTAGGATCTTGTAATCTGTTTAGTGTCACAAGAGCAACAGCCATCTTTCCTTCATGTGGTTCATGACCAGCTTCGAAATAAATGTTTTGTGCAAGACAATCAACTTGTTTTTGTGATTCTTGTGTTAATGAATTATAAGTTATTTCTATGATTTTTTCTCTAGGTGGATTAGAAGAAACCAAAGTCAATAAACTCAATGCCGCGATGGCTAAAATAATAGTTACACGTAAGTGCATAATTATCTCCTTAATTAGTTAAAGGGTGTGTTTCCACACCCCGATCCCGTATCAGGTGGACTTTTTGCTAGTCTGATTGATCAGTAGATTATTTTGCTTCTGCCTTTTTCTTAGGCACTGGCTTGTTTGCTGATGGAGGTGCTTTATCGCAGTTTTTGTCCTTCAACATATCACAATTCTTTTTAGCAGGGGCTTTCTGCTCTTTCTTGACAGGCTCTGGCTTTTTAGTCGGTTCTGCTGCCCAGCTAACTGACATTGCCAATAGAAACGCTGTAGTGATAAGGTATTTCATTTTATTCCTCTATAAAAGAAAGGGTGGACAAGCCACCCTGCTATTAGAAAGAACGAGAGTACTGAAGTGAAGTAGTCTTGTTCGCGCCATCGCCACGTTGAATATCGTGACCGATAGTTACTTTGTCCAACTTAGTCAAAGCATATGTCAAAGACATACGAGTTGCTTGGTTAGTGTCTTTTGCTAAATCATTAAAGCCATCGCGCCAGCGGTAACCAACTTTAGCAGAAAAACCTTCAACTGGTAGTTTGAAAGAAACTGCAGGTTCGACAGAGTAGTATGCATAATCTGGTTTACCAGATGCTTGCTTGGTACCAAGACCACCGCGAACAGAAGCTGTTACGCTAGAGGATACTGGAAGGTTATAAATCAATCCTGCTTCATAACGATTAGTGATAGTGTTTGCAACATCAGCAGTAGTAGCTGAGATACCCAAATCACCATCAATAGACTTTGTTAACTTAGTCTGGACTTTCAATGCAGTAACATGCTTTTGTACTGCAGGAGAGTCATCATTTTGAACTGCATAATTAACGCTCATAGATGATTGAGCAGATGCAACACCAGATACAAATAACAAAGCTGAGGCTAACGCCATTTTCATGTTCATAATTTCCCTTTAAAAATATTGTTGTTCATAATATTGGCACCCACTGTGGCAATACTTTAAAGTGGTTGGTTATTCTGTTACGAGGAAACCAACCGAAACCCTAAGCAGTGATTAGGCTGCTAATGCGAAAACGTTGTCGTTTGCATTTACTTAGTTTGCTTGATTTACGGTCATCGCCTACCGTGCTGCCGTCTCTACTATCTACCCCTGTCGAAACCATGGCATCCCCATCAAAAGCACACATAAGCAGATATTACTTCACCACTATCATCTGTACCATCGCACTATTTCAGGTGAGAAGCGATGTATGTGCTTTTGGTGGAGATGGGGGGAGTCGAACCCCCGTCCAGAAGTCCTTCGCTTTGAAGGGATTACAGCAATAACTTATATTATACTTCTATATTTATTGGAAGTCAAATGATACGTAATACGAGAACATATCTATCAGAATCAACTGAAGTGACAAAATGTGGAAATTGATATCCAGCTGGAGCGACAACCATTGTTCCTGTTTTTGGTTTGATAACAAGCCCTTGTTCTGGATAAACTAACTCACCACCATTAAATTCATCATTCAAGAATACAATAGCAGACCTGTTCCAATTAGTTACTCGAATAACTTTACCATTCTCAATTATAGAATTATCACAATGTTTAACATTAGATGTGCCTCTAGGGTACCAAATTATAGGAGCGTTCTCTATTTTAAAATTAAATAAATTTGAAATTTTTGCAACTACTTCACTATCTTTAGCATTTCTTCTTTCTAAACCATTGTAATCATGGTAATCGAAAGCAGCGGTAGTGCTTGGCGTATCATTAAATCTAGCATCAACTATCATTTTCTGACACACTTCTTTAGATAGAAGATTCGGGACTAGAACTATCTGTTCCATTTTAAATGCCTCGTTTATTTTTAAAATCTAATCTTAATTTCCTGAACGGACCAATCCAATTATCTCTTTTCTCAATAAACCATCTTGGGTCATCGTTTTCAACTGCCATCAAAATGGCAATACGACCAATTGGGATTCCAGTTCTTTCTTCAAATGCAACTGCATATGCAGCACATTGCATAAAATAGTGATAGATGTCATCTCTGTCTTTTGGTTTACTAGCTGTCTTAAAGTCAATAACAGTTAGTTTACCTTGAAATTCTGCAATACAATCAACTGTTCCTGCGACTTGTAGAAAGTCTGAATACAGCGGTGTTTCCAAACAGTGAATGTTATCAATATCATCTAATAAAAACTTTATAGAGTTAAACATATCAAGGTCAAAAATATCAGCCTCGAACAAATTACCTCTTAGATAATCTTCGCAGTATTGATGAATTCTTGTTCCACGGGCTGAAGCCCTAGCAGAAACTCTATTTGCTTCTTCTTCACCAACTCTCATTCTCCATTTAGCAATACCTTCGGCTGTTGCTTGGCTAGTGATAGTTGTGACAGAGGGATACTTCTTTCCAGATGGAGTTAGATAAACTCTAGTACCATCTTCTGAAGTATCCCTCTGTAATTTCACTAAATCATGATGTATAAAATTTTTCATTATGTCAGTAAGTGGATAGCCTCATTATAGTGCTTGATACGATCTTCAAGACCAATGTACCCACCATTTATCTTTCTTGTCATTGTTTTAATATCACCAGCATCTGCTTCTTTGTTCAGTTTGTTTTTGTTCCAGAACCAAATAGCAGACATCAGCGCAAAGTCTTTGTCATAAGTAACCCAATCTGGATTATTTACAACTTCTTCCCAATTGTCAAACATATCTTTGGCAAACTGAGTATAGTTTGCCTTGCCAGTTAACTGAATTGGTCCGCGACCACGATACTTATATCCATCACCAGATTCTTCGCTACCATTACCCATGCGATTGCAATAGATCTTGTTAGCGATTTTCTCTGGCTGGCGCTGGTAAGGCAACGCAGATTCTTCAGTTGGGAAATACTTTTTGAAGATGCCAGTTAGACCCTTCGCTGAGTAATTCAAGTTTTCTTCAAACACTGTCCAACCACCAGACTCATGTCCACATTGCGCTAAGAAAGCAGCAACACGTTGTGGAGTATCAATCTCGTAAGTTGGGAATACCTCATTCATTGAGTCAACCCAACCTTGTGGATCAGTGTTTCGCGGGAATAGGTGACTAAACTGCTCTACTGTTAGTAGCATTAGATTTTCCTTCGTAAAAGTCTTCGTATTTTAGTTTAGCCAAAATATAGTCTTTCACGAGAGAAGATCTCACGATGTCGTTCACGTCAAATTCGATACGAGTAAAAGCACTCATGTGTTGAGCAATGTCAAAGAATTTTAAAATTCCAGTAACATCGTTCTTCTTTTTATTCAAATCAGTTTGTCTATAATCACCACACCATATAATTTTAGATCGATATCCGACACGAGTCATAACGGTGTCGATCTCTTCATAAGTCAAGTTCTGCATTTCATCAACAATGATGATAGCGTCATCAAAACTCATACCACGAATAAAGGACGTTGAGATAAAAGTTATATGTCCTTGTTCTTCGAGTCTGTCCCAAGCATCCTTACGCCCAAATAGTGTTTCGCAAATTTGACGATAAGGCTGCTCGTAAATTTCCATCTTTTCGTTCACGTCACCTGGAAGATGACCAATCTCTCGAGACTGCACAGCAGAACGAACGACGATGATTTTATTGAATGGGTTTGATTTATCCAACACCTCTTCAATAGCTTTGTATAGCGCACAGAAAGTTTTTCCTGTACCAGCAACTCCGTGGAGTGCTACGAAATAGTCCCCTCTTTTATAAGCATCAAAAAACTTTTTTTGATTTCCAGTCAATGGATCAAAAGTTTTCAGATCATCCATTCTTAATCTTAAAGAATTATTAATTTGTTTGGGCTGCTTATCACTGTGTTCATTATCTAGACTTTTAGCAGCAAGGCGTTTTGTTGCCATGCAAGTCCTTTTGTAATTAGATTTTAGTTGTTCGGTTTAAAATGCTTCCTGGGGTTTTTTGATGTATCTTTTGTAAGACCTCCTTGAATCCATTATCAGTTTTAAGCACAATACGATCTCCAGAAAAAGCTGGAGCGCTAACGATGATTGATTCAATGTGTGGATTCTGCTGTAGATACTCCTCACGTTCTGCAATCTTCATAACCTTTTCAAATTGTTCACCCGTGTTATTGTCGCGGAATGTGTATGTTGGCATAATTTCTCCTTACTCTGTATTTAGCTTATAAAGAAGGCGTGTCAACAAAAAGATTAATCCCAGAAATAAAAAAATTCATAGAAAGTCTAGATGTTTCTATAGTAGAACCAAATCCACCTGCTGCTCCATGTAAATAATCACCACGATAGAAAATCATCGTATTATAAACATATGGTATAACAATTCTCTGGTTTTCTCTATACAAGATTGTTCCACACGCTAGCGGATCTTCTGGTACAATATCATTCAAATAAACAACTGCAGCAAATAGTGTGCTGTCTTTATGTAAACCAGAATCACCTACTAACATATCATCTGTGTCATAGAGAGAATGAAATAATGGATATCCAGTATATGAAACTCTCACATCAGCTTCTTTTCTAATATTTACCATAGTAGCTAGGATAAATTCATCAGTTATTGACTTGAACTCTTCTCCCAATGGATCAGTCCTTCTCCCTGGAAAACACATGTTACGTTTCACAAATTCAGGCTCTGATGTATAAGAATGATATGCTTGTTTGATCGCAATATCGTAAATTGCCTTAGGGTCTTTAAAGCAATTTGGTACTATTAGAAAATCTGTTAACATATTGCTGCTTGATAAAGGCTAAAACTTGCCAGATTTTTTGCTTTGCTTTCGCACATGATATCGTGAGTCTTGAGGTAATCTAGAACCCAATCGTTACAAGCAGTGTTCCAGTAAAAGTCTGAGTGTGCACGAAGTTTGGCTTTCTTAAAACCGTTTTCCAGCAACACAGCATAGTCTGGTTTTGTCTTGATGCAATGATCAACAAGGTAGTCTTCGCGAGATTGAGAGTAGTGCATAGTTGGACGAACACCACGCCAAGAGTCAATAACACGTTTGACACGATCGTCATTATGATCAAGCCACTCACCTTCACGACACCAGTGGTGGTGTACATCGAGAACAATTGGCAACAAGTCTGCCAATTCTAGAGAGTCATCAAGACCCCATGCGTTTTCTTCATTTTCGATAGTGATGCAGTTTTGTGCAACTGTAGAAAGACGTTTGTAAGCTGCACGAATGCCTGCTGGACCACGTTTGCCAGAAATATGCACGTTGATTTTAAAATCTTGGAATGTACGACCGTAACCCATCATACGAGCCATGTCTGCATGATACTCGAATTCTTCGATAGAGTTATTGACAATACCATCGTTCTCGCTGGCAAGAACTGTAAACTGACCTGGATGGAAACTTAGGCGAACACCAGCTGCACGTGCTGTGTCACCAATCTTGGCAAAGCCACGTTGCAGAACATCAAGCACATCTTGTTGTTGATAAAAGTATTTCCAATCAGCGTGAGTATAGACTGGAAGAATTTCGCTGCTCAATCGAACCATGCGCAAACCTT
>JACCDY010545689.1_pt1 | contig 20526 bp, 20 predicted proteins | sample 7446391 | NCBI WGS metagenome assembly JACCDY01 (sample SAMN15323451, study PRJNA562643) | freshwater metagenome | isolation source: river surface water | place: USA:Blue River Watershed | collected 2017-08-18 | reverse complement strand
TGGACCCTACAGGACTCGAACCTGCCACCCCCTCATTGCAAATGAGGTGCTCTACCAGATGAGCTAACGGCCCGTTATTCAATTACAAATTACTAATTAAAAATTACGAATTAGAATTCTTATCCAACTCATAATTCATAACTCGTCAGTCGTAATTTCCCTATATTACCTTATTTTTTCCCAATTGCAACTCCCACTAAATGGTCTACGAGATGATTGATGTTTGCTCCGACGCGGGCAAGAGCATGGGAGAAATAGCCATGCTCATGGAGGTGCGGCAAAGTATCGACTTCGAGTATATAGCGGCCTTTCGGGCTTTCCACAAGCTCAATGAGGCCATAGTGTCGCAAACCAAAGTGGCCAAAGAGCGTACGACCGATCTCCTGGAGCTCGCGCTCTGATATGTGCGTGCCGACAGGTATGAAAGAATGTTCTCCCTTTTGCCTGGTCTCTGAGTCCCAGATTTTGCCCGGCTTTTTGATCTCGCTTGGCAAAAGATGATAGAGCTGTTCGCCTCGAAAACCCTCGATCATCCCGATCGTAATCTCCCGTCCAGGAATATATTCTTCCACTATCATATCCCCTCCTTCCCGACTCGCTTCTGCCAGTGCGCCGACCAATTCGCCAAATGTCTGCACGTACTGGACGCCGCGGGAGCCGGTGCCTGACTTCGGTTTTATCACCCATGGCGGCGGCATCGCATCAAAAATCTTTTTAGCTGTTTGAAATAAATAATCCTTAAAATCTTCTTCTGTATCAAATGATGTCTGCGGCAAGACCAGCATATCGGGAGTTTTGAGGCCAAGCTTGGTGAATTCTTCTTTGGACAAAAGTTTGTTCATAGCCAAAGCAGATCCAAGCGCCGGAGTGCCGACATATGGCAGCCCCATATCTTCAAGCATGCGTGAAAGCGTCCCGTCTTCTCCGATGCCATGGAGCGCATTCCAAAACACATCCACTTGGTGGAGCAAGGCATCGCGCGACAGCGGCTGACCGCGCACGTGCCACGTCCCTGCGCGATCAATAAAAATATCTACTGGTATATATTTTTCAGGCATCGAAGAGAGCGCACGCAGAACTTCTGCGCCACTCTTAAGCGATGTTTCATATTCCATACCTTGCCCGCCGCGAAGTACTCCGACTCGTATCATGGAGTAAGTATACCGCAGAGTAAAACAAAAAACACCGCTTTGGTGTTTTTTGTTTTACTGTTTTATTTCTTCAAACTTTTCTTTGCCATGCTTTTGGCTTTTTTCATTGGCTTACCGGCCATCTTTTTCATAGAACCTTTTGCTTTCCCCGCCATACTTTTACCTTTCTTTTTAGCACCGGCTACAACTGTTTTGCCAGTATTTTTAAGTTCTTTGATAAAGCCTGCGAGATCAGCCGCACTGACTTCTTTCATTTCGCTGTACTTATCCCCAATAGCTTCTACAAGGGCATCATAAGCTTCCATACTTATCTCTTTACCATTTTCGAGCTGTTCCAAAAGTTCACCTTTGGCCTTGAGCATCCAGCCTTTCACCACCTTGCGGTTTTTTTCGCCACGCTTACCTGTAAGCATATAGGTGCCGATTGCTGCTGCTGATATTGCCGCTACTCCCAAACCCATCTTCATTGCACCACTCATACCATCTTTTTTAGACATTTTTTTTGCCATATGTTTCCTCGGCTCGCCGTAGCAAATGCATAGGCGGCTTAAAATTAATTATTAATCGTTTTTACGAATTTTCTTCTTCTCGCGGTGAATAATACCCATGACAGTCGCTACGATACCATCGTGTTTTACTTCCTCGGCTACGGTATCGATCGCTCCCCCAACACTTTCTGCGCTTTCTCGGATGCGCTTCGTGACTGCGGCCACATCGCCTAAGATACGGACAACATAGACCCCGATCACGATCGTGGCAACACCGACAATAGCGACAAAAATGGTTGCGACGAAAAAGAAAATATCTGCGTGTAATATACTCTCCATAGTTTTACTATACCACTAATTGATAAAATTCATATTCATAGGTACTAACGTTTCGCTTTTGATTTTATGACAGTGGTAGATTGAGAAAACTTTTCCCGCGGCGTAGTTTATGAAATGCGATGCCATAGCGATGAGCTTCAGCGTTGGCAAGTAGTATGGCTGACTCTTTGCCTGCGATTGTTTTTTCGTCACCCAAGATATGATCCGGCTTATGACGGGCATTTTTCACGACCGTGGCGACAGGTATTTTGTATTGATAGCGCTTCAGCACTTGCTCGGCCACTTTCTTCTGCGCTTCTGCCCCGTCTACGACGACAAGATCTGGCAATCCCCATTCGCTATGTCGAAAACGTCGGGAAAGCATTTCTTCAAGCGCACCTGTGTCGTTGGCATCGCTTTGAGTGCGGATGATGAATTTACGATATTCTTTTTTATCAGCAATGCCGTTTTCAAGCACGGTCATCACGCCTACCATATTTTTTCCGCTCATATGGGCAATGTCGTAAGCTTCAATACGGTACTTCTTAATGCGACCTTCCTCAAGATTTTCCTCTTTAATAAGCGACACATCGCGAATGTGCTCAAGCGCAAAGATTTGCCGTTTGATCATATCGGCTTGCTCAAATTCTTGTCGCGCTGCATGCGCCATCATATCTTTTTTCAAACTGCGAATAATTTGTCGTTTCTTGCCTTCGAAGAGTAGTTTGATATTTTTTATATTTTTTGAGTAGGCACTCGCTGCCTCTATGTTGGTCACTTCTGGTGTCAGGCCCAGCTGGCGATAAAATTCATACTGATCGCGTTTGGCTGAGCTGGCATCCACAAACGGAAAAATCCGTCTGATAATTTTCAAAGCTTCACGAAGCGCACCGCCTGAAGTAAAGGGTCCGTATGTTTTATCAAGCTTAGTATCAGACGGCACGTGAATAGCAGCCGCATTCCCTTCTTGATATTGTTTCAGGTCATGTCCTCGCACGACAAGAATTTTTGGAAATTGCTCTTTGGTGATGCAAATATAATTCCAACTCTTATCATCTTTTTCACGAGTATTGTAGTACGGCTTATATTTTTTGATGAGACTGGCTTCGAGAATCAAGGCTTCAAGCACGCTGTCGGTCTCCTGCCATTTCAAGCCACTGGCCTTAAACACCATATCGAGAATATGCGGCCCACGAGTCGCGATGAGATCTTTGGCAAAATAGCTTCGTACTCGATCACGGAGCGAAGTGGCTTTGCCGATATAGAGCGTACTGCCTTTGCTTTGGAAATAGTATACGCCCGGCTTGTCAGGCAAATTGAATTTTTTGAGCTGTTTGGTATTCATAATTCTTCACTCTTATAAGATCTGAGTATAACAAAAAGGCTCTAAAATAGTCTTGACTGATTAGTATTTTTAATGTATTATAGTAAAAATTTCATTCACCTCACCTAAATTTTAACAGATGAAAACAACATCGATTCTTTTGATTGTGGCTTTCGCGGCTGCGAGTTTTTATTTTTTTATTAACTCAGCAAGACACAAATGTCCAGAGTTAGCATCACAAGTAGAAAAGCAACAAAGAAAAATAGATTCTTTGGTGAAACAGAAAGATGTTTATTTCACCCAGATCGTAGATTACCAAAAACAAATTCGGCAAAATGACTCTGCTAACGCCGAACATCAAAGACACCACGTAGCGGCACAAAACATGCTGGACCATGCTCACAAGAAAATCAAACCTCAGGTTTCGCCCTGGAATCCTGATTTATAAGAGCATAAGAGTAACTTATCGTTTTAAAAGTATGAGGCAAAACCTCATACTTTTTTATTTTCGTAACACTTTCTTTAAATACTTTCCAGTAAATGATTTTGTATTGTTTGCTACCCCGGCAGGAAAATTTGTCATCGAATGCATTTCAAATTTCCTACGGGGCGAGACGTTACCTATTTTACTTTTTTCTTAGTACCTTCTTTAGGTAGTGTCCCGTAAAGCTCTTTGATGAATTTGCAACTTCCTCCGGTGTACCACGAGCTACGATTTCTCCCCCACCAGAACCGCCTTCGGGACCGATGTCGATAATATAGTCAGCACATTTGATGATGTCGAGGTTGTGCTCGATCAATATCACGGTATTGCCCTTGCCGACGAGTTGATTGAGTACATGTAGTAGATTGGCGACGTCGTCATAGTGGAGTCCGATCGTCGGCTCATCCAGAAGATAGATCGTTTTTTCAACATGCGGACGATAGAGCTCGCTTGATATTTTCACCCGTTGCGCTTCCCCGCCCGAGAGCGTGGTAGCGCTCTGTCCAAGCTTCACATAAGCCAGTCCCACATCTGAAAGTGTTTTCAAACGATCATAGATGGCCGGAATATCCTCAAAAAATGCCAGCGCATCTTCTACTGTCATCTGGAGCACTTCATAAATATTTTTCTTTTTGTATTTGACCGTGAGTGTCTCTTTGTCAAAGCGCTTGCCGCCGCAGACGTCACAAGTGACATAGACTGTCGGTAAAAAATGCATCTCGACTGCTATCTCGCCGTTGCCTTCACACGCTTCACAACGTCCGCCTTTGACGTTGAAGGAGAAGCGATTGGCCTTCCAGCCGCGAAGCCGTGCGTCTTCAGTCGTGGCAAAGAGATCACGGATATGCGTAAAGGTGCCGGTATAGGTCGCAATATTTGAGCGAGGTGTGCGGCCGATTGGCGACTGATCGATGAGGATGGCACGGGAGACGTATTCGCTGCCCGTAAACGACGCACAGTTAAATGTTTGGGCACTTCGATAGGCTCGTTCGAGACGTGCCTGGAGATTTTTATAGAGGATTTCGTACATGAACGAACTTTTGCCGGAGCCTGAGACACCAGTAATGCAGACGAATTTCCCGAGTGGCACTTCGACATTCATGTTTTTGATATTAAACACTTTTCCACCAGCAATCTTGAGCGAGCCTTTTTCCGTATCGCGACGTTTTACAGGCACTGGGATTTTTTCTTCTCCTCGCAAATACGCGAGTGTGCGGGACTTGGATGGATTGGTCTTGGCATCGAGAAGTTCTGCCAAATCACCCGAGACGACAACCTTGCCGCCATGCACGCCAGCTTTTGGGCCGATATCAATAATATAGTCCGATGCAAAAATAGTGTCTTCGTCGTGTTCGACAACAATGATCGTATTGCCGAGATCACGTAAGTCTTCAAGGGTGCTAATCAAACGTTCATTGTCGCGCTGGTGAAGTCCGATCGTCGGCTCGTCGAGCACATAGAGTGCGCCGACGAGTCGTGAGCCAAGCTGAGAAGCCAAACGAATACGCTGACTCTCTCCACCCGAGAGCGTATTGGCTTTGCGGTTCAAAGAAAGGTAGTTGAGACCGACGTTTAACATAAATTGGAGTCGGGTCTCAATCTCTTTGATGACCACTTTAGCGATTTCTTTCTCCTGCGCAGTAAGCTTGAGGTCTATGAAAAAATCTGCCGCGTCTTCGATAGAAAGATTAGTAAGGTTGACGATATTAATTTGTTTTTTGGTCTCGTCGGATTTCAAAAATACGTTCAGTGCTTCCGGCCGCAAGCGAGCTCCGCCGCAAACTTCACAGGCATCGAGTCCGCCGAAATATTTCGTACCCAAGCCATTACATTCCGGACAGGCACCGTAGGGAGAATTGAAAGAAAAAAGTCGCGGCTCGATTTCCGGAAATGAAAATCCATCGCGCGGACAAGCAAAACGAGCAGACAAGATAGATTCTTCATCGGAAATTTTAATGCTTACCAAGCCATCCGACTCAATGAGTGCGCGCTCTACCGCTTCAGCGAGGCGCATCCGCGCATCGGCTGGCGTATCCTTGAATTCATGCACGGCAAAACTATCAACCAAGACGTCGATATCATGTTTTTTTGTTTTTGATAGCTCGACTCGATCGCGGAGATTTTTCAGTGCGCCATCGAGACGAACCTTGGCAAAACCTTTACCCAAAAGATCATAGAGCAGCTGATAGTATTCGCCTTTGCGTCCACGGACGATCGGAGAAAAGATTTCGATCTGGAGATCATTCCACTCTATACCCATGACAGCTTTTTTACCTTTAGTCCCCTTTGAATATACAGCGACTTTTTCCAAAATAAAGTTGATGATTTCTTCATGGGAGAGTTTTTTGATCTCATCGCCACAGAGCGGACAGTGTGGGTGCCCGATACGCGCGTAGAGCACACGGAGGTAGTCGTAGATCTCGGTAATAGTCGCCACGGTAGAACGCGGATTGTTGGAGCGAGACTTCTGGTCGATCGAAATGGCAGGAGAAAGTCCCGTGATCTCATCGACATCAGGCTTTGGCATTTGATTTAAAAATTGCCGCGCGTAAGCAGAAAGACTCTCCACGTAGCGGCGCTGACCTTCGGCGAAGATCGTATCGAATGCAAGCGAGCTTTTGCCCGAGCCTGACATGCCTGTGATCACCACCATTTTATTGCGTGGCATTTCCACGGTGATGTTTTTGAGGTTGTGGGTGCGTGCACCACGGACAATTATCTTTTCACTTTTCTCTGTTTTTTCTTTCATTATTGTTGGGGGGCATGCCCCGCATGAAACAGGCGGTAAGAACCGCCGTAGTTTTCATACGGGGTGTCTATCTCTATGCAACTTCGTCAATTGTACCACATCAGTCAAGCATTGACAAAAGATTATTTTCATTATAGATTCTTTATGATAAAATTTTACTTCATTCAAAAACTAATCTGCCATGCTGTACCCTCTCCCCCACCTTTCCGGTTCAAATTCAAAAAGTGATACCGAGAAAAAAATAATACATATAGTAGAAAAAATCACCGGTAATAACACCACATTGACTTCCACTCTTGCTGATCTTAGAGTTGATTACATCAATCTATTCTCTATTACCGAAGCAGTCGAGAAGGAATTCAAAACATCGATTCCGGACAATGTTTCTGATGCCTGGAGGACTATCGCAGATATTGTAAATACCGCAGATGCTTCCCAAAGGCGCAATAGGTGAAAATTGCCCATTTATAGCCGGCTTGAGATTATAAAATCTCAAGCCACTTTTATTTCTCCATCCGTTTTTTCAGCACCACTATTTCATCACGCAATATTGCCGCGGTTTCAAAATCGAGCTCTTTGACGGCAGTATTCATATCACGCTCTTTGAGCTTGATGATTTTTTCATACACAGCTTTTTCACGCTCTTCGTCGGAGAGCATGAGCCGTTTGATAGACTTTGATTCGGTTTTTTCTTTTTTGGTAAGCTCTTTGGCATAGACTTTTTTGAAAAGTTCGATGTCGGCCGAAAGCTCGCCAGCTACTGCTTTGTCGTGTTTGCTTTCAAGCTCTTCGGTAATATCTTTGATTCTTTTTAGAATGGTTTTCGGGGTTATACCATGCGCTTTGTTGTAGGCGACCTGCCGCTCACGGCGGCGGCTTGTTTCCCGGATGGCATACTCCATTGAGCCCGTCATTTTGTCGGCATAGAGGATCACTCGGCCTTCACTGTTACGGGCAGCGCGGCCGATGGTTTGGATGAGAGATGTTTCACTTCGGAGAAATCCTTCTTTATCGGCATCGAGTATACCAATGAGCGCCACTTCGGGAAGATCCAGTCCTTCACGGAGCAGATTGACCCCGACCAAGACATCAAAATCCCCTTTTCGAAACTGGGTGAGGATCTGGATACGTTCGATGGTTTTAATATCGCTATGTAGATATTCGGCTTTGATTTTCTTTTCCTTCAGATAGATCGAGAGATCTTCGGCCATCTTTTTTGTAAGCGTCGTAGCAAGCACCCGAAAGCCGCGCTTAATAGTCGCCTCTGTCTCTTTTATGAAATCTTGGATTTGGCCTGGATAGCTATCCTTCTCAAGGATGGGTCGGATAACGATTTCTGGGTCCACGAGTCCGGTCGGACGAATGATCTGCTCAACTATTTGCTCACTTTTTTCTTTTTCGTACGTAGACGGAGTAGCTGTCGTATAAATGACTTGTCCGACTCGCTCTTCAAACTCAGGATATCTGAGCGGCCTATTGTCAGCAGCACTTGGCAAGCGAAAGCCGAAATCAATTAATGTTTTTTTACGACTCTGATCACCGGCAAACATACCACCAAGTTGCGGCACAGTCACATGTGATTCATCGATCACGGTCAAAAAGTCCGGACTACCATCAGGCTTATGCGGAAAATATGAAAGCAGTGTTTCTGGTGGTTCACCGGCTTTTTTACCTGAAAGGTGGCGAGAATAATTTTCAATCCCTGAACAATAGCCAACCTCCTTGATCATAGCGAGATCGTAGGTTGTACGGCGCTTAATGCGTTCGGCTTCTAAAAGTTTGCCTTCTTTTTCAAATTTGGCGAGTTGCTCCTTAAGCTCAATCTTGATGGCCTTGATGGCTTGTTCTTTTTTTACTGGATCTGTAAGGAAATGCTTAGCGGGAAAAAGAAACATGTTGGCGACACTCTCGCGTACATGGGACGACACAGGATCAACAACAAGTATTTCTTTGACCATATCACCTTCTAAAAATATCTGGTACATAAACGTTTCCGAGACTGGCATGACATCGATCCGATTGCCAAGGACACGAAACTCACCGGAAGACAGGTCGGCATTGGTGCGCGTATAATGGATCGCCACGAGCTGTTTCATAATCTCAAGGCGTTTGGCGCTATCCCCGACTTTCAGCATGACATGTTCCTTTTCGTACTCCACCGGCGAGCCCAAACCATAAATGCAAGACACTGAGGCCACAATGATCACGTCTTTGCGGGTCAGAAGCGCAGCAGTCGAGGCATGACGCAAGCGGTCGATCTCTTCGTTGATCTGCGCATCTTTTTCGATATAAGTATCCGTGACTGGCATGTAGGCCTCCGGCTGGTAGAAGTCGTAGTAGGAGACGAAATAATGTACGGCAGCATCAGGAAAAAATTCTCGGTATTCTTGTGCGAGCTGAGCCGCGAGAGTTTTGTTGTGAGCGATCACCAATGTCGGCTTGTTGTGTGCAGCGATAATATTGGCAACCGTAAACGTTTTACCAGATCCAGTCACCCCCAAAAGGGTCTGCTTTTGCATACCCTTCTCAAGTCCACTCATAAGCTGCTTGATCGCTTCCGGCTGGTCCCCTGCCGGAGCCCAATCGCTTTTTAGTTTGAATACATTACTTGCCATAAGCAGCTCATTGTACGATATTTGGGATAATAAAAAAAGCTTCCTTCTTTGCGTACAAATATCGTACACAAAGAAGGAAGCTACTCATTTTCACCGGTGCCGCATTCGGTGAATAGTAGGGTTTTTAAATTTTACCCAAATTAGCAACAACACAACCGTAGTTGCTACCGTATCCCCGAGGAAAAAGTATCTTGTAAACTCTCCTCCCGCAGCCAGATGGAAGGCGGAAATGATAAGAAAAATAACCGGCCAGGCCAGTAAAAGATTTTTTTTCATAAAAAGCAGTTTCGTGAAATTTGAGTCGGATTCTACTCTTTTTACACAACAAATCAAGGACTTTCAGTATAAGACCGTACCGAAATTTAGTACATTGTATCCCGAATCTTTTCTAGTTGAGAAACAATATTTTGATCAGTAATTTTTGAAAATCGCTCGGTTTCTCCCCCATCGCGCAAAACTGGTTCCATAAATGATGCCAGTGGCCGAGCATCCCAGTGACGCCCAGCTTTGTACACGCTCGATTCATATATCGGCCGATAGACCACCATAGCAGACTCATCGAGTCCTTCTACTTCCGTATGATGAGCAATGTTTAAGACCTCATAGGCATAGTCATTAATCTCGCCTGCCGGATCATGTTTGTAGTGATAATAAAATCCTGGTTGTGGTATTTGCATGGGTACTAGTATATCAAAAAAAAAGAAAGCCAAGGCTATGCCGCGGCTTTCTTGCAAATAATAAGATTTAGTCTTCAAAAACTTCAACTTCGTGCTTCTTTTTTACAAATTCAGTAAATTTTCCAATATACCGAGTGGCACGAACGACGTGATTGTCGATCCAGTGATAATTACCACCACGGGGTTTCCCCATCAGCATACCGTGGTATTTGAAGCCACATTGCTTCAGCCAAGTTTCTGTAATATCACGCAAGCTTTCAGTACGAGAGGTAAAGAAATAGATCACATGGCCTTCGTCATACCATTTATTGATGATTTGCAATGCATCCGGGAATGGTTCGCAGGTCACCATTCGTTCGGGCTGCTCGTTGGGAATATCATCGGTGATGGTACCATCGATATCAATTAAAAAATTTTTTATCTCTTCTTTCAGAACCGGACTTACCGATTCACCTTGTTGGTCTAATTGTTGCAGGAAATCGGTTGTAGGGTTCATATTTTAGGGGGTTGGTTTTGAATGAAAATAAAAAATCAGCTCCGAGAAAAGGAGCTGTGCTGTCGTTTGCGTATTTTATACCATATTTAGTCGCAAACTCACAAATATGATATTTCTACTTTACATATCGCGCGAGAAACTCATGTTTAAACTCAGAAAAAGTATCATCAACGATGTTCTGACGCATTTTTGCCACCAAGCCGACTATAAAATGCACATTGTGGATCGAGGCCAAAGTGCCTCCAAGCATTTCTTTACCATGAAACATATGAGCGACATATGCGCGAGTGAATCCTTTGCATGTATAGCATTCGCAATCTGCTTCTATCGGCGTGAAGTCATTTCGATATTTCGTGTTGGTAATACTGATTTTCCCTTCTTTGGTATAGATCGTGCCGTTACGGCCGAGTCGGGTCGGCACCACGCAGTCAAAAAGGTCGACGCCATTTTCTACTCCCATAAAAAGATCCTCTGGCTCACCAATACCAAGCAGATGCCGTGGCTTATCTTCCGGCAATATTTCATTCACCCACTTCACTGCTGTTTCCATATCCTCTTTGGCGAATGACCCGCCAATACCAAAGCCGTCAAAATATTTTCCGTCAATATTCATTTCGGAAATAACCTGTGCAGACTTTTTGCGAAGCACTTCTTCACGCCCACCTTGAACAATACCAAAAAGAGCTTGGGGTTCGGGAAGAACATTTTGTGAAGATCGATGATCGAGCCGAGCCTCTTCCAACTTTTTATGCTCTGATAAACACCGCCTGGCCCATGCATGCGTGCGATCGAGCGCCTCTTCTTGATAGCGCAGGTCTTCAGCCGGCGAGGTACATTCATCAAAAGCAAAAATAATATCAGCCCCAAGATTGTGCTGGATCTGGATCGATTTTTCAGGCGTAATGTAATGCATACTGCCATCGAGATGAGATTTGAAAGAGACGCCGTCAGAGCCAATGTTGGCAAGTCGCGGCGCGTCAGAGTCATCAAACCGTTCCGGAATCAAAAGTGATGGATCAGTAATTTTTACCACTTTAGAAATATCTTTGCCGTAGGCTGCCCCGAGTGAAAAGACTTGAAAACCTCCGGAATCAGTCATCGTCGGACCGATCGTACCGTCTTTTGAGCGCCAGTTCATAAAGCGACCGAGGCCGCCGGCGTCTCGTACGATTTCATCTCCTGGTTGGAGGTATAAATGATATGTATTTGAAAGCACGACTTCTGCGCCTTCAGCTTCCACTTGGCTCGGATTGAGTGATTTCACCGTAGCCTTGGTACCCACGGTCACAAACGCCGGCGTCTGTATGATTCCATGAGGAGTCGTAAGTACTCCTGCCCGGCCGAGCTTGCCATCCATTTTTTTTATAATATCAAAACCAAATTTCACTGTGATGTTCCTTTTTTTATTTCCACAAACGAAAGCGCTTGGATGTTTGTTGGAGAAAGTAGTAATACCTTTTGGTACGGATCACGCGGATCAGAAATGACTTCCCCGACTGTCGCTACTACAGATGGAGTAAGGGCGAACGACACTATTTCATCTCCGGGCAAAAGTACCAGATCACGAGCAACGGTCACTTCAAAACTACCGCCACCGCGACCGACGAGATCCAGATCAATACCAGAGGCTGCATGACGGGCTAAAAAATGTTCCCCAGCAGTTGAATATAAAGTGGCAAGCGAACTATTTTTGTCGACGTTTTGAATTCGCCCGAGTAAAATACTGCCAAACGCATAGACTTCATCTCCTGGAGAAACACCATCATTCTCTCCAATATCAAGCACCAGAGTATCGTAGAGCGAGCGTGGCGGTCGAACTAAGATTTTTGCAAGCACAAATACACCTTCAGGCTTGCGACCAAAAGCTTCTTTGAGGGCGGCATTCTCAATAGCAAGAACATCGCGGTCAAATGCTCGAAGTTCAGCTTGTAAAAGATCTTCACGCAAACGCGCATTTTCTTCAGAAAGATGGGCTTTTGATTTCCACGTAACAGCAATGCTTGAAAATCCATTCCCGATGCGATCTTCAAACCACCAGAGCGGCCGGCCAATACCGCGAGCAGTTGCTCCGAGCGATGACACAATAGTTGTGTATGCCAAAAGTATAAACAAAAAACAGCCAAGGAGTATAAGTCCAGCTTTTATTTTTCGATCGCGAGATTTTTTAATGCGGAGGTAGCTCATCTTCAGTGTTAAGTAATAAGTCGCGATAATATGGCACATCATCGAGCACTACACCGGTGCCGCGTGCGACTGCAGTCAGCGGATCTTCAGCAACATAAATCGGGATTTTCAATGCTTGTGCCAGCATGCTGTCGAGTCCGCCGATCATAGCTCCGCCACCGACAAGCACAATGCCACGATGCATCACATCTGAGAGGATTTCCGGTGGTGTGGTTTCAAGTACTTCTTTGACTCCATCAACGAGATTGTTGATCGAAGGCGCTATGGCTTCACGGATATCTGAATCCGTAATAATCACTTCTCGCGGCAGTCCGGTGACGAGGTCTCGCCCGCGGACTTCTGCTTCTACATATGCTCCGGGAATCACTGAACCGATCGCTACTTTGACGTTTTCTGCAGTTTTTTCACCGATCAAGAGTTTAAATTCGTCACGCAAATATGTAATGATGTCGTTGTTGAGTCGATCTCCGGCGATTTTCAAATTGCTTGAGCGCACGATTCCACCAAGCGAGATCACCGCCACATCAGTGGTACCGCCGCCGATATCAATAATCATTGAGCCCACAGGATCTTTGACAGGCAAACGAATACCAATCGCTGCCGCCATAGGCTCTTCGATCACGTAAACTTCCCGCGCACCTGCGGAACGAGCCGCATCGTAGACAGCGCGGATCTCAACGTTGGTCACGCCGGACGGCACGCCCACAACCACACGCGGACGGAAAAATTTCTTGGATATTTTTTCCGTCTTGCCGATCAAATACGACAACATTTCTTCGGTGACTTCAAAATCAGAAATAACTCCTTCCACAACCGGTCGTACTGCTTTGATATGGCCCGGAGTGCGACCAATCATTTGTTTTGCTTCCATGCCGACGGCTACGATCTGGCCGGTTTTTTGGTTGACCGCCACGACGGACGGCTCATTGATCACAATGCCGTGGCCGCGCAAATACACCAAGGTATTTGCAGTCCCGAGGTCGATACCAATGTCATTTGAAAATAATTCGTAGATTTTTTTGAACATACACGGAAGTCTACTTCACTTCATTTAATAATTCTTCTTCGGTAACAATTTTTCCTTTTTCTTCCGCTCGCTTTTTGAGCTCATAGCCGCCATCTTTCAAACTGCGCTCTGAAACAACGACTCGATATGGCATACCCAAAAGGTCAGCATCTGCAAACTTCTCTCCTGCACTCACCTCACTCCGATCGTCAAAAAGTACTTCAATATTTTTTGAAGTGAGATTTTGATATAGCAATTCTGCTGCCTCGCGAACTTCATCTTTGTCGCCCAATGCGAGGAGATGCACTTGAAATGGAGCGATCGACTCTGGCCAAATAATACCTTTGTCATCAGAGAGTACTTCGACAACCGTGCCCATGAGCCGAGCAGGGCCAATCCCATAACAACCCATGATAGCTTCTACTTTATCTCCGGCCTCTGTTGCGAAAGTAAGATCATGAGCCTTTGTATATCGCGTGCCAAGCGTAAAAATATTGCCGACTTCAGCCGCACGAGTTTCAACGAGTTTTTCTTTATGTAAACCAAGGCTTTCAATTACATCATCCGTATACACTTCTTTATTGACGGCGACGCCTTTTGATTCATCGATATATATTGTGTCTTCTCCCGCACCAGTAATAGTCTGAAATTCATGAGAAAACTTTGCAAACACTCCGCCGGATGCAGTCGTCAGATAGGTGACATGCCCGATACCTACACGCTTAAAAATTTTCTTGTAGGCTTCAGTCGCTACTTCATAAAACGCATCGTGTTCACTCTGATCTTTGGAAAACGAATACATATCTTTCATCACGAATTCTCTGGTACGCATAATACCGCTTTTCGCTCGCGTTTCGTTGCGAAATTTGGTTTGAAATTGATAGAGGGCTTTCGGAAGGTCACGATAGGAGCTGACATACTCTTTAAGGATTTTTGTCACCATGCCTTCGTGCGACCATCCGAGTCCTACTTCAGTATCATTTTTTAGTTTTGTTTTAAACCAAATATCCACCGCCTCATCACTCCATTGATCAGTCGGTTCCCACGTCGATCGTTCTTGGAGGGACGCCATAGTGATCTCTTGACCACCGATCGCATCCATTTCTTCACGGATAATACCTATGATTTTGTTGAGCACTCGCAAGCCAAGTGGCAAATATGAGTACACACCGGCCATTTCTTTATGAATAAAACCGGCTTTAATCAAAAGCTCGGCGTTTTTGGAGACCTCGTCAGCTGGGTTCTCTTTTTTGGTTTTTGTAAAAAGTTGAGATTGTTTCATGGCGTATTGATACTAACGCAAAACGCCTTATTTTACAACTCTATTACTTGCACACATCACATTTTTCTGCTATAGTGCCGAAGCATACCGTGGCCCGAAATCGAGGGCTGTAGAGTCCGTATTTCGATATTTTATTTAAATATTGAGAGACGGAATAAAGCTGTAATGCTTAAAAACGGATTGCCTCCCGTCGAACGGAGAATAATTAATACGTAGATACATACATATGGATCCTATTATTGAAGCAATGTTTACTGCGGGCGCTCACTTTGGATATTCCAAGAGCCGCCGCCACCCATCAACCGCCAAATTTATTTTTGGTAACAAAAACAAGGTTGATATTATTGATTTAGAAAAAACCAACACACTTCTGTCCGAAGCACTCGCCTTCATACAAAACCTCGCCGCGAGTGGAAAGCAAATTCTCTTGGTAGGTGTGAAACCTGAAGCCAAGCAAGCTATTGTTCGCACTGCAGTAGCGCTTGAAATGCCATACGTCAGCGAACGATGGGTAGGCGGAATACTCACCAACTTTTCAGAAGTCAAAAAGCGCATTACCCGATTGGAAGAGCTCCGTAAGCAAAAAGAAAACGGCGAGCTCGAAAAATACACAAAAAAGGAGCAGCTCTTGATCGATGAGGAAATCGTGCGAATGGAGAAATTTTTCGCAGGTCTTGTATCACTCAAAAAAATGCCCGATGCAGTTTTCGTCATTGATCCACGTCGCGAACATATCGCTGTTGAAGAATCAAAGAAAATGGGCATTCCAGTCATCGCACTTGGTAGCACAGACTGCAACATGAGTATCGTCGACTTCCCTATTATCGCGAACGACGGCGCGGTATCGAGTATCGATTTCTTCATGAATACCGTCAAAGACGCATACGAAGGCAGCAAGCAAACCACACCAAAAGCGTAAAACCTTATTATTTTATTTAAAAATTTCATTATATATATGACTATCACAACAGAGATGATCAAGGATTTGAGAGACCAGACTGGTGTCTCAGTCATGCAATGCAAAAAGGCGCTTGAAGAAGCAGGGGGTGATATGGAAAAAGCGCTCATGATTTTGAAAAAGAAATCGAGCGAAGTTGCAGCTAAAAAATCTGACCGTGAGGTACATGACGGACTCGTTGTCATAAAAAAGAGTCCCGGCCATGCTGCGATGCTCGTCCTTAAATGTGAAACTGACTTCGTTGCCAAGAATGCCGACTTCATTGCCCTCTCTGAAGCTCTCGCGACCACTTTGCTTGAAGATGGAGCTGATGAAACCCAAACCAAAGCTCCCGAAATGATTGGTCCAGTTATTCAGAAAATCGGAGAGAACATTGTGCTCGGTGACCTCGTACGTATCGAAGGCCAAAATCTTGGCACGTATGTCCACAACGGAAAGTCAGGCGTCATTGCAACACTCGAAGGAGGCGATGAAACTCTGGCTAAGGACATTGCAATGCATATTGCGGCCATGAAACCTGAATATCTCGATAAAAGTCAAATCGAAGGATCGAAAGTGAATCTCGCGAAAGAACTCTTCAGTGAAGAAGTAGAGAAGTCAGACAAGCCAGCTGATATTAAAGAAAAAATGCTCGCTGGAAAAATCGATTCATATTTTAAAGAGTTGACGCTGCTCGACCAGATGTTTATCAAGGATGGCAATCTTTCGATTGGCAACCTGCTTAAAAACAAGAACGCTAAAGTACTTTCATTTGTACGCTATACGCTCGGCTAATACTGTATGTGGGTACTCATTATCTTATTCGCCATAGCGCTCATAAGTATCACAGTGATATTTATAACGGCATACTGGAAAATCAAAACGGGTAAACGCATTCCTACTGAAACAAGAAACACCTGGATAGAACTTCGACCAGACAGCATAAAAAGCGAACTCAAGGAACAAAGTCGTTTTTACATACACCGCCTCGTTCTCTTTTTGCTGAAGCTTTGGATACGATGTGCCTACTTTATCCGTAAACAAGAACAAACAGTACGTACCCGTCTGACTTCCTATCTCCACAGCAATGCCCAAAAAATGAATGAAGGTCGCACACGGCCGGTATCAAAATTTTTGAAGCACATTAGTGACCACAAAGAAGGCACAAAAACAGAGGATACAGATGGGTTGGTGAAATAAAAAAATATGGTAGGATAGTGTGGTAGTTTTGCCGCCTTAGCTGTCCCTGCCTACCGGCAGGCAGGTTGGGAGATAACAACACAATATAATTGCCGCCTTAGCTCAGTTGGTAGAGCAACACTTTTGTAAAGTGAAGGTCCTCGGTTCAAGTCCGAGAGGCGGCTCAGGAATGAAGTGACGAGCGTACTCAACAAGCAAACTGCTTTGCTTGTGTTCAGCTTGAACACCGGAGCGATATTTCGCAGCAGCGAAAGACGCGAGGTGGTGCCCAGACAAACTAGTGCGCCAGCACTTGTTTAGTCGCGGGAAAGTCCGAGAGGTGGCTCCAAAATAAAGAGACTGGCAGAATTACTGTTTCTTCGAGCCTGTTTTTTGAGGAAAAGTGAGAATTGAGTAAAAATATTCAGCATATCATTATAAATTATCTAACTTTTAATTTATCTCCAATATTACCTTCTAGGTCTTTTCATAAACTTTTCTAATATCTTCGAGCTTGTATATATCTACTAGAACATTCGTAGCTATTATCCTGCCGTCACTTAATTTCAAGCGTATTTGTCCGATATCATTTTGACCAACAGTTTTTGGAAGAACTTCAGCTATTACATATTTATCATAGAGGGCATATATCCTCTCTCCCGCCTTAAGAGATCTAATTGTTTTTGATTGTATTAAACGAGGATCGATTGTGGTCATGCGGCTACCTTCTGCTACTGGGACTTTCGGTAACGACTTCATGAATGATTCTACTTCCGAATCAGACAATGAATCGAAATTTTTCTTAACTTCCTTCTGTTCTTTCGAGAGAGACGTACTCTCAGCAGCTAGTCTTTCTTCAACTATTTTTCTCCACTTTTCTGGTATACCACTTAACACATATTCCTTATCTTTACCAGATTGTATTTCATCAACATATTTTTGTATTTTTCGTTCAAAATCATTTTGCAAACCTTCTTTTGCTCCACCAGCAATATTTGTCATGGTATTATAAATTCCCTCCAACTGCTCATCTCCTCCAAAATCAGGTTTCTCTGTGTTTTCGTTTGGCATAGTGGCCCCCAGTTTATTTCTCAAATCTTCAATCTGACTTTGTTCAGTACGTTTTGTTTCCTCTTTTCTTTTCTTTTTTTCTTCATCAACACGAACATACGCAAGGGCACGATTCTTGCGTTCTTTTTCTGATTTTGTTTTTTCAGGATCAAGATATTCTGGTATATCCCATATGAAATCTAATGATTCGGAATCAAGACCTTCATATTGAGGCGGCACTAGAGATGATTCTTTTTGCTCTGATTTTATATCCCGGAGATGTAATAATTTCTTTTCTATAGCATCTCGAAAAGAAGCTGGTAGACCCTGCATGACGAATTCTGCAGTTTCGCCACTGAGAATACGCTTCACATACTCATTCACTTTCTGTTCAGAACCTGATAATTCGTCTTTATTATTTTCTTGCAATTCCATTGTAAAAATATATAGGTTTTAATAGTTTTTCTATTTGTCACTAACCTAGGAAACAACTTCAGACCATATTTTTTATTGCATGATTTCTGGTTTAGGTGGAGTCTCCTGGTTTTCTTGGTTTGTTCCTATCCCTCCCTCAACCTTGGCTTTTTCTTCGTCTGAAAGCCGCTTGGCTTCGACAAGCTCAGGCACAATAGCTTCGATCTCCTCCGCTGACTTAAATCCAGTATAGAGTTTGCTATTTACCACCAAGGCTGGAAGTTTGGTGTCTTCAACTTTGTATATAGAAATAAGCGCACCGATCGCTGAGAGATCAAGACCGTAGTCAAACGAGTAGACCCGAAGCTCGGGATACTTATTGCGAAGTGTGGTAAGCGCGTAGCCTTGCTTGGTGCATTCACTGCAGTTTTGGCTCGTGGTATAAAAATAGAGAATAAACTCCGACTGGACGCCACAGCGAGCTGTCACCTGCTTCATTAGCAGATAGTCTTTTATTTCAAGCAGAGAATAATATTTTTTGAGTTCACGGAGATCATCAGTCTCCCCGAAATTCTTATCACTATAATCGAGCCGGTCAGCAAGCGAAGCGAGCTCATCGGAGAGAATAGAACCTTTCTTCACGTCCTCGCATGAAAGATCTTCAAGAAGCGCAAACTGGGTTTCCGACGAAAGAATATCAAGCGATATTTTATTTTGTATACTCTCAAGCTCTTGAAGCTTTTTGTCGTTTAAAAAGTTAGAAAGAAAAAGCGCTGTGAGAAAAATCGCAAGCGTAATACAAAATACAAAAATATATTTTTTCCAATTGAGGGTATCGTGCATATATTATCGCCATGCTGCTTTACGGGTAAATATTGTGTTGTAGATTGCAGCTATAAGCCAGACCGGTGAAATAATACTATAAATAAAGATGAAAGAAAGAATATTCCAAGAAAATGTCGGCTTACGTTCTCGAATACGCTGTCCCATAAAAATCGCTGCGGTAACAAATGCGTACAAGAAAAAAGTCAGAAGAAGTGGCGTGCCAATACTTATATAAAACCAGCTGAAGTCCCCCGGATGAGCGAGTACTGCGCCATTGCTATCGATGACTGCCTGGACTTTTGTCGCAAAAAAGCTGCCGATTTGCCAAAGCGTATACCCGATCAAAAAGGGCACTGCCACGGTCGAAGCGATGCCGGAGGGAACAGTGAAAAATGAGAAGTCCCCATACTTCGGTCGAAACAAGAGCGATCGATAATCAAGCGTATTGTTTATAAAACCATAAATCCAACGCAAGCGTTGCTTGTAGAGTTTGCGAATAGTCTTTGGTGTTTCGGTATAAACATAGGCATCCTGACATTGTTCGATTCGATAGTGATGCTTTTGCATGCGATAGGCTATTTCCATGTCTTCTGTGTTGTGCGCCTTGCGATAGAGCCCAAGATCGATAAAGACTTTCCTTCGATAAATAGAAAACGGGCCAGGGGTGACATGTATCGCACCGATGAGGCCCAGTACTTTTTTGATGTAGACTGACATTTCATATTCGACTTTCTGTGCACGCTGTATGAAGCTGACTGGATTGTTCACGATCACCGATGGCGACACGGCCATGACTTCTTGGTTGTCAAAATATGTCATGATGCGCTTCAACGCCTGCGGATGCACAAACGAGTCAGCGTCAAGACAACCGACATAGGTCGATGTAGCTTTCGTGATACCAAGGTTCATTGCATAATGCTTTCCCTGCGTAGCTTCTTGGAAAATTTTTACTTGGGGATACTTTTCAAACCGCTTCATGATCCGCCACGTACTATCGGTGCTACCGTTATCTATGAGGAAAATAGCTAAACGATGCTTCGGATAATCAACCGAGAGAAGGGATTGGACCGTCTTGGCAATTGTACGTTCTTCGTTCCAGCAGGGTACCACAACGGTCGCCGTCGGCCAGTGCTTGCGGGTAATAGTCTCGGTTTGATATTTAATGTGTTTCCTCTTTTCAAAAAATGTGATTAACAGGAAGACCTGTACGTACATAGAAAGAAACGTAAAACAATAAAAAATGATTGTTGGAGCGCTCGGCATATGGATTTTATATAGCATGGGTATTATACCATATATTACCCTAATCTCAAAACTGACTTTTACGGCCTTTTAAAAGAGCAAAAT
>JACCDY010154508.1_pt1 | contig 20534 bp, 20 predicted proteins | sample 7446391 | NCBI WGS metagenome assembly JACCDY01 (sample SAMN15323451, study PRJNA562643) | freshwater metagenome | isolation source: river surface water | place: USA:Blue River Watershed | collected 2017-08-18 | reverse complement strand
TTGGCGTACATGCATGCCGAGGGTTTTGCCGGCGGCGAGTTAAAGCATGGACCGATTGCTTTAATTGAGACTGGCACACCGGTAATTGCGATTATGCCCCCTGCTACGAGTGAAATCTCGGAAAAAATGCGCAGCAATATTCAAGAGGTTAAGGCTAGAGGCGCCAAGGTGATTGCCATCTGTGATGCAAAAACAGAGGTTGATGCCTCCCATGTAATACGCATCCCAAGCACCCACGAGCTACTTCAACCAGCCCTATCTATTGTTCCGCTTCAGGTCTTTGCCTACGAAATGGCGGTTGCAAGAGGAAATGATGTGGATCAACCAAGAAATCTTGCGAAGTCGGTGACTGTTGAATGAGCACTGATTTTGATGATGTAGTTGACCAACGCCAAGAGGTTAGACGTCATGAAATGAAAGTGGCGCTACTTTGGAGCGCAATTTTAACTTTTGGATTTGTTTTAGTGACGTTGGACATTCTGAATCAAGGATTGCTTTACAAGGTTGATCAGTATTTTGCTGATCTGAAGCGCCCAAAGTTTGAAGGTTTTGCTAACTTTCTAATTTTGCGAATTGATGATCTAGGGCTCCGTTGGATTACCGCAGTGATTCTCTTGATTACGGCATTATTAATCAGTAGAAGATTCAAATCCTGGCGGCCACTCAATCTCTCTATACTCTCTTTAATTTTCTTAAATCTTTTTGTGGGTGCAGCAAAAATCGGATTTGGGCGCTGCAAAGCGAAAGAGGATTTTGATGTTTGCATGTTTACCGATGGAATGGCATATCCAAGCGGACACATTTCTAATGCGTTGGTTACCTGGGGTTTGTTCGCCTACATTATTTTCCGCTATACACACCGGGCGCCATTTGAAGGGTTAAAGCTTTATTGGTGGGTTGCGGCTGTAACTATCGCGGTCGGAGTTGTTTCTTTACTGCGCAATACCCATTGGTTTACCGATTTACTTGGCGGTATGTTTTTAGGCGGCGCTATTTTGGTTTTAGTAGTGGCTATTGATCGCTTTATTCCATCTAAACGCCAACCCTCATAGGCTAGCGCTGTGATCAATCACATCCGGGCTGAGGCGATTATTGATTTATCCGCTATCGAAAAGAATATTAAGAGGTTGATGGCGCATACCGGAAAGCCAGCGCTCGCCGTTGTTAAAGCAGATGCCTATGGACATGGATTGATTCCAGTTGCCAAACGAGCAATTCAAGCCGGGGCAAGCTGGCTTGGAGTCGCATTGCTAGAGGAGGCGCTTTCATTACGCGAAAGCGGCATAAAGGCTCCGATATTGGCTTGGCTCACTCCAGTTACCGATGATTTTGAGACTGCATTGGATAACGAAATTGATTTAGGTGTTCCATCTCTTGCACATTTAGAGTTAATAGTTGAAGCAGCAAGTAAGAAAAACAAAACTGCACGAATTCATCTTGAGGTCGATACTGGAATGACCCGCGGCGGTGCCCTGTATGAATGGGATGAATTAGTTGTGGCTGCGGCAAAAGCGGAAAAAACAAATGCCATAAAGGTGATTGGAATCTGGTCGCACTTCGCTCGAGCTGATGAACCTGGTCATGAATTCAATAAGTTACAACATAACAATTTCTTAACCGCGCTTGATGCAGCGCATCAAGCCGGATTAAAACCTGAAGTAACTCATTTAAGTAACTCGGCGGCAACCATAAATGATAAAAGTTCTCACTTCGATTTGGTTCGCCTTGGAATTGCAATGTACGGATTATCCCCTGATGTAAAAACCATGGGGGACTCTAAAGAATTGGATTTAATTCCAGCTCTAACATTGCGGGCAAGATTGCATTTAGTTAAAGATGTCCCAGCCGGTTCTAAGGTTGGATACGGCGGTACTGCAGAAACTTTAACCGAAACCAAAATTGGAATAGTTGCAATGGGTTATGCCGATGGCGTTCCACGCAATGCAGATAAAACCGCAGGCGTACTGGTTGGTAACAAAATGTCACCAATTTTGGGACGGGTGTCAATGGATCAATTTGTTGTAGACCTAGGAAAAGAATCACAAGCACGTGCGGGAGATTGGGCATATCTAATCGGCGGTGTCGTTGGCAGCCATAAGGCCGCCAGTTACACTTCCGACACCTGTTACACGGCTGATACGTGGGCGGGTGCGTGCGGCACGATTAATTATGAAATCGTCACGCGAATCGGTCCGCGCGTAAAGAGAATCTATTTGGATTAGAAGGACTTAGGTAGAGGAGAGTGTGCGAGTGCCAAATAACTTGGCAGATCAAGACATCGTGCTCTCCGTTAATGATCTCTCCGTTAACTTCGGTGGACTCAAAGCGCTAAGCGGAGTAAATCTCGAATTAAGACGAGGCGAGGTTCTGGGATTAATCGGACCTAATGGCGCCGGTAAAACCACAGTCTTTAATGCGCTTTGCGGAATCGTTACTCCAGCCAGCGGAACTCTTTCTTTACATGGCAAAGAGGTCAAATGGCCCAAGCCATATCAACTAGCAAAACGTGGAATTGCCCGAACGTTGCAAGGCGTTGGTCTGTTTCCTGACTTAACTGTTTCAGACAATGTAATGATTGGCGCAAATCGTTTTGCTGAATCAGGACTACTACGTGCTGCATTTGGCACAAATGCAAAGGATGAAAAGAGACTAAAAGAGCGCGCGCAAGCAGCGCTAGAGCGGGTTTATGTTGGCGGTGTTTCTGATCGCCAAGCAGATACTTTGTCTTATCCAGATACTAAACGTGTGGCAATTGCTCGTGCCCTTGTCGCCGAACCTGAAATCCTGCTGCTTGATGAACCAGCTGGTGGACTAGGTGCACAAGACATCGAGTGGCTCAATAGTCTGATTAATAATTTGAAAGCTCGCACTTCGATAATCATCGTGGAGCATCACATGGATGTTGTTATGTCGGTATGTGATCGTATTTATGTTCTTAACTTTGGTCAGATCATCGCCTCTGGAACTCCCCAAGAGGTCCGAAACAATGATGCGGTTATTGAGGCTTATTTAGGCTCGCACTCAAAGAAGAAGTCTGGACAAAAATCATGAGCGGCTTAGTTGTAAATCGCCTAAGCGTTTCCCATGGTGCAATTAGTGCGCTTCGTGATGTTTCCTTTACCGTCGAACCTGGCCAGCTAGCAGCTGTTATTGGATCTAACGGTGCTGGGAAAACCACTTTATTACGCACCCTTTCTGGACTTAAAGATGCCAGCTCAGGCAACGCTGAATGGAATGGCCGGGAGATGCTTGGTGCAAAACCAGATGTTTTGGTGCGTCGAGGAATTTCCCATGTCTCAGAAGGAAAATCTGTCATTCCAGAGTTAACTGTTAAAGAGAATTTAGTACTTGGTGGAATTTGGCGCGCAAATAAATCTGACACCAATGCTGCAATCGCGGAAGTTGTTGAGCTGTTCCCAAGACTTGGCGAGCGCATGGGTCAAGACGCAGACACACTTTCTGGTGGTGAGCGCCAGATGTTGGCGATTGGCCGTGCACTAGTTTCTCGCCCCAAATTACTTTTGTTAGATGAGCCATCACTAGGGCTCGCACCGCTTGTGATCGAACAGATCTTTGAAACCATTGACAAGCTGCGTCACAAACTTGGTCTCACTGTTGTCTTGGTAGAACAAAACGCAATGAGCGCACTAGAAATTGCAGACACTGGAGTGATTATCAACCTTGGTGAAGTTGTGGCATCAGGCAAAGCCTCTGACTTAATCAACGATCCGGCGCTGCGTGCAGCGTATTTGGGTTACTAGGGGGCGCTGATGCAAAAAGTTATTGAAACAGTTTTGATTGGACTATCTACCGGATCTATCTACGCTCTTATGTCTTTGGCAATTGTTTTGGTTTGGCGCTCTACTCGGGTAGTTAACTTTGCCCAAGCAGGTCAAGCCATGCTCTCTACTTATATTGGTTATGAGATTGCCACCCGCTCTGAAGTTTTTTGGCTTGGTTTGGTTTTTGCAATCGCTGCCGGTGCGCTAATTGGTGCCGGTGTTGATTATTTCTTTATGCGGGTTCTTTTCAAGCACGCTACGACGGGTCCAGCAGCAGTAGTTGCTCCAGTTATTGCGACCTTGGGTTTGTTGGGATTAATAAGAAGCGCGGTTGGATTGATTTGGGGTGGAGATCTGCGCTCTATTCCGGCTCCGGTTTCCCGTGATGGTTACACAATCGGGGATACCACTTTGCCGTTCTCTCCGCTGAATACCTTGATTATTGTCAGTGTTTGCTTGGTTTTGATTGCAATCTCAATTCTCTTCACCCGAACCAATCTCGGCCTGGCGCTTCGTGCTTCGGCATATGCCCCAGAGATTGCACAGCTTGCCGGAATTAAAACCGCGCAGACTAGAACTATTGGTTGGGCGATTGCGGGTGGCGTGGGCGGAATTGCCGGAATGTTGATTACCTCCTACAACTTCCTTTCGCCAAACTCGCTAGACCTACTTCTTGTCTTTGGATTCATCGCCGCTGTTATCGGTGGTTTAGAAAGCATGGTCGGCTCAGTTGTTGGAGCATTAATTCTTGGAGTTGGACTTACTTTTATTTTGAATTACGTAGGAACTTCATTGACATTTATCAGCGGATTCCTAGTTCTAATTGTTGTACTACTAGTCAAACCAGAAGGAATCCTGGGATCAAGAAAGGGGCGCCGTGCGTAAGCGTTTACTTTTCTTTATTCTCCTAGGTTGGGTCTTGTTAATTGTTGGGGACCGCGTTGATGAACTTCGCGTTTATCAGGGCGCGCAGATTTCCATGTACGCGATTGCGCTTTCCTCAATCGTTTTGCTCACCGGATATTCAGGCCAGGTTTCCTTGGGTAATGGCGCGATGATGGCGGTTGGTGGATACGCGGCAGCATTAACTCTAAATAACTTACAAACTCCAATTTGGTTTGCCTTCTTAATGTCTATTTTGGCTTCCGCAATCTTTGGTGCATTACTTGGTGCATCTGCTGCGCGTTTATCGGGACCTTATTTAGCGGGCACAACCTTGGCGCTTGCAGTTGGTCTTCCTGCGTTAGCAAATCAATTTGGATTCTTGGGCGGCGAGCAAGGAATTTTGTTTGATGTTGGTTTTCCACCAGAACGATTTGGTGAAGAGTTCAGTCAATACAAATGGTTTTTCTGGATCGCAACCTTTATTGCTTTGATCTCTCTATTTATTACCTCAAATATTTTGCACTCTCGTTTTGGCCGTACTTGGCGCGCGATCCGCGGCAACTCTTTGGCCGCTGAGCTGGCTGGAGTCCATGCCGCTCGGATGAAGGTTTTGGCCTTCACCATCAGCTCGGCCATCGCCGGCCTTGCTGGCGCGGTGCTGGCTATGACAATCAGCCTGGTATCCCCAGGCGCGTACACGCTCTCCCTCTCCTTTGCCCTAGTTACAGGAGCGGTGTTGGCTGGCATTTCTAGCCTGCCAGGTGTGATGCTAGGGGCAGTGATATTGGTGGCAATTCCTGAAATCGCAGATGTGGTGGCCCACAGACTGGGAGATTCAGAAAAGGTCATCACTCACTTGCCGGGATTAATAGTGAGCGTATTGCTGATTCTCTCAGTGATATTCACACCAAATGGTCCTGGTGAGAACTTGCGCAAACATCGTAAGAAGAAGTCTGCGCATTAACTAAAAACCCTCGATGGAAGGAAAAAAATGATCGGAAAGAATCGTAGAAAGCGGACCTGGTTCGCTGCTGCGGTACTTGCAGCTGGAAGCCTCGTAGCAACATCACTTCCAGCGCATGCAGAAACGGGCGTGAGCGCTTCTGAAATCAAACTCGGAATCACTCTGCCACTTACTGGCGCCGCGTCACCGGGATATAACAAAGTAGGAGATGCCATGAATGCGTACTTCAAGTACGTAAATGACAATGGTGGAGTTTATGGTCGCAAGATCACTCTCATTCAGAAAAATGACGAGTACTCACCAACACTCGCAGTGGCAAAGACAAATGAATTGATTTTGAAGGACAAGGTTTTTGCACTTGTCGGTTCACTAGGAACTGCGAATCACAAAGCGGTAGCTAAGTCAGTTGGCCTACAACGTCGTGGCATTCCTGATCTATTCATCAACACAGGATTTAGCGGCTTCGCAGATAAGAAGGTATACGGAACAACATTCCCACTATTCCCTTCTTATTACATGGAAGCCAAGATCATGGCTGAGTTCATCAAAGATAACTATGCTGGAAAGACACTTGGCTTGGTTTATCAGAATGATGACTTCGGTTCTGATGCAGTTAAGGGATTTGCTCAAGCTGGTTTGAAGTTTGATGTAACCATTCCTTACACCTCAGGTACTCAGAGTGCTTCAACAGCACAGACCTGGGTTTCACAACTAGCAGCTGGAAAAGCTCAAGTAGTTGTGATGTTCGGTGTTACCTCAGCAACCGGTCCACTTCTAGCTGTTGCAGCTGCTGCAAAGTATGCGCCACAGTGGATTTTGGGCTCAGTTGGTGGAGATGCAACAACACTTCGTGCACTTGGTGTTCCAGCTGCGGTTCTAACCGGAGCTCAGGGAGCATCATTCCTACCTTCACCTGGTGATACTTCAGATGAATATGTGAAGTTGTTTCAGGAGGTAAATGCGAAGTACAACAACAACGTTGCATTTGATAACAACGTTCTAGTTGGTATGAACACCGCCATGTTGACTGTTCAGGCACTACGCGCTGCAGGACAAAACCTCACACGCCGTGGCTTGATTCGTGCAATTCAAAGCAAGGGTTCAAAGTTCGCATCTGCCGGACTTGCACCACTTAACTGGTCTTCAAGCAGCCAGGTTGGTTACAACGGTTACTGGTTCGGTCAATATGACTCAGCTGGAAACATGAAACCACTTTCAGGCGGAGTAGTTGTTTACACAACTGACAATGCAAAAGGCGCTGTTGTTAAGTCCAATTACAAGAGACCAGCAATGCCAGCGAAAGGATTGCCAACTAACTCATGAGAAACTTTAAATTCAAACGATCACTCGCGTTCGTAGCGGTTTCTTCGCTGCTCTCACTAACTGTCGTATCAATTCCGACAGCAGCACGAGCATCGACACCAGCATGTACCACAGCAAACTTTGTGACTACCTGCGTTGGTGCAACATCTGATACCGCTCCATACATGATGATGGTTCCAGCGAACTTCAATGGAACTGTTTATCTATACTCACATGGATATCGCAACAATGTGCCACTTCCTGCGGCACTTTCTGCAATAACCGGTTTTCCATCAACAGTGGTAAATACTCCAGAGCCAGCTCCGGGTGGAAATGCCACAATCATTGGCACACTTCTTGGTAAGGGCTATGCGGTTATGGGTTCAGGCTTTGCTCGTCAAGGCTGGAACGCTGATTCTGCAATCAAAACCAATGTTGAATTAATTGGTCTATTCAAGAAGCAGTTCACTAAGACTGACAAGGTTGTTGCTTGGGGTAACTCCCTAGGTGGCTTCATCACACAGGCATTAGCTGAGCAGTATCCAGATCTAATTGATGCGGCTGCTCCACTATGTATGGCCAGTGATGTAACTCCACTCATGACAATGGCTGGAGATGCACTTTGGGGACTTAAGACCTTCTTTGATCCAACCATCAAAGGTGGAAATTACTCAGCAGGTGCTGCCGGATATGCCGAAGCTATGGGCGACCTTGGCAAAGTATTTGGTGCGATTGGAGCATTACAAGCAGCATTTGCCGCTAACCCAACTGCGCCAGCATGGCCAGCAACATCAAAGGTGCCAGATGCACTAAAGGCAGTTCCATCACGCAGCGCACTTGTTCTAGTAGCGCTTATGGCTGGAATTCCTTTGCAATCAGCACACTTTGATTCAACCTCTGCACCATCAGTACTTCCTGCAGCTTCACAAACCTCATTCCAGTTAGCAATCAACCCTGCTTTCGCGGCTCTTGAGAACGTTGCAACTGCAGCTGCACTGGCAGTGCTTGCTACTCATGATCTTGAGCTTCAAGCAGGCGGCGCAGTATTTGATAACTCTGCAACTGATTACGCAGCACGCATTGCTGATGAGCAGTTCATCTGGAGCTCAGCGCTCTCAGGTAACTCTGCAACCGCAGCGATGCTTGGATACCTTGCAGCTGTTCCTCGCGCAAAGGCAGATCCAGCAGCTGTAGCAAAATTGCAGACTCTGGCAAAGCACACTGGAAAGGTTGATATTCCAACCGTGCTCTTTACTGGAGTTGCTGATCCTGTAACAACTGCAGGAAATCAACAATCAGTAGCGGACAAGTACGCTGCTTACTACGCTGAAAAGTGGGCAGAAGCAAAAGCAAACAAGAAGAAGACTGGCGACTATAAGAAGCCACAGAACAATCTTCTTGTGCTTTGGAACTTCACCCCAGAGAAGTACACCAAGTACACAGCAGCTGGAGCACCAGACACATCAACTCCAGCAGCTACGGGTACAAATCACTGTAACTTCACCACAAAGCAGTATCTAGCGATAGCCGATCTACTCGCTTATGCTGCTGAAAATGGTAAGCACCTTTCAGGTGGCGCATTGCTAACCAAGCTACGTAAGGCTGGCAATATGACTCTTGATCGTGGATACAGTGCACCAAAGATGAAGTTCTACGGAGAATAATTCGTAATCTTCATAGATAAGTAGTACAGAAAGGGCTCGGGCCATCCGGGCCCTTTCTTCTTTTTTAAGAGGATAAGGACTACCTTTAACTTGTGGCTGATCTTGCTGAACGTCGAGCAATTGCAAGGCTTTCACACCGTTTTGGTTTTGGCCCACGACCCGGTGAATTCAACGATTTACTTAATCTAGGTTTTACAAAAGCCGCAGAGAAGTTATTAACTGCGCCGGCAACCGATGCTTTTGCTGACAAGCAACTACCGCCAGATGTAAGAGATCAAGGACCCCGTCCCCGCGCAAATAGCGCGCAAATTGTTCCTTATGCAACAGAGAAGCGAGCTCAGTTCACCGAGATGTTGTTTTGGTGGCTGGATCGAATGGTTTTATCGGAGCATCCACTTCGCGAGCGCATGACCTGGTTTTGGCATGGACATTGGGCCACCTCTTATCAAAAAGTTGATGATGCATTGCCGATGTTTAGACAAAATCAAACTTTGCGCAAACATGCGTTAGGAAATTTCGGCGAAATGTCTAAAGCCATGGTTAATGATGGTGCATTGATTTATTGGCTAGATGGTCAAACCAACACGGTAAAAGCGCCAAATGAAAATCTGTCCCGCGAGTTAATGGAGCTTTTTGTTCTTGGGGTTAATCGATACACCGAAAGTGATGTGCGGGAAACCGCTAAAGCATTAACCGGCTATAAAGTTAATAAAACTAGCGGTGATGTGACATTTAATTCAAAGCAGCATTACGCGATGCCGGTTAGCTTTCTTGGTACTACCGGAGTTTATGATGGCAATTCACTAAGTGATTTCTTAGTGGCGCGTCCAGATTGTGCTTTGTTTATAACGGAAAGACTCTGGTATCGCTTCATTTCAAGTGCTGAACCATTGGCGGATAAATCTTTGACTAATGCCTTTGCTACTCGAGATATCTCTAAGTTAGTAAAAGCGGTCGGCACAAATTCAGCGATGCAAGATGAGAAATACGCCATGGTGAAAAGTCCAGTGGATTGGTTTGTTTCGGTCTGCAAGGCGCTGCAGATAACACCCTCACAATTTCCGAATACCGCTTTGATTAGAAACAACTTAAATTTGCTAGGACAAGTTCCATTCTTCCCGCCAAACGTTGGTGGCTGGCCTGCGGATCAAGCTTGGCTTTCTACCTCTTCTGCGCAATATCGAATTGATTTTGCTGAGCGGTTAGTAAAAGTTGGAAATCTCTCGCCAATTGCAGATGTAAGAGCGACCGCCCGAGTGGATGCTTTAGCTAATTGGCTTGGGGTAGTTGAATGGAGCGATAGAACCAAGTTGGCTTTGCGTGGCGCGCAAAAAGATCCGGCTCGCATGACTTTGCTTGCAATCTGTTCACCCGAGTACATCGTGAGCGCTTAGTCGAGGAATTGAGGAAACCATGGACACAATAACTAGACGACAATTCCTTAGAGCCACTGGCGCAGGTGCTATTGGTGCAGCTGCAACCTCACTTACCTTTGAAGATATTGCAAATGCTGCAATCACAAGACCTTTACCGCTCGGCACTCCAATATTGGTTGTAGTAACGCTGTACGGTGGAAATGATGGCTTAAATACCGTAGTTCCAGTCACTGATTCGATTTATCAATCGATGCGTCCTGGAATCGCTTATAACCAAAGTGAAGTTTTGCCTTTAGGAGAAGAGCTCTATCTAAATGGTTCCATGACCGGGATGCATGATCTCTGGGGTAAAAAACAGGTAGCGATAGTTCGTGGTGTTGGTTATCCAAACTCTGATCGCTCACATTTTTCATCAATGGCTATTTGGCAATCTGCAATTTTGGGAGCCGCAAAAACCGGCTGGTTAGGCCGTTGGGTTGAAACTCAACCAGAGGATCCAATGTTGGCAATTGGATTAGGTTCGGTATTGCCACCGTTGTTAGCCGGTGAAAAACGCTCGGGTTCGGTTTTGCCACTTGGCGGTTTAAAGGTTCCAACAGGATCTTTAGCAAGTGATTGCATGAAACTTTCTATTGCCAGCCGCAGCGACAATCTTTTGCAATCAATGGCAGCTCGCAGCATGCGAAATCTTTTTACAGTTTCATCAGATATTACTCCGGTGCTAAAAGCTCCAGCACCAGCAGCTCCAGATTTGCCAACCGCCGTGGGTGGAAATGCTGGTGGAGATAATAATTTGACCCAACAACTCGATATCGTGGCAAAACTTGTTGCAGCAGGTGCTCCAACTCGGGTTTGGTCGGTTTCTTTAGGTGGTTTTGATACCCATGCTGATGAAAAGGGTGCGCAATCAATTTTGTTAGGTGTGGTTTCACAAAGCATCTCTAAATTCATGTCACAAATGCGAGCCACAAATCGTTCTAAAGATGTTGTGGTTTTGGTTTATAGCGAATTTGGCCGCCGCGTTAAAGGAAATGCATCGGAAGGAACTGATCATGGAACTTCCGGTCCGGTCTTTGTAATTGGCGAAAAGGTAAAAGGTGGTTTTTATGGTGAACAACCTTCTCTACGCCAGTTAAAAAATGATGATTTAGCGGTGACCTCTGATTTCCGTGATATTTACGCAACTCTTCTAGAGAAGATATTGGGAACCCAAGCTGATCGAGTATTGGGTAACTGGCAGGGCCGTTTGCCTTTATTCAATTAAGCAAAGCTGTCGGTAGCATTAACCAGTGTTAGTTAAGTCGGTAGATGCAATGCGCGAGCTAGGCTCAAAACTGGCATCTCGCCTACATGCCGGGGATATAGTCGTATTGCGCGGAAATTTAGGTGCGGGCAAAACCGCGTTAACCCAAGGCATTGGAAAGTACCTAGGGATTGAAGATGTAACTTCGCCAACCTTCGTCATTGCCAGATCGCACAAAGCCGCCATTCCACTTATTCATGTTGATGCTTATCGCTTACTTGATGCAGGAAATCAAAGTTTTGAGATTGATGATTTAGATCTTGATACATCCAGAGCAGGGGCAATCACCGTCATTGAGTGGGGCGAAGAGGTTGCAGCACGGATGCAGGAAGATTATTTATTAGTGGATATTAGCTTTGGCGTTAATGAAGATGAAAGAGAAGTTTCTTTTATCGGTCATGGAAAGCGATGGGAGGCATTTAACCTGTGATTTCACTAGTTATTGATACCTCTACAAATCGCACCTCAGTTGGTCTATTTCATCGAAACGAGATTATTTTCAATGAATTTCATGATGGAGCAACTGCGCACGCTGAAGCGCTGCCTAAATTGGTATCGCAGGCACTCTCATTAGAAAACCAGATTAATCAAGTTGTGGTTGGTATGGGGCCAGGGCCATTCACTGGATTAAGAGTCGGAATTGTCTTTGCACAAAGTTTTGCTCATGCCCGCAACATCAGCTGGCGCGGAGTTTGTTCTTTGGATGGATTTAAGGTGGAAGCCGATGAATACATTGTCACAACTGATGCTAGACGGAAAGAAATCTATTGGGCTAAGTACAAAGGTGGCGTCAGGAGCTTTGGTCCGGCGGTAGCAACTCCAGATTATGTAGCAGATCTGCCGGAACGAAAGTTTGGTTTTGGATTTGGGGAAACGCTTTATCCCTCGATGGAACTTTTACTTGCAAAATCTCAAACCAATCCGGTTGTTGAGCCCATGTATCTACGCAGGCCGGATGCGGTTCCGACAAGTGAGCGTGCATGATTACCTATCGCGAGATGATTGCTTTAGATGTTCCAGTATTAGTGGGCATCGAGAAAGATATTTATCCAGAAAGTCCTTGGAGCGCGGCGCAGTTTCGCGAAGAGTTGTTTGGAGTTCCGAAAACTCGCAAATACATTGTGGCAGTTGATGATAATGAAATTATTGGTTATGCCGGCATTGCTATAGCTGGAGATGTGGCAGATATTCACACCTTAACCGTGCTGCCAGCTTTCCGTCGACGCGGGATAGCTTCACATATGCTCAGGGAGCTCGAGGCATGGGCTACCCAAAAGGGGATCACAAACTTCATGTTGGAAATGCGTGAAGGCAATGCCGAAGCCCAGCCGCTATATGAAAAGTACGGTTATCAAGTAATTTCCCGCAGAGATAATTATTACGCGCCGGGAATCCATGCCTTAATTATGCGCAAAGAGATTTCCCATGAGTGAGCCATTAATTCTCGGTATTGAAACCTCTTGCGATGAAACCGCGGTAGGAATTGTAAAAGGGCGCAAATTACTGGCCAATGTGATTGCATCCAGTGTCGAGGAACATGCCAGATTTGGCGGGGTCGTACCAGAGGTTGCCTCACGTGCCCACTTAGAAGCGATGCAACCCACCATTGATAAAGCGTTGCAAGAAAGTGGAATCAAATTAAAAGATCTCGATGCCATTGCTGTTACCGCAGGTCCTGGTTTAGTTGGCGCGCTGTTGGTTGGAGTTTCTGCTGCAAATGCATTAGCGCTGGCATTAAATAAACCGCTTTATGGCGTTAATCATTTGGCCTCTCATGTTGCAGTTGATTTGTTGACCCATGAAAAAGAGGTAAAGCCAACTATTGCCTTGTTAGTGAGTGGGGGACATTCCTCAATTTTGCAGGTGAATGACATAACTAATGAGATACAACCTTTAGGTCAAACAATTGATGATGCAGCAGGAGAGGCTTTCGACAAAATCGCTCGCCTCTTAAAACTAGGATTTCCCGGCGGGCCGTTGATTGATAAAGAAGCAAAACAAGGTGATGAAAATGCAATTGCATTTCCGCGCGGTTTAACTAACCCCAAAGATTTAGCAGATCATGAATTTGATTTTTCGTTCTCTGGCCTTAAAACCGCGGTCTCACGATATCTACAGGCAACACCAGAATATGTTCGCGCCGATGTTGCAGCATCTTTTCAAGAAGCAATCGTTGATGTGTTGCTACAAAAATCAATTAAAGCTTGTAAACAAACCGGCATCGATTCACTAGTAATTGCCGGGGGAGTTGCAGCTAACTCCAGATTACGTTTTGTCGCCGAACAAAGTTGCACCGCCGCAGGCATCGAGCTGCGCACCCCGCCGCCATCGCTGTGTACCGACAATGGGGCCATGGTTGCGGCTCTCGGCTCCCTTGCGGTCTCGGCTGGACGCCCGCCTTCCGCCCTGGGCATCGAAGCGGCCTCCTCAATCAGCCCGGCAATCCCAATCTGGAGTTAAGTGATTCGATGGCTCAAGGGCCGGAAAGCAAACGTTGGCCGAGCGCAGCGAGGTCGGTTTGCGGGGCCCGAGCCAAAGTGAGCAACCCCGGATTTGATAGCGGGAATAGCCAGCCGTAGGCTTGGCGTTAGCACTCGCCGGGTCAGAGTGATAACTAAGGACCCATAACTACACGAGAAATCGATAAGAAGGAGCTACAGCGATGGCCATTGCCATTAAGCCACTTGAAGATCGCATCGTTATCAAGATCAACGAAGCAGAAGAGAAGACCGCATCAGGTCTTGTTATTCCAGATACTGCAAAAGAGAAGCCACAGGAAGGCACCGTTGTTGCCGTAGGTCCAGGACGTTTTGATGATGGAGTACGCGTTCCAATGGACATCAAAGTTGGCGATGTTGTGCTTTACAGCAAATACGGCGGAACTGAAATCAAGCATGGCGGTGAGGAATACCTAGTGCTATCAGCACGCGACATCCTTGCTGTTATCGAGAAGTAAAAAGAGACGATAACCAACAATGGGTAAATCACTTCATTTTGACGAGAATGCTCGTCGCGGAATGGAGCGTGGAGTAAACATCCTCGCTGACACCGTAAAGGTAACACTTGGACCAAAAGGTCGTAATGTTGTTATCGGAAAATCTTTTGGTGCACCACTAATCACAAATGATGGTGTAACAATCGCTAAAGAAATCGAGCTATCAGATCCAGCAGAAAACATGGGTGCGCAACTTGTTAAGCAGGTTGCAGAGAAGACCAATGATGTTGCTGGTGACGGAACAACAACCGCAACCGTTTTGGCACAGGCTATGGTTAAAGAGGGTCTGCGCAATCTTGCAGCGGGCGCTCAACCAATGGGAATTAAGGCTGGAATTGAAGCAGCGGTTGAATCCGTAACTGAAAAGCTACGTGCAAACTCAACAAAGATTTCTGACAAAGCGCAGATTGCAGATGTTGCAACCATCTCAGCTCAGGATCGTGGCATCGGCGAACTAATCGCTGAAGCTATGGACAAAGTTGGTAAAGATGGCGTTATCACCGTTGAAGAATCTTCAACCACCGGATTAGAGCTCGAGTTCACCGAAGGTATGCAGTTCGATAAGGGTTATATCTCGCCTTATTTCGTAACTGATCAAGATCGCATGGAAGCGATTTTGGAGGATGCCTTTGTTTTGATCTCTGCCGGCAAAATCTCAGCGCTAGCTGATTTGCTACCGATTTTGGAGCAGGTTGCAAAGGCTGGAAAGCCACTTTTGATTATCGCTGAAGATGTAGAAGGCGAAGCGCTTTCAACCTTGGTTGTTAACCGCATGCGCGGAGTATTTACCTCAGCGGCTGTAAAGGCGCCAGGCTTTGGCGATCGTCGTAAAGCGATGTTGCAAGACATGGCGATTCTTACCGGTGGTCAGGTCATCTCAAGTGAAGTTGGTCTAAAGCTTGATCAGATTTCACTCGACATGTTGGGCCGCGCTCGTCGCGTTGTAATCACAAAGGATCACACCACAATCGTTGATGGTGCAGGAGATAAGAGCAATGTAGAAGGTCGCATCGGCGAACTACGTCGCGAAATCGAAGCTGCAGATTCTGATTGGGATCGCGAAAAACTTCAGGAGCGTTTAGCAAAACTTTCTGGTGGCGTTTGCGTCATCAAAGTTGGTGCACACACTGAGGTCGAGTTAAAAGAGAAGAAGCATCGTTTAGAGGATGCAATCTCTGCAACTCGCGCAGCGGTTGAAGAAGGAATCGTTGTTGGCGGTGGAGCAGCTTTGGTTCATGCTGCAACAGTTCTTGATGGCGATTTGGGTTATGAGGGAGATGCAGCGGTCGGTGTTCGACTTGTTGCAAAAGCTTGCCAAGAACCACTTCGTTGGATCGCAGAGAATGCAGGCCTTGAAGGTTATGTCGTTGTTTCAAAGGTACGCACCTTGAAGCCCAATGAAGGCTTCAACGCTGCAACTGATGAGTACGGCGATCTAGTCAAAGCTGGCGTTATTGATCCAGTTAAAGTAACTCGATCTGCTTTGGCAAACGCAGCATCAATTGCTGCGATGTTCATAACAACAGAAGCCCTTGTCTTTGAAACACCAGAGGCAAAGAAGGAAGAGGCTGCAGGACATGGACATAGCCATGGACCGGGTGGACATTCTCACTAACTCGACCCTAATTAAGTGAAATCGAAGGGCTCTGACCAACGTCAGGGCCCTTTTTCATTACACTTCCGCGAATGAACTCCGAAACCGTAAATGTCTCAACGACGGTCTGGTTAGTGACCCTAGGCATCGTCTCGATAGTAATCATCGCGGATTTGATCTGGGCCTACCTGCGCCGAAATTCGATTACCTCCATGAAGGAGGCGGCTACCTGGACCTTCATTTACGTATCTGCAGCCATCATCTTTGGTATCTCAATGCGCAGCTGGGATGGTCCAACCGCCTCTGCCGAGTTCTTCGCCGGCTGGATTACTGAGTATTCATTATCGATCGATAACTTGTTTGTATTCCTAATCATTTTGACCCGGCTTCGAATCGAGCGGGAAAAAGAGCAGCTGGTGCTGCTTTTGGGCATCTTGATGGCGTTAGTCATGCGCGGAATTTTCATCATTGTTGGCGCTGCAGTGGTAGAGCGATTTGTTGCCATCTTTTTCCTATTCGGTGGCATTTTGCTGTGGACCGCATACAAACTCATTACCGAGGATGCGGAGGAGGATGAGTGGCAGGAAAACCGCATCATCACCGCGCTTCGCAAACGTGGTTATTCCACATTCACAATCGCACTAGTCGCACTCGGAACAACAGATCTGCTATTTGCTTTAGATTCAATCCCAGCAATCTTTGGTTTAACCAGAGACCCATATATTGTCTTCATGGCAAATGCTTTTGCATTGATGGGATTACGTCAGCTCTATTTCTTAGTTGGAATTTTGCTAAAGCGCTTGGTGTATCTCTCCAAGGGTCTCTCAATTGTTTTAGGTTTCATCGGAATCAAATTGATTATTGAGGCTCTGCATGGAATCGGCATTCATGACATTGCTGGATTTGAGATTCCACATGTTTCATTGCAGGTCTCGCTGGGCGTAATCATCTCCGCCTTGGCGGTAACAACTGTAATTAGCTTGCGCAAGAATCCTGATCGCGATCCCGATCCACTTCATTAAAGGTAAAAGTTAAAACCCCCGGGTTCGCATACCCGGGGGTTTAGTTTTATAGGAAGTGCTGTTACGCAGTAAAGAAACGTTGTTGACGTTGTGCCTTACTGATGATGTCCAAACGTTCCTCTTCAGTTAATCCGCCCCAGATGCCATATGGCTCTTGAGCGGCAAGCGCATGTGCTCGACATGCAGCGATTACTGGACAGGTTGCGCAAACAGCCTTAGCAGCGTTCTCACGAGCTTTGCGGCGGGGGCCACGCTCGCCATCTGGATGGAAGAACATCTCAGTTGGAAGGGATCGGCAAGCACCCTCATACTGCCATTCCCAATTTGAAGCTACCGGCTTCGGAAGACGCGATGTTTCAGACATGGGTGAACCATACAATCGCGCCATAGGTTGTTCAAGTACCTTGACCGTATAAAACCCTGAGAAAGTGCCGAGAGACCTATTTCAAGTCGCGCACACCACAATCTGGACGCACTATTGGCCAGTGACCGACAAAAGCAGCTCCTTGCCAACCACAGAGGCGCTTACTGTCGCGGCCGTTGCGAGAAGACTTGGAGTAGCCCCAGCCACACTGCGAACCTGGGATCGGCGCTATGGCCTTGGTCCATCAGAGCACAGCACGGGAGAACATCGCCGTTACAACATCAATGATTTAGCTCGCTTAACCCTGATGCGTAAGTTAGTGATTGCTGGAGTTTCTCCCGCCGAAGCGGCACAACGTGCGTTGGCTTTTGATGGCGAAACCTCTCCAGAGTTGATTTCAAGTTCACTTTCAAAAGATGTCGCGGTTCGAGAAGAGTTAGTTGAAACTTTGATTCGCGCCGCACGTGCATATGATCGAAATTTCATTGAAGAGTTATTGCGCTCCGAGTTATCAGCTCGTGGAATCTCCAATACCTGGAACGAGGTAATTGTTCCATTGCTAATAATGATTGGCGATGAGTGGGCAGAATCCGGAACCGGAATTGAAACCGAACATTTGGTAAGTGAAATTATCAAACGTCTGTTGCAGGAAGAAAATAAATCTGTTGCAAATCCAGTTAATGCTAGACCAGTTCTTTTGGCCTGCATTGGCGAGGAGATGCACTCCTTAGCTTTATACGCACTCGGTGCCTGTCTTTCAGAGCGCAATATTGCGATTCAGTTTTTAGGAGCACGAACACCAATTGAGGCAATCAGCGCAGTTGTAAAGCGTTCTGCACCTCCCGCTATTTTCTTGTGGGCCCAACTTGGAAAAAATGGTGATCCTGCAGTGCTTGGCGAATTGCCAAGTATTAGACCTGCACCTCGAATTGTTTTAGGTGGACCTGGTTGGAAGCTCTCCGATAAAAAGACTGCGGTCCATGTTGATGACTTGATGGAGGCGGTAGAAGAGATTACGCGGGCGGCCGGAGCTTAATTTCCTGATTATTTACGCACCCATTAAAGTGTCGTGGTGAGCGAAAACGTCAATGAAAAGGTCGCCATGTTGGGCCTCACCTATGACGATGTCCTCTTATTGCCCGATGCCTCTGATGTAGTTCCCTCAGAAGTAGATACCAAAACCCAATTAACTCGGGGAATTCAATTAGATATTCCGTTGATTTCTTCAGCGATGGACACCGTGACCGAATCAACCATGGCCATTGCGATGGCAAAAGCGGGCGGCATTGGAATCATCCATCGCAATTTAGCGATTGATGAACAAGTAACCCATGTGAAATTAGTTAAAGGTGCCAACTTATTGGTGGGTGCTGCGGTCGGTGTTGGAGATGACGGTTTTGAGAGAGCACAAGCTTTAATTGAAATCGGCGTTGATGTAATCGTGGTTGATACCGCACATGGACATCATCGTGCAGTGCTAGATGCAATAACGAAAATCAAAAAACATTATCCGGACCAAGAAATCATTGGCGGAAATGTTGCTACCCGCTCTGGTGCGCAGGCACTAATCAACGCAGGAGCTGATGCGGTAAAAGTTGGCGTAGGTCCAGGATCAATTTGCACGACTCGAGTTGTTGCTGGAGTTGGAGTTCCGCAAATCACCGCAATCATGGAGGCGGCAAAAGCTTGCAAAAAAGCTGACATCCCTTTGATTGCTGATGGTGGATTGCAGTACTCAGGTGATATTGCAAAAGCCATTGTGTCTGGTGCTGACACAGTTATGTTGGGATCATTACTTGCAGGATGTGAAGAATCACCAGGCGAGTTGGTAGAGATCGATGGCCGCAAATTTAAGACATATCGCGGTATGGGTTCACTCGGGGCCATGCAATCTCGAGGCTCAAAAAAATCTTTTTCTAAAGATCGTTATATGCAGGATGATGTTTTGGCAGAAGACAAATTGGTTCCAGAGGGAATCGAAGGCAAGGTGGCATATCGCGGTCCGGTATCTGAGGTCGTTCATCAATTAGTAGGCGGTTTACGCTCAGGAATGGGCTACGCCGGAGCGGAAGACATTGCGGCGCTACAAAAACGGGGCCGCTTGATTCAAATTACTGCGGCCGGATTGCAGGAAAGTCATCCGCATGATGTTTTGGATGTAGCAGATGCCCCTAATTACTATCGGAGTCGATAATGGTTGATATCGAGATCTCACCCGGCAAACGCGCCCGTACCGCATATTCATTTGATGACATTTCCATTGTTCCATCCCGCAGAACCCGCGAGCCCAATGAGGTTTCCACCGCGTGGCAGATTGATGCTTACAAATTTGAGTTGCCTTTACTAGCAGCGCCTATGGACTCAGTGGTTTCACCAGAGACCGCGATCGCAATTGGAAAACTTGGGGGATTGGGAGTTTTAAATCTCGAAGGTCTTTGGACCCGTTACGAAAATCCAAAGATTCAACTGGGCGAGATCTCATCCATTCCTGCTGATCAAGCAACTCGCAGAATGCAGGAGCTTTATAAAGCACCGATTCGTCCCGAGTTGATTAAACAACGTCTTGCTGAAATCCGGGCCGCCGGTGTCACTGTTGCAGGAGCGCTTTCTCCGCAACGCACAGCAGAGTTTCACAAAGCGGTAATTGATGCGGGTGTAGATATTTTCGTTATTCGCGGAACAACTGTGAGTGCAGAACATGTTTCAAAATCAAATGAACCTTTGAATTTAAAGAAATTTATTTATGAATTAGATGTTCCAGTCATTGTTGGCGGATCTGCAACTTCACAAAGTGCATTGCACTTAATGCGGGCGGGAGCTGCTGGAGTACTAGTTGGTTTTGGTGGTGGCGCCGCGCACACAACTCGACAGGTTTTGGGAGTTTCAGTTCCTATGGCAACCGCGGTTGCCGATGTTGCGGCTGCACGCCGGGAGTACCTGGATGAATCTGGCGGCCGATACGTACATGTAATTGCTGATGGATCTGTTGGAAAAAGCGGAGATATCGCCAAAGCTATTGCTTGTGGCGCAGATGCGGTCATGCTTGGTTCACCATTAGCGCGTGCTGAAGAATCACCAGGACGTGGTTGGCATTGGGGATCAGAGGCGCACCATCCTGAGGTGCCGCGCGGTGCGCGAGTTCATGTAGGTACAGCAGGTTCGCTTGAAGAAATTCTGCTTGGCCCTTCACATTCGGCCGATGGAAGCATGAATCTTTTTGGTGCACTCCGTCGTGCGATGGCAACTTGCGGATACTCTGACTTAAAAGAGTTCCAAAGAGTTG
>JACCDY010749517.1_pt1 | contig 20536 bp, 22 predicted proteins | sample 7446391 | NCBI WGS metagenome assembly JACCDY01 (sample SAMN15323451, study PRJNA562643) | freshwater metagenome | isolation source: river surface water | place: USA:Blue River Watershed | collected 2017-08-18 | reverse complement strand
GGGCTTTGGCAGTTTTTCGATCAACCGTCGCCCGCCTCGCATGGGACGCAATCCGCGTTCCGGCGAAAGCGTGGCGATTCCTGAAAAACGAGTGCCCCATTTCAAGCCAGGTAAAGCCCTGCGCGAAGCGGTGGATGCGCGCACCCAGGAATTGTTGGCGGGGTCTACCAAGGTTAAATAACGCACGTTATTTCCAGAGGCTGCAAGGCTAAAATGGCTCCGTCACAGAGGAGCTTTGCTTTGAAAAACCTCATGTGGCTGCTTCAGTGGGTACTGAAAGCAGCCATTTTTTTTACCCTGTTTGCCTTCGCGCTGAACAACCAACACGATGCCGTGGTCCATTTCTTTTTTGGCACCACCTGGCAGGCTCCCTTGGTGTTGGTGGTGTTGATTGCATTTGTCATCGGCGTGGCCGTGGGCGTGGTGGGCATGGTGCCACGATGGTGGAAAACACGTCGCTTGGCGCAGCAGGCGCAAGCAGCGCAGCACATGCCCGAAACCACTGCGACTTCTCAAGCGGACCCTTCACATGGAATTTGACCTCAGCTGGATCTTGCTGGGACTGCCCCTGGCCTTTGTCTTGGGCTGGGTAGCTTCGCGCATGGATTTACGTCAACTGCGCCTGGAAAACCGCCAAACACCCAAAGCCTATTTCAAAGGCTTGAACCACTTACTCAACGAGCAACAAGACCAAGCGATTGACGCCTTCATTGAAGCCGTTCAACACGACCCCGACACCTCCGAGCTTCACTTTGCGTTGGGCAATTTGTTCCGTCGCCGCGGCGAATACGAACGCGCCGTGCGGGTACACCAACACTTGCTCTCGCGCGGTGACTTGAGCCAAGCCGATCGGGATCGCGCGCAACACGCGTTGGCCTTGGACTACCTGAAAGCCGGCTTGCTGGACCGTGCAGAAGATGCCCTCACCAAACTCGAGGGCACCGCACACGAGACTCAGGCGCACTTGGCTTTGCTGAGCATTTACGAACGGTCGCGCGATTGGCCTAAGGCTTCCGTCATTGCCAAAAAATTAGGCCAAAGTGGCCAAGGCAGTTTCCAAGGGCGCTTGGCGCACTACCTGTGTGAAGAAGCCGACAGCTTGGATGTGACCCAACATGCTGAACAAGTTCTGTCGCTGCTCAAGCAAGCGATGGAAGCCGCACCACAAAGTGCACGTGCACGCATGGCTTTGGCAAAGTCTTTGGTGCAGCTTGGGCGCACGCAGGAGGCTTACAGCACTCTGGAAAGCTTGGCGACACAAGTACCCGCGGCGCTTCCTTTGGTCGCACCGAAATTGGCTGAATTGGCGCCTGCACTGCATCGCAGCCCAGAAGCCTTGGCGTTGCTAGAAACCAGCTATGCCAAGACCGCCTCACTCGATGTGCTCAACGCCATCGTTGCATTACGCAAAGCGCAAGGTGAAACCCACACCAACGACTGGTTTGCCAAACACTTGGAGCGTGAACCGTCTCTGGTGGCGGCCACGCAATGGATTGCGCATGAGAAGTTTGAGCACGAACAATTTCACCCTCAAGTGCAGCGCGCCTTAGAACGGGCTGCCAAACCTTTGCAACGCTACCGTTGCGCCGCTTGCGGTTTTGAAGCCACCCAACACTTCTGGCAATGCCCCGGCTGCCAAGCTTGGGACAGCTATCCTGCGCGCCGCGTGGAGGAACTATGAACATCACCCCACAGCAACTCAGTCAAGCCCATGTCTTGATCGTTGGCGATGTCATGCTCGACCGTTACTGGTACGGCGCAGTCGACCGCATCAGCCCCGAAGCCCCCGTGCCAGTGGTGCGCATCACGCGCGAAGAAAATCGGTTGGGTGGCTGTGCCAACGTGGCCTACAACGTGGTCAGCGTGGGAGCGCAAGCATCGCTGTTGTCCGTGGTGGGGGATGACGAAGCCAGTCACCAACTCGAAGACTTGGTCTCCAAGACGGGCATTGCCCCGCACTTTGGCCGTGATGCCTTGCTCAAGACCACCGTCAAGCTGCGCGTGATTGGGCGTCAACAACAACTGCTGCGGGTCGACTTTGAAAACACCCCCCAAAACGAAGTATTGGCCTCGCAGACCGACCAATTCATGCAGCTGCTACCCAGCCACCATGTGGTGCTGTTTTCAGACTACGGCAAAGGCGGGCTCGCGCATGTTCAGCAAATGATCACCGCAGCACGCGCTGCTGGCAAAGCCGTATTGATTGATCCCAAGGGCAGCGACTATTCGCGCTACGCTGGCGCCACTTGCATCACACCCAACCGGGCAGAGTTAGAACAAGTGATTGGCAAATGGACCAGCGAATCTGATTTGAAACAAAAAGCCCATGCCTTGCGCGAAACATTGAAGCTCGACGCCGTGCTGCTCACCCGCAGCGAAGAAGGCATGACCTTGTTTGATGCACAAGGCGAGTCACATGTTTCAGCGCAAGCGCGCGAGGTGTTTGATGTCACCGGTGCGGGCGACACCGTGATCGCCACCTTAGCCACCCTGGTGGCTGCCGGCTTGAGCCTTCGAGAGGCCATGCCCTTGGCCAACAAGGCCGGCGGCGTGGTGGTGGGTAAATTTGGCACGGCCACCGTCAGTTATGAGGAGTTGTTTGCATGAAGATCGTCGTCACCGGAGCTGCAGGCTTCATTGGAAGCAACATCATCAAGGGATTGAATGCCCGCGGCATCACCAATGTCATCGCGGTCGATGACCTGACCGAAGGCGATAAGTTCCGCAACATTGCTGACTTGCAAATCGCCGATTACCTCGACAAAGATGTGTTCTACGAACTCTTTGCCGAGAACGCCTTTGGCAAAGTCGAGGCCGTATTCCATGAAGGCGCGTGCAGCGACACCATGGAGAGTGATGGCAAATACATGATGGACAACAACTACACGCTCTCGTGTGGGCTGTTCAACGCCTGCCAGCAATCAGGCACACGTTTGCTCTACGCCTCGTCAGCCGCCACCTACGGCGGTAGCGACACGTTTGTTGAGACACCCGAGTACGAACTGCCGCTCAATGTCTACGGCTATTCCAAACTCTTGTTTGACCAACGCATGCGTTTGGAGTGCAACAACAACTTCAAGAAGTTCAAGCGCCAAGTGGTGGGCTTCCGCTACTTCAATGTGTATGGTCCACGTGAACAACACAAAGGTCGCATGGCCAGCGTGGCGTTTCACCAGTTCAACCAATTCAACGCCGAAGGTAAAGTGAAGTTGTTTGGTGAGTACGGTGGCTACGCGCAGGGCGCGCAAATGCGCGACTTCGTCTTCATTGACGACGTGGTTGCCGTGAACCTGTGGTTCTTGGACAACCCAGACAAATCCGGCATCTTCAACTTGGGCTCTGGCCGCGCACAACCTTTCAACGATGTGGCGCTGTCGGTCGTCAATGCCATGCGCGCCAAGAAAGGCGAAACCGCTTTGGACTTGGCTGCGGCAGCCAAAGCCGGCTTGATTGAATACGTTCCCTTCCCTAATGCTCTGCGAGGCAAATACCAGTGCTACACGCAAGCTGACTTGACGAATCTGCGTGCCACAGGATGCGACCATGTCTTTGCCGATGTGCAAAGTGGGGTCACGCAGTACATGGCCACGCTGAGTAACTAAGCACCTCACGCATGAACACCCCGCCCGAGCATTTGAGTTGTGAGGCGGGGTTTCCGAAAGTGCTGTGTTGGGTGATATTGGGTTCGCTAGCACTGCTGTTGATCAGCCCCATGGCGTGGGCACTTGACATCAACCAAGCCAGTGAGGCCGAGCTGGACAGCCTCAAAGGCATGGGCCCCGCGCTCAGCGCCAAGGTGCTGACGGCACGGGCGCAAGGTCCTTTTCTGAATTGGCAAGACGTCATGCAACGCGTGTCTGGCTTGCGCCAAGCCAAAGCGCAGCAGTTTTCAGAACAAGGGCTGACGGTTCAAGGACTGCCGTTCAACAAGGCCACGGCATCTTCGCGCCAACAAGTGGCCGCCGTCACAAAGCCCTCCCACACGCAGCCATTGCAGCCACGGCCACAGCAGGTGGTGGGTTCAGGGGGCGGTGAACGAAAGCGCACACCAAGCGAATCACCCAGTTGCTGGGCATAGGCAAACATGGCTTGGGCTGTGGCGGCATCGCACACCGGCATCGCAGACAACTGGGCAACAGACATGCCGCAATCCTAGCCGCCCCCACGCTGCATGTACAAATCGAAACGGCGCATGAATTGGTAACGCTGCGAGGTGTCGAGCCCTGTGAAAGTGAAGTGCACCAACAAACGTGGGATACGCATCAACGCAATGCGACGCGCTGCGGCTTCCTGCCATTCAATGTGCAAGAGTCCCAACAGCACACCGTTGTCATGAATTTGAATGTGTACTGCGTCGCCTTCACGCTGCCAGGAGTGTGCTCCGATGGCTTGTGGCAACCAGCCCAACCACTCTTGGGGGGTGCAACCCATCTCGCGCGAAAACTCAGAGGCGTAAGCAGCTTGCAATCGACGCCCTCACCCGATCAACCGCCGGCAATAGGCGGCCAAATGGCCAAGACATCACCTTCGACCAATGTTTTGGTGGCACGGTCCTCCGGGGGAATGAAGGTGCCGTTGACCAGCACCAAATGCACCAATTTATCGGGCATGCCAAAAGGGGCAATGATTTGCGCAATGGTGGCGTCGTCGGCCACCTCCAGCGCGACCAAGTTGCTGCGGCGCGCTTCCGCAGGCAGGTAATCGGTCAGCGTGGCAAACAGCTTGAAAGTGATGTGCATGCGCAAAGGTTAACGCATCAACGTCGACGCGTATCGGCGGCACCCGTCCACGCGCCTTGACCTTGGGCACACGCGAGGTAGGCGTCCATCAGCTTCGTTGGGTCTTGTTTGAGCTTGTCTTTCCACTCACCCAAATGCACTTGCCCTTCGACCAAGCCACGCATCACGCCTACATGCTGCGTCCAACCGACACTGTTGCAACCCACCAGCACATCGTCTTTGAATTGCAAACTCAGATGGCTACCGGGCATGGTCAATGACACCTGCTCGCCCCCCGGCACGCCTTGCCAATTGCCAAAGCTGGTAGAAATCAAGCCCAAGGTGTCGAGCACGTTGATTTGCGTCACGCCTTTGAGCGTGGCCCTTTGGCCGACCATGTTGAGGGCAGCCACCCGCGCTTGTTCCGCTGCGTTGGGTTGAATCGCGCTGACGATGGTGGTACCACTGACTTTGTCAAACGCCTCCGCGCAATCGCCCGCCGCGTAGATGTCAGACACATTGGTTTGCAAATGCTCGTCGGTCAAGACACCTTGCAGGCAGGTGATGCCTGAGTCTTTCAAGAAATCGATACAGGGTTTCACACCCGTCGCACTGATCACCAAATCGGCGGGAAGGCGTTTGCCGTTTGACAAGCGCACCGTCAAGGGCGCATCAGTGGGCGCGTCTTGCATGCCCACGGCTTGCGCCAACTTGGACATCAACCCAGGGTTATCCGAGCCGTTGGGCACGATGGCTTCCACCTTGGCTCCGGTGAACACCTGCACGCCTTTGGCTTCGCACCAATCACGAATCATGTTGCCAGCCACTGGGCCCATCATGCGGGGCACCATCCGGTCGCCCATTTCCACCACCGACAGCGTGACGCCACGTGAGGCCAAAGCCTCCATGATGATGCAGCCAATGAAGCCCGCGCCCATTTGAACCACACGGGCACCCGGCTTGGCCAAGGCCATGATGGCGCGCGCATCTTCCAGCGTCCAACACGGATGCACTTGCGAACTGTCGATACCCGGAATCGGCGGACGCACAGGGCGTGAGCCCGTGGCAATCAACAGTTTGTCGAAGTTCAGCACCGCGTCATTGCTGAGTTGGATGCGCTTGGCTTTGGCATCGATCCACACCGCGCGGGCTTGCACTTGATTGATTTGGAGTTGCGCAAAGTGGTCGTTACCTTTGCGCAGGTAAGTGCCGCGCTCATCGATGTTGCCAATCAACATGTACGGAATCGCCATGCGCGAATACGGTGGCTCCGCCTCATCACCGACCAAGGTGATGCGGTCGTGAGGCGCGTGTTTGCGAATGGTTTCAGCCGCGATCACGCCAGCAGGGCCGGCGCCAAGAATGACGTGATGTGTCATGGTGTCTGAACTCAAAGACCCAAGCGTTTTTTGGTTTCAGCGGTCGGACGGCCTTCGCTGTCCCAGCCACGCGCTTGGTAATACTTGGGCAACATCTCAGGCAACATGCTGACCTTACCTTTGGCGGGGCCCGTTTTGGCGGCCTCGGTCAACAGACGTTTGGGCAGGTTGTCGTCCTTCGCGGTGAAGCCAGCAGCATTGTTGAATTCACGCTCCATGTTCCAAATGCGCTCGCCAATTTTCTCGAGCTCTTCGGTGGTGTATTCCACATTGCAGGCTGCTTGCATTTGCGGTGCCAAGTCGGCCAAGCCCCACGCAAAGGTCGTGAAGATGCACAAGCCGGATGAATCAAAAGCAGCTGTGGCGTCTTGGAAGGCCTTCACCAACTCTGGTTTGCCTTCATGCTCGAGAGGGTCTGTCTTGACAGGAATGCCCAACACTTCGGAGGCGATGGTGTAGCCCCGCAAGTGGCAGGCACCGCGGTTGGAGGTGGCATAGGCCAAACCAATGCCTTGGATACCGCGACCGTCGTAAGCTGGGAACTCCTGGCCTTTGACGCTCATGCTGAGATCGGGGTGGCCGTACTTGGCCGTGAGGCGCTTAGAGCCTTGCCCAATTTCCACACCAAAGCCGCGACCATTGACAGTCTCTTCAGCAAAGAACGCCAGTGCTTGGGCCGAGCCAAACTTGGCATCGATGCCGAGTTGTTCTTTGGTCAACACGCCCATTTCATACAACTCCATCACCGCGCCGACCGTGGCGCCGAAGCTGATGGGGTCAATGCCTTCTTCGTTGCACAAAAGGTTGGCGTATTGCAAGGCTTCTAAGTCGTTGACGCCGTTGGCTGCACCCAGTGCCCATGCAGCTTCGTATTCCAACCCACCGGAAGCGCCCCAGTACTGGGGTTTGTTTTGCACGGTGAAGTGGGTCTCGTCCATCTTGCTGATGCGACCGCAAGCGATGGTGCAACCAAAACACGCTTGGTTGGTCACCAGGTGCTTCTTGCCGTCGGTGGCACGTGGCGTCGCCATGGCTTCGGCTGAAATATCTTTGGCACCTTCGAACTGCACGTCGCGGTGGTTGCGTGTGGGCAAGCCACCCACTTCGTTGATGACGTTCATCAACACCTGTGTGCCGTAGGCCGGCAAGCCCTGCCCGGTGACAGCGTTTTCTGCCAAGATTTTTTTCTTTTCTGCCGTGACCTGCATGAACGCTTTCGGGTCACGCACGTTGCCAACACCCAAGGTGCCGCGCACAGCAATGGCTTTGAGGTTCTTGCTGCCCATCACGGCGCCCACGCCCGAACGGCCTGCGGCACGGTGCAAGTCATTGACCACCGCGGCGTACAACACGTGGTTCTCACCTGCTTTGCCGATCGACGACACGCGTGTGAGTGGGTCTTGCAAGGTCTTCTTCAACGTGGCTTCGGTATCCCACACGCTCTTGCCCCACAGCGTTGACGCATCGCGCAACTCGGCAACATCGTCATGGATGTAAAGGTAAACCGGCTTGGGTGATTTGCCTTCACAAATCACCATGTCCCAACCGGCCATCTTGAGCTCGGCACCAAAGTAGCCACCTGAGTTGGAGCACGCGATGGCGCCCGTGAGCGGACCTTTGGTGATGACGGTGTAGCGACCGCCGGTCGACGCCATGGTGCCGGTCAAAGGACCCGTGGCCCAAATGAGTTTGTTGTCGGGCGACAAAGGATCGACCTTGGGGTCGATTTCGCTGATCAGGTATTTCGAACCCAAGCCCCGCGAGCCCACGTACTCGCGTGCCCATTGCATGTTGAGGGGTTCAGATTTGATGGTGCCTGTGGTCAGGTTGATGCGGAGGATTTTTCCAGCCCAAGTCATGATGTGTTCTCCTTGTGATGGATTAAGAAGCGGAAGCTTGGTTGCCGAGCTTGTCAGCCCACTGTTTCATTCTGTCGAGACCGGTCCAGTTGGCATCGACAAAGGTGATGGCACCGGTGGGGCAAGCAGAAGCGCACGCGGGGTCGCCGCCACACAAGTCACACTTCTGCACTTTGCCGGTCTCTTGCACGTAGTTGATGGTGCCGAAGGGGCACGCGATGGTGCAAACCTTGCAGCCCACGCAGGCGGTTTCGTTGACCACCATGGCGCCGGTGGTTTTGTCGTGAGTGATCGCCTCGACGGGGCAGGCGTGCAAGCACCAGGCCTCATCGCATTGGGTGCAGGTGTAGGGCACTTTCTTGCCGGTCTCGTGGAAGTCAAACACCTTGATCCGCGACTTGGCTGTGGCGAAGGTGCCGTAGTTTTCATACGAGCAGGCCATTTCGCACTGCAAACAGCCGGTGCATTTATCGGGGTTGATGTGCAAGATTTTTTGCATCTGCGTCTCCTGGTGCGGCAAAACGAAAACCGGTGTGGTTCCGGCGCTATGAATTGGTTTGCATAGGATTTTGAGAATGTCAGGTGCATCCACCTCTCAGGAATAACCCTAGTTTGAGCGAGGGGAAGCCCGAGAAATTCTCAAGTTGAGACAGTTCGCTCTGAGACGGTCTGAAATTTGGACAAAATCGCACCATGCCCCCCGCCCTCACCCCCGACCTACGGCTGAGTCACATCGCCACTGCGCGTCAACAGATGTTGGATCAGGGCGCGGGCTTGAGTGCGCCACTGATTGAGAGCTGGATTGAACGTTCTTGGCGCAGGTGCTTGGCTTGGGGACAGCAGCCCCAGCAAGCCGTGAATTTTGATGTGGTGAACCACGCGCACGTGCGCCGGTTACAAGAAGAACATCAACCGCTGTTGCATGCCGCGCAACACGAACTCGACCGTTTGAGCCGTGCGATTGCTGGCACACGCTACTTTGCGCTGCTCACCAACGCGCAAGGTGTGGTGATCGACACCCGAGGTGATATCGACGCGCAAGACCCTCGTGCCACCAGCATTGCGCGCGTCGGTGTGAACCTGTCGGAACAAAGCGTGGGCACCACAGCGATTGGTGCGGCACTGGCTGAGCAACGCTCCGTGTGGTTGCATCGGGGTGAACATTTTTTCAACGACAACGCGGCCTACAGTTGCGCCGGCGCCCCTCTTTTCAGTCCGCAGGGAGATTGCATTGGGATGCTCGACCTGACGGGGATTGACGTACCCGAACGTCCAGAGTTGCAGCACTTGGCCGCACAGTCAGCGCGCAGCATTGAGAATGCGCTGATTCAGCAAACCGCCCCTGCACTGTTGCTGCGTATCAATTGGGCGGGCCAAGCTTTGGGCACCGACAACGACGGGTTGATTGGACTGGACGCAGATGGTTTCATCCGCTGCGCCAACCAACACGCGCGCCACATCACTGGCTTGTTGGCACATCAACCTCAGCATGCAGGCGATGTGTTTGCCACGGCGTGGCAAACCCTGTTTGACCTGAAGCCGGAAGCGATGGGGGTGGAGCTGCCGCTGTGGTCAGGCTTACGCATACAGGTGCAAGCGAGCAGGGCCGCCAGCACGGTGGCATCCACACACAGTGCCGCCCCCCCACTGAAAGCCGTAGAAAGCGACTTGATCCGCCGCGCCATGCAGCAAGCCCGCGGCAACGTAGCCGAGGCGGCGCGTCACTTGGGCATCAGCCGCGCCACGCTGTATCGCAAACTGTCCCCCAGCAAAGCCAAGGGACCCTGACTCACTTGTTGGCGTTGGGGAAAAACAAAGCCTCCCCGCCAATTTTGTAAGCGCTGATGGAGGCTTGCCCCGCAGGTGAGACCACCCAGTCCACAAACTTCTGTGCCAAATCTGCTTTGACATGCGGGTGCTTGGCAGGATTCACCACCATCACGCCATATTGGTTGAACAAGCGGTTGTCACCCTCGACCAACACCTGCAAGTCTTGGCGATTTTTGAAGTTCAACCACGTGGCACGGTCTGTCAACACATAGGCACCGATAGACGAACCCATGTTGAGCGCTGGGCCCATGCCGCAACCACACTCTTTGTAGCCATTGCCTTTGTTCTCCAAACCGGCTTGTTTCCAGTAGCGCAGTTCAGCCGCATGGGTGCCGCTCTTGTCACCGCGCGAAATAAAACCGGCTTGGGTGGCAGCCACCTTTTGCAAGGCTGCGACGATGTCTTTGCCGCGTGCTTTGGCAGGATCGGCAGCAGGCCCCACCAAGACGAAGTCGTTGTACATGACGGGGTAGCGTTTCACACCAAAGCCCTCGGCCACAAATTTTTCTTCCGCCACTTGGTCATGCACAAACAAGACGTCTGCATCACCGCGGCGGCCTGTGTCCAAGGCTTGCCCTGTGCCCAAAGCCACCACCTTGATGTCAATACCAGACGCTTGCTTGAAGGCGGGTAGCAGGTGCGAGAACAGGCCCGACTGCTCGGTCGAAGTGGTAGAGGCCATGACGATGCTGGGCGCTTGCGCCTGTGCAGCGCCGGCAACAAAGGCCAGTGCAACGGTGAAGCAGCGCCCCAACGAAATCAAATGTGAACGACGGGTCATCCCAACTCTCCTTTTAAAAACAAATGTGCTTCAGGGTGGCTCTCCCTCAAAGGGCGATTGAAAAATTCATCGACGGGCAAGTCGGCCAACACCAAGCCGGCTTCCAAATAGATCACGCGCGTGGCCAAGCGTTTCACTTGGCCCAAGTTGTGGCTGCTGAAAAGCAAGCTCACCCCCGAGGTCGTGAACCAGTCGGTCAACAACCGCTCCACGTCGCGTTTGGCATGTGGGTCGAGGCTGGAGGTGGGTTCGTCCAGCAACACAAAGTTGGGTTGCAGCGCCCAGGCTCGTGCCAAGGCCAAGCGCTGCTGCTGCCCCCCCGACAAGGTGCGTGCTGAGCGATCTGCCATGTCCTGTAAATCCACGCGTGCCAGAGCGTCCATGGCACGCGATTGCGCGTCGCGCCAACTGACGCCTTGCAACCACAAGCCCCACATCACAAAGCGTTGCACTGTCGTGCGAAGCATGTGCGGGCGCTGAAACACCATGGCTTGGCGCACATGTGGCGCCGCACGAACTTGACCACGGGACACTTGAATCAACCCATGCGCGGCACGCAGCAAGGTGCTTTTGCCGCAGCCATTGGCACCGACCAACGCCACGCGTTCACCCGCTTGCATGTGCAGGTCCACATTGTTTAAAGCAACGTGCGTGCCGAATTGCACTGCCACTTGTCGCATCTGCAAAATAGCAGTCATGCCAATACCCCCTGCACGGGGTCAGCACCTGAGCCGTCGATGCGTTGTCGCCAACGTCTCAGCACTGAAATACACACGTTCAGAACCAGCACCACGCACATCAAGACAAAGCCCAAAGCCAAAGCCAGAGGCAAATCGCCTTTGCTGGTTTCGAGCGCGATGGCCGTGGTCATGACCCGCGTGAAGCCTTCAATGTTGCCCCCCACCACCATGACGGCACCGACTTCCGAAATAGCCCGGCCAAACGCCGCGATCAGCACGGTCAACAAGACATAGCGCTCATCCCACGCCAGCAGCACGCTGCGCAACCAAGGTTGGGCCCCCAACGATTGAAGTTGCTCACCATGGTTGCGCTCGGCGTCTTCCACACACTGACGGGTCAGCGCCGTGACCACGGGCACGACCAACACCGCCTGGGCCAACACCATGGCCTTCAAACTAAACAACCAGCCCAAAAAACCCAATGGCCCTGTGCGGGACAACAGCAAATAAACCAACAAACCCACCACCACCGAAGGCAAGGCCAGCAAAGTATTGAGCACCGTCAACAAGGCGTCGCGGCCAGCAAAACGTGCGACCCCCAGCCATGCCCCCAGCACCACCCCCAGTGTGCAGGCGATGGTGGTCGCCAACACACTGACCCACAAGGAACGAGCCACGATAGACCACAACACAGGGTCTAGCTCAGTCAACAGGCGAATCGCGGTCAGGGAGGTATCGGCAAACGTGGTCATAAAACAATCAAAACTTCAGTTATCGTAGTTGGCTACTGATAACCCTGCCATATGAAACGCCGTGCATAGCGTCAAACTCAACTACACCCTCAGCCACAAATCAGAGGCCAGCGCCAACACTGGCAACGAAGGCACATTGCTCAGCCACCCCCTGATGGACTTGCTGCAAGCCGTCGCTCAACACGGCTCCATCTCGGCCGCAGCTCGGGCGCTGAATTTGTCCTACCGCCATGTGTGGGGCGAACTCAAGCGATGGGAGGAGGTGCTCGGCCACGAACTGATCGTCTGGGAAAAAGGCCAATCCGCACGCTTGACTGAGTTTGGTGACAAGCTCATGTGGGCCGAACGCCAGACCCAAGCGCGACTCGCCCCCCAACTGGAAGCCTTGCGCGCCGATTTAGAGCGCACCTTCGCTGTCGCTTTTGACCCCGCGGCCCATGTCCTCACCTTGTACGCCAGCCATGACGACGCCCTACCCCGGCTGCGGGAGCATGCCGCCACAGAGGGGCTGCATCTTGACATTCGGTTTTGCGGCAGCGTGGATGCGATTCGCGCCCTGAACGAAGGACGCTGCACCTTGGCTGGGTTTCATACCCAGGTGCAGCCCACGGCGAGCTCCCATTCCGCCAAAGCCTATCAAGCGCTGTTGCAACCAGGCCAGCACAAAATCATTGGGTTTGCCACTCGCAACCAAGGACTGATCGTGGCGGCAAATAACCCGCTCCAGCTCCACAATTTGGCAGATGTGGCGAGGAGCCAAGCCCGATTTGTGCAACGGAGCAAAGGCACCGGCACCCGCGTGTTGCTAGACGACTTGCTTGAGCAAGAGGGGCTGAGCATGGCCGATTTGAACAACTGGCCCGATGAAGAACCCTCTCACTTGGCCTTGGCCGAGGCCATCGCTTCGGGCCGCTGCGATGTGGGGCTGGGGATTGAAAGCACCGCACGGGCACGTGACCTCGGATTTGTGCCCTTGGTGCAAGAACATTTCCACCTGGTCTGCCTGAAGTCGGCGCTAGACACACCGGCCACACAGGCCCTTCGCACACACCTACAAAGCAAGGCTTGGACCCAATTGCTGAACCAGTTGCAGGGTTACCACGCCGACCATTCGGGCGAAGTGCAAGCCCTCAACCAGCAACTGCCTTGGTGGACGTTCAAACGCACCAAAAAGAGTCACATCCGCGCATGAACTTATTTCAAACACGCCCCTAAATCTTCAACAGCTGGGTGGGGGAAAAACCGTGAGTCTTGGTACCATCACGGGTTGGCAAAAAATGGAGGCACTCAGTGTCAAAACTACTTAAATTTGCATTAGGCGTTGATCGCGTCAGTGAACAATTTGGTCACCTTGCTGCGTTCGGCGTTTTGGCTGCGGCTGTGATTTCGGCCGGCAATGCGTTCATCCGTTACGGCTTTGATGTCAGCTCCAATGGCTGGCTTGAAATTCAATGGTATTTGTTTGCAGCCACCGTGATGTTGGGCGCCCCCTTGGTGCTCAAACTCAACGAGCACGTCCGCGTGGACTTGCTGTACGGCAAGCTCACAGGCAACGGCCCTGTTTATGTTGACTTGGTTGGCTTGGTTGTGTTTTTGTTGCCCGTGATGGCCATGTTGGCATGGTTGAGCTTTCCGCTCTTCGTCAAGATGTATGTCACCAACGAAATGTCCAGCAACGCAGGCGGCCTGATCCGCTGGCCCGCCATGCTGTTGCTGCCCTTGGGCTTTGCATGGATGTTCCTGCAAGGTCTGAGCGAAATCATCAAGCGTGTCGCTTACTTGCAAGGCAAGTACGAAATGGACACGCACTACGAAAAGCCCGTGCAATAAGGACTCACGATCATGCAAATGGAAAACTTCGCACCCATCATGTTCGCCGGCCTTGTGCTGACGATGTTGATTGGCTTCCCCGTCGCGTTCTCGCTGGCGTTCCTTGGTTTGGCATGCGGCTTGTTCGCGATCAGCATGGACTGGTTCCCCGTGAGCTTCATGTCCAACCTGCCGCTGAACATTTTTGGCATTCTCAGCAACGACTTGTTGCTGGCCATCCCCTTCTTCACTTTCATGGGTGCCATTCTTGAAAAGTGTGGCCTCGCAGAGGACATGCTCGACTCGATGGGCCAACTGTTTGGCACCGTGCGCGGTGGCTTGGGCTATTCGGTCATCATCGTGGGCTTTATCTTGGGCGCCATCACCGGCACCGTGGCGGGTCAAGTGATTGCCATGGCTTTGATCTCACTGCCCGTGATGATCCGCTATGGCTACAACATGCGCTACGCCACGGGTGTGTTGGCAGCGTCCGGCACCATCACTCAACTGGTCCCCCCTTCACTCGTCTTGGTGGTGATGGCTGACCAACTGGGTCGCTCTGTGGGCGACATGTACAAAGGTGCTTGGGGCCCTTCAATTTTGCAAGTGGCGATCTTCGCGCTCTACACCTTTGCCTTGGGTCTGCTGAAGCCGGACCATGTGCCTGGCATCCCCAAAGAAGCACGCACCGCAGACGGCTTTCACCTGTGGATGAAGTGCTTGCGCGGCATCATCCCCTCCGCCTTCTTGATCTTCGCCGTGTTGGGCTCGATGGGTGGCTTGCCCGGTATCAACACGGCAATTGCCACCCCCACCGAAGCCGGTGCCATGGGTTGTGTTGGCGCCTTGGTTCTGGCGGCCATGCACAAGCGCTTGGACAAGGCGTTGATTTGGGAGGCCATGCACAGCACCATGCGCTTGACGGCCATGGTGGTGTTCATCTTGATTGGTTCCCGCGTGTTCTCGATGGTGTTCCAAGGCGTCGATGGTGCCAAGTGGGTAGAACACTTGCTGACTGGCCTGCCCGGCGGTCAAGTGGGCTTCCTGATCGTGGTGAACATCTTCATCTTCTTCTTGGCCTTCTTCTTGGACTTCTTTGAGATTGCCTTCATCATCTTGCCGATGCTCGGACCTGTGGCTGACAAGATGGGCATCGACATGGTGTGGTTCGGTGTGCTGCTGTGTGTGAACATGCAAACCAGCTTCATGCATCCACCGTTCGGCTTTGCGCTCTTTTACCTGCGCGGCATTGCTGACACGCTGTTCAAGGAAGGTCGCATCGAGAAACCGGTCAAATCCAACGACATCTACATGGGCGCCATTCCTTGGGTGATCATGCAAATTGTGTTGGTGGTGATCGTGATCTTCGTGCCCGAGACCGTGACCATGTTCTTGGACAAAGAAGAAAAGGTCGACCTTGACAAAGTGGTCATCGAAATGCCAAGCGAGCAAGAAACGCCAGAGGCTGAACTCAAGCTCGAAGAGTCCAAGGGCTCAGAGGCAGAAGAAGCTGCCAAAGAGCAAAAACGCATGGAAGACTTGTTTAAAAAGTAAAGTCACCCCAGGCGATCAGCCCCTCCGGGTTCTCCGCGAGGGGCTTTTTCTTGGTAGCCCCTCTCTAAAAATTTATGAACACGACCCCACTCACTCCACCTGCCTCAGCGCCAACCCCATTTGTTTTTCAGCCCACCGAGGATGTGGTGGAGGGCCCGGCTTTTTCACGTGCCTTCCAAGCCATCACCTGGGCCACGCTGCTGGGCTCTGGCTTCTGGCTGCTGAACCTGTGGCAACAGGGAAAATTCGGTGGAGACACGGGTCTCAATGGTTTGCGGGCTGCGGGGTGGTTTGTCCTGGGTTGGGCTTTGCTGGCATGGACCACTTGGCATGTGATGTTCAGCCGCGCGCGTTTGGATCTCAAAGGGCTCCACCAAACCTGGATTTGGGACAAGCACATGGCCTACGATGAGCTGGCCTACGCCAAGTTGATCCGCATCCGTGGGCTCGAATGGTTCATCGCACCACGGTTTTATGTGCGTACCTTGATGGGTAAATTTGCGGTGTTCTATGTGAGCAGCCGCCCTGTGCAACACGAGTGTGAACGTTTGAGTGCCGAGCTGGCTGCGTTTCGACAGCTTTGAACCCCAACAGTCGGGGAAAAGCCCATAAAAAAAACCGCGCCGTGGCGCGGTTTTTCTTTGCTCAAGCAACGGACTGAATTACAGCTTTTGCTTTTGCATGAACTGATCAAACTTCGCTTCGGTGAATTGGAACCACAGGTTCGACTCAGCGCGGAACTTAGAGTAATCAGCGTAGACCTTCTTGAAGTTGGGGTTCTTCTCTGACACTTCGTTGTAGAAGGCCATGGCTTCTTTGAATGCCAATGCCATCACGTCTTTCGGGAACTCGCGCAACTTGGTGCCAGAGCCCACCAACTGCTTCAAGGCGCCAGGGTTACGTGCGTCGTACTTGGCTTGCATGTCAGAGTGCGCTTGTGCTGCAGCAGCTTCCACAATGGCCTTGTTCTCAGGTGACAGCGCAGCGAAGGCTTTGTCGTTGATGAAGAAGTCCAGCTGAGGACCACCTTCCCAGAAACCTGGGTAGTAGTAGAAAGGCGCCACTTTGCTGAAGCCCAATTTCAAATCGTCGTAAGGACCCACCCACTCAGCAGAGTCGATCGTGCCTTTTTCCAAAGCGGGGTAGATGTCGCCGCCAGGGATGTTTTGTGGGATCACACCCATGCGCTCAAGCACTTTGCCAGCAAAACCACCGACGCGGAACTTCAAGCCTTTCAAATCATTCACAGATTTGATTTCCTTGCGGAACCAGCCGCCCATTTGGGCGCCGGTGTTGCCACCTGGGAAGTTCACGATGTTGTACTTGGCGTAGAACTCGCGCATCAGTTTCAAACCGTTGCCTTCGTACATCCAAGCAGTCATTTGACGGCTGTTCAAACCGAAGGGAATGGCACAACCCAAGGCGAAGGTTTCGTCTTTGCCGAAGAAGTAGTAAGGGGCTGTGTGGGCCATTTCAATGGAGCCTTGCTGCACACCGTCGACCACGCCGAACGCGGGCATGATCTCGCCAGCAGCATGGACCGAAACTTCGAACTTACCACCCGACATGGCTTTGACAGCCTTGGCGAATACATCAGCAGCACCGTGGATGGTGTCGAGCGACTTGGGGAAGCTCGAGGCCAGGCGCCAGCGGATAGCGGCTTGTGCATGCACAGCGGGGGCTGCACCAGCAGCCAAGATACCTGCAATACCTGCGTTTTTAATAACGGAACGACGGTCCATACAAAGACTCCCATGAGTTGTTAAAACAAATCGCAAAAGAGCGTCACTTTTGTGGAGCGATCACCTTTGCGATGGGGCATTGTATGCAGTTGCGCAACCGGTTTTATGCACGGGTTTTCCCCTGAAACCTCGCGCTTGCAAATTTCTTCAGAATGCGTGAAATTACTTCAAAAATCGCCGCGCGATGGAGGCTTGAATCCCCGCAGCATCCAGCCCCAATTCGGTCAGCAACTTGGCGGGGTCACCGTGCTCGGTGAACACATCGTGGATGCCTAAAACCAGGACGGGTTTGGGGATTTGCAAGTCTTGTAACGCCTCCAAAACCGCCGAGCCCGCGCCGCCCATGACCGCCCCCTCTTCCACAGTCACCAGGGCCTCATGCGTGGACGCGATCTGCGACAACAGCGCCATGTCCAATGGCTTGGCCCAACGCATGTTGACCACCGTCGCATCCAAGGCCTCGCCCGCTTGCAATGCCGGATAGAGCAAGGTGCCAAAGGCCAAGATCGCAATACGCTGACCTTGGCGACGCACTTCACCTTTGCCAAATGGCAAAGCGTGCAAACCAGCTTGCACTGGCACACCCACGCCTGCCCCACGCGGGTAACGCACGGCCACGCAGTGGTCTTGCTGGTACGCCGTGGTCAGCAACTGACGACACTCGTTTTCGTCCGCTGGACAGGCGATGCTGACATGCGGAATACAACGCATGAAGGGGATGTCGTACAAGCCTGCATGCGTGGCCCCATCGGCACCGACGATGCCCGAGCGATCGAGCGCCAACACCATGGGCAATTTTTGCAAGGCCACATCGTGGATCACTTGGTCGTAGGCACGCTGCAAAAAGGTCGAGTAAATCGCCACGACCGGCTTGACGCCCTCGCATGCCAAGCCGGCTGCAAAGGTCACGGCATGCTGCTCAGCAATGCCGACATCGTGGTAACGCTCCGGAAAGCGCCGGTGAAATTCAACCATGCCCGAACCCTCGCGCATGGCGGGAGTGATGCCCACGAGCAGAGGATCGTGCTCAGCCATGTCGCACAACCAATCGCCAAACACTTGGGTAAAAGTGGTCTTTGCTACACCGGTGCTAGGCACCAAACCCACCGCGGGGTCGAATTTGCCGGGACCATGGTAGGCCACAGGATCCGCTTCCGCCAATTTGTAGCCTTGCCCCTTCTTGGTCACCACATGCAAAAACTGCGGACCCTCCAAGTGCTTGATGTTCTCGAGTGTGGGGATGAGTGAATCAAGGTCGTGACCATCGATCGGGCCAATGTAGTTGAAGCCGAATTTTTCAAACAAGGTTGCCGGCACCACCATGCCTTTGGCATGTTCCTCAAATCGTTTGGCCAGCTCAAACAAAGGTGGCGCGCCTTTGAGAACTTGCTTGCCCACCTCTTTCGCGGCTGAATAAAACTTACCGCTCATCAACTGCGCCAAATAGCGGTTCAGTGCGCCCACGGGTGGGCTGATGGACATGTCGTTGTCATTCAAGATCACCAGCAATTTCGAGGTCGACACGCCGCCGTTGTTCAAAGCCTCAAAGGCCATGCCGGCTGTCATGGCGCCATCGCCAATCACGGCAATGGCATGGCGCTGCTCACCCTTTTGTTGCGCGGCAATGGCCATCCCCAACGCTGCAGAGATGCTGGTGGACGAGTGCGCAGTACCAAAGGCGTCGTACTCGCTCTCGTCACGGCGCGGAAATCCGCTGAGCCCATGGCGTTGTCGCAAGGTGTGCATTTGGTCGCGACGACCCGTCAAAATTTTGTGCGGGTAGGTCTGATGTCCCACGTCCCACACGATGCGATCGTGCGGCGTGTTGAACACATAGTGCAAGGCCACCGTCAACTCAACGGTGCCTAAGTTGGAGCTCAGGTGACCACCGGTTTTAGCAACACTGTGCAACAAATACGAACGCAACTCATCCGCCAACGCAGGCAGCTGGTGGCGTGGCACAGCCCGGAGGTCAGCGGGAGAGTTGATGGTTTGCAACAAATGAGGCATGGCTGTTCTGTTCGCTTTAAGTATTTCGATCCACCACACGCTCTGCCAGCGCAGCCAACGAATGGGTATGCGTTAAGCCCGTGCTGTGCAACGCCTCCAGCGCTTCCTTCAGCAACGATTTCGCATACGACTTTGCCTGCGCCAAACCCAAGAGGGACACATAGGTGGGTTTGTCATTGGCAGCGTCTTTGCCCGCAGTTTTACCCAATGTGGCTGAATCAGCGATGACATCCAAAATATCGTCCACCACTTGAAAGGCCAGACCCACGGCTTGACCGAAACGCTGCAAGCCAATCAGGGCTTGTTCAGAAGCCGCCCCACAGGCGGCGCCCATCATGACACTGCCTTCCAATAAAGCCCCCGTTTTCAAACGGTGCATGAGGCGTAACTGGTCTTCCGTCAAAGCCTCGCCCACGCTGGCCAGATCAATTGCTTGCCCACCCGCCATGCCCGCATGACCTGCAGCAGCCGCCAGCAAACGGCACAGGTTCGCCTGAACCCTGTCAGGGATGTCGGAGGCTTGGGGTGTGAGAAATTCAAACGCCAACGCCTGCAAGGCGTCACCCGCCAACAAGGCTTGGGCTTCGCCAAATTGCACATGCACCGTGGGTTTGCCACGACGCAGCACATCGTTGTCCATGCAAGGCATGTCATCGTGCACCAACGAATAAGCATGAATCAACTCGACCGCACAGGCTGCACGCAACGCGGCATCGTCGAGGGCGGCGTCCTTCACACCATGCGCCACTGCCTCACGCGCCGCCAGAACCAACAGTGGGCGCAAGCGCTTGCCCCCGTCCAGCACGGCGTAGCGCATGGCATCGCCCAGGCCCGCAGGTGCGTCGGCGGGGATCCATTGCGACAGTGCGTCTTCCACCACGGCCAGCCAATGGTTGCTCCATTGGTCCAATTCAACTGGGGTCATGGGTGCACTCACGTGGGCGTCCACGTCTTCAACGTGCCGTTGTCGAGGACTTTGATTTGCTGCTCTACCGCATCCAACTGGGCACGGCAGTAAGCCAAAAGTTCTGCACCCCGTTGATAACCCGACAACAAATCGGCCAATGGCAATTGACCGGATTCCATTTGCGACACCAACCCCTCAAGCTCTTTCAGGGCAGCCTCATAGCTCTCAGGGGCAGCACTGGCGCCGCTTGTGGGGGTTTTGGCCTTTGGCATGGTGAAGAAAAATCCGATGTTGAGTTGGGTCAAATAGCCCGCCATTTTAGGTTGATGATGGGGCAAACTGGGGGCCCTTGGGTACAATGGATGTCCTCCAATCGGCCACCAGGCTGATTTATTTTTGTCCACTTACCTCCCTGTGGGGAGTCTTTAGGTCAGGTCACCCATGTCTGATTTAAGTCTTCAACTGCAGCAGGCGCATAGCCAACTACCAGTTACCAGTTACTTTGACGAGGCGCT
>JACCDY010163908.1_pt1 | contig 20536 bp, 12 predicted proteins | sample 7446391 | NCBI WGS metagenome assembly JACCDY01 (sample SAMN15323451, study PRJNA562643) | freshwater metagenome | isolation source: river surface water | place: USA:Blue River Watershed | collected 2017-08-18 | reverse complement strand
GCGAGCAGACCGCCTCGCAGGTCCAGCGCGTCAACCTCGAGGTCGTCAACGGCCTCTACCAGGGCGCGGTCTTCCACTTCCTGCAGGGCTTCGAGGCCGGCCTCGTCCCGGTCCGCATGGACCAGGAGGACGGCACGCTCTTCGTCGGCGGTACTAACCGCGGCTGGGGTTCCCGCGGCTCGCAGCCGTTCACCTTCGAGCGCGTGCGCTTCAAGGGCAAGGTGCCCTTCGAGATGCATGACATCTCCGCGCGCCCCGACGGCTTCGAGGTGACCTTCACCCACCCGGTCGACGCCGCTTCCGCCGGCGACGTCGCCAGCTACTCCCTGGACGCCTTCACCTACATCTACCAGTCCGCCTACGGCAGCCCCGAGGTCGACCAGGCCAAGCCGACCGTCAAGTCGGCCACCGTCTCGGCCGACGGCCTCAAGGTGCGTCTCGTCGTCGACGGCCTCGTGCGCGGGCACATCCACCACCTCGTCGCGGACGGCGTCCGCAACAAGGCCGGTGACGCCCTCTGGCACAACGAAGGCTGGTACACGCTGAACGAGATCCCTGCCGCCAAGTGAACTTGGCGGTGGGCCGGGGCCAGGGATAGGGCTTGGGCCAGGGAAGGAAAGAGGGGCGCCGAATGGCGCCCTTTTTTGTTTGCGAAAGCGGTTAGGGGTTGGCGGTTAGGCAACTGAGAGGGGATGGCGAATTCTCCGTTATGTGGGGCTAGGTGACGGCTCCGTCTGGAGGACCTATTTCCGAAAGGGAGAAGGGGACGCTCTCTGTCCGCCAACCGTTCGCGATCCTCCCTAACCGCCAACCGCCAACCGCTAACCCCAAAACTCTCTCATGCACCCAACCGAGCATATAAGGGCCTTTCGCCCTAGGTGAACACGGTTGCCAAGGGTGGGTGATTTTGGGAGACCAAGGTCACCCCTCCCGCTTATGAACATCACCTGGATTGATTGGGTCATCGTCGCTGCCTCGATCCTCATCTGTTTCGTCCCCGCGCTCTTCTACGCCAAGCGCTCGAGCGAAAGCACCTCCGAGTTCTTCGCCTCCGGCCGCTCGGTGCCGTGGTGGCTCGCCGGTCTCTCGATGGTCGCCACGACCTTCTCGTCCGACACTCCCAACTGGGTCACCGAACAGGTCCGCAAGTACGGCGTCGCCGGCAACTGGCAGTGGTGGGCCTTCGTCCTCACGGGCGTCGCCACCGTCTTCTTCTTCGCCCGTCTCTGGCGCCGCTCGGGCGTCATGACCGACCTCGAGTTCTACGAGCACCGCTACTCGGGTACTGCCGCCTCCGTCGTCCGCGGTTTCCGTGCCATCTACCTCGGCCTGTTCTTCAACTGCTTCATCATGGGTATGGTGACCCTGGCCGCCTGTAAGATCGCCAACATCCTCTTCGGCATGCCCGCCTGGCAGACCATCGTCATCTGCGGCATCCTCAACGTGGTCTTCGCCGCCCACTCCGGTCTGTGGGGGGTGCTGGTCATCGACATGGTGCAGTTCTTCATCAAGATGACCGCCGTTTTCGCCGCCGCCTGGTTCTCGCTCGTCGAGGTCGGCAAGCGCCTCGCCGGCGACGCCAGCGCCTGGGCCGGCCTCAAGGCCCTCGTCGCCAAGCTTTCGACCCAGCAGGTCGTCACGACCCAAGGCGTCCCGGTCATGTCGGTCTCCGACGGCAAAGGTCAGCCCCTCCTGGACATGCTGCCGAACTTCACGATGTCGGAGCTCGCGCTCATGATCTTCATCCTGCCGATCGCCATCAGCTGGTGGGCCAACTGGTACCCCGGCGCCGAGCCCGGCGGCGGCTCCTACATCGCCCAGCGCATGCTCGCCTCCAAGTCCGAGAAGGACTCCCTCGGCGGCACGCTCTTCTTCAACATCGCCCACTACGTGCTACGTCCGTGGCCGTGGATCATCACCGCGCTCTGCTCGATCATCATCTACCCGGACCTCGCGGCGATCAAGGCGGTCTTCCCGAACGCCGACCCGACGCTGATCGGCCATGACTCCGCCTTCCCGGCCATGCTGGTCTTCCTGCCCGTCGGGTTCGTCGGCCTGATGGTCGGCGGCCTCATCGCGGCCAATTCCTCGACCATCCTCACGCACCTCAACTGGGGTTCGTCCTACCTCGTGCACGACTTCTACCGCCGCTTCATGAAGAAGGACGGCAGCGAGTCCCACTACGTCAACGTCGGCCGTCTCTCGACCGTCCTCCTTTACGTCGTCGCCGCGCTGCTCAGCCTGACGATGTCCTCGGCCCAGCAGGCCTTCGAGATCCTCCTCTCGATCGGCGCCGGCACCGGCCTGCTCTACATCGCCCGCTGGTTCTGGTGGCGCGTCTCCGCCTGGTGCGAGGTCGTCGCCATGGTCATGTCGCTCGTGACGTCGGTGGCCGTGCCTTACATCATGACGGACGCGGATTTCGCGACCCGAACCATCGTCCAGGTCGGCCTGACAACCCTCTCCTGGCTCATCACCGCCTACGTCGGCCCGCAGACCGACCGCGCGACGCTCATCGCCTTCTGCCGGAAGGTGAAGCCCGCCGGCCCGGGCTGGACGGATATCCGCGCCGAAGCCGGCATCAGCGACGCCGAGATCGCCTCGGAGAACCGCATCGGCTCCGCCCTCGTCGGTTGGATCGCCGGTTGCGCCCTCATCTGGGGGTCCCTCTTCGCCATCGGCAACTTCCTATACGCCGCCGGCGACCCCGCTCGCCTGAGCATGGCCTGGATCCTCACCGGCGTCACCCTCGTGAGCGGCTACGTGCTCCTGCGGATCACCCGCCAGCTCTGGGCGGATAGCACCGCCTCCCAGGCCCGCGAGGACGCCCGCAACGCGGGCGGCTGAACCTTCCCGTCAAACAACGAAAGGACCCGCGAGAGCGGGCCCTTTTTGTTGGCTTATGGGTTGGCTGTTCAGCGATCCGTGTAGCCGACTTCGTTGAAGTCATGCATAGGCTCGCCATTGCTATCCTTGGGCCTGGGTAGCAGGTTGGCGCCGCTGTACTCGAGGTTCGTATCGTTCTCCCTCGGGTTGAAGAAGAACGTGGCACTGAAGCCGGTCGTGCCGATTCGGGGGAGCATGAACTTGGCGTAATTCGCGGAAATGACGTTCCCCGCAGCGTCCAACTTCGAGCGCACACGCAGGAAGTAGCCTGAATAGTACGGATGTTGGAGTTTCTCGACATAGGGAGTCGCAAGTGAGATCTCCTCCGTCTCGGTAAGGACGCATTCCCGGCGGTAGCCATCCTCAGGCGCGCGATGCGGCATTTTCAGTTTACAGTACGGCCAGAACTGCGGGCTGCGGAGGATCCCGTCGCCCGGGTTGGGGAAGGTAATGACAGCTGTTCTCGTCCAGATACCGTGACGCGCGGCTAGTTCCTCGCGCGTGCCTCGCTTCATGGCGATTCTGTGGGCGAGCAGTTCCTCGGAGATCGTCCACCCGACCTGTACGCTGGTAACGCTGACTTCGAAATCCGCCCGCTTGCCCTCGCCATGAGGCGGAAGCCATTGCATAAGGTCCAGGTCGAAGCCCACGGGGGTGCCTGGTGTTTCTTGATGAGGCGTGAACTTACCGTCATCGTATGTTCTTCCTCGGTAACTCATGCTCTCGACCTTGGCCTTCAGGTTCACCGGATGAATGATCCGCGGCAGGGTGAGGTCGTAGGACGCTTCCTGCCGGTGGCAGGAGATGAAGTATTCGAGCCAGATGGGGTAGACGTCGCGCTGGCGTTGATCTTCATGCAAGAATACTTGGATGTTCTGCAGGCCCCATTTCGGTTTAAATTCATACCTCCATCGGCCGTCCACATCGGTCAGTTCCCGGAAGCCGGCTTGGCCGCCCTCCGAGACATCGTTCTCCTTGCCGCAGTGGACGAGTACGTGCGCCCTAGGGACGGGCTTACCGGTCTCGTCGACGACCCGGATATCGACGGTGCGCCCCGGGGCTGCAAAGCCGAGGGAGGGGAGGAGGACGCATAGAAGTGGCGTGCAGTAGTTCATGGTATAGAAAACCTTAGCGGTGCTTCAAGCCGAGCTCGGGATAATAGGCCATCGGCTCGCCATTGCTATCCTTGGGTCTGGGTAGCAGGTTGACGCCGCTGTACTCGAGGTTCGTATCGTTCTCCGTCGGGTTGAAGAAGAACGTGGCGCAGAAGCCCCTGATGCCGATTTTGGGCAGCATGAACTTGGCGTAATTCGCGGAAACAACGTTCCCCGCAGCGTCCAACTTCGAGCGTACGCGCAGGAAGTACCCTGAATAGTAGGGATGTTGGAGTTTCTCGACATAGGGAGTCGCCAGCGAGATCTCCTCCGTCTCGGTAAGGACGCATTCGCGGCGGTAGCCCTCGCTGGGTGCGCGATGCGGCATCTTCAGTTTACAGTACGGCCAGAACTGCGGGCTGCGGAGGATCCCGTCGCCGGGGTTGGGGAAGGTGATGACGGCGGTTCGCTTCCACTTGCCGTAGCGCTCGGCGATCTCAGTCTCGGACTTCTCCTTCATCCGGCGATGCCAAGCGAGGTCGTACTCGGAGATCCGCCACCCGACCTGTACGCTAGTAACGCTGACTTCAAAGTCCGCACGCCTGCCGTTGCCATGAGGCGGGATCCATTGCATAAGGTCTAGGTCAAAGCCTGCGGGGCTGCCGGGCGTTGTTTGGCTAGGCGTAAACTTACCGTCATCGGATGTCTTTCCACGATAGCTCATGCTCTCTACCTTGGCCTTCAGCTTCACCGGATGAATGATCCGCGGCAAGGTGAGGTCGTAGGACGCTTCCTGCCGGTGGTAGGAGATGAAGTATTCGAGCCAGATGGGGTAGACGTCGCGCTGGCGTTGATCTTCATGCAAGAACACTTGGATGTTCTGCAGTCCCCATTTCGGTTTAAATTCATACCTCCAACGGCCGTCCACATCGGTCAGTTCCCGGAAGCCGGCCTGGCCGCCCTCCGAGACATCGTTCTCCTTGCTGCAGTGGACGAGTACGTGCGCCCTGGGGACGGGCTTGCCGGTCTCGTCGACGACCCGGATATCGACGGTGCGCCCCGGTGCTGCGAAGCCGAGGGAGGGGAGGAGGAGTCCGAGGGTGAATAGGTGGTGACGCATGTTAGTTGGTTTGGGTGACGAAGTATTTGAAGGCCGGGCTGACGAAGGGGAGGGCCGCGTTCCGGAAGTCGCTATGGAGCCAGCGGCTCTTTCGCTTATCGTCCGGGTCGTTTTGGTTGCCGTGGTTGACGGTCGGCCAGAAGGGGGCATCGGCCCCGACGCGACCATTGGCCTCGAAGTCATAGTTGGTAAGGTCATCCGCTTGTTCGCTGTCATCGTTATCACCTGCGTTGAATCCCTCGATACGCTGAGCACCCGCCCCGTAGGAGAGCGCTGGGATTGCCCGGGCGAAGAGGTCGTAGACCACGAGGGGGCGGCCGAGCAGTGCCTGTACCGTGGCTGCATCCTGGCTGGTCATGCCTGGTTCCAAGAACTCACGGAAGTAAGGATTGTAGGCTGGATCGGGCTGGTCCGCGGGGCCGAACCGCTTCCGGCTCCAGCCCGCCTGATCGCGCGCCATCCCCAAGCTGCCGAGCGACTCCGACCATCGTAGCCCTTTGAGCAGCTCCTGTGATTTCCAAGCGGCGAAACCGCCTTCCCAGATCTGTTGGACGAGGGAGATGCTATCGATGTCAGTTGGGCAACGCACGATGTCATCACCCTCGGAGTAGCAGTTGATCGTGAAGCCTCCGGTCCGCATGCGGCTGAAGAGGTCCGACCACTTCAATCTGGAGCGTGGGTCGGTTTCCGGGAACTTCTTATACCAGTTCGCCGTGAAATACTCGGGCGCGTAGGTGCCTCCCTTGCCGCGCCAGTCTTTCTCCACCATATTACCCGCCTCGGAGTCCGAGGCTTCGGCAAACGCCTCCGTCGGGACCGCGGCGTTCAGCATCAAGTAGCGCCGGGGTGTCAGGCCTCCGTGTTGGATTGCCTGACAGGCCACCATGTTACCCAGGCTATGGGCCATCACCGTCGTCTTCGCGGGATCCAGGAAACCTAGGGCCCTTTTGAGCTGGTCGCCGGTCTGCAGGGCGTTGAAGACCGCGCTGTGGTAGTCGAGGCTGGTGCCCGCGACCCGGACGCCGGTGTCCCCGTACCAGGTGACACCCACGAAGCGGGTCCGACTACCCATCACGTAGAGCCGCTTGAAGACCTCGGCGTGCCAGCCGCGAGCCCGTTGGGCGTTCACGTTATAGCCATGCAGGAAGACCGTCCAGCTGTCGCCCAGCTCGGCATCCGGCAGTCCCTTGGGATTGCTGGTATCTGTCGGCCGGGCTTTTTCAGGTGCTGTCACGGGTTGGCCTTCGTAATCCCGGCAGATTCCGGTCAGGTCGACCGACCGGTACATGGACTCCACCTGGACGATCTCGAGCGGGAGCGAAAGCGTCAGTGTCTTCTTACCGTTTTTTGAGACCACCAGCTCCAGCGGCTTCTGGGTCCCGCGGGCGCCCTCGACCAAGATCAGGCCATGGCCGACCTGCTCGATCCGGGCGAGCCAGGCCTCATCGATCGGCATCTCTCCGGTGTCGCTCAGCCGATGGACCCAAGCATGCAGCACATCCTTGGTCGCTTCCCCGTCGGCGCCCCGGAAACGATGGAGGGCCGGGGTTTCATGGTGAAGGTTGGCTTCCGCCGGGCGTAGCGACGTGAAGGCGAAGTTCACGGCGCGATCCGCCTGCCGCAGCGAATAGCGATAGCCCTCCGCGGGTGGTAGCAGCCGGACCACCTCGCCGATCGCCAGGTTGACGGCGAAGTAATCCACCAGGTCGCGTTGGCCGTTGATCCCATCCATCTGCCAGTTGGCTTGTGACGAGCTCCTACCCGGGACATCGATGTCATCCCCTTCGCAGTCGGTCTCATCCTGGTCGTCATTGATCCAGTAGCGCCAGGCCCGTCCAAGGGCGGGAGCTTCGCCGGCTAAAATCTTCCCATCCCGGTTCGCGTCCACCTCGAGCATGCCCGCCACCAGGGAGACTTGGTCGACCAGGCAACCGTAGGTCGTGTTCGCGACGGGTACGAAGTTCACCGTCACGCCTGCCTGCGCCTGCTCGGTGCTCAGGGTGAACGTGAGCGTAGCATCGCTCCAGCCGGTCGATGTCTGGGAGGGAATCTCGACCCGAGCGAGCGTCTTGCCCGCCGGGTCGGTCACGGAGACCCAGTAGGCGTTCTTGCCGGCCTGGGGTGAGCCGCGGCCGCACTGTTTCCAATGCAGTACATGGCCACCGGCTGGCAGGTTGGTGACCCGTTGCTTGATACCGAAGTGGCCCTTCGATGCGTCGAGCTCGATGAACTGGTTGCCTTGATTGGACCAGACTTCGATCTGCGTCCCTTGGTAAGCGCTCCAACCGGCCACCTTCCCGGCCGCCAGGTAATCCCATCGGAAGGCACCCCCGAAGTACCCACTGCCGTCGCCAGCACTCCGTCCCAGGGTGAGCAGAGCGCCGAAGTCCCCGTTGCGCAGGAGGTTCAGCGGCAGCCGGCGCACGCCCGATACAGTCGGCGAAAGGGTACGTGTCGGGGCGATCCGGGGTGGATCGTTGGGGTCGGTCGGGTCCGTGCCGCGGAGGATTTCGGCCAAGTCATCGACCCCATCTTCGTCCGTGTCTGCCTTGCTCGGGTTGGTGCCGGCCTGCCATTCTTCCGCGAAGGACAGGCCATCCTTGTCGGCGTCGATGAGGCCATCGGTGGGGTCTTTCGGGTTCAGCCTGAGGACCTTCTCCGTGTCGTCCTTCAACCCGTCACCATCGGTATCCTTGGCGCTCGGTATCGGGAGGGTGCCGTGATTTCCGGCTGTATTGAGCGCACCCGGGGCTGGGTTAAGCGTCGCGAGGAGGAAGGCCGAAGTCAGGAAAAGGTATCGCATCCCTGGCAGGATAATCCCGCCGCGGGAACCACAAGAACGGGCCCGTGAGGCTCATCACCTAGGGCCTGTGATCGGCCCGCGCCTAGGGGGCGACTCCGCGCTCAACCCACCCCGAAACGGTAGACCATCTCCATCGCGTACTTCTCGCCGGGGCGCAGCACGCCGCTGGGGTAGCCGGCGCGGTGGAAGGCCGGCTGGTTCGGGGAGTCGGGGAAGAGGCCGGGCTCGAGGCAGAAGCCTTGGCGGAAGCCATACGGCTTGTGCCAGCGGGCCTTGATCGTGCCGTCGAGGAAGTTGCCGGAATAGAACTGGAGGCCGGGCGCGTCCGTGAGCACCTCGAGGGTGCGGCCGCTGCCCGGCTCCGTCATGCGCGCGGCGAGCCGCGTCGCGCCACCGAGGCCGAGGTCATAGGCGTGGTCGTAGCCGCGCGCCCGCACAAGCTGCGGGTGGGCCGCGCCGATGCGTTCGCCGATGGCGCGGGGGCGGCGGAAATCGAACGGCGTGCCTTCGACGGATGCGCGTTCGCCGGTGGCGATGAGGCTTTCCGAGACCGGGATGAAGCGATCCGCGAAGAGCTCGAGGCGGTGGTCCAGGATCTCGCCGCCGCCGGCGAGGTTGAAGAACGCATGGTTCGTCAGGTTGCAAAGGGTGGGGGCGTCCGTCGTCGCCTCGAAGCGGAGGCGGACCTCGTTACGGTCCGCGGGCACCAGGTAGGTCACGTGCACGGTCAGCGTGCCCGGGTAGTCCTCCTCGCCCGCGGGGCTGACGTACGTGAGGCGGACGCCGGCGGCGTTACCTTCGCGGACAGGCAGGCTGGACCAGATGCGGCGATCGAGGCCGGCCACGCCGCCGTGCAGGTGCTGGCCGTGGTTGTTGCGCGCGACCTGGAAGGTCCGGCCGTCGATGGTGAAGCGGCCGTCGGCGATGCGGTTCGCGTAGCGGCCGATGGTGCTGCCGAGGTACGGGTTCTGCTCCACGTAGCCGCGGAAGTCGTCGTGCCCCAGCGTCACCTCCGCGATGACGCCCTGGCGGTCCGGTACGCGCACCGACACGAGCGTCGCGCCGAACTCGCTGACCTGCGCGGTGAGGCCGAGCCCGTTGCTCAGCGTGTGCAAGGCCACCGGCCGACCTTCCAACTCGCCGTGCCGACGGGTCTGGACGCGCGCCGAGCCGCGGCGGCCGCCCAGCGCGACGACGAGTCCGGTGAGTAGGACCAGGAGGGCGAGAACGGCGAGGACGATCGGAAATTCCATGGGCCCCAAGGTGTCCGCCGCGGTTCGCCCGCCAAGTCAAAGTCTTCGGTAGCGCCCAACAAAAAACCCGCCGGTGGGCGGGTCTGCGGGCGGGCTGGGCGGCGGCTTAGCGCGACTTGGACTCGGTCTCGGCGGGCTTGGTCGCGACGGCCGTGGCGGGCAGGGCCTTGACCCAGTCGCCGGCGATGCGGACCGCCTCGCGCAGCTGGATGTCGTATTCCGGCCAATCGTCATCCTCGAGCGGGTCGCGGATCCGGCTGATCTTCTTCGACTTGTTCGCGTAGTCCGGACCTTCTTTTTTCTCCTGCTCGAGCGCGGCGTCGAGCTTCACGTCGGCGGCCTTGGGTTCCTTCTGGGCGTAGGCGGCGAGGTCCTTGCGCACCTGGTCCCGGAAGATGATGTCGTCCTTGCGCTCCTGCAGGCGCGTGGCGAGGGAAAGCGAGATCTCCTGGCGGGCCTGCCGGCTCTTGGTCCATTCGATCGAGCGGCCCAGGGTGACGAACTCCGGCATCTCGGCCTGCCGGCGCGCGGAGGCCGCGGCGAGGTCGGCGATCAGCTTGTCCGAGAGCTTGGCCTTGAGCCAGTCGCCCTCGTCGGGCTGGGTGAGGGAAGGGGCCACCGAATCCCAGGCCAGCGGGCGGTTGAGGTCGGACTCCGCCACCGGCAGCACGGAGAAGACGGACGGCACGACGATGTCGGCGCCGACGCCCTTGAGCTGGATGGAGGAGCCGCTCGGGGCGTACCACTTCTGGATGGTCACCTTGACGGCCGACTTCAGGTTCCGGTCGAAGCGGCTCAGCTCGAGGATGTTCTGGACCGAGCCCTTGCCGTGCGTGGTGACGTCGCCTACGATGAGGGCGCGACGGTGGTCATGCATCGCGCCGGCGAAGATCTCGGACGCCGAGGCGGACAGCTTGGAGGTCAGCACGATGAGCGGGCCGTCCCACACCACCTTGGCGTCCTCGTCGCGGTAATCCTGGGTGCGGCCGCCGCTGTCGCGGACCTGCAGCACGGAGCCCTTGGGGATGAAGAGGCCGGCGAGGTCGACCGCCTCGGTGAGGAGGCCGCCGCCGTTCTTGCGCAGGTCCATGATGATGGCCTTGGCGCCCATCGCCTTGAGTTTCTCGAGCAGCTGCTCGACGTCCTTGGTGGGGCTGGAGCCCGTGCCGTCGGGGTTCTTGCCGTAGAACGCGGGGAGGTCGACGACTCCGACGACGCCCTGGCCGGCGCCGAGCTCGAACGCGCGGGCCGAGGCCATCTGGCCGACGAGCTTGATCTGGTCGCGCTTCAGCACGACGGTCTTGCGGCCGCCGCCCGCCGCGGGGTCGACGAGCAGGCGCACCGAGGTGCCCTGCTTGCCGCGGATTTTGCCGATGGCCTTGTTGAGGCGCATGCCGACGATGTCCTCCATCTCGCCCTCGGTGTCCTGGCCGACGGCGATGATCTTGTCGCCCGGCTTCACCTGGCCGGAGAGGTCGAGCGGGCCGCCCGGGAGGAGGTCCTTGACCGTGCAGTAGCCGTCCTCGTCCGAGAGCGTGGCGCCGATGCCCACCAGCGAGTTGCGCATGGCGATCTCGAACTCCTCCAGCGACTGCTGGGAGAAGAAGATCGAGTGCGGGTCGTACTGCGTGGAGTAGGCGTTGATGAAGAGCTCCTCGACCTCGGCCACGTCGTAATTGAGGTAGGTGCGCACCTTGTCGTAGCGCTTCTTGAGGCGGGCGGCGGCCGCCTTGAGCTTCTCCGGCGTCACCTCGAGCTCGGGCTCCTTGCCGTTGGCCTTGCGGGCGGCGGCGTTGCTGCGGTCCTCGCCCAGCACCTCGCCGAGCATGTCGAGCCGCAGGCGCTTGGCCCAGAGGGCGTCGGCCTCGGCGGCGGTGGCCGGCCACTTCGCCTTGCGGCGCTCGAGGGGGAAGACGTCGTCCTTGGAGAGGTCCACGGGCTGGTCGAGGGCCGCCAGCGAGGCTTCGGTCCGGACCTGCACCTTGTGCTTGAAGGACGCGTAGATCTCGAAGCCGGGGGTCAGGTTGCCGCGCTGGAGGTAGAGGTCGAGGGTCTTGGCGTAGCGGTTGACGAACTCCTCGACCTCGGGCTCGGTGAAGTACATCTTGGCGCCGTCGAGGTTCTCGCAGTAGGTGCGGACGACCTCGGCCATGTCGATGCTCGCCATCTCGCGTTTGCTGATGTGCAGGCGCTCGAGCAGGATGACGGAGGCCTTCGCCTCCTTCTGCATGCTCTCCGTCGTGGTGAACGCGGGAGTCTGCGCCTGGGCCAGCGCGGCCAGCAGCAGGAGCAGGGGAGAGAGGAGAAGGCGGCGCATGGGGAAAGGGGTAGGGAGGGGGTGCTCCGGGGCTGATCAGCGCAGCCGCGCGCTGAGGTCCTCCAGCCTGCGTTTGTCGGCCTCGCTGAGCGAGCCGAATCCCCGGGCGGAGATCTTGTCCAGCAGCAGGTCGAGCTCGGCCCGGGCCTGTTGGCGGGTGAGCGGCGCCACGGCGGCCGTTTCCTCATCGTCGTAGCGCACGACGTCGGGTTCCGGGGCGGTGGGCGGAGGCGGGGCCATCTCCTCCTGAGCGTCCTGGACCGAGAGATTTGTCCGGTTCAGGTAGCGAAAGGCGAACCAACCCGTGAGGAGGCCGCCCAGGTGCGCCGAGTGGGCGATGCCGGAGGTCCAGACGGCCTTCCAGCCGGCCCACGCATGGCGGCCGGGGAGTTCGGCGAAGATCCAGCCGCACAGGGTGATCCCCGCGGTGATGAGCAGCAGCCAGCTGACCCGGAGCGTCACCGGCAGGAAGAAAAAGAGGAGCAGGGTGATCTGGTGCTCGAGCTTGTCCAGCAGCGCCACGAGCATGAGCGCATAGACCCCCGCCGAGGCGCCGACCAACCAACCGCTGCGCTCCGTCCCGCCGAGGCCGCTGAACCACCAGACCGCGGCGCCCAGGAGAGTGCCGACGGCGAGGACCATCCAGTAGGTCCGCCGGCCGTAGGTGCGTTCGACGATATCGCCGGTCCACCAGAGGATCAGCCCGTTGCCGAGCAGATGCCAGAAGCCCGCGTGCACGAGCGCGTAGCTGAGGAACTGCCACGGCCGCGGCTGCGCTTCCGAAAGCTGGCTCCAGCCGAGGAGATCGATGTGCGCGGCCTCGCCGATCAGCCCGAGGATGAAGACCGCTACGAGCACACCGAGCGTCCAGGCCGTCGCGGAGAGGCGGTCGCCGACCGGGCGGCGTCCCCGCATGTAGGACCGGTCGGCGATGCCCATCGCGCGCGGAGGCTCAGAGCTTCGTCACGATCGCGTCGGCGAGGCCGTACTCGATGGCCTCCTCGGCGGTCATGTAGAAGTCGCGGTCGGTGTCCTTGATGACCTTCTCCAGCTTCTGCTTGGAGGCCTTGGCGAGGATCTCGTTGAGCTCGGTGCGGAGGCGTTCCATCTCCTGGGCCTGGATGTGGATGTCCACGGCCGGGGCCTGGATGCGACCCATGATCAGGGGCTGGTGGATCATCACCCGGGCGTGGGGGAAGACGAGGCGGCCACCCTTCTGCTTGGGGGCCTGGAGGAGGATGGAGCCCATCGAGGCGGCCATGCCGGTCACGATGACCTTCACGGGGGACGAAATCAGGCGGATGGTGTCGTAGACGGCCATGCCGGCGGTGATGGAGCCGCCCGGGGTGTTGATGTAGAAGAAGATCTCCTTCCCCGGCTCGGTGGTCTCGAGGTAGAGGAGCTTCTCGACGATGTCCTTGGCGGACGCATCGTCCACGGCGCCCCAGAGGAAGATCTTCCGCTGTTCGAGGAACTTCTTCTGGATGAGCAGCGCGCTCGGGGTCGCCTCCTTCGGGGCTTCCGGGGTCTTCTCGTCCTCGTCTTCGTCGTCGTGGGCCATGGGAGGACGAAACTTGCCCGAAACCCCGCCCGAAGCAAGCGTGGCGACGGTTCGCGGCGGGGAAATATTCACAAAACGCCGCGGCGGGCCGCCCGTCCTTGCGCCCGCCCCGCCGTTCTTCCTAAGTGAGGCGTGCCCACGCTCTCTGTCACCGGTCTGCGCCGTCGCTTCGGTTCCGCCGAGGTGTTGGCGGGCGCGGACCTCGAGGTGCCGGCCGGCACGCTGACTTGCCTCGTCGGTCCGTCCGGCAGCGGCAAGACGACCTTGCTCAAGATCCTGGCGGGCAAGCTCGACCCCGAAGGGGGCAAGGTCCTGTTGGACGGGCGCGACTGGTCCTTCACCCCGCCGGCGAAGCGCGGGATCGCCATGGTGATGCAGAACCACGCGTTGTTCCCGCATCTCAGCGTGCGGGAGAACGCGGCGTTCGGCCTGGAGGAGCTGGGCGTCGCCCCCGCCGAGGCCGCCCGCCGCGCGGACGAGGCCCTGCGCTGGGTCGGCGCCGCCGAGTGGGCCGCCCGACGGCCCCAGGAGCTTTCCGGTGGCCAGCAGCAGCGCATCGCCCTGGCGCGCGCCTTGGCGCAGCAGCCCAGCCTCCTCCTGCTCGATGAACCGCTCAGCAACCTGGATGCGGCTTCCCGCCTCGAGCTACGCTCCATGCTTCGGGGGCTGGTCCGCGAGAAGGGTCTGACGGTCCTTTGCGTCCTCCATGACCAGAAAGACGCCCTGGCCATGGCTGATCGGCTGGGGGTCATGCGCGGGGGCAAGATCATCCAGTCCGGTGTGCCCATCGATGTCTACCGCCGCCCGGCGGATAGCTGGACGGCGACTTTCCTTGGGATGGCTAACCTGTTCAAAGGCAAAGTTTTACAGGTTGGAGCCGGGGAGTTTATCGCCCAGACCGACCTAGGGGAGGTCCGGGGGGCCTTGGCGACCCCGTCCGCCCCCCCGGCGCTAGGCGCGGCGATCACCGTCTGTATCCGGCCTGAATGCCTCCATCTGGATGCCCTGCCCCCCGAAGAGAACGCTTTTAAGGGTAAAGTCGTCGATTCTCTCTTCCAGGGCGACCACGCCCTGCACGACTTCGCGACCCCCTCCGGGGTGGTCCTGAAAGTGGCCGAATTCAACCCCCGCCAGCGGGTGGGATCCAAGGCCTCCTGGTTCGCCTGGGCCGAGCCCGAGGACGTGGTCGGACTGGTCTCCTGACCGGGGGTTGGATGACTTTTTGGGAACAATCTTGGGTTGTTCTCTTTAGGGGTATTCCCTTAAATAATACCATGGTTAAGAAGCCGTCACCCCCCTCGGCCAAGCGCCAAGGTTTTTCCTTGGTCCTGGCCCTCGTCATGGCCGCCGCCCTGGTGATTGTGATCATCGTGCTGGCCGCCTTCCTCAAGGTCGAGTCGCGGCTCGCGATCAACAGCGTCCTGCTGACGCGCGCCCGCCTCAACACCGTCGCCTCGCTCCGCCTCGCCCAAGGGAGCATGCAGCAGATGCTCGGGCCGGACACCCGCATCACCGCCCCCTCCTCGGCCTACGACGATCCTTCGTCTACCGATACTTTTGAAAATCCGATTCTCGGAGTCTGGCGAAGCTGGGAAGGTCTCGACCATGAGACCGCCAACGTGAATTACCTCGGCCGCCCGCTGCAGCGCCCGGACTACAACCTCAAGGCCACCGATAACTATAATAAGACGACCGGCACCATCTCCGTCGGTAATCGTGGTCGTTTCCTCGGCTGGCTGACCTCCAACGCCTACGAGCCTTTGGTCGCCCCGGTGGCGCCTCCGCCCCCTGCACCGCCGTTGCCCCCCGCGGCCCGTTTCGTCCCGACCCGACCCGTCGGCGGCACTTTCCAGGGCATCTTTAACGCCACCCCGGGCCTACCCCGGCCGGCTCCAGTCAAGCCGCTCGACCCGAGCACGCCTCGCCCCGTCCGCCCGCGCCCGCAGAAGCCGCCGGTCGCCGCCGCCCCGAGCCAGCTGCCGCTCTGGACCAACTCCGGTAACCTCGCGGCGTTGCTCTCGCCCGCCCTCGCGTATTCCTCCCCGCTCGTCGGTAACGAAACCGCCAAGCGGCTCGGGCAGACGACCGCCAATACCACCGACATGGTCACGCTCACGGCTCAGGATTTCCCGGCTAGCCTAACCAATCAACCCTCCGACAGCACGTTCGCCTGGTGGGTCTCGGGTGAGAATCAGAAGGCTTTGGTCAGCCTCGAAAACCCGCGCCCAGTCATCACGGACAGCCCAACCTTGGATAACGTCCTCGAACACGCACGTCGGCTCCGCACTTTCGGGACCGTTGACTTCGAGGCATTGGGGCTGACGCAGCCTGGAGAAGGTGGCTTAACCCTGCCATCGCGCGCCAGCTTCGACGCCGCCGTCAAGTCCGGGAAAGTCTCCGTGAGTCAAGTCAACAAGGCTGGTTTCCACGACTACACGACCTACTCGCCGGGCCTCCTGATCAACGCGGCCAACGGCGGCTTCCGACGCGACCTGTCGCTCCTGGCCGAGACCTGGGACTGGATGGATACTTTCGACTCCGAACGCTCTGCCAAGCTGCCGTTGTTCCGCAACCGCCCCAAAATCACTGCCGCCTCTACAGCTGCAGGTTCAACTTCACCTGCCGACCTGCTCTACGGAAGACCCAGCAAAGACGATCAGTACGGAGGGAATCCGCCTATTATTGGTAACAAGAACCGTAACGCCCTGCTGTATTGGTGGTCCGACTACAGCACCATCGGGCGGGGCAATATTGGATATAGTGGTGAAAACGAATCAACCTACCGCGGCCTCGGCTTCATCCCGCCGATCCGTAGCTGGAACACGATGGTCGACTACATGCTGCAGTACCGCAAAGCAGTGGTCGGTGGCCCGGGCACCTCCCCGCTCTCCATCGTTGAGATGCGCCCCTCGAGCGCTCAAGGTTCCACCGGCAAGAACAATCCGATGTATAATTACCACGAGACGGTGTATCGCCACCCGGTGGTCGCGCGCATGCAGTTCGTCTTTGCCTTCACCACCACGACCAATGGAGCCGGCCTCTACCAGCGGCACATCATCCTGCAGCCGGTCATCACCTTCTGGAATCCCTACAACGTCCGCCTCAGAGTGCCTGACCCTACCCTGAATATTAAGGCAGACCAGTTGCCGATCGGATTCAGCACCGCACTCACTCGAACTACAATCGATCCGGTCATTGTACCCATCGGGTATTGGTTTGCCCAGAACCGTTGGGACGCCCTTCGGCTTCAGGTTTTCTCCAGAGACGATCGGATCATGTCACTGGAGCCGGGGGAGACTCGAGTCTACTCCATCATGGAAAACGGTTCCATGGCTGGCGCGCGTTTACCGGCGACCGGGGGATTTCCTTGGGCCTACCCTCAGAGCGCCGGTGCAATAGCTGACTTCACCATCAAGCCGGGTTATAACGCCGGCTACAACGGCGGCTCGGGCCTCTGGCTGACCTGGCGCGATGACACCACCCCGCAGCCGGCTCGCGCGACCGTGGGCTTCGCCATGCGAAAAGTTAATACCGGACAAGATGCGATTGGCATCGATGTCGTCCACGGCACCTCGCTCAACTGGGCGCGTTCCACCCCAATCCGCTTCAGTTTCGGCAACGACATCTGGACCGACTCGGCCATGTGGCTCTTCCAGTCCCTCTACGGTCCGGACGACCCCGATGTTCGGCTGGGTACTCCTTACTCCGAAGCCGTGGGCACCTCCTACCCATTCGGCACTTTCGCCTTCGGACTCCGCATGGCAAACGACGGTACCACGCTTAATGACTATAAACTCGATTCTGCCGTGGTCAACTCCGGCGGTTTCACCGCCGCGGATTACGGCATCGTCTCCCGGGGCGGCCTGCAGTCGAGCCCCTTCACTGGATACACCGAGCTAGGCGATAAGTCGGCGCAGGTGCTTGTTTACGACGGCCTCAATCAGGCGCCCTCCGCCACAAGCACAGTCCAAAACGGCATCCGTTATTTCGGTTGTATGCACCCGATTAATGCGCCCTTCGATCTCTGGTGGCGCTCTATCTCGGGTGGCTGGTCAGATCCTAACCTACCCCAAAAGGAGCCGATTACCAACCGTGGATATGTCGTCTCCGGCATCGAATCCACGACGGGCCTGACCACCGCGGTGGTCGCCGAGCAGCCCGTCACGCCCATCCAGTCGCTTGCTGATCTGCAGAACTGGGACGCCCGCGGCTTCAACCCGGCGCCGCCCTTCATCTACGGCCTGATCGGTAATTCCGACGCTTCCCCGATCCTGCCTTCGGACGACGTGGTGGGGCGCTGGTTCATGTCAAACGCTACCCAAACCTACAGGAACCGCAACCAGGTCCCCAAGGCCTTCCTCCAACATGATGACCGTTATTGCCTGAACCACGTACTCTTTGATGACTGGTTCGTTTCCTCGCTGGCCCCCGAATATCCTTGGAATACGCTGAGAGAAGACAGTTCAGGAAACGCTGCAGTCAACTCGATGAAGGCGGCTTGGACCAAGGCGATTAACGGTACCGTGCCCTTGCCTAACCGGGTTTACAGCCCAACCCTCAATGCATCTGATCTTGCCATTGACAGCCGGGATTCGGTCACTTGGACCGCGCCTAACACATTTAGCAACCCCAACCTGCCCGCCGCTGGTGGCCCCAAGATTCCTGACGCTTGGCTCAAGTTAGGCGCTTACCTGACTGTCAACGGACAGTTCAACGTGAACAGTACTTCAGTGCCGGCTTGGCGCGCTGTCCTCGGTAGCCTCCGCGACCAGTGCATCCCCGTGCTTATGCCCGGCGACACCGTCGTGCGGTTGGATTCTCCAAGCAGGGTGCCTGCTCTCTCCAAGGAGACTGCGCTTGTGAGAATGGTTCCTTCGCCTCAGAGTTTGGCCCAAGGTGGATCGGGCACCCCTGGCCGGCAGGCCGACTTGACCGGTTACGCCACCCTGACTGATACGCAGCTCGACACTCTCGCCCTTGAGATCGTGAAGCAGATACGCATCCGCGGCCCGTTCCTCTCGCTCTCCGAGTTTGTCAACCGCCAGCTGATGGCTTTCGATGGTACCGCGACCGACCCGTGCCTACGTGGTGCCCTGCAGTCTGCCCTCGAGGTTGTCCAGCAGACTTCCGTCAGTCTCAACCAGACTGATTCCAGGAATAAAGTTTATAACTTGAAGGCTTCCAAGCATGGCAAACCGACGACCCCTGTCGCCGACCCGACCAATAAGCTCAATCCGGCTGGTTTCTCGGCCGACTACATCAACCCGCAGGCCTCCGTGGGTAACTCCGCCGAAGGTCTGCCCGGCTGGCCCCGCCAGGCCGACCTGCTCCGCCGCCTGGCGCCGATCATGTCGGTGCGCGACGAGACGTTCACCGTCCGCTCGCTCGGCGAGGTGATGACCGCCGAGGGCACGGCCCGAGCCTGGTGCGAGGCCGTCTACCAGCGTCTGCCGGAGTATGTCGACCCGCGCATCGAGCCTTGGAAGGCCCCGATGGGCGACTTCATCCCGGTGAACGGCGTCTACCCCGGTGAATTGCCCACGCGTCCCTACCCCTACATGGCCAATGCGCTCTTCGGCCGCCGCATCAAGCTGGTGTCGTTCCGCTGGCTGCGCGCCGACGAGATCTAAGAGGCGAGGTTTCCTCCGCTGCCGAAGGGCGGGACCTCCCGGGGTCCCGCCCTTTTTCGTCGGCAGACTTTGCTCGCCTCCGGCCACCATTCCGCACCTGCTGGGGGCTTGACCGCCGCCTCGACCATCCGCTCCGAACTCGGCCCGACGCTCAAGCTGGCGGTGCCGATCATGCTGGGCATGCTCGGTTACGGCCTGATGTTCGTCGTCGACGTGGCGATGGCCGGTCACCTCGGCGAGACGGCCTTGGCGGCCTCGGCGCTGGCCTCGAACCTCAACTACATCCCGTATGTCTTCGGCATCGGGGTCGTCGGCGCGATCGCGGTCTACCAGTCCCAGGACAACGGGGCCGGCGTCGGGGAGTCGGCGCCGGCGATCCTGCGGCACGGCATGGTCCTGGCGGTCGCCATCAGCGTCGTCGCCGCGATCGGCTCGCACGCGGCCGCGGATCTCATCCCCTTGCTCGGCTCCTCCGCCGCGGTCAGCGCCGAGGCCCGGGAGTTCTTCATCCTCATGTCCTGGGCGATGGTGCCCGGCCTGGCGTTCCACGCGCTCCGCGGGCATCGCGATTCCCAGCACCAGCCGTGGATCTCGCTGGCGTGGCTGAGCATCGGCATCCTCGCCAACATCTTCTTCAACTGGCTCTGGATGTTCGGACACTGGGGCTTCCCCGCGCTGGGGCTCGCGGGCGCCGGCTGGGCCACGCTCGCCGCCCGCCTCATCATGCTGCTCGGGCTCTGGTGGACGCCGGGACGGGGCGAGGTGCGCTGGGCGGACGGGCTCCAGCTGGCCGTCTTCCGTCGCCTGCTGAAGACCGGCTGGCCCGCCGGACTGCACAGCCTCAGCGAGGTCGGCATCTTCGCGGTCGTGCCCGTCATGGCCGGCTGGATCAACGCCACCGCGCAGGCCGCCCACCAGGTCGCCATCAGCACCGCGTCCGCGGCCTTCATGCTCCCGCTCGGGCTCGGCATCGCCGCCGGGATCCGCGTCGGGGAGGCGTACGGCGCCAAGGACCCGCGCAAGGTGCAGGCCGTCGGGCTCGGGGCCCTGGTCCTCGGCGGGCTCATCATGGCCGTCTACGGACTCGGCATGATCCTGCTGCGACCCCTGCTGATGCAGGCGTACGGCGTGGCCGGGACGGAGACCGCCGCGCTCGCCTCGACCTTGCTGATCTTCGCCGCCGTGTGGGCGCCCTTCGATGGCGTCCAGGTGGTGGCCGCCTACCTGCTGCGCTCCGTCAACCGCGCCGCCTGGGCGTCGTGGAGCGTGTTCATCGTGTATTGGCTGTTCTGCCTGCCGTTGGCGCTGGCGCTGGCGTTCCCCGCGGGCTTCCGGCTCTTCGGCCTGCCGGTCGGGGTCTGGGGCTTGGGCGCGGTCGGCATCTGGATCGCCCTGGCGACGGGGCTGATCCTCGTCTCGCTGGCGATGGCGTGGAAGTTCCGCCGGACCGCCCAGACCGGGGTCGACGACGCCTGAGGCCGGCCTCAGTTCACCCGTCCGGGCACAAAAAAGCCGGCTGGTCGGCCGGCTTTTCGTGTGCTGTAAGCGTCGCTCAGAGCGCGCAGGCGGCGGAGGTCGTCGGGACGATTTCGACCTTGCGGTGCTCGGCGTCCCACTTGACGAGGCCGTCGGCCTTGGCGAAGAGGGTGTGGTCGCGGCCCATGCCGACGTTGCGACCGGGGCGCAGCACGGTACCGCGCTGGCGGATGATGATGGAACCGGCGGTGGCGAATTCGCCGCCGTAAAGCTTCACGCCGAGGCGCTTGGAGGTGGAGTCGCGGCCGTTGGAGGAAGTCCCGCCGCCTTTCTTAGTTGCCATGGTGGTGGTGCGTTAAGGGGGATTAACCGGAGATGGAGTCGACCTTGATGACG